>Ga0185299_10007461_pt1 | contig 11198 bp, 7 predicted proteins | sample PaiPotPPA55metaG_FD_128002 | JGI IMG/M metagenome (GOLD analysis project Ga0185299, IMG submission 128002) | Iron sulfur acid spring bacterial and archeal communities from Banff, Canada, to study Microbial Dark Matter (Phase II) - Paint Pots PPA... ...
ACGCCCATGCCGAAACCGGGATGGATTGTCAGCACCTGACCCGTAATCCTTAATTTCGCGTCGGCAGTGCGGACGAGAATCTCCACGCCCGACCGCCCGGAGAGTGGGGACGGCATTTCGACGTAGCAACCGCCCTCGCTGATGTCGGACAGTATGCAGCGATTGGGGACCTTGCTGCCGAGACGGTAGACTTCCGCTCCGAGTTTGCAGGCAAAGCGATGCTCTCCGCGGCGATTGCTGGCATTGGAGATGAGGGTGGAGTCGTTTGGCTCAGGCTTTTTCTCGTGCCCGCGGCCAGACTGGATCGGAGGGGACTTGCTTGCCGGCGGCTGGGCAGGCTGTCCAGTTGCGTGGTGGGCATTGTTCTGCTGAAGCCAAGTCTGCATAAGGCGACGCGAAGACTGGGGCACGTCGACGAAACGAATTCCGGTGCGGCCGCGGGCGTCCTGCCATGCAACCTCACCCGACAAGCGGACCAGTTGCTCCTGACCGGGAAGTTCGAACTCGAAATAAACCTTGCCTTCGGGCGGAAGGCGGTTGGCGGTGTGGATCAAAGTGCCACCGTCGCTGAGGTCGGACAAATCGGCATTCAGTTCGGGCGCTCCGGCGTAGGCGACATTGGCGGTCGAAGTGACAGACGCCCGGGGAGCGTGGCGGCGTTCTCGTCGCAACAGGCCGCGGGCGGCGCGGAGGCTGATGCGGGTGCGCTCGGAAGAGAGTGGGCGATAGAGAACAAAGTTGGCGCCGAGCCCGAACACGGGGCGGGCGTTGAAGTTGCCATCGACAATTGCAATCAGCATGCTGGCGCGATTTTTGGCGGAGTGACGCAAGCGCGCGAAGAATTCCTCGGAACTCTGGTCGGCGCGATAGTCGAGGATAATAGCGTCGAAACGCTGGCTGTCGAGCAGTTCTAAACCCCGTGAGATCGAGGGCGTATGCTCGGCTGCCATCCCCAGTTCGGATAGGATAAGCGTGAGCAGGGTGGCTGAGTCCTGGTCCGGGCACACCACGAGGGCGCGAAGATCCATAGTGACAACATGGTAAGAGAGGGTCGATGGCAACGACAAGTTACCTGCGTCACGGTCGGGGCGCAACTTAGAATTTCTTTCTAATGTTCTTTCCCTCCTGTTCTTGTCCGGCCCAGGTTCTTCCGTGGTCTCTTCCTGCTTTTGAAAGCGCACGGCAGTCGCAACTTTAGTCATCTTTCACTTTCTGCAGGCGGGGGATAAGCTGACAGGACGTTCGTGCGATTTTCTTGGAGCGCACGCCTTTAATTAGAAGACGCAATTCCGAACATGCGGTGGCGGGGGTGAAAGGGAGTGCGCTTTCGCAATCAGCACCGCATGGCACGATCGTACCCCTCCTCCGATTACCTTACGAAAAGCCAGTGTACAAAGGGCCGGTGTACCCTGGTACTTTGACGTACCAGGGGACAGTTCCTACCATTCAGTTATTAGACAGGTGTCGGGACCGTGGTCCGCAAAGGTCGCGGGAGATACCGGCTGACGATTCCAGTTATACGAATTTGTTGTGACGATCTTGTTTCATAGAGCAGGAAGCCGCAGGTACGGCAAATGTTTATGAAAAGCCTGGAAACAAATGCGGGGTATCGCAGGCATCGGGAGAGCGGCTTCAGCTTGATTGAAATGCTGTCGGTGGTGGCGATCATCATTGTTCTGGCGTCGATCTCGTTCATGAGCCTCGTGCCTGTGATGAAGCAGCAGCGCGTAGTCAATGCGTATAACACGACGCTGTCGGCAATGCGCCAAGCGCGCGATAACGCGGTGTCGCAGCGGACATCGTACAGCGTGACTTTCGCCACGAGTACGTCGCCGGTTAAGAACACGATCACGGTAGCGCCGATGGTGACGACATTTCAGGGGGCGCAGAGTTCAGTGACCTATCAATTGCCGACGGATGTGTCGTTTGTGGCGCAATCAGGGCTGCCCACGACAGCTCCGGACGGGTACGGAACGGGGCTGGTGGCGATTGACTTTGGCTACACGGCACACGCCACCGGAGGAGCACAGACGATTTACTTCTGCCCGGACGGTTCAGCGCAGGATGACAGCACAGGGAATTGCGCGGGCAACTGGGATGGAGGAGTGGTGTACATCGCGCGGGCGGGAGATCTGCTGAGCTCGCGAGCGATAACGCTGTGGGGCGGGACGGGCCGCATTCGGGGATGGCGGATCTACGGCAAGGGGGGGGGAGGCTATCAATGGCTACGTCAATAATCAGGCGCGGCGGGCACGGCGGGCACGAGCGAGTGCGGAAGGAAGCGGAGCGAGGGTTTTCGCTGCTCGAAGTTTTAATCTCGATGGCCATTTTGACGGTGGGACTGGTGAGTCTTCTCGGTGTGTTTGGTCTGGCCATGGCTTCGACCCAGACCTCGCAGCAGGACATGATCGCCAAACAACTGGCGAACGAAGCCCTGGAAAGTATCATCACAGCGCGCAACACCTCGCAGATGAGCTGGGACAGTATCCAGAATGCAGGCTCCACGAATTGCCCCAACAGCGGCACCTCCACTTGCGGCATCTTTCTGTCTGGCGCCCAACAAATCTACAACGCGGGAGCCGACGGGATTTTTGGGACGTCGGATGATGCGGCCGCGGGCGAGGAAACACTAAGGGAACCGGGACCCGACGGGATCTATGGCAATTCGAACGATGTGCTGATCCCGTTGACTGGCTATCAGCGCACGATTGTGTTCTCGCCGCTGTACGACGCGCAAGGAAACCTGGTTACTACGCTGCGAGGCGTAACTATCACCATGCAGTACACAACTTCGCAGGCGAAACTGCAGAAAACATACGTTCTGAATTCGTATATTTCGCAATACCAGTAAACGAGGAGCTATGAGCGATCGCTCAACAACGCGTGAGAGTGGATTCAGCCTTCTGGAAATGGTAATCGCGATGGCACTGGGAACACTTGTGTTGGGCGCGGCGGTGCAGATCTTCAGCCAGGGTGTGGCGGCGACCTGGACAGTTTCGCAGCGAGCCGAGATGCAACAGGATTTTCGGGCCGCCTCTAACATGCTGATCAAAGACCTGAGCCTGGCCGGAGCGGGCCTGCCTAACGCTGCGGCAATCGTCCTGCCTTCCGGGGTCACCCCAGTCTATGGGTGCGATCAGACCGGGGTTTGTCATCTCGGCGCCGCCAACAACAGCGCAGGGACCTATCCGCTGCAGGGCGCCACACCCTACCTTTACGGTCTCCTCCCGGGATATAACGTCGGGCCGTCGATCAGCACTCCGCCGGGACAAACTGATGTGGTCACTGTGGTGTACACGGACACCGCCTTCTATCTGAACTGCTACGCACCCACGGTCACGGCAAAAGGGGTAGTCACGTTCGCGCCGGCTGTAACCGTGCCGGCCACACCCTGGCCGCCGCCTGGTTGTTTGCCGAGCAGCGTCACTGCGCAAGCCGGCGTCGCGCCGCAAAACGTGAACGATACGGCGGCGGGCCTAACACCAGGCGATCTGGTCCTGATGACCTTGAACGGCACCACTATGGTGAATGAAGTAACGGGTGCCGTCACTTCGCCGTCGGCCAACACCTTTGTCGTCCCCTTCGCCAATAGCGATGCGCTGCACATGAATCAGACGCCCTCTGCCGGCGGCCTGAACAGCGTACCGATAGGCGCTACCGCGGCAGCCACCGCGGCGCCCTGCGGAAGAACGGGGCCATGCCGCCTTTTCGTCATCACCTATTACATCGACGGCACGGTCACCCCGCCCCGGCTGATGCGTCAGGTAAACGGACACACTCCGATGCCGGTTGCGGACAGCACCGTGTATATGAAGTTCAGCTATGACCTTTTCAATGACGCCACCGCAACACCGGCGATCAACCAGCCTAACCCTGGTTCGGGCGATGCCAACGATACCGCTTCGAACGGGCTTCTGCCCAATCAGATCACCAAGATCAACATTCTGCACATGGCAACTGACAGCGCGCTGCATGGCACGCAGGGTTATCAGGGATTGGATTTGGAAACATCGGTAAGCGCACGAAATCTGACCTACGCCAACAACTACCCGAATTAGCGCCGGGGATGGCCTAGGCGAGCAACACGATGGAGAGCAATCCGATGGGGAGTGACACCATGGTGAGCTACGAAATGAAAAACGAGAGAGTACACACCAAAGGCTTCACGCTGATTGCAACTTTGCTGTTGTTGTTGTTGCTATCGGGCATCGCCATCGGGCTGATGATGATGGTCACCACCGAAGGCAAGGTGGGCGCAACCGATCTGCAGAACGACGTCGCTTTTCACAGCGCCGAGGGTGGGATCGAGAAAATGGCCTCGGACCTGAGTTCGGTGTTCCAGAGCGCGCAGTCTCCCAGCGCCTCCCAAATCTGCGGCGTCAGCTCGCTGCAGCCGGCCATGGTGGGAGTCACGTGGAAGGACTACTCGGTGCGACCGTCGTCGGGTTGCTCGGGAACGCTTACCGCACACTGGGGACAGATCAGTTCCGGACCGAACCAAGGTCTGTGGGCGCAGATCATCCCGGTAAGCATGCTGGCGACTGCGGCCTTAACCGGCGGGCAGGAAGTGAGCATGACCCGAAATGCGCAAGTGGCCCTGATTCCGGTGTTCCAGTTCGGCGTGTTCTCGGAGAGCGACCTCGCCTTCTTCAGCGGTCCCGACTTTGATATGGCCGGCCCCGTACATACCAACGCGGATTTGTACCCGTTCGTCGGTTCAGGCAGCACCCTGACTTTTCACAACCAGGTGTCGGCATATGGCAACGTAATTCGGGGCCAACTACCCAACGGATTTGGCGCAGCCACGAACTATAACGGCACCGTAGATATTCCGACCACCGGCAACGGGTGTACCGCACCAACCACGAATTGCACGGCCATGGCTGCGCCCAATGGCAGCAGTCCCTACGGGGATGGCAGCGTAACGGGTGCGGGTTCAGCTACGGCGCAAACGGGTGGGAGCTATAACGCAACCAATTGGAATCCTTTTTCGAAGGTCACCACTAACTACCTGCTCATCAACGGGAACTATGGAAGTAAGGTGTCTCCCGGAACGGGTTCTAAGAAGCTGTCGATGCCCTTCGTCAACGGTTCCAAATTCCCTTACGAAATCATTCGCCGGCCACCGGCGAGTGAGTCGGCGACGTCAGCGCTGGGCCAGTCGCGTGAATATAACCTGGCACAAATTCGCGTGCTGCTGACCGATGACCCGGCGGAGTTGCCGGGTGGAGCAGCGGATACGACGAACAACATCCGCCTGGCTAACGTAACCGGCGCCACGGGCAACCTGTATGGAATTCCGACGTCGGTAGCGGCCACCATGCCCGCGCCACCGGCGGGAAGCAGCTACACGACGATGTTTGCCATGGGTTTCACCTACATCCCTGACCCGAGTTCCTGCGGCGGCACCTATTGCACCACAGCTACGCTGCCTCAGGACTGGCCGCTGGCCCCCGCCACGCCTGCGGCAGGCGACGAGACACTGCAACCGTCAACCCAAGTACCGCCGCCGCCGATCCAGTCAGGCTTTGCCCTCTATAACCCGCTCAATGCTGCGCCGACCATATCGGTGTGCACCGGCGGGGGCTGCCTCTATCCTTACTATTCGACCACGGCGAACGCTGGGAATGCGGTGGCATGGAACCTGATTGATGGCTACCTGCGGGTAGAATACAAGGACGCAAGCGGCAATTGGAATCCGGTCACCATGGAGTGGCTGCGACTTGGATTTGCCCGTGGTCTGACGCCTCCGACAGCACCGGGCACGAATCCGATTAATCCGAACGCAATTCTGCTGCTGCAAAAGCCGGCCGACCGCAACGCGGACGGCGTCCTCGATCAGGTGGGCAAACCGCCGCACTGTTTGGCCGGCTCCCCTTGCACGTCGTGGAGCTACGCCTTGCCGCCGGAAGTCATATTGGACAATGGTGCACCGACGGTGAGCGGCAGTCCGTGGTATGCCATCCAGAACTCGGGAATGACCACGAACAGTTGGACGGGCACCAATTATTACCCCATCAATTTCTACGACGCCCGCGAAGGCGAGGCTCGGGACACCGCCCAGGTGAATAACAGCTGCTCGGTTAACGGGGTGATGAATGCCGTTGAAATCGACGTGGGCAACCTTAAGCGCTGGCTTTCGGGAGCAATCGGCACGAGCGGCGCCAGCGTAGACTATCTCGCGCAGAACGGCTACGTGCTGTATTTCTCGGATCGCCGTGGAATGCTGCCCAACCCGAACAGTATCCCCGCCAATACGAAAACCGGGGATTCGGGCCTGGAGGACGTAATTAACTCTTCCAGTACCCTGGGCGTACCGAACGGTGTGCTGGAACCGGTTCCGAGCGGCAGAATGCTTTCTCCGGAGGACGTCAATCAGAACGGCGTGCTGGACAACTTCGGCGCAGCGAATCTGGGATTGGGACAATACAACGGCGCCGTGAACCTAAACGGCCAGATCATTGCGGCCGCTCCCGACAATCCGTATAGTCCGCGCATCACCAGCTGCAAGGTCACCGCCCGCAAGAATTGGGTGAGCGGATCGCGGCACGTTTTGAGACTGGTGGATGGTTCGCTCGGGAACGTACCTGTGAGAACAGACGCCGGTGCAACTCTAGCAAGTCCTGGCGGGTTCACACTAGCATCGGAAAACCCGGTGTACGTCCTGGGCAACTACAACACCAACTCGACTGACACGGCCTGGAGCACGCCGCCCGTCGACCTGGCCGGGCATTCGGCCGCCGCCGTGATCGCCGACGCTGTCACGCTCCTTTCGAACAACTGGAGCGATTGGGCCAGCCTGGGCATCGGCGGCGACGGTACTGTCACCACTCCCGGGAACCGGGCCGCCACCACTACCTATTACCGGCTCGCGATTGCCGGCGGCAAGAACATAAATTTCCCACAGCCCGCTTGGGGTGCCCAAGATTTCGGCACCGATGGAGGTACGCACAACTTCCTGCGTTACCTCGAAAACTGGGGTGGACAAGCCCTGAATTACAAAGGCTCAATCGTGAGCTTATATTATTCCACCTATAACACGGGGGTATTCAAGTGCTGCACCACCGTATATTCCCCTCCAAGTCGTAACTACAGTTTTGACCTGGATTTTTCCTCTCCGGGCGGCCTGCCACCGGGAACACCGATGTTCCGCGACGTGGAAAGTCTGGGCTACCGGCAGTTGTTTACGGCACGCACCTACTAGAGAGGCATTGGTCAACGGTCAACGAGTCCACTCAACCCCGATCCGCGAGGATCGGGGTTTTGTTGGTGTCTGGAGGCACTCCGGTTCAGCGGGGCTTGCGGAGGGGGATTGGCTCGCTTGCCTTTCGGGCGGCGGGTTCGGGCGGCGGGGCGCTGACGGCCAGGTCGGAGGACCAGCAATCGGCGAGGATCTTCCATGTGCCCGCGGGCTGTCGCACGAGGACGACCAGATATTTTCCGCGCTCTTCGCGGCGCTTACCCAGGGCGACGGGCACGAGCATTTTGCAACGACCGAGATCGAGAGCTATATCGCCCAGCATTTCGAGGCGCAGCGATTCCATCTCTACGTCGCCCAATCCTGCTTCGAGGAGCGAGATAAGAAATTCCCTGATCGCAGGCAGGCTGCGAACCGGCGGAACGCTGGAGCGGATCAGGGTGGCATCGGCGGCGTAGAGTTCAAGAAGATCGTCGATGTGCCTGGTGTTGCAGGCCTGCGCCCACTCCTGGACAACCTGACGGGCACCGGCCTCCGCGCGGCCACCAGCCGCCGTGCCCGGAGAACCGGGAGCACGGCCGCGAGAAGTAGAGGACTCGGACTCGGCAGAGGGCGTACTGGATGACGTTCCTGGCCCGGGGACAAGATGATGATAGTGGTGGTGAAAGTGATGTTGCCCGGCACCGGATCGAGATTGAACGGTGGGATCGCCGGCGACAGGCTGGTTGGGAATTCCGCACCAAACACAAAAGCGAGCGCCCGCCGGCAGCGAACCTCCGCAGGTTGAGCAGGCGTTGCCCGCTTCATCCGTTTCGGCCGTCGCTGGGTCTGACGAAGGCGTGCCGCCCGACATGCGATGAATCGCCTCTACGGCCGCCGCTACCGCTTCGGCATTCGGCTTCGGCCAGCGAAAACTGCCGGGGAGCCGTTGAAAAAACTCTTCGATGCCTTTGTTTTCGACGGGCTGGTCTTTCTCCGGATCGGGATCCTCACGATCGGCTGGACTTGTATTGTCTGCGGTCACGGCAACCTCATCGCTAACATTGTAGGAGAATTCGCTCCCTAACGGATGCTGAATCTTATTAGCGCCTCGGAATCGGTGGGAACGCCGTTGCAGAGTGCGGGACGATAGCGCCAGAAGCGGACTGCGCGCAGTACAATCTGGTCCTCGTCTGGACCGCCGCTGTTAAGAACGAACGCGCTATGCACGTGTCCATCGGATCCAACGATGAAGCTCACGCGCACGTTCATGTCGTCATCTTGAGCGTGCAGTAACGGGTCGGGAGTTAGCAAGGCTTCGGGCGGACGGACGTTACCGCATTTCGGCAATGCCAGCGGCTCCGACACGGGAGAAAACTCGGAGATGTGCGCGGGTACACGGCGCAGGGTCTTTTCTAATTGCGTAAGTGGGACGCGATACATGACGCGCGATGGAGAGGGAGATGTGACCGCACACCAGGCCAGAACGCTGCTGAGTGCGGCCAAGGATACGACCGCCCCGCGCGCAGCCCTGCTCGTCGGTTTCGTGCTCGGCCAGAGACACTTCATCCTGGGTGGCATGGGCAATTCGCCTGCCAGCCGCGGCAAAGGTTAACGTCTTTATCGTAAATAACTTAGCTATGCTTCGCTGCCGAATTTCTCGCCCCGGAGTGAAATCTATTGCAAATGAGTTGGGCGGCACCGCGACCAACGGTGGGCGTAGCGGCTCAAGTCTTGCACTTCATCGTCATCGCGGGCATGCGCGAAGACATTCTTGCAATGGCGCAGGATTTTGAAAGGAGTCACGTTTTCACCGGACTTGGCGATTGCGGCGAATTTCGAAGGGTTTCCTGCCGCAATGTTGCAGAAGGGGCAGAGCACAATTAAGATCTCACGACTACATCGAGTGCCGGTTGAGGCCCTGCGGCAGGCTGCGGAAGGTCACCAGCCTGCCAAGCAGGTCTCTTGCGCTCTGCAGATTGCTTCTATTTCAGGCCGCTCTGGGTAAATTTGTATGCGGTTTGCAGATTCTCGGCCGTGAAATAGATGCTGGCAGCCTGCGCGGCGTTGCTGTAGTTATCGACAACAATCGCACTGGTGCCGCCGACCACAGTCGCCGTGACCGCCGTTGTATTAGTATTGGTGATCCTCGCCACGCAACCACCAGCTGGGCCCGTCCCGGTACAGTCTTGGGTCAGCCCGAAGAAGAAGAAATCGGTTCCAAGGGTGGTACCGATATTGGGATTGAAAAACTCCGTCCATCCCGTGCAGCGAGCGGCGGTTGAAGTGAGAAGTTGCTGGGAGAATGAAGGGGTCGAATGCATGGTGGCCCCGGTAAACCCAAAGGCGTACTGCCAAGGGGTGCTATCGGTGGCGCCTGTCCCGCAAAGCCGGATTACCCCGCTCGAAGGATTGGTATAGTAATCGTTGCTGAGAGCGGGCTCATATAGGTGGACCAAGGTACCGCCGAAGGCACCTTGGCCGATGCGGCCCTTCGATAACACAGCCATAGAGGCGGTTTTGGCTTCGACAAGAACGGCGGAGTTGCCATCATTGGCGCTGACGACGAAGGTTGTGCCGTTAGTGATGTCGACAATGGGCGCGCCCAAGATACCGCCCCCGGCTCCGCCCGCAACCACGAGCGTTGAGACAGCGCCTGTCGCGGTATCGATTCGGTAGAGACTTCCGTTCGCGCTCCCGACCATTAGCTGGCCCAGAACCGAGTCGAGGACGGGAGCAGTCAGTTTTAAGGTGCCGGCCGAGACGGGCCAAGGACTTACGCTGAGCGTGGGAGTTCCCTTGAAGACACCCGTAATTTGGTAAACGAAACCTTTGTCCGAGCCCACGTATGCAGTATCCGTGCCGTAATCTACCCATGGCGCTGAAGTGGTGTCATCGGCGGCGGAGGAGAAGGTTAGTGAAGTCATGGTGGGAGCGGCGGGGACGGCGATTGTGCCCCCGCCAGCGGTCCAAGTCAAGACATGGAAAACGGCGGAGCCGGGGGCCGTAGAAATGCTTTCAACGAAGGCGATCTTCTTTCCATCCAAGGAGAGAACCGGGGAAGTTAGAATCCTGCCCGGGCCGGCGGTGGTGATGTTATAAGCAAACAGCACGTTCGGAGCCGTGCCACACTGCCCTGCGGGAGAACCGGAATAGAGTTGGTTGAAGCCTACAAGATTGGCATGGCCGCCGGCGCCGGTGCTACCGGTGGTTGCCAGTCCGAACACGACGTAGTCATTGGTGCAATCAGGCGGAGCGGCGGCATCGAAGGAAAACTTGGCCGGAAACATATCGAAGCTAATGTGGCCTGCCATAGGAACGCTCCAATCACGGTGTTGGCCGGAGCTACTCGCAACGGCCGACGAGGGATCGGCACCGCGGAAGACATCCGAATTCGGAGCTTGCCAGCGCTGCATCGCCTGATGCAGAACACGCGGTTCTCGGTACATCAGGTTCGGGTGCAGGGCAAGCGTATCGCGGCTGAACACGATATGGCGCTGGGACCAATCTTGCGGAACTCCGGTGTGCCTGAGAACAGGCGCTTCCTGAGCGGATATGCTCGGTACGAGAGCGAAAAACACCACACACCACACCGCAACAGCAACATAAGGATGCGTTGGTTTCACGAGTTCCTCCGATGGCACTAGATTGCGCCCATTGTAGCCGCTTTTCGGTCCGCAGGGACACTTGATTTTGCTGGTGGCCAATCTCGGCGGAATCGGCAAGGGCTTTGTCGGCTTGACGTCACCGCGCTAACGGCCGTCTATAGCCTGGCGGTTGGCCTTCTTCCCGTTCGGGTCGTCGGGACTACTACCGTCCCTGGGATGACGCTGCGGGCGGGCCCTTTGGGTACGGGAATGATTATCCTGGGGTCATGATTCTCGTGTTATCAGTCCTTCCACAGTCTTCCTCCTGTCACCATCCTCGTGTAATACAGGTTCGATGTAATTCCACATTTCTGCCAGCAATAAATTCTGACAAAACGCACGACTTAGTAATACAATGGCCGACGAAAGTTACC
>Ga0185299_10007465_pt1 | contig 11195 bp, 10 predicted proteins | sample PaiPotPPA55metaG_FD_128002 | JGI IMG/M metagenome (GOLD analysis project Ga0185299, IMG submission 128002) | Iron sulfur acid spring bacterial and archeal communities from Banff, Canada, to study Microbial Dark Matter (Phase II) - Paint Pots PPA... ...
GGATCTGTGCGGGGCGCGCGAGGTTAACTCGCGTCCCTACCGCGACTGTGGCAGGGGAGAGTGGGCGACCGCTCCCCCTATGCCGATTTATGAAGCCAACTAAATACTTGTATGGCTAGAGCCGCTTTATAACGTCGGACGAACCGCTGCCGCGGAACGGTTGGCAGAGTCGGCGGCGTCGCTGCGCGGCGTCATGGAGACGACAATGTACTCTCGCTCTTTGCCGTCCGCTTCGGGTACGCGCAGCAAAAGCCGGTTCTTGTGGAGCCTGAATTGAGCTGTCTCCCCGATGGGAAGCAAAGCGGGGTGTTTTTCACTCTTGGCCCTGATGCGGTAAATCAGGCGGTCGGTCTGAAGCGTGTATTCGGGGCACAGCAGTTCCTGAGTTTTCTTATGCTGACCGTCAGTGCCGAGGATCTCTCCCGTGACGGTGCTTCCGCCTTTTTCTTCGGAGCCGCACGACGCGGATTCCATCTTTATGAGTAAGCCGTTCTGGTAGGCGGGTTTGTCTTTCGCTTGTGCGGCACACGATGCAAAAAGTATTAGGGCCGGTACCAAAATGCGTTTCATGAGCACGATTCTCCTTTGCGGGAAATACCGCTTTCGCAATTATCGCAAGAGGTGAATGGGGATAATTGCTGGACGGCTTCGACTGTTTCGATGGCGTCACCGGTCGTTCGTACCACTGGCATGCACTGGCCGCTCGTACAGGGTGGCTAGAGTTTGAGCTGTGCTCTAAAGGATTCGGCAGCGTTGAGAAATCAATTGCGGTTCAATGTCAAAAAGCAAGACCCACCCTACAAATCGAGGGCGGGGCACCCTCCGTGTTTTTGCGGGGTGTGCCGGTGGAAAGAGAAATCATCTCAAGATACAATCGCCCGGTCTTTTATCCGCCACCACTGCCGCAGAAAGACGTCGACACAGAAAGCAATGGTAACGACAGGAACGGAATTAATTAGCAGTGCGGACGGCGGCATTCAGAAAACAAAAGACGGCCAACCGGCGACGTGATGGATGAATAAGGCGAACTAAAAATAGGTAAGATGCTTTTTTGAGGTGAGTATGAAAGCTTCCGCAGGATATGGGTTGGCGGCAATAGTTTTAGCGGCGGGGATTTCTGCGATGGCGCTTATGGCGCCGGCGAATCATTCCATTACTTTCACGCAAACAAATTCCGGCGCCGGTGAAAAAGGCGAGGTTGAACGCGGCCGCTACCTGGTGGAAGAAGTGGCGAAGTGTCCGGAGTGCCACACACCGCGCGATGGACGCGGTGAGTTGCAAGCCGATGCGTGGTTACGTGGCGCGCCGATATGGATCAAGCCGGTCGCGCCGATTTCGAACTGGGCGGATCACGCGCCACCGCTGGCTGGTTTTCCGAGTTTTACGGAGGAGCAAGGGGAACGAATCCTGGAAAAGGGAATTGGGCCGGAAGGCGAAGAGCTGCGGCCGCCAATGCACATCTATCACATGAACCACGCCGACGCGAAAGCGATTATCGCGTACCTCAAATCTTTGCCGCGCGGCGACAGGAATAATTAAGTCCGCGCCAGCGACCTTAAGATTTATCCTGCGTACATTTACCGTGCTTTATTGCCGGTGTTAATGGGTACCCACGCGAGTCCATCAACGCCGGCGGTAAGGACGAGGGGGTCTCGTAACTGCCACGCGCGCAAATCCAGCACCGCGATTTTTCCGGCGCTCACGCAGGAAACAAAAGCGGCAGCGCCGTCAGGAGTTATCAGAATTTCGGATGGAGACTGCGGAAGATCGAAAGATTTGGCGATCTTCAGCGTCGACATATCGATGGCCAGAAGTAGATGTTTTGACATGCATGCCACTAGCAGCCACTTTCCATCGGGCGTGGGCGCAGAGGCATAAGCGACGCCGGGAAGATCGATCCAGCGCGACACTTTGTAGAATGCGGCGGTGTCGCTCTCGGTGCCTTTGCGATCTGGAAGATCAATGACCGCGAGCCGTGGCGCGTCCTGATCGTGCGTGAATAAGCGGCTTCCGTCGGGCGACATGGAAATGCGTTGAATGGTTTTCGCCACGGGGATAACGGTGATCAAGCGGCGCGCCGGTCTATCCAACACACTGATATTTCCCGCACCCACATTTGCGGTATAGGCACGATGCCCGTCGGGAGAAATCACCAGCATGTGCGATTGCGGCGCTCCGGTGGGAATTTCGCCAATCATCTTCTGTGCCGCGGGGTCGACAATTTTCACCGTGTTGGTCAGTTCGGCGGTCACGTACAGCAAGCCATCGGGGCCGAACTCTGCGCGATGCGGACGAACCGGTCCTACGGGGATGGAGGCAGAAACCTGGCGCTTGCCTATATCGATGACGTCAATCGTGTCGCCATTGGTGCCTGGCTTGCCCACGCCGGAATTTCCATAGATGGGGACATAGATGAAGCGCGCGTCGGGAGAGACGGCAGCTTCGTGACCGTTTACGCCGACTGCGATACTCGCGAAGATGCGGCGCAGGTCAGGTTCGACCAGAAATACCTTGTGTTCCGCCTGGTTGACGACGACTAGGGTTCCCTTTTCGCTGGGCGCTCCAGCCCCGCCGCCGGTCTGTAAGGTGAAAAGCATCAAAGAAAATACAATGGCGAACACTAAAGAAAAACTCATGTTATTCCTCGAAAATTGTAGAAGCGTTCTTGAACTTGAAGGCACCCGTCGCACGAGCATCCTTAATCCATCTCATCTTTAAAACGATTCGCATCGTACAACATTTTCCGCGCTTGCAGTGAATGCCGCGTTGCATTGTGGTGTTGACCGCGTCCGTAGCGGGAAGTACGATGGCGCAGTTTTAGGTCAGGGCATTCTTTAAAACGCAATGGTGCAGATAAATGCGAGGAACTGTGTACTGTTCAAAGTGTGGAAGCCTGGTCGAAGATGGGGCGGCGTTTTGTCCGGCGTGCGGGCAGGCGGTGCAACCGGCTGCGTTTACGAGTACAGGCCTGCCGGTGGGAGCAAGTTCTGCGGCCGCGCTTCCGCCTGGCTATGATCCCAACGCCCATCCTGCGGTATCGCAAACGGCGCCGCGGGTGGTGTACCCGGCGTCTAGCGTGCAGTATGCGGGGTTCTGGCTGCGCGTGGTTGCGTATCTAATCGATTCAGTGGTCATGAGCCTGGGATTTATGGCGCTCTTCATTCCGTTTGCGATCACGACAGGGCTGACCGCGGTGCTGGGGAATATCCATCCCGGTCAAGATCCAAGAGAGCTGGGCGCGGTTCTGGGCGGCACATTTTTCCTGGGACTTTTCACCGTTGTGTCCCTGGCTTTTTTGGGAGGATGGCTCTATCACGCCAAGATGGAAAGCTCCTCGTGGCAAGCGACGCTCGGTAAGAAAGTCTTGAACTTGCGGGTCACCGATCTTTACGGCGCGCGGGTAAGTTTCGCTCGCGCCAGCGGGCGTCATTTCGCCAAATTAATTACCAGTATGATTCCTCTTGGTGTCGGATTCATGTTGGCTGGGCTAACGGAACGAAGGCAGGCGCTGCACGATATTATAGCCGGTTGCCTGGTACTGCGGGACGGATGATCGTGGCAGATCATGAACACGTGTTACCTGCACATGCGCGTGTGTTATTGCTTGACTAAAAAAGTTTCGCGCTTGACCAAACTCGCCCACTGATCCTGGTTAACAGTTTTTTAAAACATGTAAGGCCAGCTGCTATTTTGTGGCTTGGCGAGTGCGGATAAGTTTTGTTGCGCTGGTGCGCAGCGTATCGGGAACATTTTTATTATTCGATAATTTTTTGAGGTCGACGGCGTTCAGCGAAGGCAACATGTGCAAAGTGACGTCCAGGGGAGTCTTGGAATTGTTCATGAGGTTGCGGATCACGGTGTAGTTTTTGCGAAAGGCGCGATTACCGGCGATGAGTCGCAGAATTTCATCGGTAAGGCTGGACATCCCCGCAAATGATTCCACTTCCTGTTCGGTAAGACGCGGGGACTGCAGCACGGCGCGTTGCACAACTTTGTTGGAATCGCGAATGAGCGTGCGGCGAGCTTCCGAACCGCCTTTGAAAGCGAATTGCACGCGCTCGGAAACCGACATTTTCGCGAGCCGCTGAAGCAGCGTCTGACGGCGCCCAGCGTCGGGCTCAGCGTCCATCAGCGCTTCCATAAGAGCTTTTTCGTCGACAGGAGTTTCTGGTCCGAGCAGTTCCTGCAGCACGCGTTTATTATCCGCGGTGGCCGATGAGGATTTTAGAAGGGCGGCGGCGAGTTCGGAAGAATCGCTTACGCGATCGAGCGAATCCATCAGCGCTTGAACGCTCATCGCGGAAAGCTTCGGCACGTGCGGAGTTATGAATCTGGATGGGCAATTTCTGTTTTGCACCATGGCTTCGGCCACGGACGGGTTGCCGACAAGGTTCTGGGAGGCGTATTCAAAAATAGCAGGAAGGGCTTCGCTGCGCTTCAGGGCTTCGACGAAAGATTCGACCGGTTGGGAGCGTAAGGCTTCCTGGGCTTGCTGCGCGACTAGTTCGTCGGCGTCGGTGGACAGAAGCACCAAAATTTCAGCGCGGTCAGCAGGGACAAGATTTCCTGGGCTGGCACAGACGGCGAGTTTGCGCTCGCGAGAAGTGAGGTCGTGCAAAAGTTCAGGGACGAGCTGTTCCATCGTAAGAGGGCCTCAGGTCTTTATATCCAAGCACAATTGTATTCGCTCTGCGGGAGGAATTTCCGAGTGCGGCGCGAGAGGTAATAGGGCGGCCGTTCAGCTCGAGGTGTACGGCGGCGCCATCCGCGGCGATAATCTGAAATTGTTGTGCAGCGGTGAAATGGTGAATGTCGCCAGGCATGACGTCGGCGTCCAGGAGCGTCTGATCATCGGCGAGGATGCGCACGTGCGAGCGCACGGAGGTGGAGAGGGTGAGTTCAAGTTTGTCTGGTGCTTTGGTGGGAGCCGCTGAATCGGAAGAGGACTGATGCGGCGTGGAATTCGCGGATGAATGTGCGGCGCGGTACGCCGAGTAGTGTTGCCAGGCGTATGAGCCGCCACGGTAGAATCCAAAGGCCAGCAATATGAGCGCGAGCAGGCCTAGAGCCTGAATCCACCTGGGAGGCGAGGGGAGCTGATTCTGGTAGGGAGCAGGTGCGTCGGTTTTTTGGACGCCGCGCGCCAGATCGTATTCGGAGAGCAAATCCTCTTCGTCGAGGCCGAGGTATTGGGCGATGGAGCGGACGAATCCGCGGGTGAAACTGCCGCCGGGGAGCTTCTCCCACTCCTCGTTTTCGATGGCATCAAGGAATCGGGGGCCGATGCGAGTGCCGGCGGTCAGCTCGGCTAGAGTGACTTCGCGCATTTCGCGCTCGCGTTTCAGATGTTCGCCGAAATTACCTTTGGCCATTGGAGGCTACCCGCCCATACGATACCAAAGGGCGGAGCAATCGTCTCGCCGAAGTGACGTTCGATCGCGGAGAGATAGAATTTAGGTGAAAAGATACGCATAACGGATGGTCGAGTTGTCACGGATTGATGGTCCAGCCCCATCGGGGTTCGGATCCGGTTATGGACATATTTGTATGTAATCTTACCTGCTAGCTTTTTTTGTCTGTGGGTCGGTTTACGAGTTCGCTCGGCGACTGGCTTATGGTTTGACTTGCCGTTTCGCCTGCCATTTTGCTGGTCGGTTTGCTTGGTGGGGGTTCGACTGGTGATCTCAATTCCTTTTCGGTGCGGTTGATGGCAGTCGACATGAGGGGGGTGGGTTTGGTTTCGGTGAGATTGGTGCAGCTGGAGTTGGTGGAGTTGAGGCTAAACGTTTGAGGACTTGGGCGGCGAATTCGGCGCGAATGGCCGGCATGGGGCCGATGCCTTTGCCGAGGTGATCGGAAGTTGAGGCGGCGATGGCTGGTGGCACAGCAGCGGCGACGGTTGCGAACGGTGGTGCGGGATCAGCGAGAAGTTGAGGCATTGGCCGGGCGGGAGGTTGAGGCGCTGGCTGGGCAGAACGCTGCGGGGCAATTTTATCGGTGAGCGCGGGGTTCCGGGTAAGCACGGACTCCTGCGTGGGCGCGGCTTGCTGTGTAGGCGCGGGGTTCCGGGTTAGCACGGGTGCGGGGAGTTGAGATGCGGGTGGGGGAAGGGATTTGGCCTTTTCGGGTTCGGACAATTGGGCTGCGGACATGGGAGTCCCGGCTTCGGGGAACGGGTCTTGGTAGACGGCGGGAAGAGTGCGTAGAAGGAGACTGGTGAGGTAGCCGAGGACGGCAGCGCGGCGAGGCGAGATGGCGTCCGCAGCCAAGAGAGTGTAGAGGCGCCTTATGGAATCGTGGATCCCTTGAGCGTTCTGGAAATTACAAGCGCGATTCAGAAGATGGAAGGCAAAGTCATCGGGTCCGTGAGGTTGCGCTTCAAAGTGACGATGGCAGAACAGGGGCCCGAGGATCTAGAGCCCAACTGCGGCACTGACGGCCAGTGGCAGAGAGGTAGAGGCAGCGATGGTGGCCGGGAGCTGGTTTTGCGGATGCGGGCTTCATTTTTTGTCCTTAATCTAATCTGAGGGTGGGAGGTACCTACCCCGGGTGTTTTTGACCAAAGAGTTGGGAAAACGTTGAAAACAAAGGGGCGCGTGCGCGAAAAGTGGTAAAGAGTCTGTAACAAGTTGGTTTAGGGATTGAGTGAATATTTCAGGCTGTGGATCTAACGCTTAGCGATGGAATATTTAGGCGTCGTTCTTCGGTTGCAGCTTGGATAATGATCCGGTCGCCCGTCCGCTGGTTGAGAATAAGGTAGTCGGCAGGCGCCGCAATAGCGAGAAACCTAAAGACGTATGAATTAGCGCGTTCGAGGTCGGCTATTGCGCGCACCCACCTGACACTGCCGTTCTGCTCCATTTTAAAAATATCAAAAGGATCTAACATCGCGGTCACTCTCCCATCCGGGCCATGCAGGTCGAGCTACCCGTTGCCACCTGTAAAATTAATACTAGTCACGACGCGGAATACCGATTGTCGCCTCGTTGGCGACCATCTTTTGCGCGGACTCGACTATTCGGGGCCGTGCCATCTCCTTCCGGACATTGGCCAATGCTTTTTTGGCCGAGCGTTTATTGGTTTTCTGACACATGCGGCATGATGCCATTAAGTCGCAGCAAATAATGTTCGATGCAGCACAAGACCGCCCGTTGAAAACATTCGCCATAAGTTCGCTTCTGACAGAGGTGCGCGGTGAGCCGGCAGCGTGAAATACGTCCTCTCCCCCGTATCATTTACTTTATGGACAAATGTGACATTTTGGACAGTTGGATGCCCTACATGCGTACACAGTCAGACGAGTGTAAATACGATGGCTATTCGGACTCTGCTGCTCATCGACAACGATGCTTCCCACGTAGACGTCTTTACGGACGCGTTGTTGAACGCGACTGACGGTCCATTCGCGAGTGAGTGTGTAAAGACTCTTGCGGAAGGCATCAGACGTTTGAGAGCGAAAGAAATCTGGGCGATTTTTTTAAATCTGTCTCTGCCCGACAGCCAGGGTGTTGAAACCTTCGACAAGCTGGCGCTCGCGGTGCCTAGCGTACCTACGTTAATCATAGCCGGCGCGAAGGATCTAAATGTTGCGCTGGACGCCTTGCGGCATGGAGCCAAAGATTATCTGCTGGAGGATCATCTCGACAGTGACTCGTTTGTTCGGGCTATACGGAACATGGCGGAGCGAAAGACCGCGGAAGAAATGTTATTTACGGAAAAAGAGCGCGCCCAGGTGACGCTCGATTCCATAGGGGACGCGGTATTGAGCACGAACCTTCAAGGCAAGGTTACATACCTAAATGTTGTAGCGGAAAAGATAACCGGTTGGTCCCGAGAAGAAGCCACAGGCAAAGATATCGATGAGGTATTTGTAATCATCGACGGCGGCACGCGGGAGCCTTGTGCGAACCCGTTGAGATCGGCAATCACGAAAAACAGAACTGTCGGACTTACTCCGAACTGCATTCTGATACGACGCGATGGAGCTGAATTTGCCATTGAAGACTCTGCTGCTCCAATCCATGACCGACATGGATTGGCCACCGGAGCGGTGATTGTTTTCCACGACGTGTCGGTGGCGAGGGCCTTGGGAGCGGAAATGTCGCACCTGGCACAACATGACATTCTTACGAATTTGCCCAACCGAACGTTGCTGCAGGATCGCCTCACCCAAGCGATTGCGACAGCCAGTCGTAACGATTCCCGAATCGCGGTATTGTTTCTGGATCTGGACGGATTCAAGCACATCAATGATTCGTTGAGTCATGCGACCGGGGACCGGCTCCTTCAGCTTGTAGCAAAGCGCTTGCTGGCTGCGGTGCGCACCTCGGATACGGTGTGCCGTCTGGGTGGTGATGAATTTGTGATACTGCTTTCGGAGGTGGCGCACGCGGGTGATGCAGGGGTTAAAGCCGGGAAGATACTAAGTGCGCTGGGCGCGCCGTTCGAGATTGAACAAAACACCCTGCGAGTCACAGCAAGTATTGGCGTGACCACCTACCCGGAGGATGGCCAAAGTGCGGAATTGTTGATGAGAAATGCGGACCTGGCGATGTACCAAGCCAAGGAAAAAGGCCGCAGTAATTATCAATTCTTTGAGAAGGGCATGAACGTCCGAGCTGTGGAACGGCAGTCGATCGAAGGAGATTTGCGGTACGCGCTGGAACGGGATGAGTTTGTCATGCACTACCAGCCTAAAATAGACCTTAAGACCGGAGAGATTACGGGGGTCGAGGCGCTGATTCGGTGGCAGCATCCCGAGAGAGGACTGGTTGGTCCGTTGCAGTTCATCTCCATTGCCGAAGATTGTGGGTTGATGCTGCCGATTGGGAAATGGGTGCTGCGCGAATCGTGCAGGCAAGCGAAGGCATGGCAAGATGCCGGTTTGCAGCCTATTGAAATCGCGGTCAATGTTTCTTCAGTAGAGTTCCGCAACGATGAGTTTCTTGAAGGCATTAGCAAAATCTTGAAGGAGACGGGTCTGGAAGCTCGCTACCTCGAATTAGAACTGACTGAAACTGTCCTCATGCAGCATGCCGAGTTCAGTGTGCCAGTGTTGCAGAAACTGAAAGCGATGGGGGTGCGCCTAGCCATCGATGACTTCGGGACCGGGTACTCGAGCTTGAGTTATCTGAGACAGTTTCCGATCGACACATTGAAGGTAGATCAGTCGTTTATTCACGAAATCAATGCAGAAACAGACGAGGCGACGATCATTAGCGCGGTGATCAACATGGGATGTCGCATGAGGCACCGGGTGATTGCAGAAGGAGTGGAGACAGCGGAACAGTTGGCCTTTCTGCGGGCGCACGGTTGTGATGAAGGCCAGGGATACTATTTCGCCCGGCCGATGCCCGCCTTGGAAACCGCGAAGTTGCTGGAACTAGGCATGGCGGCGACCATGTGCTGAAGGTTAATGTGTATAAAAAATTGTATCAGCGGAGAGGTTTGAGGGCCGGATCGACTGTTTTGTTGTAGCGAAGGAAAGAACATCCACGCATTGGAGCTGGCGGTTCGCGAAGGCTTAGCGGGCGAGGACAGATTTAATAGATTCCACCATACGCATCATGCCGTCTGGCTTTGAAAGCACCATGTCCACACCGATCGCGGAAGTGAGAGATTTACCTATGTTTTCACTGTACATGGTGAATAGGATTATTCGGACATGAGGCATCTTATGCTTCAGGATGGAGGCCACCTCTGCGCCGTTCATCTCGGGCATGGCCAAGTCCAGGAGAATCAAATCGGGGTTGAGGCGTTGGGCCTGACCGACAGCATCCAAGCCATTAACAGCCTCACCGCAGACTTCGATTTCTTCCTGATCGTTAAGGAAACTTCGAATAACGCTGCGCACACTGGCACTGTCATCTGCAACTAGAACACGTTTATGCATAAACATCAGATTGTGCCCGCCCGTGCAGGCTAGCTCAATACAAAGTTTCCCGTATGCAGCATAGGACACAATGGCAGGCATAAAGCCAACAGGAGCGCCGGGTCGGGCAGGCTCGTGCTGCCGCACATGTGTCCAATTCACTGAATTCAAATGGGATCGTGAATCTATACCAAAGAAAATTAGATTTTTAATTACACTTAATCGTTAGGCCAAAGTCCGGAAGATTCCGGATGGCGGCAACTGTTTACCCGTTCCACCCCTCGGTATCTGACTGTAGTTTTTACTAAGTTAATGGGGGAAGCGTTTCGCGGTTTTAAATTAGGCTCACAACTACGGCGTGCGAGTAAACGTGCGAGTAATTGTTCGCGAACAAGGTTGTTCGACTGTTTGAGGGCGCGGACTGAGTGAGAGGTATAATCCGCGTGTCTATGGCCTTGGCAGCGGGCACGAAACTTGGCGGTTACGAAATACTTAGCTTATTGGGCGAGGGTGGAATGGGAGAGGTATACCGCGCTCATGACCCGATTTTAAAACGCGACGTTGCTATCAAAGTTTTGCCCCAATTTGTTTCGCAAGATCCCGAGCGCATGCGCCGATTCGAGCAAGAAGCGCAGGCAGCCGCGGCTCTCAACCATCCAAACATTCTAGCTGTGTATCAACTCGGTAACTTCGAAGGCACTACGTATCTGGTGGCGGAGTTGCTGGAAGGCGGGACGCTGCGTGAGGAGTTGACGCATGGTGCGCTGCCGGCACGCAAGGCAATCGATTACGGCGTTCAGATCGCACACGGGCTGGCGGCAGCACACCACAAGGGAATCGTGCACCGCGACCTGAAGCCAGAGAATATTTTTATCACCAGAGACGCGCGGGCGAAGATCCTTGATTTTGGCTTAGCGAAGTTGACGCTTCCGGAAGACGGCGAGACGGTGACCGCGCGGGGACAAACCACGCCGGGGCAGGTGATGGGCACGGCGGGCTATATGGCGCCGGAGCAAGTGCGCGGGGAAGTGGTTGACTACCGCGCAGATATTTTCGCGTTTGGGGCCATCTTGTACGAATTGGTGACGCGCGAGCGAGCATTTAAGAAGCCGACTTCGGCGGAGACAATGACGGCGGTTCTGCACGAGGATCCGCCAGCGATTTTGCCGACTATGGCGGGCATTTCACCGGGGCTATTGCGAATCGTGCAGCGGTGTCTGGAGAAAAGGCCGGAGCGGCGATTTCAATCGGCATCGGACCTGGCGTTCGCGCTGGAGGCGCTGTCGGACTTTAGCGGCTCGAAGCAAGTCACGGTTGAGCAAGT
>Ga0185299_10007466_pt1 | contig 11192 bp, 11 predicted proteins | sample PaiPotPPA55metaG_FD_128002 | JGI IMG/M metagenome (GOLD analysis project Ga0185299, IMG submission 128002) | Iron sulfur acid spring bacterial and archeal communities from Banff, Canada, to study Microbial Dark Matter (Phase II) - Paint Pots PPA... ...
CGAACAAGCCACCGCCGAACCATCCGCAACCCCAGCCCCAGCCGCCCCAACCGCCCCACCCGGGAAAGAGGCCGCCGATAAAAATGCCTGATCCAAAGCCGAACCCGAATCCGAATCCTGGCGGGTACCAGAGATCGGGGTAAGCGCCCCACACTGGCGGACCATAGACGTATTGTGGCTGGTAGACCGGAACGTAGATCACTTGCGGATCGGCGGGCTGAATCTCGATCGCGCTTTGACCGTCTTGGGTATCCGCGGTCACCACTTGCTGCGGTGTCGACTGAAGCCTGCCGTTGGCCTGGGCTCGCGTGCGCATGCGCTGCACCGCGCTCATCACATCGGCTTGCTGGGCAAGGAACGCGTTCCCGAGGTCGGTAGTCCATCGGATATTGTTGCTAAGCATATTGAGCGCATCCGGAAATGCCACCAGCGCCTGGATGCTGGGATCCCAATTCTGCTGTTTGGCCGCGTCCAACAGTTGCGCGCCTTGAAGATTGCGGTTCTGCTGAAGCCACTGCTGCACCTCCACGATCTCCAGCGGATAGGTGCTGGCAGCCAGTACTTGGCCGAGCAATGGATCGGGATACAGGGCGATCGGCGCGGCGAGGTCGTCCAACTGCTCAGGTGACAATAATGGCGCAACCTGTTGAGGGAGCGGCGAACTCTGTGGAGGTCCCGCGGGGACTTGACCAAAGCTTACCGATAACGGAAGCACCAGAACGCATAGAATCGCCACTGCCTTTGGAGTTTTCGAATCGCCGCCGGTCTTCATTTTGCATCTCCAATGACTTGACGCGCCGGGCTGGAGTCGGGTCTCCAGTATTTTGATGCAGGCTCAGCCAGTATGGCGGGCTAATCTCCGGAGGGGGCTTTCGCAGTACTGGTCCTACCGCACGCAGGCCACCGGCGTTGGATGGTAAATATTTTGGAGTAGGCACGGCGATTGCTTGTCAAAAAGCGCGCTGGACTTTTTTGGGAGCCTTGCTGTAGTTCGCACTCTGGGTCCGCGGCAGTCTCGCTCCCCTTGCTCGCTTGCGCCGCTGGAGATTTGAACGGCGCGGTCCGCCCTACGTCAAGGTCGGTGCCCTGGTGCGTTACCGCGCTGAGGATGTTAACATTTGGTTCGATTCCCTGCCCAAGGGAGGCTCCACGGTCCGGAATGATTCAGACTTACAGGCCAGTTCCGCACCGACTGATCAAGTAACAACGTGGGTGTTCGGAAGAAGAGATCGCATCGTGGTTGCATTTATCTGAGACTTAAAGGAACCGGGACTAAGGGTAGCGACGTACGTAGCACAGTAGCTACGTACTAAGCACAATGGAGGGGAAAATGGCTGTTTTCCAGCCCAGATTCAAGGACCCGAAAACAGGTGTGACTAGAAAGACGCGCATATGGTGGTACAAGTTCACTTGGCGTGGACAGGCGGTTCGGGGAGAGCACGAAACAAACAAACAAGCGAGTTGCGGAACAAATGCAAGCGGCACGGAGAGCGGCGCTTGCAAAAGGGGAGGTCGGCATCAGGGATCGCAAGCTCGCTCCCACGCTCCGCGCGTTTGCTGAAACGCAGTTCCTTCCTTTCGTTCGAGCGACCTTCGCTGCCAAGCTCAAGACGATGAGCTACTATGGCCAGGGAATCAAGGCTCTGCTCAGCGACCCAGAGCTAGCCGAGTCTCGCCTGGACACGATTACTGGGAAAGCCATCTCAAACTATGCCGGTTTGCAAAGAGAGGCCGGCTTCGAAATATCCAGCGTAAACCGCCAACTCCAAGTCTTACGACGTATGTTCCATTTGGCCAATGAGTGGTCAACTGTCGAGAAGGTGTTGCCAAAGGTCCGCATGCTGGCCTGGAGATACGAAGCGAAAGCGCGTTCTGAACAACGAAGAGGAAGAAAAATATCTCAGCGCTGCACATCAGGTCGGCGACCACATCGCCAAAGCATGTAAGGTAGCGCTCCAAGGCATCCGCGCGACCCAGCGGCGCCGGAAACCGATCGAACCGCGCGACCCTTACGTTCTCCACGACATCACGATAACCCTCCTCGATTGCGGGCTCCTTCCGGAGGAGTGTTTACGCCTGAGACGGGAAAACGTTATCGATGGGATCATTGAAATTCATTTTGGCAAAACCACGAACGCCCGTCGTCAAATTCCGATGTCTGAGCGCGTCGCCACCATATTGCGAAGTCGCCTCGAAAAACATGACTCCCAGTGGGTGTTTCCTGCACCGACCAAGAGCGGCCATGCGGAGCCCTCCACAATCAAAGACCATCATGCCAAAGCAATCAAGCTGGCAGAGATCGAACCCTTCGTTCTCTACACGCTGCGCCACACATGTCTAACGCGATGGGCCTCCCACATGGGCCGCCCCGATACGCTCGCCTTTCTTGCGGCACACAGCGATTTTTCCACGACCAAGCGGGTATGTTCATCCCCAAGTGGACACGGTGCGCGCGGCTATTAAGCGTGCGCGTCATGCAAGGAGTAGTACAAGAAACGGGCAAAGTGAGAAGACGATTACTTCGAGTTCCAGTAGCATAACCACGATCAAACCGTCCAATTTGAAGGAAGTAGATGGTGCGCCCGGGCTGACTCGAACAGCCGACCTTCTGGTTCTTAGCCGGCGCGCTTTCCCTAACTCCTTGATTGTAGAGCAAAGTGCAGAAAATGTCTGACTTCGATGTGCTGCCTATCCTGCAGCGGCCACGCCTGTTTGTAATGGGCCTAGCCCGCTAAAGAGCGGGAAGGCCCAAATAAGATACCCGTGGAAAACGTCAATCTGCAAATAATCCAGAGAGAGGCCAATTGATGCCGGTCCATTGCGAATTAGAGTGCTCTACCCGTCGGGCAAGGTCGGACAAGCAGCCCTGGCAGCCGTGGCATTCGTGGCGTCGCGAGGAACGTAGAATCTGCTAGTTTCAGATTCCAGGAGGCGCTAGTAGGTTCGAATCCCACCCTCACCGCCAGTATATCTGTAGTTTTTTCAATAACTTAAATCTGGCTTGTTTCCGCGTACGATAAGTGGCTGGCTGCAATCCAGATCGTCGCCCAACGAGTGGTTCTATCGGCGGGGTTTCGGTTACGGGACGCTCTGCCGATTTAACCAGTTGATGAACTGCCATCCTCCGATAACCAGCATTATGCCGATAGTGGCTATCAGAACGAGCACGAGTCGATCTCTTCGGGTTAACCGCATTGGTTATCCTCGGTAGGAGCCACCGCCCAATTATAAAGCGCTATGCCGCTCGTACTGATCCCCGCTCCGAGGCTTCCAGCAACGCTACCAGCTCCGACACTTCCCACAGCCGATTCGTCGCGGCGCGTGGCCCTGTTATTCGGCGATCGTGATGACGTGTTTCGCCTCACTCGCCGATCTGCCGTTAATGACCTTGGGACGCTGCCTGGTCGTCTTGAGAAATATCATCCCAAGTCCGAAGACGACCGGCAGGACGATCGATACCAGCTCACTCCACGACGGCATTTGTATCATGGATATCGGTCGGATTAGTGGAGCACTGAAGGATATTCCGTAAAAATGATAATGCAAAAAGAATCCGATACCGCCGAAGACTGATTTCCAGCGGTATCGGAAGGCGCAACACTCACTTGTGTTGGCAATTTAGGGAAACCGGTATTTCTATCGGAAGGTGTCGAAGCGAGCTATTGCCAGTATGTCCAGCAAGAATCGCCTCTTTCGGTTTTACGAACACACTAACTCGAAATGGCGCAGTTCTGCCGGTCCTGGTCGGCTGATAACAAAGGTAGTGGAATTGGTTTGTTCGGAAAACAGAACAAGCGTACGTGCGGAATCTTCAAACGCACCCGTTGTTTTTATTTTGGATACCGATGGTTCTGATGTTTACCACGATCGGAAGAAGCGCGGCTTTTCGGATATCGGAGCAAAGATGGGCAACGCTAGGAGCGGTGCCGAAGGCGCAGGCACTCGAACGACGCGGTGCCAGACGCCGGTTTCGCACCTCCCAGCGTCGTAATCAATGTTTCTGAGGGAATGAAACGGTCGGTGGTAGGGTCCGCACCACACGAATGACTCAATACACCCTCATTGTGGGCGTCCTACGCTACCCCAAATCTTGGGCGGCTCACAGGCGCAGGCATGGCTTGATGCGTGCTGATGTATCAGCCGATGCACGGCACATACACGCTTGCGAAACCTATCGTGGCAGTCACGGTCGGTGCCAGCGGCACGACTACACTTCCGAGTGGTGCCAGCGTCGAAGTGCGCCGCAATGCACAGACTTCGCTGACTGAAGTCATTTGGCAAAAGCGGACGTTCTTCGTCCATCTGCCCGATCTGCTCGACGCTTGCCGGGTCGAGGACGTGGGTGCGATTACCTGGCCTGATCGGTCCTCGGGTGAGTCGGAATGATACAACTCGGAGACCCTGGCGTAGAGTTAGACTGAGATTCAGCCTGTGAATCCCGACTATCTCATCCACGCCGCGCCTGCTATCGGCAAGGGTGCAGCGGCGATACTGAACCCTTCGGTGCTGGTATGGTGCTGAGAGGTTCGGTCACATCGGAACTGTACCGTTCGTGTCCCGCTCTGGCATCGCCCAGTTGCGGACCATACCGAGCACGGCGTTACGGTAGCCGACCATATCGATCGGTTTGTGAACGTACTCCTTCGCGCCGAGGGAGAGCGTTCGCTCCTTGTCGGACACACGTTGGGATGCCGAGAAGATCACTACCGGGATGTCCTTGCGGGGGTTCTGTTCGAGCACCTCGAAACCGGATACTTTGGGAAGACTCAGATCCAGGATGATCATCGCGGGTCGGAACCGCTCATCGCGCAGCATCGCCAGCGCCTGCTCACCGTCTCGGGCGATGTGGAGTCGTACAGGCAGCGCCGATTCTGCGAGGATTTGTTGGGTCAACAGCGCATCGCCCGCTGAGTCCTCGACAAACAACACTTCACGTTGATTCATACGGAGGAGTGAAAGGGTGGGACGCTAGACGGGGAGGGGCGTTTCGGCGGAAGGCGATTAAACATCTTTCACTTCAGCTCGGGGTGGCTGCACCACCACGAAGCGGGTGATTGCGGCACCGTACTCGGCGCAGTTATTGCCGCAACTGCATCCTGCACCATTACCGTGGACGTGACAGGCGTGAGCGCGGGGGTACAGAATAACACAACCGGGCCGGTCAGCTCGATTGAGGGCGGCAACGGAGCGCCGGCGCTGGCGAGCATCTTCGTCGGCCCAGCGTTCCAGGTCCGTTACACGTTCAACCTGAGTCTCGGTGACGGCGTCATCAACATTACGAATACCGGTGCAACTGGCGCATCTTTATTTGGCCCCGGATTTGGCGCCAACGTTGGTAATATCTGTGTCAACGTGTATGCGTTTTCACCGGACGAGCGGTTGATTTCCTGCTGCTCCTGTCTGGTGACTCCGAACGGGCTCGTTTCCTTATCGGTGGTGAACGATCTCACTAGCAATACGCTAACCGGCGTCCGGCCGGGTTCGATCGCCGTCAAATTATTGTCCACAGTAGCCGGTACGGGCGGGAGCGGAACCGATTGCACAAATAGCGCCTCCACGGCGGTGACGACGGCCACGCTCGCCGATGGATTGGCCGCTTGGGGCACGTCTGTGCACCCGAGTCCGACCGGCACAGCGGTTACCGAAACACCGTTTACCCCCTCGACTCTCAGCTTCGGAGAAGCTGCCAGCGTCGCTGCCCGTTGCACCAATATCATAGGCAATGGAAGCACTTTCGGCATCTGCCGGGCGTGCCGGAGTGGCGGCTTGGGAGGAGCCAAGCAATAGCGGCGGAAGGGCGAACGTACCGAAAGCTCTAGCCTTGCTTCGAGGGTTGCAAAAGAGGATGCGCTAGGCTCCAAGGACGGTACAACCACGAAATGAAGATTATCGTTCTTACGATGTCGCGGTCATCGCCGAATATCCTCCCCTATCCGCACTTGACGCGCGTTTTCGTTGGACGGGTAGTTCCGAAGGAAACGTTAATTCGTATTATCGGCTCCTATTTTCATGTTTCGATTTGTTTTTAACTCGGTAATGAACTGCCCTGCGCGATAAGTTTCTTCAGCTCATTTGTGTTGAAGTCATTCGCGCCGGCGAAATAAGCTTGGGCATATAATCGCTCTTGTGATCCGGTCGTGTGCCATCGCGGTTTTCGTAGCAAGGCTAGGCTTCGGACACTAAAGCCCGATGCGGCGGGCCAAGTTCCGGAAGCGGGGGTCTCCGCGCAGCGGATCGAACATGGGGTCTACCTTAAGCGCGGTCAATAGGTCGGAGTGCTGACGATATGCCTTCTCCAGCCATGTGAAGGTCTCGCTTTTATTCCCAGTTCCGATATAGGCCATCACAAAAACCGCGGGATCAATTGGATAAAACCGGGACATATTTTCTAATTTTTCCAGCGCGCGTTGAGCTTCCTCATGCCGACCGGACCGACCCTGAAGATAAGCAAGCTGAGACCAGAACCATGGCCCACTCTCAGTCGCTTGACGCGTAGACTCCAGCCTAGCAAGCGCCTCGGCAAATCTGCCCGTTTCTGCGTATGGGAAAACCACCATTGCCGCGCGCGGAAAACTTGGGTCCAGGTCGGCTACGGCGGCAAATTGCTGAATAGAGCGATCATACTGTCGCGCATAATAAGACAGCATCGCATTGTCCGATGCAATTATCAGGGAAAGAGGATCCAACTCTCTCGCGCGCTCGCTTTCTCGGAATGCATCATCGAAACGTCCTAATAATCCCAGGTGTTCGGCATACCAATGGTGGGCTGTGGCATAGCTGGAGTTCAGCTCGATGGCTCGGAGATATTCCTTCTCGGCAGTTTGCCAATTCCAATCATGCTTCTGGAGTATCACAGCCAATGCGGCGTGCGCTTCGGGCAAGCTTTCGTCAATCTCCAGAGCTTGTAACGCGGCGTTCCGCGCCTGAATCAAGTACTCGGGGCGAGGCTCTCCGGTATAACCACCCATCAAGGCGTAGCAGTATGCCTTCATCGCGTAGGCCGGGGCGTCTTTGGCGTCCTTATTAAGGGCTTCCTGAAAATACTTGACTGCTTCCGGAAGATGCCTCTGGTTCCAGAAAAACAAACCTTTGAGGTAGAGATCGTGGGCTTCATATTGCTGCTGTGACCAAGAAGCGCGAGGAGTGGGAACTCTAGGCTTATCATCCGTCAGAGTTAACTCAATCTCGTCGGCGATTTCACGAGCAACCTCGTCTTGCAAAGCTAACAGGTTGACCAGGTGGCGATCGTACTCCTTCGCCCATGTGTGAGCCTGATCTTTGACCCGAATTAGTTGGGCCGAGATTCGAACATCTTGCGAGTTTCTCCTGACGCTGCCTTCCAGCACATACTGAACCCTGAGCTCCCTCCCGATTTGGTCCAACCGTTCACGACCGGCCTTGTAATGCATGACTGAGGTCCGGGCTATAACGCCGACGTGCTTCGGGTCGAGGCGTCCGAGCTGTGCGATCATCTCTTCCGTCAGCCCATCGCTGAAGTATTCCTGAGAAGAGTCGCCGGTGAGGTTCTCAAACGGTAAGACCGCCAGCATGAAGCGCGCCGGCGGATCGGAGGGAGCCATCAGGCGTCGCCCCTGCCAGTACGCTGCCAGCGCCGCCACTACCAGAACCAACGCTCCATACAATGTCCAAGTCCATCGCCGGTCGCGCTTCGGTTTCGTTTCTACCAATGTATTCGCGGAATGGCTGAATTCAAGGACCGCATTAGGCAGCTCATCGCGAGCGGCAAAGGAGCCAGGTCGGTCCTCTCGCTCAACGGACACGGTCATTCGGTAGCCCACCTTCGGTAGGGTCTCGATGTAAGTCGGTTCGTTGGCGGAGTCGCCCAGGGCGGCCCTGAGCTCTTTCACAGATGTGTTCAGGCCGTGCTCGAAGTCAACGAACGTTCCGGCGGGCCAAAGCAAATCCTGGAGCTCTTCCCTCGTCACCACGTCTCCGGCGTGCTCCGCCAGCGCCTTGAGCAGGTGGAACGTCCGCGGGCGTAGCTTCAGTTTTATCCCATGCTTGTAGAGTTCTTGAGTACGCATGCGGACTTCGTAAGGTCCAAACCTGTAATTGATAACCCGTTCCGACATATTCATACACCACAAGGATGCTGGATTCTACTCCTGCGTATAAGACCAATCGAATGATCCAATTAGGCTTTCACCCTAATTACACCACAACTCTATCTATTAATCATCGACCAGTGGGGAGGAACCTACGATTCTGTCAGGGCTGCATACGGAAAGCTGGTGAATTCGACGGGCTCTGGGCGTTGCACTGTTTCAAAAGAAGAAGTTCACATTCAAACACGTTGGCAGGCTAAACATGTCTTGGCACCAACCGACGAAGATTTCTGAGATCTCTGGGGGCCAAAGGCTTTCTGCTGCAGCGAAGAGAAAGAGAGATGGAGGATACAGAATGAGGAAAGCACACCTTTTGGCTGGGGATATAGCGGGCACAACCCCCTTGAACGAATGGAACTTACGACGACATAGGATATTCAAAACCACTCTTTTGCTATGGACCCTTCTCCCGGCCGGCATTCCGTTGGCCTTCGGCAACGTTGTGACTGACTGGAACACGATTGCCTCTACGACGATCATCAAGAACGCAGGGAAGCCGCCGAGTTCTTCACCAATCTGGTTCGCCTATATGAGCCTAGCTGTTTATGACGCGGTGAATGCGATTACGGGGCAATACCGGCCTTTCTATTACTACGGCACAGCACAGCCGAATGCCTCCGTCGACGCAGCCGCCGTGGCGGCAGCTCATCGCGTTCTGGTGAGTTACTTTCCTACCCAGCAGAATGATCTGGACACTCGGTTCGCTGCTTCCTTAGCGGGCATCACCCCGGATGGATCAGACATAAACGCGGGCGTCGCTGCCGGTGAAGCGGCCGCCGCCGCCCTGATTGCGGTCCGAACGGGCGATGGACTCGAAGCCAACGTGCCATATTCTCCCGGATCTGGACCTGGCGTTTGGATTCCGACGCCGCCGGCGTTCGCCGCGGCAGCTACTCCGTGGCTACCCCAATTTCATCCCTTTACAATGACTACGGCTGCCGACTACCGGCCGGATGGACCGCCGTCGCTTGGAAGCGAAACTTGGGAGCGGGATTACAACCTGACTCGCATGTATGGCGGCGCCACCAGCACTGTCCGGTCGGCAGCGGAAACAGAGATCGGCTTATTCTGGACCGAACACCCGCCTCAGCAATATGCGCGAGCGTTCGGATACCTTGCCGGGACTTATGGATTAGGCGTGGCGGATACTGCCAGGTTGATGGCGATACTCTGGACCGGTTACACGGACGCGATTATCGGCTGTTTCGATGGGAAGTACACGTATTCTTTTTGGCGACCGGTGACCGCGATCAATGCAGGCGGGGGCAACCCTGATTTAAAGGCCGATTCGGGATGGCTTCCGCTAGGTGCGACCCCCAATCATCCGGAATATCCGGCAGCGCACGCCTGTGCCTCCGGGGCCGTCTCGACGCTGATTGATGGCTATTTTGGCACGACGAAGGTTTACATCGCGGTCGACAGCTTGGCGTTTCAGGACGGAGTACATAACCACATTTTCGGGGACACACGCGACTTGATCGATGAAGTCTTTTGGGCGCGGATGTATGCCGGGTTTCATTTCTATCACTCTCTGCAAGTTGGGGAGGAACTCGGGACAAACGTCGCGAAAAACCTGCTGCGGTCGCATTTCGGTCCGCAGGGCTCCGTCTTCGATTCTTCCCAGGCAAGACCATTAGGGAGCAGTGGGAATAGAAAATGACGCGAAGGCAAAATGGCGTTGGCGGTGCTCGCCATCGACGGCGATGAGACGCCCCAGGGTGTCGCAGAACCTGCGTACCAGCAGAGCATCCAGGGGTGGTGCATTCAAGTCTAGTGCTTTCAACGTTCGAGCACCGTCTTGACCGGGCCGCGCGAACCTATCTCTTGTTCATCGGTGCGCCAGAGTCGGACCGTGCGAGGAGGCCAGCTCCGGGGCGCGCGTTGGTGTAGCATGTCATCAGGTCGTCCAATCGGAGCGATCACACGAATATCCGCTACCTCGTGCCGTCCGTGAGCCGGGCTCCTGTCCGTAGGATCCCTCATGTTGGCAGCCGGCCTGCAGCCGGTTCACGCGTCAGGTGCAGACTTCTCGAAGTTCACGCGCATCGAGCCGCAGTTCATCGCGGCGCTGGGAGACTCCGGGGCCACCTCAGGCAACGGCGCGCAATTATGGGGCTTCTGGAACCAGGACCCGGGCCCGCGCGCTTGCAAGCTGGACCACTACCCCCAATTGAAGGCGGCCGGCGGCGTGGCGCCGTCACAGTGGAAATTCGACGCTAAGGACTGGTGGCTGGAGGAACATGGCTTGATCATGGAGAAGCCGACCTTTCCGCTGCCTCCTGGGAAATACCTCGTCACGGGCGACCGCAATGTGACGACCGTGCTGACAATTCACCCCAAGGACAAGGACGGCAATCAGCGGTGGGAACTCGCCCGACGGCGCCACCCTCTACGATGTCACCCATCTCGGATGCCGCTCCGCACGCTATACGCCGGAGACGGCTAACAACTCGTGCTCGCCCGCGAACGTTCGGACCACGGGTTTTCCGGTGAATCCAGGGGCGGCCATGCCCGTCGTGAACGGCTGCCGCAAACAGGACTGCGCGGTTCTCATCGTCGTTGGGCTGCCCGCCTTCCAAGCTCCCTCCCAAAGTTCCTGGCTGCGTCCGGGCACAAACGCCATCGAGTTATGGACTCTGGATGGATTTCTTTCACGATAGGCCGACTGAGTCAACTACTGCGGACAAACACAGAGACGGCCGCCCACGGACGCGTTATCGAAGCAAGTGATACAGCACCTGTTAAACGCGTGGAGAGAGTTCGAACAAGAATGGCTGCCTCCCCAGATTTGCGTTCGAAATCTGTTTAACAGCCCATCAGGAAACCCGCAATCGGCGCGGACTCGGCTGTTAAATGGGGCGCTTCAGTAAGCGCCCCTCGGATTGTGGTCTGTTCCCCCTGAAACAAATCGCTCTCTTTTTGCTTGACTGTTGCAGCCAGGAGAGCAATGAATGTGATCACCAATTTGAGAGCGAGCGAAAAAGCTCGAGAAAGGTAGATCACTGTATGTACGAACTTGCAATGCCTATAGGCTTTGCGCTGGTGTGGCTGGGCTCCGCCCTGGCC
>Ga0185299_10007467_pt1 | contig 11192 bp, 13 predicted proteins | sample PaiPotPPA55metaG_FD_128002 | JGI IMG/M metagenome (GOLD analysis project Ga0185299, IMG submission 128002) | Iron sulfur acid spring bacterial and archeal communities from Banff, Canada, to study Microbial Dark Matter (Phase II) - Paint Pots PPA... ...
ATAGACTGTTTTAGGTGCGAGCGCGCTCGTGGGTGTGAATGTGGCCGTCGTACCCGTGTAACTGACCGCTCCCGTTATCGCCGCTCCCCCAGCACCCGCGACCGCCAGCGTAAACGTGCCCGACGCCGTCACCGTCGTGGAGTTCATCGCTTCGCTGAACGTCGCGGTGATCTTCTGATTGATGGGAACGTTGATGGCCCCGTTCAGCGGACTCGTTGAGACGACGGTCGGGATCGTTCCTGTCGTGAAGCTGAACGTAAAATTAGCCGCCAAGCCGGCGCCCGTTGGATCTTGAGCCCCGGTTGTTACGGTGGCGACATAGACCGTTTTAGGTGCGAGCGCGCTCGCGGGTGTGAATGTGGCCGTAGTACCCTTGTAACTGACCGCTCCCGTTACCGCCACTCCGCCGGGTCCCGTCAATGTGAACGTTGACGTGTTGATCGTCGCGGGGGCCATCACCACGCTGAATCCCACGGTGACGGTGGTAGTGACGACCACGCCGGTGGCGCCATTTGCGGGAGAATTGCTTATCACCGCCGGGAGCGCTGGGCTCTGTGCGTGTTCTCGACCGCACCCTGCAAGAACGACCAGCACGAACAACCCTAATGATAATTTCCCAACCTTGAGTTTGCGCATGAGCGTCTCCTGTTTCCAAGCAGGAGACAATGCAAAACCAGGTCCAGTGCAGATTTATGAGCCCACTCCAATTCCACCGGACCACATTTTTGTAACGCCTTGATTTCAAAGGATGGATGATGAGATCTCGTCAGTTCCAACTCCCCGCGTTCGCTTCCTCAATACAATTCGTACCAAACTGGAACGGAATCCATGCCGTTTGCGGAAATCGGAACCTTTTGGAACATCCGCGATTCAAACAGGGATTTTCCCGAGCGTGAAGGACTTTTACTGAACGGGGCTCAGATGGGGATCTCGCGTTCCACGACGTGGGATACGGTGGTGCCCTTTACCTAGGCCTTGAGTTGCCGAGTCAGATAGGCGCCAAAACCCTGGACTGGCTGAAATTTTTGAATGGTAGTAGGATAGTAGTATGAAAGAGAAGACTTCCATCACACTCTCAAAGGATGTCTTGACCGGCATCGACCGGCTCGCGGGATCCCGGCGATCACGCTCGGCGTTCATAGAACGTGTGTTGCGCGGCTACCTGCGCCACAGGAAAAAGGCTGCGCTTCACGCCCAGGATCTCGAACGCATCAATCGCGCCGCCGACCGCCTTAATGCGGAAGCCGAGGATGTTTTGAGTTACCAGGCATTTGAGGACTAAGTCCCGCAGGAGCCAGGATGACGCGCGGAGAACTCTATCGGGTCTTCAAGCCGCATGGCGATCCCAAACAATACCGGAGTTTCGTTGTTGTGAGCCGGAAAACACTGATCGACTCGCGATTTTCAACGGTCATCTGCGCGCCGGTGTTCACCAATGGTGAAGGACTTTCGACACAAGTCGCGGTGGGGCCTGACGAGGGGCTGAAGAATCCCAGCTGGATCGCTTGTGACAACCTGGTGAGCTTGCGGAAGTCCGAGCTCACCCAATACCTGGGTTCGCTGTCACGTTCGAAACTGCTGGAGCTAAATCGCGCGCTGAAGATGGCCTTGGATCTTTGAGCCTGGATTTTTGAGCCCTGGATCTTGAGTATGTTGCCGATGCGCTTGGCCGAATGATGTTTTCGAATCATGGGAGGACCGGAAACGCCCCGGCCGTGGGCGGAGCTCCTTGGGTCAAACCGAAGTAGTAACAAACTAAGGAAGAATTTCGATATCCAGCACATGAAACTCGGTTGTGCCGGTGTTGCTGATGCGATGTATATACGGTGATTTGGTTCCCCCGATGAAGCCTACCGATCCTGCTTTGGCCGGTGAGGCGGCCCAGTGTTCTCCAGGGGATTGACGCTTCATGGTAGCGTCACTCAGTTGGATGGGGACGTTGTCGAGCGAATGCCTGTGAAAGAGCGATGTCTCGCCCGGCCGGAGAACCACGTCGAGCACGCGCACATATTGATTCTCGAAGATGACGTGATGATGCGGCTCCTGCTCAACGGCAACAGGATCGGTTGCCGTTCCCTGAGCCTTCGACTCGCCCGCGGCTGGTTTCACTCCCACACCCGAGCTGCTCGCGCGTTTGAATTCGATCTCGATGTTTTGCAGCGGCGCGTCAGCGAGGTTTTCCACTTGATGCGTCACCGGTTCGCTCCAGAAGTATTCGTGTGCGCCACGCGTGGAAGTGCTCGTCGTGCCGTCCGGCAAGGTAGTCCGAATCTCATTCCGGGTAAGGGTGACACCCAGGCGGCTGGAATGCCCGTGCACAGCCGTCTTTTGATGTGGACCAAGCGAAGCGCGCAGCACGCGAATTTGCTCATTTTCAAATTCAACTTTGGCCGTGCTTGCGTCCGGTGCGGATTGCGCTTGTGCCAGGATGGCGATAGAGCCAATCAAGGCAATCGAAAACGATAAAACCAACAGCGCTGCGAATTTCTGCAAGTTCACGGCTCCTTTATCGTTGAACTACCTGCCCGCTAAAACTTTAAATTGCGCAGCCGTCAGAGGAACCACCGACAGCCTGCCCTGTCGCACCAAAGGCGAGTCGGCGAATAGCTTATTCGCTTTGATCTCCGCCAGCGTAACGGGTTTCGCGAGCGGCTTTCCTGCTTTGATCTTCACAACCGGATTCTTGGGGTTCGAAGCATCCACCGAAACCACGGTTGCCGTCCCCACCGCGCTCTTCTCGTCCCCGGTGTGATAAATGATCAGTCCAGTACCAGGCTGCATCTCCCGCAGGTTCCGCAGCGCTGTGGGATTAGACACGCCGTCCCACTCGGTGACCTTGTCGCGCTGAAGATCCGCGAACGAATACACCGTAGGCTCGGTCTTTAGCAGATAATCGGTAGCCACGACGACCCCCAGATGTGCGATTTACCCTTCGACTCGCCGCCATTCTACATCACTCGCGTCGCACGCTAAATCCGAACCATTGCCTCCAACAGCCGGCCTGGCCGCTATTCGCCAGTTCTCGAACCAAGCTCCGGTGCCGTCGCTGGCCTCGCCTCGCCCTTCACGTAATGCCCGAACCAGGCCAACTGCCGCTCCAGCCTATCCTTTATGTGAGACGGCGTCTTGAACTCGTGGAATTCGTCGGGATACACCACCAACTCGGTCTCGCGGCCCAGGCTCCTGAGCGCCTGGTACATCTGCTCTCCCCCAACGATCGGCACGTTCCAGTCCATGTTGCCGCCCATAAATAGCGTTGGCGTGGTGATCTTTGCCACCCGGTAGAAAGGAGACAACTTGTCCCATAGAGCTTCGTTCTCCCATGGTCGCCCGAGTTCGGTTTCGTAGTCTTTCTGGTATTGGTCGTGACCGTAGAGCGACACATTGAGCGCCTCGCCCGCGCCAGAAACCGCCGCCTTGAATCGCGTAGTCTGCCCGATGATGAAATCGGTCGTGATCCCTCCATACGACCAACCGCCAACGCCAAGCTTGTCAGGATCGGCAAGTCCCTGCTCCACGGCGTAGTCCACCATGGCCATGTCGTCCTGGTAGTCCTTGTTTCCCCAGTCCGCGAAAATAGCCTGGCAAAATTTCTGACCGTACCCGGACGAGCCGCGCGGATTCGGCAGCAACACCGCATAGCCCTGCGCGGCAAAGATTTGGATCTCCGGCTGAAACTCCGCGTACCAAGCCCAGACAGGCCCGCCATGAGGATGAATGAGCGTGGGCACCTTCTTCCCCGCCGTGTAGTCGAGCGGCTTGTAAAGGTAGCCCGAGACCATCGTGCCGTCTTTGCTCTTGAACTGAACGTATTCTCCAGGAGATAGCCGCAGCTGCGCGATCAACGCATCATTCGTGTGCGTGAGCCGCGTCAGGTCACCGCCCGCTGCCGCCAACCCGTAAATCTCGCTTGGACGGTCCATCCCGTCGATTTGCGCGGCGATCTCGCCGGATTTCGCAAGCGAGTAGCTGTAGACCATCACGCGCCCGCCCACCGGCCGCGTGACTTCGCCCCCGGTGACCCCGATGCGGCAGACGTTATGGGTCCCATTATCATCCGCGATGAAGAAGATGCTGTTGCTGTCCGCCGAAAACACGACATCGCTGACGTTGCGATCAAGCGCCCTCGTAAGGACTTTGGCCTCGCCACCGCCCGCCGGAGAGATCGCCAGGTGCTTGGTAGCGTACTCGAACAGCTTCGGTTCGGTCCGCGTGACATAGGCGATCCACTTGCCGTCGGGCGACCATGCGGGCGAGTGATCTTCGCCAGGATTCGTACTGATTTGCTTAAGGTGCGCGCCCTTGTCGGCGTTATCCGCGCTAACCGTCCAGATGTCGCTGTCGTAGTTACGGTCGGGATCGGACGTGCGGTTGCTCGTGAACGCCAACTGCTTCCCGTCTGGAGACCATGCCGGATCCGAATCGTCGTAATCCCCGCTGGTGATCTGCGTTAGGCTCTTCGTGGCCAAGTCGAAGGTGTACAGGTGGGTGCGGCGATGATCCAGATACCCGACTTCGTCGACCTTGAATTGCAGCCGATCGATCACCCAAGGCTTTCGGGCTTTATGCTTCCTCTCCTTGCCGTCTTTCGATTTTTCGTCGACTCCCTCCTTTTCGCGCTCTTTCTCTTTGGCAGCTTCCAGCTCCTCAGACATAGCATCGCGAAGGATCAGGCAAAGGCGTTTGCCGTCGGGCGACCACACGAAGCTATCTACGGCCTGAGGCGTCTCCGTGAGTTGCTGCGCCTCGCCACCGGTTCGATTGAGCAGCCACACCTGCGTTTTGCCCTCATGCCGAGCGGAGAGGAAAGCGAGATATTTGCCATCCGGGCTCCAGCGGGGATGGCCAGAGGAAACGCCTTCGGCGGTCAGCGAGATGGCGTCACCTCCCGCGAAGGGCACCATCCAGATGCGCTGCTCGGTTTTGTCTTCGTTCAGAGAGGTAGCGTTCACCGTGTAGGCCACCCACTGCGCATCGGGACTCAGCTGCGGTCCCGCCACCTCGCGAATCTGGAACCGATCGTCGATCGTGATGGGCCGTGGTGTGACGGGTGGCTGCTGCGCTGCCACAATGAACGGCACGACGATCAAGCTGGCGATCAACCAAAGACGCGAGGCGATTTTCATTCGTACGGCTCCTAGGAATGGATATAAGGTCACAAGCAAACGGCGGAGTTTAACACACGGCGGTGGCCGGAACCGGCGGCAGCTGATTCGCGGACGCATGCCTCGCGAGCACACAAAACGGGGGCGGCTCCACAATCACAGAGGTGGAGAGCACAAGACGGTAGGAACGCTCACGAACGCCGGACTTGCGAAGACAACTGAAGAAGAAAACGTAAGGTGCGCTACAGTACCGGCGAAAAATATTGCGTCGAGCCCATTTTTTTCTTGCATGGCGTGGTGAACCTTGTATTCTGCGAACGCGAGCTAGCTCCCTGTAGGCACCAGGCTTTACTCCGGCGAACCATTCCACGGTGAGGAGCAAGAATCGCTTTAGGAGGACGGTTAGTAAAAATTGAGCACGTTACCTTTTCCCTCTCGACTCCCTTCCCAAGCACTTACAAACACCAGAAAAAATGTCGCAAAGCTGACCTTGTGGCCGCTAGTGGCCGCGACGTTCTTCATGGTGTCTGGCGGCACCTACGGCACCGAGCAGGTCATTTCCGGCGCCGGATATGGCCATGGGATCTTGATCTTGCTGTTTTTGCCGGTGCTGTGGTGCTTGCCGACGGCCTTCATGATCGGCGAGCTGTCGAGCTCTCTGCCCTGCGAAGGGGGATACTACGCGTGGGTGCGCCGCGGTCTCGGTAATTTCTGGGGATTTCAGGAAGCGTGGTTGTCTCTGGCGGCCAGCGTTTTCGACATGGCCATTTATCCGACACTCTTCGTGTTTTACCTGAAGCAGTGCTCGCCCTGGTTCGCTACGCCCAGCCATGGAATTCTAGCCGCGCTTTTCGTGGTGGTGAGTTGCGCGGCTCTGAATTTGGCAGGCATTCGCGTCGTCGGCATCACCTCGCTCTGGCTGTTCTTTTGCCTTTCGGCGCCATTCGCGCTTTTGGTGGTCCTTTCGCCCTTCAAGGCGGGATCGCTGGCGGACGCACACACCGCGCCTGCTGCAGCCGGGCTCGGATTAGTCGGCGGCGTCCTGGTAGCCATGTGGAACTACATGGGCTGGGATAATGCGTCAACAATCGCGCAGGAAGTGGAGCGCCCGCAGCGGACCTATCCTAGGGCCATGATCGCAGCAGTGGTGCTGGTCTCGCTGACCTACGTGCTGCCGTTCCTCGCGGTCTATTTCACCGGTATCCCCGCCTCCACGTTTGCCGGCGATGGCTCCTGGGCCGCGGTCGCCGCCCTCGTGGGCGGCAAGATTCTGGGGTTTGAGTGGCTTCGCTTTGCCATCGTGCTGGGCGGCATGATGAGCGCCTTCGGCATGTTTAACGCGCTGGTCATGAGCTATTCGCGGTTGCCTCTAGCCATGGCCCGCGACGGCATGCTGCCGAAGATCTTCGCCAAGACCAGCGGGAAGACAAATGCCCCGTGGGTGGCGATTCTAGTCTGTGCCACCTGCTGGGGATTGTGTCTCGGTCTAGGGTTCCGGCGGCTGGTCACTCTCGACATCATGCTGTACGGCGCAAGCCTGATGCTCGAGTTCGTCACCCTGGTGGCGTTGCGAATCCGCGAGCCCGAATTGAAGCGCGAATTCAAAGTCCCCGGCGGCCTGGCGGGCGCGATCATGGTAGGGGTGTTCCCCCTCGCCCTGTTGTGCTTAGCCTTAATCGAGAGCGAGCGCGAAACAATCTTGGGCATCAACGGCCTAGCCTTCGGCGTAATGATCATGGCCGCAGGCTTCGTAGGCTACCTGGCCACCAAGAAACTTCGCGGCTCAGAAATCTGCCCGGTAGTCCTGGAGAGCGTCCCCGGCGACTAGGCGTCTTTTTTTCAGTTTCGATTGTCTCTTAAGGTATAGAAAACCTCTGAGGCATCCGGCAAAGGATGCCCGAAGAACCTCAACCACAACCCCTAAAAAAACGCAGCCTTGGAGCCTCTCCAACCAGGTTGCAACGGGTGACCGGCGCTGTCGCCTGGGTACGCGATCGGCACGTAAATCCCTCATAGAGCTGAACCTACGTCTCTCGAACATAGCGGTCAGACGTGAGACGCTCACTGGGGAGTTGCGACATTATGAGCCGCCCCGGGTTTCATACAGGTAAAGACGTCGAGGGGGACTTTTAGTCCCAAGGAGGCAGTTGTGATGAATACGAAGACACTTCGAAATGGCGTGTTGCTCGTTGCGGGCGTACTCGCAGCCTACGGATCGCAAGCCCTGGCTCGCGCCGCAGCCAGCACCGCCCAGGAAGCGACGCAAACCCAAGCAGCCCCAGCACAACAGGACAAGACAGACAGGCCAGACCTGAACCTAACCGACGACCAGAAAGCCCAGATGAAGAAAATTCATCAGGATGCCAAATCTCAGATCGAGGCGGTCAACAACGACTCATCGCTAAACGCCAACCAGAAGCAGGCGAAAATCCAAGCCATCCATCGCGACGCCCACAAGCAAGTAGAAGCAATGCTGACACCGGAGCAACGCGAGAAGATGCGAGCCTGGCACCAGTCCCACCGTGGTGAGAAGTCGCAGCACGAACCACCACCGTCGAACTAAGCAGGCCGAGTAACTCGTAGGCCAAACCAGTGGGCTGATACGATAGGGACGGCTTAGCAGCCGTCCCTCTTTCGCGTCGTAGCCGTCATTCGCACCAAACCACTTCGAGTGCGGTTTTGGTATGCTGCTCGACGTGGGAAATCGCGTCTCGGCATCGCTTTCAAAGCACATCGCAACTGTCGCTCGGCTAAGCCTCGTCGCCTCCGCTCTAGCATGCGTAATCCTGTTGCTTTTGGCGCAGCACCCTTTTTCCAGAGCCGCCCAGCCGCAACAGGCCACACCTCCCGCAACGCCATCCAGCCAAAATCCGACGTCGCAGCCGCCGCAGGCAGCCCCGTCTTCCATGCAGGCCCCCGGCACCCCGCCGCAAACTCCGCCAGCGCAACGCCAAGCGCCTAGCATTGTGGTGTTAGACCCCGCCCATGGGGGCACGGACCTGGGCGCACGAGGCGCAGGCGGCGTTCGCGAGAGCGAGATCCTCTTACTCTTCGCAGCCCAGGTGCGCCGGGCTCTCGAATCGATGGACTTTCAAGTCATGCAGACGCGCCAAGGGAACGAAAATCCCTCGTTCGATGACCGCTCCGCGATCGTCAATTCGCAACGCGGTGCCGTCTTCGTATCGCTCCACGTAGGCTCCACAGGATTACCGGGAACCGTCCGCGTGTACGTGATGAGTGATCTGTCCGCGTCAAATGACGCCACCGGCTTAATCCCCTGGGATCGCGCCCAAGCGCCGTTCCTTCCCTTGAGCCGCCGCTTTGGCGACATCGTGCAAGGCTTCCTTGCGCCCCGCTTCAAAGGCTCTCCCAACACAGCACAAGCCGCCGCCGTGCGCCAGTTGCGCACCACCGCGGCGCCCGCCATCGCCGTGGAAATTTCCAGCGTGTCGATGGAAGATCGCGACGCGCTGGACCGCATGGCCCCTGGAGTCGCCGACGCGATTGCCCGCGGCGCATCGGCGTTCCGCCCCTTGTACGTCGTCGCCGCCACGAATCCGGGAGAGCGGCCGTGAACCGCAGGTGGCTTCCCTGGCTGATTAGCGCTCTGGCGCTCGCCGTGATCGTCGCAGGCATTTACTTTCCGATCTTACGAAAGCGCCTGCGCCAAGCGACGCAACTTCCGCCGCAAAGCGAAGAGCAAGCCCGCCGGGAATTAACGCAGACGACACCGGCCACTACCAGCGGGCCGATGACGAAAGCGCGCCTCTTCTGGTCCTCCGGAGCAGGCGATGGCTCACTAATGCCCGTCACCGTCGATCTGCCGCTAACAAACGATCCGACAATGCGCGCCAAGCAAGTCTTGAACACCTTGCTGGCCGGTCCGGTAAACCCAGAGTTGCGCACTTTGCCCCCCGATGCTGTGCTCCTCGCCTTTTATATGCTCCAGGACGGCACGGCCATCGCCGACTTTTCCGAAGCGCTGGCGACTAACACTGCCTCCGGCATCGAAAGCGAGCAGATGGCGGTGGACTCCATCTCGAAAACCCTCGAAGCCAATGTCCCGCAAGTACGCTGGCTGAAGATTTTGATCCACGGCCAGGAAGTCGACACCCTGGCGGGTCATTTGGATTTGACCCGAACGTTTCTCGTGAACGCGAAACCCGCGCCAATGACCGCGGCCTCGGCGCACGCTTCCGCGCCGGCTGCTGATTCCGCGAATCAGTCGGCCTCCAAGTCCGCGAGCGGTAAGCCCGCCTCCACCGCAGCCGCGCAATCCAAATCCGCGACGCAGCAATCGTTGACACCTGCGACTCCACCCGGCAAACTGACTCAACCCGTGAAAAAACCATGAGTGTTGCGAGCGGACGCGGCGGAGCAGTGGGAGGAACAGTGCGAATCGACGGTCGCAACGCGGACCAGATGCGGGCTTTGAAGATTATTCCGGATTTCATCTCCACGGCCGAAGGCAGCGTGCTCATCGAGCTCGGAAATACCCGCGTGATCTGCACTGCTTCCGTGGAAGACGGCGTCCCCGGATTTTTGAAAGGCACCGGCAAAGGCTGGATTACCGGCGAATACGGAATGCTGCCGCGCGCCACCGAAGAGCGCACCCCGCGCGAAGCCACGCGCGGAAAGCAAACCGGGCGCACCCAGGAAATTCAACGCCTGATTGGACGGTCGCTGCGCGCGGTCACCGATCAGGAAGCCCTCGGAGAGAAAACCGTTTGGATCGATTGCGACGTGATCCAGGCCGATGGCGGAACGCGCACAGCCTCGATCACCGGAGCATTCGTCGCGCTGGCATTGGCCTTCGACCGCATGGTGGCGGCCGGAATTTGGCGCAGTTCGCCGCTCATCGATACCGTGGCGGCCACCAGCGTCGGGATCGTGGACGACCAGGCCTTACTGGACCTCGCCTACGAAGAAGATTCCCGCGCCGAAGTGGACATGAACGTGGTCATGACCGGCACCGGCCACTTCGTGGAAATTCAAGCGACTGCCGAAGGCCGGCCGTTCACTGGCAGCGAGATGCAGGATCTTCTGGCCCTTGCGGCGGCGGGCATCCGGCGCTTGACCGACGAGCAGCGCGCCGTCCTTCCTGTGAAATTCAGTGCCCGCGCCCGTTAGGTTGTATCTAGCGTCCTCCAATCCAGGAAAACTTGCCGAATTTCGCGACCTCGCGCGTGACGCGGGCGCCGGCGCCACCACTCCGCAAGTGGAGCTGGACCTGGCGCCGTGGTTCGACGAGCTCCCCGCCTTCGAGGAAGATGCCCCAACCTTTGCCGAAAACGCGCTAGGCAAGGCTCTGCATTATTCCCGATCGCGCGATGGCTTCGTATTCGCCGACGATTCAGGCCTGGTCGTCCCCGCCCTGGGCGGCGTCCCAGGCGTCCGGTCGGCCCGCTACGCGGGACCCGCAGCCACCAGCGCCCAGCGTAATGCCAAACTCCTCCAGGATTTGCAGGGCAAACGCGACGCCGACCGCGACGCCTATTTTGTTTGCACCATCGCCGTCGTCGAACGCGGCAGAGCAGTGGCCATAGTCAGCGATCGCGCAGACGGCCTAATTTTGGACGGCCCACGCGGCACCCAAGGCTTCGGCTACGACCCCGTCTTCTACGTTCCCGCCCTAAACAAAACCTTCGCCGAACTCTCCCCCCAGGAAAAAAATCACCACAGCCACCGCGGCAAAGCCTTCCGCCGCCTGCTATCCCTAACAACGCAAATCACTTCACTCGCTTCCGGCAGATAGCGCCTAAGATTTTCCTTGACCATACGATAACTCTTTGGTATAGTACCTCCCATAGAAAGCTCCGTTCGTCTAATCATCACATCAGGAATCGTGTACCAGGGCGATTATGTAGCGCAGGGCGAAGTCCGCGCAGCCCTGCGGCCTTTCCCAACCCGCTCGGCAAGATCTAGCCGGGGAGGTTCCTCCTTGGCTTTTGACCTCCCCAAACCAAAAACAAGACTCGCTAACCTCTGCCGTTTCATATTCTTAAGAAAATGCTTTTCGCGTAAGTCCTTTCCACTGACATTCATACAAAAAATGGGGGGTATACCCCCCCATTTCCAAAATAGAAC
>Ga0185299_10007469_pt1 | contig 11188 bp, 10 predicted proteins | sample PaiPotPPA55metaG_FD_128002 | JGI IMG/M metagenome (GOLD analysis project Ga0185299, IMG submission 128002) | Iron sulfur acid spring bacterial and archeal communities from Banff, Canada, to study Microbial Dark Matter (Phase II) - Paint Pots PPA... ...
GAAAGCAGGCGTAGACTTTGCTTGCCTCGCGCGGGAGGAACCTTGCAACGGCGAAACGGCCCGTCGGCTCGGAAACGAGTACCTTTACCAGACGATGGCCCAAATGCTGATCGAAACCCTCAACAACTACAAAGTTCGTAAGATCATCGTGAACTGTCCCCACTGTTTCAACACGATCAAAAACGAGTTTCCGCAATTCGGTGGTTCGTACGAGGTCATTCATGCCGCCGACCTCGTGCGGCAATTGATCGCTTCGGGGCGTCTCAAGATCTCTCCGGAATTCCCGAAGCGGACCGTATACCACGACTCTTGTTACTACGGCCGTTACAACGACGTATATGACGAGCCACGGAGGGTGCTCAGCCGTGCGGGGGCCCAAGTTCACGAGATGGAACGCCACCATGAATTCGGCATGTGCTGCGGTGCTGGCGGAGGGCGGATGTGGATCGAGGAAGACCCGGATAAACGGGTGAATCTGCTCCGTACCGAGCAGGCCCTTCAGACTGATCCCGAGGTGATCGCCGTCTCCTGCCCGTACTGTATGACGATGCTCGGCGACGGCATCAAGGCCAAAGGGCTAGAGGAGAAGGTCCAGACCCTCGACGTGATGGAAATCGTCGACAAGGTCACCCGGAGCCGTGATGCGGAGTCCTGAAGAGACCTTCTTCGTGCAAGAACCGCACGTTGTGCTGCGGCGCGGGCGGCGGATGCTTCTGGAAGGAAGAGCGCGAGGGCTCGCGCATCAACCACATGCGCTTCGATCAACTGAACGAGGCGAAGCCCGGACGCTGGCGGTAGGATGCCCTTTCTGCATGACGCAGATGGAGGACGCGATGAAGGCGCGCTCGATGGAAGAAAAAATGCGCGTGCGCGATATTTCAGAGCTGATCGCGGATTCAACCGGCGCGGCAGATAGTAAGTGAGTAACGAGTCAGGGCAGCTCAGATCCCTCTAATCCTTCTGTCAGATAGTCGGGCCGGGTCAGATTCGGATTGATCCCCTACACCCTCCCCCAATTAGTTTTGGGGGAGGGTCGGGGTGGGGGTCTATGCGGTTCTGAATTTCTGTGAGAACCGCCTCTGTCCGACGCGATGCTCCCCTATCCGAGACGCCGCGGATCGAGGCACAGTAGCTGTGCCTTGCCGAGTGTGAGAAGCGCGCACACTTCGTCGAAAGATCGGAACGCGGAAGCGCCGCAGAGAAAAGTTCGGCGCTTCCGCGCTCGACCCCCACCCTAACCTCCCCCAAAACACGGGGGAGGAGTTAAAAATCGATCGAAAGGGACTAGCCGCCCCAACCGTACCATCGCACCTGCCAGGTGAAGAACGCGACGAAGACGATCGACACCACGATCAAAATTTTCGTCAACTGATCAAGCTTGCGCGGCGCGCCGAGCGCGATCAGTGTCAGCAGGAAAGGATATATCTCCACGTAGTAGCGCGCGCCGAGTTGCGCGAAGCCATTGGCGTACCACAGCATGCTGGGTCCCGCACATAGCGCTCCCGCCAGCGCTACCAGTCTCGTCGTGGGCCGCAGAAAGCATGGGCGCAGCGCCAATATGAAGGCCGGGCTCGTGAGCATCAGCCCCTGGCCCAGGAACTCCGGATGGACGTATGGGAACTTGTCGCTGTAGCCCGGCGCCATGAAGAGCACCGTGTAGAGATTGAAGGGAAAATGGCTCAGCGCGAGCGGCCCGCCGGGACGCGCGAACCGGTATTTGTCCTGGCTGTACCAGAGCCACATCCCGATATCGTACGGCTCGCCGAAGCGCGCCTCATTGAATGCCACGAACACCGCCAGCGCCGCGCCCATCCACGGCAGCATCGACAGCAACTCGCGCGCACTTCTCCCGCGCACCCATAGCAGGCCCGCGTATATAGGCCACGCGAAAATCATGTCGTAGCGCGCCAGCGCAGCCAACGCGGCCAGCAGTCCCACCATCCACGGTCGCGCCTCGCCGAAAACCTCAGCGAGCGCACCCAGCGTGAATGGTATCGAGGCAAGCACGACGAAGTCCCACGAGCTGCCAAGCGTCGCCTCATACCAGAACGTCGTACCGACGCCGAAGAAAAGCGTCAGCCATACGCGCGCCCCAACGCCGAGGCCGATCTTGCCCAAGAGCCGCCACACCAGGCCGAGCGAGACCGCCCCGACGACGACCGAGATCGCGGTCTGGTTCGTCGCCAGTCCCCAGATAGCCACCGCGGGAAGAGTCATGAGCGCGGCAAGCGGCGGATGCAGCAGGTAGCTCTTGCCATGCCACACGATGTGCTCCATATAGCCTGGAGCATCGACCCACGTGCGCCCGTGCAGGAACGCATACGCTTGCTGCACCGGCTCGGCGTACGGCGTGGGCGGCGAGATGGTTGCGGCGTAAAAGGCGAGGAACAGAACTCCGACCGCGAAAGCGGCCCATCCGTCGGAAGCGAGCGCACGTTCGAGAACGCGCGCTCGCGCCGAGGCGACCCGCGGCGACCCAGCCACGAGATCCGCGGCTAATCCCGCGAGCGCAAGGACGAGCGCCGCGACCACCAGCGCATCGGGCAATTCGTGCTTGAGCCACGGAGCGATAACAATGTCAGCCAGCGCGATCAGCGCGGCCGCGATGAAAAACCATCGCGCCGTGTCTTGGGTGTCCGCAGCTTCCGCGGCAGCCGCGGTTTGCGATTCTTCGACAGCGGTAAGCGACAGAGCGTCCATGTAAGCTACATCAGGGCGGCTGGTCGCTTAGCGCTCAGGAGACGGTGCCGCGCCCGCAGAGCAGCATGCACTTAAGTTCATTTCCGGAGATCGGCGAGAAACTCGAGCATCGCGCGGTTGACCTCCTCGGGCTTCTCCTGCTGCGTCCAATGGCCCGAGCCCTCGATCAGAACGGTCTTGCGCAAATTCGGCACCAACATCTGCATCCCGTTCGCCATCTCCGGGCGCAGCACGATATCCAGTTCCGCCGTGATCATCAGCGCGGGTTGGCTCACCTGCGCCGGCAGGCCGGCGCTTTCTTCCCAGTTGCGATCGATGTTGCGATACCAGTTGAGCGGTCTGCGAAAGCCGTTCTTCTCGAAGGCTCGCACGAAAACCTCGAAGTCATCGTCGCTGAGAAAACTGCCGTGCGGACGATCGCGCAGATGGTCGAGCACGCCGCCGCCGGCCGGGCCGAGCACGCCCGAGGGCAGTTTGCGCAGTTCGGCGAAGTCGGCGCCCTTGAGGAATTCGCCGCCCTGGTAGAACGAGCGCAGGCTCCGGCGCACGTCGCGCCCGAGTTCCTCCTCGGCCACGCCCGGCTCCTGGAAGTAGACGATGTAGTTGAAATTGCCGGCCGCCATCGTGCGGATGAAGTCCATCGGCTTCACCGGCGTGCGCAGAAAGAACGGAGTGTTGAGCGCGATCACGCGCTCGATCCGCGCGGGCGCCATCAGGGCCGCGTTCCACGCCACGAAGCCGCCCCAGTCATGGCCTACGACTACGCATTTTTCGATCCCCATCGCGTCGAGCATCCCGACCAGATCGGCGACGATCTCGCGCTGGGTGTAGGCCTCGATCGGCTCGGGACCGCCGGTGTCGCCGTAGCCGCGCTGGTCGGGCGCGATCGCGCGCAGACCGGCGCTCGCCAGCGCGCGCATCTGATGGCGCCACGAGTACCACAGTTCCGGAAACCCGTGGCACATCACGACCGGATAACCCTCGCCGGCCTCGGCGACGTGCATCCGGAGTCCGTTGGTGTTGACGAAGCGGTGGCTGAACTCGCTCATCGGCAAAGACCCCTGGCAAAAGATCTCTAGAAAAACCTCTGGAAAGACCTCTGAAAAACTGTCGGCGACCTCCAAGGCTAGCATGCGGACCGCGAACTGGCATCGATGGCCTTTGACTTAACCGCGACCGGTGATGGACGATGGGCCAGCCGCGCCTGCGAGCGCGAGGCAATCCAGTACCGCCCGAGGAAAAGCCGATGGCCTTTACGGTGCAGCCGGACAGCTTCCGCTTCGAAAATGAGTTCCGCAGTGGCGTCGCGGGCAAGCGCGTCCTGATAACCGGTGCGGGCAAAGACGGCGGCCTCGGCCAAGCCTTCGGGCTAGCGGCCGGCCTCAACGGGGCCGCGAGCGTCGGCGTGCATTTCCATAGCAGCTACTCCGACGGCTTCGACCTGGTCAAGGCGCTGCGTGAGCTGGACGTAAACGCGTTTCCGGTGCAGGCCGACGTCACCAACATGGGCGACCTGTGGGCGACGCGCAGCTACGTGATCGAGCAGATGGGCGGCAAGCCGCCGAACCTGATGATCTGCAATTCGGGATTGACCGAGAAGGGTTACGCGCTGGGCCGCGCACTGAAGGAAATCCCCGACGAGTCGCGCGCGATGCGCCGGGCGCGAGTGCGCCAGCACTTCCTCGACAGCTTGCACGAGTCGCGCCTCGTGCTGAATACGAAGATCGACGGCTTCCTTGCGTTGACCCATCTGTGGGCGGGCGAGGCGATCTATCACAAGGAATTTTTGCAGCTCATCTATGTCTCCTCGCGACAGGCTATCGATCCCGGAGCCACCGTGCCGGGCTACGTCATCAGCAACTGGGGCGTGCTGCAACTGCCCAACGTGCTCGCGGTCAACCTCGGGCAGAACGCAAAGTTCGTCTGCTCGTCATGTATCTTGCTGCCATACGTCCGCACCAGCATGACCGACCAGTACGCGGACAATCCCAAGGTGTTTGGGCGATGGCAGCCGCGGATGCTGGAACCGAACGAGGCGGCCAAGGCGTTCCTGCAGTTGCTGGCGCGCCCGCAGGCCGAGCTCGATAAGGGCCTGTTCGAGCTGATGGTGGATGGCGCGCCGGACAAGGTCGATGTGACCTGGAAGCGCGTCGAGCTCGCGGTGCGCGAGGAGGCGATGGAATGGAGCAAAGGCGGCAGTTTGCAATTCCATGGCCAGCGCCAAGCGGCGAAGGAATAGCGCCGGGACGAACGACGGAGGTAACCACGTGAATCGAGAATTCGAATTCAAACAACTCCTGCGTGCCTACCGCGGCGGCATAATCGGCGAAGCGGCATTCGAGCAGGAGATGGCGCGGCTGGAGACCGGCGGCGCCGGGGAAACCAACGGCGCGAATGGCGCCGGCTTTCGCGCCTTTGGCCGCACCTACAAATCCGAGCGCGCGGCCGTCGTCAGCTTTATCGACAAGGTCTGCGCGGGCGAAGCAAATGGGGCCGAGGCGTTTCGGCGCTGGGCCGAAGTCTGCAAGACCGAATGTATCCGCAGCGGGCTGCGAATCGTGGCCGAGCGCGAGGCATACCATGCGCGCGTGTTCGAGGCCCGGATGCGCGATCTGGGCGCCGAGCTACGCGCAAGCGCGACCGAAGAGGGGCGTAAGTTCACCGCATTCCTCGCCGATCCTAAACGCACGGATGCCGAGAAGCTGATGCAATTCGTCGGCGTCGTCGGCGATCCGGACGCGGCGGTAAAACCGATCCACGATTTCGCCGCACTGCTGGTCGAGGACCTCGAGACCAAAGAGGCGCTGCGGCTCTTTGCCGAGGACGAGCACTCGACGGCTAAGTGGATGCACGACGCGTGCGCGGCGCTGAACGCCGCCGCACCCGTCGCGGCGGCACGCCCGTCCGCGCCGGCCAGGCCGGCGCGCGCGAGCTAGGCGCGGCGCGGTGGAAGCCCAAAGCGGACGCGGCGGGATGCGCACCCAAAGGTGCGCATCCCGCCGCGTGTCGCATTACCCTCCGCGCGCGCTTACTCGGGCGCTTTCGCGCCCGAGGGCGGCGCGCCGGCGTTCGCGCCCGGTCCGGCTCCGCCGGCCGGCGGGATGCCCGGACCGCTCATGCCACGGCGCTCGTAGCCGGCCGGCGCACTGAACGTGTCGGCGGGCAGATCGCGCGTCTCAAGTTTCGTTACCACGGTTTTGGTGGTTTGCGGCCCCTGCTTGGCGATCATCTCCTTCAGCTTGACAGCCTGGTCGGGCGTCAGTCCGGGCATCGTAAAGCCCGCGTTGACCGTGCGTGTGGAGTCCATCGTCAGCGGAATCCCGCTGGGCATCTTGCCCGCCATCGCTTTGGCGTTCTTCAGCTTCGCGCCCATCGCCTGGGTGAACTCGGTGAACTCCGCGGCCCCCGGCGCGCTGGTCGAGAAGCATCCAGAAGTTGAAACCGCGGCCATCGGGGTCTTACCCGCACCGCTGTATTCCTGGCAGCCGTAATCCAGCACTTTGGAGGATTTGCCGGTCTTCTGAAAATTGAGGTCGAGCTGCTGCGCGGGATTGCTCGACATCCCATGCGGCGGAAAAGGCATCTCCGCATACGCCTTCTGATTCGGATCGATCAGCATCATGGTGCCCTTGTCGAGATCGATCACGAACACGTTGCGATCGCTGACCATCTTTTCCTTGTGCCCTTGCACCATTAGTTGGCGATTGTGGGTCACGGCGGGCGTGCTGCCCTGCGTGGTGGTTACCTGCTCGTCGATCACCACTCCAGCGCGCGCGATACCGCTAGTAAAACCCGCCGCCGTCAGCAGGCAGGCAAACATTGCAAGCGTGTGTTTCATAGCGACTGTTCCCCTGGCGCGCTGCTGATTTCCAAAACGCGGGGCGACCCACCCGTCTCGCGGTCGGCGCGCTCGACGACCAGCCGATGAAGGGTCAGGCTCGAAAGGCCAAAGAATACCCACACCATCTCTTTGAATCTGCGCAACAGTCCCACCGCAAAGCCGACGTCTGCCGGATAACCCAGCATCGCCATCACCAGCGCCTTGCCGCCTTCCTGGCTGACCAGCTTGGCCGGAATCATGAAGGTGACGCGCTCGATCAACTGGCCGAACACCTCGACCAGCACCGCGATCTGCCAGGTGGCGGGCTCGTGCAGGAGCAGCAGCAGGATATAGATCTCGAGCGGGCCGAGGCTCCACGCGGCCAGGTAGCATAGGCACGACGCGGCGAGGCGCAAGCGATGGCGCGCGTGGAAATCCAGCAGCAGCGTGTCGGCCTCGGCAGCGGCGTCGCGCATCTCGTCGTTGGCGATACGGGAGAGGTCGAAATGCGCCGCCGCCCGCCACAGATGTGAGAACGGGCGCTTGATCTGGACGTAAAAGAAGCCCGCGGTGAGTGCGATCGCGAGCGCGAGTCCGCCCAACGCCGGCCATAGCAGATGATGGAACCGGGCCTCGAAGGGCAGCACCGTCAGCATCCCGCCGGTGATGAATCCGACCTGGCCCAGCATCTCGGCCAGTGCCGCGACCACCACCGTCACCAACCCGGCCGCCATCGGCAACTTGTGCCGCACCATCATCGCCATCACGAACTGGCCGCCGAGCTGCGCTGACGGGGTCACATAGTCGACCGCTTCGCCGGCGATCCGCGCCGCGAACAGTTCGCCGAAACCGAGCGCGCGCGGGCAGTTCTCGATCGTCACCCGCCATCCCAGCGTGTTTGCCAGGCGCGCCACCGCCTCCAGTGCGACCGTCAGCAGTAGGCCCCATCCCGCCACGCGTACGTAATGCAGGACGTCGGTCCATCCGAAGCGATGCAGGAACCAGACGTAAAAGCCCAGCGCCAGCAGGACGATCAAGGTTTCAATGCGTCGCATCAGATCAAAGCTGACCGATAATCAAAGAACAAAGCGAAGAACAAAAAACGATTTGCCGCGCGCCGGTCCCGGGCTGCGCGGCATCGATTCATTCTTTCAACGCCACCCGCCAGAGGCAAGGCCGCGCCGCAGGCCGCTAGCGCCGTTGTGCTCAGACCTTGAACCTCACGTGGATGATATCGCCGTCGCGAATCATGTATTCCTTGCCCTCGAGCCGGAGCTTGCCCGCCTCGCGCACCTTGGCATCCGAGCGCAGCGCGGCGAAATCCTCGTAGCTCACGATCTCGGCGCGGATGAAGCCGCGCGCGATGTCGCTGTGGATACGGCCGGCAGCCTCCAGCGCGGAGGCGCCGCGCGCGAGCGGCCACGCATGCGCCTCGGGCTCGCCCGCGGTATAGAACGTGATGAGTCCGAGCGCGCGATAGAGCGCGCTCACCAGCCGGTCGCGGGCCGGCGCGCTGAGTCCAGACGCGCTCAACATTTCGCGCTGCCCCTCGGTGTCGAGCTCCCACAATTCGGCCTCGAACGCCGCGGCGAGCCCGAACAATTCCATCCCGTGCGCCGCGGCGGCATCGATCGAGCTTGGTGCGGGTGCCGCGCCGGCGCGCTCGGCGTCGCAATTGACCACCACCAGGGCGGGCTTGCGCGAGAGCAGCCCGAAACTCGCAAACACGGTGAACTCCTGCGCGGTCATCTCGAGCGAGCGCAGCGGCTTGCCCTCTTCCAGCCACTCGACGCAGCGCTTTAGCGTCGCGCGCTCGAACTCGGAGGCCGGGTTGCGCTCCTTGGTCAGGCGCTCGAGGCGCCGCTCGCCCTGGTCGAGATCGGCGAACACCAACTCGGCCTCGATCGCGGCGAGCGCGGCGGGCAACGCGGCCGGATTCTCCGCAAACGCGGGGATCACTATCAGCAGCGCGTCGAGGTCGCGGATGAGCGGGAGCAGGCTGGGATCGAGCGCGGCGCCCTCCTTCTGCTCCTTGGGGTTGGGCGCGAAATCGAGCACGGTGAGCTCGACCTCGACCCGCTTCTTGGAGCCATAGGTACGCTCGAGAAAATCCAGCCGCTCATCGGCGACCTTGATCTGGCCGGGGCGGGCGCGGTTGCGCCCCTCGCCTTGCCCGGCCAGCGGAGCAAGTCCGGTTAGCGCGTGGAAGACGGTCGATTTGCCCACGCCGCGTGCGCCGATAATTCCGGTCTTCAAAAATGAACACTCCTGATCCCGCAAGACTTACATATGCGGCGCCTATGCGAAAGCGACCATTATTCGGCCATTCACAAGCGCTCACCGGCGCGAAGCGGTGCGATCCCACGCGGCGGACGAGACTGAGCGTGGGACAAGGTGAGACACGGAGCAGGATCAGTTTAGACAGGTGCGCCACGGAGCAGGCTCCAATTTAGACGCCACGAATCAGGCTCCGGTTTAGAAGAGTACGAAGAGAAGAAGTCTTTAACCGGGGCGAGCGGTGGGTTAGTCTCATAGCCGCTTTCCGGCCGCGGAGGCCACCCTAGCTCAGTTGGTAGAGCAGCTGATTCGTAATCAGCAGGTCGCCGGTTCGAATCCGGCGGGTGGCTCCAAAAAAAAGAATAAAATCAACCATTTATGACGATGGCCGATCCGCCGGATCGGCCATCGTCATTCTGTGTCACCACTGTGTCACCATCGCGATGCGCACCCTAGCGCAGTCGACCTTCAAGCTGCAGTTTCCGTTTCCCGAGAGTTCTGCGTGAGCGTAGGAAACGGCAACCTCCTGCTCCAGACGAGCCAACCGATAAAGCCGAGCAAAGGGAGCCAGCCGATAAGGCTCTCGAGTCCGCCGGCCAAGGCGAAGTCGAAACCCGGAGCTAGCATGGCCACGCCGTCTGACGAACTGACGTCAAGCGAAGCGTGCGCTACAGCGACCACCCATACACTGCCTGAAGCAACGCGTAACCACCCGAAAATGATGGCAAGGAAAACGCAATACGGAATCGTCAGGAGCGCGCCGAGGTACGGATGCCCGGGATATTGCCCTCGGATCATCACCGGCGCATGCCAGCGACCCCAGATCGCTCCGGTTATGATCATTGCGGTCCATAGCCCGAACCCCGCTTTCTTGAGTCGCGGCTGAAGGAAACCTCGCCATCCCAGTTCTTCGCCCAATCCGGGCAGAATCACATTCGTCAGCGGAACAAGGGTCAGATGAAACGCGAGGGTGCGCAGATACGTTCGCCACACCTCCGCCGCCGGGACATTCGAGGCGCCAGGTGGCAGCTGCGCACGGACATAGGTGAGGTTCGGGTCGAAATGCGCCGAGCCGAGAAACACGGAAAGAAGGATCGTGGTCAAGACTAATCCCGGAAAGAGTAACCATGACCAAAGGTAGAAGCGTTTCTTCCCCAGCGTCCCGAGCGTTGTGCTGCGCCAACTCTCATGGAGAACGAGGCGCGTGACAACGAGGGCGCTGATTCCGGGAAATAGAGTCCCCGGTGCAGCGAATCGAGCGAACCGTAGAAATTCAGCGGTGGTCATGTGATCAGGGCTTGGCATACTGACATCGTAGATCCAGAGCAGGCTCCATAAGCCCCAACTTCCGCCGAAGGCTAATGCAACGAACCATTTGAGCGCACGGCGATTTAGCTCTTTCTGACTTTCTGCCTGAAGGTCGATCATCGGTTTTTGAACCTCCGAGGCGGCAATCGCGTCTCGCCACCGATCGAATCGAGCCGAGCGATTCTCGCAGCTCTCACCCCAGAAATGGCGGGTCTACCGTAAGTGAGCCCGCGCACTCCGGCAAGTGGCACAGAATCTGCTGAACTGCTGAAGCCAGCGAGCACGAATTTCACAACAAGTGCTCGACCGTTAGCAACGAGGCGTCAGCATGGAAGGCAGCGTCTATCTCAAAGCGCGGCAGGAATGGGACGAGCGTTACGCTGATCTGGTTCTCGGCAAACGCAACTGGCAGATCGCCGCCGCCGGCATGATGGCTATCACGCTGGTGCTTGCCTTCGGGATGGTCTGGGTCAGCACGCGAAGCAAGTTCGTTCCATACGTAGTCGAAGTCGACAAGCTCGGCTACGCGATCGGCGCACCGAACGCGCTCACCGAGAACACCTCGCGGATCAGCACTGACCGGATGGTGCGGTACGAGCTTGCGGCTTTCATCCGCAATGCTCGCGAGGTGATCACTGATCCGGCAGCCGAGCACCAACTCATCGGACAAGTGTACAGCCGCGCTCGTGGACCGGCTTACAAGTTCCTCGAGAATTACTACCACGAGAACGACCTCGAACATGATCCGTTCAAGGTAGCTCAGCACCAATCTGTCAGCGTCCAGATCGATTCGATCCTGCCGCTATCGAAAGCGACATGGCAGGTGCGATGGACCGAGGAAGCATCAGGCCTCGACGGGTCTCCCGTCGCCACGACTCATTGGGAAGCGGCGCTCAACACCTCGATCATTTCCGCGACCTCCGACTCCTCGATCCTGGAGAATCCGCTCGGCTTCTACGTCACGCAGCTCAATTGGACCGAGCAGCGGAGCTAGGAGGCGATCATCATGAAGTTCATCGGCAAATTTGGTTTCATCGCGCTGTCGCTGACGCTCGGCGCCTGCTCAGCGAAGCAAGCGCCACC
>Ga0185299_10007471_pt1 | contig 11187 bp, 7 predicted proteins | sample PaiPotPPA55metaG_FD_128002 | JGI IMG/M metagenome (GOLD analysis project Ga0185299, IMG submission 128002) | Iron sulfur acid spring bacterial and archeal communities from Banff, Canada, to study Microbial Dark Matter (Phase II) - Paint Pots PPA... ...
GCAGCATGGCGGGATCCTGGCCGGTGCCGGCGTCATTCTTGGCCTGCAGTACTACGGGCGGCGATCCAAAACGGCGCGTACTCTCGCCGTCATCGGTGCCGTATCTCTGGTATTCGCGCAACTCCCATGGAGTACCGTTTTTGCCGTTGAGCACTGGATAACGCGCACGAGCGGCGCCGCGACCGCCATTCAGCTGGATTTCGGCGAGGATGAACTTGGCGGCCCGGATGCGGCCAACGCGGGCGACAGGGCGCCGGGCTCACGCCAAACTACGCAAATGCTATTGCACGGGCGCGTGGATCAGGCAGTCGAGTACTGGCGGCGCCGCGTCCGGCCGGCAAATGCGCCGGTAGCGATCGATCTGCCTGTGCGGACCAGCGGCGCGTCCGCCGACCAACTGCTGTTGGCGGATCGAATTGAAATCCATTGGTTCGGCGACGACGGACATCTGTTGTACCGCGGCGATAACGCCGGCGCATTGGCGGCATTGCTCACACCACACCCGAGCGGGTCAAACCTGTCGCCGGAAGTGACTTTTCTGACCGTTGATATTCCGGGCAGAGTCTATCGGAAGCTGGCGGAAACAGCCGTCCGACTCGAGCTGGATTATTCGTTGACGCTCATGAAGGTAGTTGCACAACACAAGCTGTCCGCGTTTGACGGCGAGCTGCGATCAACCGACATCGGTGTTTGCGCCACGCTTGTCGATAGAAGCGCCGTGTACCTGAGATGCAAGACGATCGATCAGGCGCCGTTTTGCTATAGCGCAACCTTGTATGGATCAGACGGGCGTCACAACCCGGAGGTATTGAAGTGCAGCCCCGACTATCGGCGGCACTTCCCGGCGTTCATGGATGTGCTTGGCTTCTACGGGATCGATATGCCGTTGCGGGATCGAAACGGCGTTGTCAATTACGCGATCGACGCAACCACACTCGGCACTGCGTACGTGCTCCTCAAGATCTACGGGGAGTGCGATCACTTCAAGCGCACCGTCGCGGTTCCGGCCTCCCACGTTTTACATAACCCGCCCCCAGCAGCGTGAATGGCCTGAGTGCCTTAATATGAGCAGACTCGAGACGATGATTCATGGGACAAGCGGCAAATTTAAACACAGATGCGTAATGAAGTTTTCGCACCAGGAACTAACGACACTGCATCTCAAATAGAGGTGAGTTGGCAGAGGCGACTCGATGCCCTTCTATCGGGCCAGTGCACCGAAGACGAATTTTTGGAGGAACTATCGCGTCTTAGGCAAGCGGTTCCCGATTCCGCATGGAACGTTGTCGCATGGCTAGACCAACGATACAGGCGCGGGCAAATACCCGTTGACCTCTTTCGTTCTATCGAGTCGAAGATTGCCGGGCGCGAATTGGGTACCCTTGATTATAAATATGGCGGGACAGTCCATCTTCGTCCCGAGCTCGCCGCGTCCCCGGTGATAACGCAGCGTTTCGACCGCACCGAAAGAAGCGATATTCCGACGATCGACGAGCCCGGCAATCAAAGGCAAACGGCCGGTTCCCCGGCGATCCAAGCGATGCCGTTTGAAACGCCCTCACCGCGGATGGCCGATCGATCTGTCTCGCCTGTCCCCGATATTGGCCGGGTATTGCGAAATCGCTACGTTCTTGAAAGTCGGTTGGGCTCCGGCGGCATGGGTATGGTGTTCAAAGCAATGGATCGATACCGGTGCGATCTCCCCGATAACGACCGGCATGTAGCGATAAAATTCCTGCACGCGAAAATTGACGCCCATCCGGACGTCTCATCGAGTCTGCGGCGCGAATTTTATTGCGCGCAAGCACTTTCGCACCCCAACATCGTCAGAGTCTACGAGCTGGACAGGGATGACGACGTTGCCTTTTTTACGATGGAGTTGGTGGACGGACAACTCTTGAGCGACGTGATTGAGCGATCGAAGCCGCTCTCGATATCCAGATCATACGCATGGACAATCATACTCGATGTGGGTGCTGGTCTGGCGCACGCGCATGCGCGCAATGTGGTCCACGCGGATTTGAAGCCCCAAAATATAATGATTACCAACTCAGGCGAAGTGCGCATACTCGACTTCGGCGCCTCGAGTACTGCTATCCCCCAACCTTCGAGCGCCGACAAGGCTCAGAAGAGCAACTCTACGAAGCTGACGCCGGCGTACGCTTCCTGCGAACTGTTGGATGGGCAACAAGCCGATCCGCGCGACGATCTCTATGCCCTCGCGTGCGTGTCGTACGAATTGCTCGCGGGCGAGCATCCGTTTCAGGGCCGGACGTCGACCGAGGCGCGGGACCTTGGATTGATTGCGCGGCGGCCGCCTGGGCTGAGCCGGCGACAATGGCAGACGTTGGCAGCGGGTCTTTCTTGGAGTCGCGCAGGTCGGTCGATACCGGTGCGCGATTGGATCGACAAGCTGACTCCGGGCCCGGCGGCTGCGCGGCGGTTGGTGCGCTCCCGTGATCGCGCAGCCGAACCTCGGCGCGCAACGCCTTCGTTGCGCATTGTTGCTCTGCTCGCGGTCCTATCAGCTAGTCTGATTGCGTGGGCCTCATTGAATTGGCCGACCTTCGAAAGAAAAATCAGTGGGGCTGCTGCCGTTCCGAACGCCGCAACGATTACGCCAATCAATACTGATGCGCTGGCAACGCATCAAATTGCTCAGTCGCCTGGAGAGTCTTTGGCAGAATCAACGTCAACGAAGCCTGCCCCGCAAGATGTTGCTCCGACAGAAATGCAGGCACACGCCCTCCAAGCGATACCGATTTCAAGATCCGTCCGCCGTGACACCGCGCGCTCACTCTCGCATGGCGAGCAGCGCAACGAGATCGGCTTTTCGGCCCGTACATACAAAATTCGCTCGGGCGCAAACTTTGCCGAGATTCGTGTTCGCCGCTCCCCCGGTTCTGACGACGACACGAGCTTTGTGTGGTGGACCGAACCTTCATCGGCAATACCCGGCAGTGACTACGCACCTCAAGGCCGGATAACTCAGTTGTTGCCGAAGGGAGGGCACGTTGCGAGCTTGTTCATCAGAGTCATGCCTAACCCACCCCGAAAACATTCCGTGGTGTTTTACGTCGCCATCGGCGATCCAAGCAACGGCGCCACCCTGGGCAGCATTGCGCGCGCGGCAGTAATTCTACCGCGGTCGAGGTAGCGGACTCGTAGAGTCGGCGCCCAGATGTACCTCTAAGTCTTTGATTTTATGGTGGGCGGTACAGGGATTGAACCTGTGACCCCTGCCGTGTGAAAGCAGTGCTCTACCGCTGAGCTAACCGCCCGTTAGTCAGCAACAAAGTATGACATCGACCATTCGCTAAGACAAACGGCGCGGCGCGGGTCCATGCCCTTGTCCGCGCTCCCTTCAGGGCCTCTGCTAAACTCTGCGCCCCTCAATTTTCTCAAAGTCCACGTTCATGACTGTCCGCACCCGATTTGCTCCCAGTCCAACCGGTTTCCTGCATATCGGTGGCTTGCGGACCGCGTTATTTTGTTGGCTGTACGCCCGACGTCAGGCCGGTCAGTTCATTTTGCGGATCGAGGATACCGATCTTGAGCGCTCGACGCCCGAGGCCATCCAGCAAATTCTGGACGGTCTCGAGTGGGCAGGTCTCGTTCACGACGAAGGTCCATTTTTTCAAACCAGGCGCTTTGACCGGTACAAGGATGTCATCGAAGAATTACTGGCCGGCGGCAAGGCCTATCGCTGCTACTGCAGCAAGCAAGAGCTCGAGCAGATGCGCGCTCAACAGATCGCGCGCGGAGAAAAGCCGCGCTACGACGGCCGTTGGCGCGAACGCACCGATTCGGTTCCCGGCGTCGCGCCGGTGGTGCGCTTCAAGAACCCCCTCGTCGGTGAAGTGGTGGTCGATGATGTCGTGCATGGCCCCGTCGTGTTTCAAAACAGCGAACTCGACGATCTCATCATCGCGCGATCCGACGGCACGCCTACCTATAATTTCTGCGTGGTGGTGGACGATATGGACATGCAGATCACGCATGTGATCCGCGGCGATGATCACTTGAACAACACGCCGCGACAATTGAACATGCTGCTCGCGCTGGGGGCCAGGCCGCCCGTGTATGCACACCTGCCCATGATCTTGGGTGCGGATGGCGCCAAGCTCTCGAAGCGCCATGGAGCCGTCAGCGTACTGCAGTACCGCGATGATGGATTCCTGCCTGAAGCCGTCCTCAACTACCTCGTCCGTTTAGGCTGGTCGCACGGCGACCAGGAATTCTTCACCATCGAGGAAATGATCCGGCTATTCGACATCACCGATGTCAATAAATCCGCCTCGGCCTTCAATGTCGAAAAACTGACCTGGCTCAATCAGCAGCACATGATGCGCGCGCCCGCAACGCGCATCGTACCGGTGCTGCGTTGGCACTTGGACCGCGAGGGAATTCAGGCATCGAATGAGACGCAACTCGAGCAAATCGTTCTGTCGCAGCGCGAGCGCGCCAAAACGGTGCGCGAGATGGCGCTCAATAGCCTGTTTTTTTTCCGGGCTCCCCTGACTTATGACGAGAAAGCGGTGCGCAAACATGTGACCGCCGATGTGTTGGCGCTGCTGGCCGAGGCAACCAACGAGTTGGATCGATTGACGGATTGGTCGGCGCCGGCCATTCACGAGGTCATCGCCGGGTTCGCGGCGGCTAAGGGCATCTCGCTCGGCAAACTCGCGCAGCCCATCCGCCTCGCGGTTTGCGGTGGAACGGTGTCGCCGCCCATCGATGCCACACTGGCAATTTTAGGAAAAATCGAGTCGTTGGCCCGATTAGCGCGCGCACGAGCCGCCTGGGGCGCGTAGCTCGTTCATTTTCTTGACGAATTGGTCCCCGTCAGGTAACGTGCCGCGCCTCCATGTGGGGCCATAGCTCAGCTGGGAGAGCGCTTGCATGGCATGCAAGAGGTCGGCGGTTCGATCCCGCCTGGCTCCACCAGTTTTCATGTCGGTGACCGATCGATTTTCAGGCCTGCGTCCCCATCGTCTAGAGGCCTAGGACACATCCCTTTCACGGATGCGACCGGGGTTCGAATCCCCGTGGGGACGCCATTAAATCAATAGGTTAGGTCTAACCGGCGAGCGCCGTACGGAATCCGTACGGAAAGCTTTGCCAGGCATCTTTGCTGTTTTTCAAACACAAGGAGCCGAACATGCGTACCGATAATTTCGCGCCCATCGCGCCGACATTCCGTGCTGCGCTGACCTTTCGCAACCACCTGTAGTGTTCTGTCGAGACTGCCGCCTCGACCTCGCCACGTTCGTTCGAGCTCCACTTCTCGTTTTTCCTCGCCGGCATTTTGTCGGTGAGTCGTCAACGTGCGTCCAATAACAACGGAGAATCACATGTCCCCCGGCAATCGTGTCCAACTGCTTGCACTCGCCAATCGCGAGTTCCGCCAACTCGCGAACTCAAAGCCCAAACCCGAGCCGAACCGCAAATTCAAGCCGATCAAGCTGAATCCCGCGCGGTTCGACAGTTCGTGGGATCGGAAGCGCGGCGCCGCGGTTCGGCTGACCAGTGTTTTGCTCCGACATGATGACGTGACGCTCGAGGGTCGGGTCTGCGAAAACGAGAAGACAGCCAAAACCTACGCAGACGCTGCGGACTGGCTGCAACGGGAATCTCAGTACCTGCGAAAGATTGCCCGATTGCTTGAGACCGCATCGGGTCGCTTGTCGGTTGTGCTCACGCGCTGCCAGGGCAGCGTTGCGGAGACGCGCTAACGACTTTGGGGCGCTTGTCCGCTTGCGGGAGTGAATCATGCCTACCGACACCACCACACCATCAACCGAAGCGGGCGAGACGCCGCAACCGGCAGTTCTCAACGCGCTGCTGGACCTACTCAAACGGTTTCTCAATTGGCTCGCGCCCGTGCGCACCCACTGTGCACGTTGCGGGAACAAGTTACCCGAACCGAGCCGAGTCGGCATATGCCAGGACTGCAGCGCCTGGTGACACGAAACGATGAGTTGCGCCGGTCGGTGCTCAAACGCCAACCAACGCTTTGCCTTCGCTGCCTTCCTCTTCGCCTTCCGGCGCATCCACACGAGTGTGTTCGATTAGTATTCGTCGATGAACCTACGGCGCGCCCCCCCAAGGTTGGCCCCGCCGCCTGTATATTTTGTCACGAGTGGCGGCTGCTCTGGCGGACACGAGGACACGAAGTGAAAACTCTGATTTGGGTCATGACTTCCACCTTTATCTCGGCGGTTCTCTCGACGAGTACACACGCGGCGAGCTACGAGATCCTATTCGAGGAAGGCGCTTTCAAGTACGGGCCGGCTTCGAGTCCGGACGACGTTGATAACAAGTATTTGGCGCGTGTCACGATACGAAGGGACGGATCAGTCCTGGCGAAGGACATGAGAGGGTCGACGCTTCCGGACGCGTGGGCGTTCTATCAACGCTGGAACGGCGAGCTTCGGCACGAAAGTCCGCCGAGCGACACGGATGTGAAAGCCATTTTCGACGACTTCGAGCAGCGTACGGCGACGCTGCGTGCCTCGGACCTGAAGCTCGGAGCAACGAAGCTCGCGGACTTAGCCGACATCGTGGATGTGCTCAATCGTGTCCCTGCGCTGAAAAGTGGTAAGTACCCATTTGCGATTGGGGTGCATAAGGGCGGTCTCTCGGTGCATGGTAAGCCCTACGTTCCGCGCCTACTCGGTGGCACTCTCGAAATGCCATACGACCCCGACGACCACGCTACAAAGGCGACAACAGTAGGTGGATTCATACGTTCGCTAAACAAGAACAACGCGCATGGCCAGCAGAATGTTGCAGCGGGCATCAATGTGCACGACGGCCGTAGGAGTCGTGACTACAAAGATTCCGAGGGGTGCCTAACCGTTCGACCGCAGGACTGGAAGACTTTCTACAGTGCCCTGCCTTCCCCGGAAGAGTGGGCAAAGAGTCAGCACGTGGGCGTCGTCAGAGTGAGTCGTGGCAGCCAGGCTACACCGGCTGCCCCGACAAACCTTTCAGTTCAGTGAACCCGTGAGCCAAGGCTCAGTTTCCGACGCATCCGCCTTCTAGCGGGCTTGTCCGACCTGCGGCTCTATTTGCGGAACCGGATCGATCTCGGAAGCCGTCGGTTATTTCGGAACCGCGACAAGGGGCACCCCAGAAATTATAAGGAGCACCGACAGCATTCGGCCAGATTGAGAGACTCCCTGCAGCCAGGGCGGTAGTAGCGTGGTAGCATTTTGTTGTGCCAAGGAGGTGCATCCGAATGGTTACGATATTCGTTTCAGCGCCAAGCTGACCGGGTAATGATTTGGAAGCAGAACGGCTCTACAAATCGAATCCTTGTCCGCCGCAAAGATTTCCTAGACGAAGATTTCGTGCGAAGCTCTCTTAAGCAGGCCGGATTAAACGGGCCAGAAATTGAGATGTTTGTTGTAAACAATAGACATCGCCCAAATTGAACAAAATCCGCCCGCTTCATCGAAGCCGCGAAAAAGCCAGGCGCGGATGCGATTATCTAGGGCGAGCCCGCGATTTCTAGTTTGATCAATTGTTTTAGTGTCGCGCCGCCGAACTCAGGCGCGGCGAAATCTGCGAACCTCGCCAAAAGCTCACCTCGCGCAAAATATTCGACCCTGGATACGCGTTCGGAATGCGTGCGCACGCCATCGTCTGACACATCCGTGATTTCGTCTTCGATTTCTTCCCCGCGACTTTGACCAACAAAAACGCCAGCGACGTACTGTACGTCCGTCTCGGTCACAATTAATGGTGCGCCGCTCATTCCCTTCGGCAGAGCAGAACTCGCCGCGATCGAGTTTTTGTCCCCATAGCTTACGTAGCCTTTCATTACTCGCAGCCGGATACCTGTTTTGCCCTCTTGATCGGTCACCAACATTGATTGCGGAATCGCATTCGTTTCCACGTCCTGACCCATGTCGATGGTAGCGAAGCGCGTTACGAAGCACGCGGAGGTCGGAATTGCGAGTCGGATGACGGCGATGTCCGAACCCGGTAGAACCACATTCCAAAGCAATTTGTGTGCGTTCATAGGTCTGGTGGGCGATGGTAGGGCTGCGCGCACTTCAATCCCATCTTCTAAATTCGTCACTACATGCGCGGCCGTCATCGCGAGTCCGCGCGTGCTCACAAAGAATCCCGTGCCTAATAGCCCAGTACGCCAAAAGCCTGTTGCGACTTCCTTGCCGCCTACTAGTGGAAACACGAGTCGTCGCACGTCAATCGACACTTGCTTGCTCTTCTCCATCTAAGTCAACGGGGCCGCCGCGGCTGGGGTATCAACACGCATTTGCCATTTCTTGCCTGTTTGCGAAAAGATGTAAATCGCGATCAGTGTTCCAATCGGAAAACCAAATATCATTAGGACCGCGATGATTCGCGATGTTGTTCGCCCCCATCGCTGGCCGAGTTTTGCTCCCCTGGCCGCGCACCAATGTAAGAAGGTTACCGAGGCGGCCTAAGCAGTGAAAGTCTCTCTTCTTAGCTCAGGCATTTTGTCCAAGTTGACGTGAAGCGCGACACGCATCGCCCTGAACCACACTGTCGGTTCGCTAGGCCGTCGGCGGCAATATGTTACATCGACAGGGAAGAAAAGGTTAATGGAATAAGTTACTGTCAATAGTCTTCGGCTTGCCGATGATGTAGGGTGAAAGTTAAAGTTGGGATCGCCGGCAGACAGGCCAGTTCAAAAATCACCATAGAAGGATTGGAATGCTGAAACTGATACGTGCGACGAGATCTTCCGTCGTCGTCGGCGTTGCTTACCTGATCGCCGCCACGGCTATCGCTGCACCACCGGTCTTACAGCGAGGCTATACCCCCGGCGTAATCAATGCGAATACCGCCGAAAGCGGTCTCACACCGGGGAATGTCACCGAAGCCACGTTCGGCCGCATTTTCAGTCTGCCGGTCGATGGCGGAATATACGCCCAGCCCTTGTACGTGCCCGGCGTTTCAATTCCCAACCAGGGAACGCACAACGTACTGTACGTGGCGACGATGAACGATTCCGTCTTCGCATTCGATGCGGACACGCCTGGAGCGCCGCTCTGGTCCGTTAACTATGCCACGCTCTCAGGAGCAACTCCGGTCCCCATCGTTAAATTCGTGAGCACTAATTCCCTCAATATTGCCGGACCGGTCGGTATTGAAGGTACCCCCGTTATTGATTCGACCACCCAGACGATGTATTTCGTCACCAACACGCTCGAATCCGGCAACGTCGTGTTTCGTCTACATGCAATCGATATCACCACCGGCGCCGAAAAGCTCGGCGGACCCGTCGTCATCAGCGGCACCTTTACCGCGGGCGGCAAGACAATCAACTTCATCCCAAGTGTTCAAAATCAGCGGGTGTCGCTCACGATTGCGAAAAACCAGGTCATTGTTGGCTTCGGTTCTCACGAGGATGTGTCCCAGTACTACGGATGGCTGATGGCTTATGACAAGACCTCACTCGTACAAACGGGTATCTTTAATCCCGCACCCACCGACGATCATGGTGGCGCCTTTTGGCAATCGGGTCGTCCTCCCGTTGTCGATGCATCCGGCTATGTTTATGTTTTCGTCGGCAACGCCTTTCTTGCGTCCGGGTCTAATTCGACTTGGGATGGCATCAATAATTTCACCGAAAGCGTGATCAAGCTCGATCCGGGCCAGGGTCTGAGGCTCCTTGACTATTTCACGCCCGCAAATTTCCAGACACTCGATGTCAATGATCTGGATTTGTCGAGTTCCGGACCGACGTTGATTCCCGGCACGAACACCTTGATCGGCGGCGGCAAGGATGGGGTGGTTTATTTGCTCAACACCCAAAACATGGGCCACTTACAGACCAACAACGCCGGCGCCGTCCAAAGCTTCCCGGGTGCGGCGGGAGAAATCCGCGGCGGCTTTGCCTATTGGGCACGCTCTACAGCTGCGGGTGGGCCCTTGGCGTTCAATTGGGCGGCCAATGACGCGCTCAAGGCATTCTCTTTCAACGGCACTGTCTTTGCGACCACGCCGGTCGCTAAATTCAAGCCGCCCATTAACTTGTACCCCGGCGGCGAGCTGACGCTGTCGTCAAACGGTGATGGCCAGGGTATCGTTTGGGCACTCATAAACGGCCAGGGCGGCGCCGACCATCGGGTCCCGCCCGGAATCCTGGTCGCCGTGAATGCCACCACACTCAGCCAGCTTTGGTCATCGACTACTAACGCAGCACGTGATGATTTCGGCCTGCTCGCGAAGTGGGTACCGCCGCTCGTGGTCAACGGCAAGGTGTATGTTGCGACCTCGTCCAACCAAGTGGTTGCCTACGGCGCGTTGCCAGCGACCAGCACCACTGTTACCGCATGGCCCTCGAGTCAGACCGCTTTAGGCGGCACGGCTACCGTGTTGTGAGGTGCGCTGTCCGCGGCCGGTGCGGCGCAAGCGGCGACTTGGAGCGTCGCCGGCTTGCCAGCCGGCGCCAACGGCAGTTTTGTCACAGACTCCCAAGGCCAGACGGTACTCCAAATTACTGCGGGCGCGACGACTGCCGCCGGTAATTACCCCTTGCTCGTCACGGCGACAGTCAATGGCACGCAGACCGCTCAGCCGGTGTATGTAAAAATAGGTGCCTCGAGCTTCAGCCCGGCCGTGGTGGCCGCTGCAGACAGTAGCGCCTCTAATAATCCCCCGTCTTACGCGATTGATGGCAACTCGGCGACATTTTGGAGTACGCAAACCGTTACCCCGAGCCCTGGTTACCCGCACGTGATTACGCTCGATTTAGGCGCCGTCCAATCGGTCAACGGCCTCTCATATCTGACGCGACAGGATAGCTGCAGCAACGGGATGATCCTGCAATATGAAGTCCATGTGAGCAGCGACAATTCGACCTACTCTGAAGTTACGGGCGGTTCCTTCGACTACGGTCCCACGTGGCATAATTTCAACTGTTCTGGCGCATCGTTCTTGTTGCCGAAACGCCAGAGTGTGTCTTTTCCGACGACCAGCGCCCGGTACGTTGAACTCGTGGCACTTGGTTCGGTCACCGATGTCGACCCCTGGGCAACGGCCGCCGAGGTGCAGGTATTCCAGGCGACTAATTCGCCAACTGCTGGTACGCCGATCGTGCCCTACGTGTCGGTAAACGGCACTTGGACGCAGACGGCGAGCGTCTCGGTCACTTCCGGCACAGCGGTGAATCTCGGCCCGCAGCCG
>Ga0185299_10007472_pt1 | contig 11187 bp, 8 predicted proteins | sample PaiPotPPA55metaG_FD_128002 | JGI IMG/M metagenome (GOLD analysis project Ga0185299, IMG submission 128002) | Iron sulfur acid spring bacterial and archeal communities from Banff, Canada, to study Microbial Dark Matter (Phase II) - Paint Pots PPA... ...
ACCGGCGACTGCACCGGCACCGGCACTGACCGCGGAAAGCTCGCTGCCCCGCAGCGACAAGGCTCCACCGCGGTGCCGGTGGCCGGTGGTCCCGCCGTGCCGGTGCTCGGTGGTCCCGCCATGCCAGTCGTCCCGATGCCTCCATCGGTGGCCGGTTCCCGCGCTCTCGCGCAGGAACCGGCCGCCGCCGCGCGCCGGTGCGCCCGATCCGCCGACGGCGGGCCGGAATCCGGCGAATCGAGACCGCGCCGGCGGGCATACTGATAGATGCGCGCGTCGCAGAGTTCGGCGACCGCAGCCAGGTCCGTCCGGCGCGCTCGGCGCGGGGCGCAAAACGAAGAGGTGGGGTCGGCGTGGCCGGAATCGACTGGAACTCGGGCGGCCAGGCGCCGTTCACCCGGGTCAGCCTCGTGTCGGCGGACGGAGACCGCTCGCTCACCCGCTCCGGGGCGGGCTCAGGGACGCTGCGGGTGAACCTGCGCTGGAACAGCGCGGAGGAGCTGCGCAGAGGCGGAGGGCGGGTGCTGCGGCGCCGGCTGGACCCCGGCCCGACCCAGGGCGTGTCCCAAGGCGCGAAGGTGGACCTGGACCTCGGCTGCCTCTACCAGTTCACCGACGGCCAGCGCGGTGTGGTCCAAGCCGCCGGCGCAAGGCACGGCGACTTCGCCAGGCCCCCCTACGTCCGCCTGGACCGGGACGACCGCACCGGCTCGTCGACCGGCGAAAACCTCTTCATCAACATGGACCACAGCGCACACTTCCAGCGCCTACTGATCTTCGTACTTCTGGCCGGCGGCACCGACGACCTGACAAAGGTGGGCGCGGCCATAACCCTCTACCCCAACAACGGCCCAGCCCTCGAGCTGCGCCTAGATGGCCCCGTCACCGGAGTCAAGGCCAAGAGCTGCGCGGCAGTGCTGATCCAGCGGGCCGGCACGGAGTTCACCCTCAAAACTGAGGCAAGGTTCTTCCCCGGCTTCCAAAGCGAAATCGACAAGGCCTACGGCTGGGGTCTGCACTGGGCGCCCGGCCCCGGCAAGGTCCGCATCTAGCCGTGGGGATGACCGCAGACCCAGCTGCCGCTCCAGATCCCGACAAACCCGGCGCCCCGTCACCGTGACCGGGACCTCAGCCGATGCCGCTACACTGGGGGCTGCACCGGGCGCTTAGCTCAGCGGTAGAGCGCTGCCCTTACAACGCAGCCGCCACTGGTTCGAACCGAGTGTCGATCACCGCATTCCGGCAGGTCACCGGCTCTTGTCTGCCTCCAGGGTACGGCAGATGATCAGCCATTACAGCAGGATTACAGCAAGATTTGCCGAACCGAGACAGACCTTGGCGGGCTTTGACGGCCTCATCACGGCGCTTCTCGGTTAGCGCATCACGCGGCCCGGCTCGCCGCCGACGAGCGCGGCTGAGGTCGAACCACGCCGCAGATGATCAACTACCTCGAGCCCAGCCCTACGCGCCGCCCGTCCTTCTCCCGCTCCGCTTCCCGGTCCCTTGCCAAGCCTCGGGTGCTCGCACTAGGGGAATCACGGCGGCGGCTACTTGGCGCCGCTGTTGCCGTGCAGCAGGCTCATGACTTGGTCCGCGGGATTGATTCCGCCGACGGTGAGGGACAGGACCGCAGCCGTCCACAGGATCGTGCGTACGCTCTCGACTGCACTCCCGCTGATCGCAACCCCAGGAAGCAGTGGGAGCACGTATCCAGCGGCGCCGAGCACGGCGGTACGCATGACGGTCGGCAGGACCTTCCGGAGTCGTCTGAATCGCGGTGGCCTCGCGGCTTCGGGAGCCTGGTCGGGGAACTCGAAGGGCTCGTCAGCAATCCAAGTTCGAACGTCCGCCAGCAGGGCTTGGAAGACGCTCTCGTATGCCTTTCGGCTAGTCGCGAATGCGATCGTAGGTTTGTGTGCACGAAACCGCTCAGCCAACTGCTGACCAACTGCGTAGGCCCGGTCCCCGCTCGGCCCATTTCCTGCGCGGTCGAGGAACGCGCGCTCGGCGAGTGCCGCGGTACGCTCAAGTGCTCCAATGACAAGTCGAGCACGTCGATGGTCTGCCCATCGGCGCGCGCTCAGGCAGTTTCCGACCGCATGCATCGCCTCGAGCGCTGCGAAGAACGTCTCGTCCAAGGGGCTGTGTCTGGCCGGAAGTTTGGTCGTTGCCACCAGAAGCCAGGCACCCGCGATCATTACGCTGCACCAAACGGAGAGTGTCACGAGATCGGTCAGGTTCCAATTGCTGTCGCCGCCGAGGGCAATTTGCGGCAGTAGCCGGGAATCTCGGCTGCCGTGCTTCGGGAACAACGAAGCGAGCGAAGTGAACGTCCAGAGGTAGGCAGGCAACAGGACGAAGGCCAAGCCATACCCTAGGACGGCGCCTATCTCCTCGAAGTGTCGCCTTGGCAGCGTACGCGCGGCGGTCCGGAGCGCGTAGCCGCCGCATCCGCCTGCACCGAGTAGGCCCACGCCGGTGAATACCGAGTGTTCATGGCTCCATGCCCAGAGTTGGGCGTAGTAGCAGCAGATGCAGATTAAGGCGCACCTGGTGGCAACGACATTCAGCGCGGCGCGACGAGAGGCCAGCCTGCCCGCCTTTGCCATAGCGAGCACGTAATAGGGGTAGAACTCGCCCGAGCGACCGTAGATGCTCGCGATGCGTCTGGCACTTGTCGAGCGCGCGTGACGTACCTCGCGAGCCACGACGGTGAACAGGTGTCGTCGCGGCGCACCGACGACCCGGCCCGCCCCTGAGCGGCGTGTGCCCTCTACGGCTTCGGACTCCACGAGCGGGTCGGCCGGCGCCGTCTCCGGCTGGCACGGCGGTTCTGAGCCGTTCACGGTCGGCTTAGATGTCTGAGTGACGGTCATACTGGGCTCGCACCTCGCACGCTCGGATCCGGGTCAGCCGACGTCGAAGGCTGCCTTTCCCCCGCAGCTACGTCGCATCGGCTGGTTTCCACCGACACTAATGGTGACCACTGACATGCACCGAAGTGGCAGGATCCAACTCCGACATGCCGCACCGTCGGCTGTTGTGTTGCCGATCGGTCCCAATGCGCGCAGGACACTCCAGTCAGTTTCCGTAGCACCCGTCTCCGGTACAGGGCGCGGCATGCCGATCTCGGTTGTTGAGGAATCTGCCGTTTGCGGCCGAGGGCCCTTCTCGGCCTGATAGTCGATTCCTGGCCTCATTGAACGGGCTCTTCGACCTCGTCCCGATGCTCGCGACTGTGCGGAATGTGATTACTTCGTGCGGTCTGCTTCGGAGCATTGACGGCCAGAGTTTCACATGGTCAGCGGCTTCGAAGCCGTTCGCTGGCTGACGACCAGAGGTAAGCACATCCGGACGGCCGGGCAAGCCCGGGGCCGCTGCGCGGTCGCGCTGCGCGCGAGCCCTGCCTTCGGCTCGTCCGCACGTGCTTGGCCTGCGGCCCGTCAGCTCGGGCGAAAGGCCCGGACCGCCTGCCTTTCTGGAGTCCCCATGAGCACCGTTGTCGAGCTCTCACCGCTCGTGCACGTCGCCACAGGTAACGCACCGCGCGAGCACCGCGCCCCCAGCGTCCTTCCCGCTGCCAGGCTCACCGAACTGGACGCCGCCTTGTTCGATGGAGTCGGCGGTCTGATCGATTCAGTGCTCGACCGGTGTATGTGGGCCGAAGAGGAGATCGAAGCTGCCCAGGCGCGCCGCGGTGAACGCGATCGCGGCCTGCTGTGGAACAGCTTCCGCCTGCTGCGCCCTACGCATGAGCCCGCGTGGCCGGAGCTGGTGTACCGGGCGCACTGCCGCGAACTGCTCGACCGCGTCGCCGCCTCCACCGATACGCGGCCGGCCACCGATGCCGAGAAGATCGCGGTCCTGTCCGCCGCGAGCCATACGGCGCCGCTCAACAGCGGAGCCGAAACGCTCTACCTGCGCATCGGCACCCGCCTGTTCCCCGACATCTTCGATGGCATCGGCGATGTCCTCGACGTCCAGGCGTACGAGAAGGTCCACGGCAGCCGCGCCGACGACTACGAAGTGCAACTCGCGCGCAAGCTGGCCCAGCCGTGGCGCAAGACCGGTGCGACCGCCGAGGAGATCGACCGGTCGCTCATCGCGCCGCACGAGTAAGGGCACCGCCCGCTGGGTCGGCCGCGCAGCTCGCCGAGCTGGGGTCGGCACCGGCTCTTCCGCACCTATCTCAGCCCACGAACACGACCTCCTATGACCTCCCTCCAGGGCACCTCGCCCGCCGCCCCGTCCGTTCCCTCGGCCCGCGCCGAAACCGCCGTTGACGCTCTCGTGTTCCACCTGGACTATCTCGACGCCAAGCTCACCGCCATCGGTGAGGACTTCGCCGAGGACATCTCGGCCGAGCACGCCCATGAGCTGCACAGCGCGTGGGACGAGGTGCAGCAGGCACGCGTCACGCTGGGTCGGCTGCGTGCCCGGCCGGCCATCGATCCACCTTCAGCTCCGTGCGCGCCCGTCGTCGACTTCGAGGAGTTCACAGCGCGGTGGGACCGGGCGAACGAGCCGATCGGTGAACTGTTCAGCGACAACACGGCGCGCGCCATCGCCGAATGGGCGGCGGCTCGCGCAAGGTATGAGTTGGTGTTCGTTGAAGTCGTACGCCCGGTTCCGATGAACAGCACGGGGCGGGCGGCCCGTCTGCGGGAGGCGGAGGCGGAGCTCGATCGCGCCTGTGAGGCGCTGCACGACGAACGTACATCCGTGGTGCGGCCTCGTTCCTGGCGACGGTGACCGCTGAGGGTGGGGCCGGGTGGGGCCAGAAGCCAGGCCCCACCCGCTCGAGAGGGCGTGGGTGGGGCCTGGCCAAGATTGCAGGGGCAGGATGCGTGCCGTCCCGTTTACCGGCTGTGGACTTCGGTTTCATGTTGGACCATGGCGAGATGGACGTCTGCTTTGAGGCTGCGGAATGCTTCGGGGTCCTGTGGCTGCGGCCAGGTGCCGACGGCCTGCCTGTTGGCGTCGAAGCAGTCGTGGCAGTTCAGGTGGAAGCTCAGATTGCCGGGCCTACCGTGGCCCTGGACGAAGTAGCGCGGAGACGGCGGGGCGCGGAACGTCATGATCTCGTGGGCGTCCGCGAACTGGCGCGCCGACCACTCGACCGGTATGTTCAGGTTGGTGATCATGCCGCAAGTGCACACGGCCTCGTAGCATGGGCCTGCGAAGATCCCTGGTACGTTGACCACACTCGTCTCGTGGAGGACCGGCGCGCGGTCCGGCGCAGGCTGCTGAGTCATGCGTCCACCACACGGATGCGGCTGCGATGGTTGCGGGTTTTAGCGGTGCGGGCGGGCGAGGCGGTCACGGTCTTCATCCTGCCCGCATCCGGCCAGCTGGTCCACCTGCCGACGTGCGTGGGCGCAGGCACGGGACAGGCACTCAAATAGATAACAGCCATTACGTCAGCCATGTGACAATTCTGCCGACAGACCCCCAGCAAATTCACAGGTTGACCGAGTCCCTGCACGAGCTCTAGGGTTTCGCTGAACGTGTCGTCGCGGACCTGGGGGTAGCCCGGCCGACTTGTCACGTATCACGCGCATGGGCAGTTGGCCGTGACAGGCCAGTTGTCGTATTGCTGGGCGCTGTTGTCATCCCGGGCCGCTGAAGGGCAGCCCCACGCGCGGGTGGTGAAAACTCTCGGTTCCAGGGACGGCCCATGCCCAGCACGATCTTCAGCCGGCACTATCCCTAGGACTGCCAGGTATGGTTGGCGCCATCACGGCGGTGATAGATGCGACCGGCTTCTGCCGGGTTGGTCGACTGATCTCCCGAGGAGATGCAAGGCCGTCGCCGATGAGCAGGGCGAAAGCCGAGTTCGTCCGGTGGCCACCCCGGTCAGCCACGTACGGAAGTACGCCAGCTCCGGTGGCGAACATGGCTCCCAGCGCCGTAAGAAGATCGATGGGCGCGGCCATCGGGCCGGTAGCGCCGATCGCCACCGCCGCTGTGGCAGCGATTGCCCCACTCACACCTGCTGCACCTGGGAGTGCAAGCTTCCAGCGACGCGCACGCGCTATCTCCTTGACCAGGTCGTCTGCCCTTGCCTGGAGGTTCCTGCCGAGTTCCACTGCCTCCGCCCGCTGGTCGGCTGGTGGGAGAGAGCGCATAGCGCGCAGCGACTCGTGGGTAGCCTTTCGCAGTGCCTTGACCGATTCGTCTTCTGCGGCCACCCGTGCCAAGGTCCTAGCGCTACCTCCGCTGAGCTGAGGGACTTTAGCGTGGACCAAAGCCTGGGTGGTGGTGGGCTGCCCACCCCGACGCACGAGAAGCCGCTGCTTGAACGGAGACGTGGTAACCCAGTCGGCGCCGAAAGCGTTTGCGATCGCCACCTGCTTGTTGACGTTGTGTACGGCAGACGCGATGTGCTGACGGCGGGTCTGGGCGATCCACGGCTCGTAGTCGAACTCGGGATCGTATGGCCCAAGCATGCGTTGCCAGAGCATCTTGGTGGCGTCATCCGCGGCGATGAACCGAGGATAGGCATGGAAGGAAACGTCCTGGGTGTCGTCATCGATCGCTGAGTAGAGAACGCACTCGCGCGCGGTTGGTCCTTCCATGACGAGCTGAGAGTCGATCCACTCAACCAGGCTCGGTGTTTGGAGGCTTGTTTCCGTTCCAGCTTGAATGGCGTCTGCTGCGGCTAATGCAGCGGCGTCCTCGAGGACCGGGACCACCATGCCTGTTTCGATCAGCGGGCGTAGCGCAAGGAGTTCACGCAGTTCCCCGGCGAGCGCTGTAGGTCGCAAGTTAGAGATCATCAACTCGGCGACGCGGTCTGTGACGAGGTAGTGGTCTGCCCAGAGAAGCGTGGCACCGACCATCGTGCCGGGGTCGGCGTCGCCTGCCCAGATAATAGCCTTGTCGGCGAGTGACTGATCTTCTCCGGATAGGCAGTCCAGGGTCGATCGCGCCATAGCAAGGAAAAAGAGCCGCAGATCTTCCATCTCTGGCTCGGAGAGCTCAGCAAGCCGCCGGGCGAGCTGGTCCGGGTCTATCAGCCCGAGGAAGTCGAGAAACTCGAACCGTTGCGCTCCGAGAGCAGCCAGGCCAGGGGAGGTGCGGCGAGACGGCTGCGTCATGCGGGCAACGGCGTCCGGCACGATCAGACGGGGCGGCGCCAGCACTTCATCCGGCAGGAAGGCTGGTGCTCCGCGGAGACCGATTTCCATCCACTCCCGCTCGACGGTCGCGGTCGGCGAGATGTAGACATGGACATCGTCGTCCGCCTCGGTGATCGGCGCTCCCGGTGGGCTTGGCGGCAGGGGATTTCCGTGGCACGTGACATGGCGCTTCCCCGACCGGCACCAGCAGAGATCATCTGGTCCCAGCTCGCCCAAAGGATCCGCCTCATCGAGCCCCCGCACCATCGCCTCCTTCGCCGCAGCAAACAGACCCGTAATACCAGACCAGCATCAAGGCCACAAAACCGCCGGCCTGCTACCGGGCCTCCTGGGAGCTACCTGGACCGGGCTTCCACCAGCAAGCAACGACAAGCTTACGAACACAGGATCAGCCGCTACACGGCCTCACCTCCTGTTCTGCTGGGCGCACGGGATCACCTCATTGAGATCCACCGGGCCTCGCACGGCACAAGGCGAGCGCTTGCAGGCGTGGTGACGATCTTCATGTAGATGGCCGCGCCGTCAATAAGATTCGAACTACCCTCGTCTCTGAGTATTCTGATGCCATGGAGGATACTCAGGTCGAACCCTTCGCATACACATGCCCTAAATGCAAACAGCCTGTTCTGGCAACAATTGTCGGGGTGGTGGCATTCGAGGAGCCACCTGTGAAGCCGCGGAAAATGAAGGACACGCTCCCTGGGATGGAAGCCCTCGCGACGCGGGCAGTGCTCGTAGAGTGTCAGACATGTCGTAGCCCCAGCCTACTGGCACAAGCGCTGGACGACACCGACTATGAGACCTGGTACCCATACAGGCTCTTGTGGCCGTATCCGGGGCGCCCCGTTAGCGATCACGTTCCACCGGACATACGAGCAGACTTCAACGAAGCTCGCGCCTGTCTGGCTGCCGGCGCTCCAACTGCCTCGGCCGTGATGGTGCGACGCGCGTTAGAGGGCGTCTGCAAAGATCAAGGAGCCGGCAAGCAAGTTCTGGCACAGTCGCTTGACGAACTAGGCGTTCTTGGCAAGATCGATGGTCGGCTGCTGGAGTGGGCGCACGGGCTTCGCGCTCTCGGGAACTCAGCTGCGCACTCGACGGCCCGCCGCACCTCGCTAGAAGACGCCGGCGATGCGCTCGCCTTTCTTGAGGCGCTTCTCGACTACCTCTACGTGCTGGCCGCCCAGTTTGCCGTATTCCAGGAGCGACGGAAGAACCCCCACCATGACAAGCCTCCCTTCTAGCTGTCCCGAAGGCGGTGCGAATGGCGCGACGCTTCCCTGAGAGGCCCACCGTATTACCGAGCAGCGAGGTGTTGCGGCCACCGGTTGTCCGGCTCTCGTGCGTTCGCCCGGACGAAGCAGCCAGGCCTTCGTGACCTAAGCTGAGTATGGCTGTTGCCCTCCTGGCAGAGCTCCAGGTTCTTCACGGCATGGCTTCGCGAGCCAAGTCGCACTTGAACTGCACCCGAGTGAATAACCGCTTTCGCACCCCCACCTGGTATGCGGCAGAGACGCAATCTCGCTGGTGGGATGTACTTGCAGACGCCTGCGACAATTAGCCACCGCGGATCCCCGTAGTTAGCTGACAGGTTGTCTGTCAGGCACGACATCTTCAGCGGATCCCTACACGAGCGGACCTTCGCGAACCCGCGCGACTGTCCGGCCCTCCCGCTGCCCAAGTTTCCGGGGCAGTCCAGCCGCGTCAAGGGCGCTCGCTACCGCTCGCGTCGCGGTTCTTCACGCGCGGGGAGACCGGGCGGGCGATCGGCCTTCGGCCGACCCTTGACCCGGCCGACCTCTGGGCCCCGGACCCGTCTGGCAGCTATCGGGTGGGCCGGGGATTCATGGTCAGGAGGTAGACGCCCCGGGCGGCGTCGGGACTCTAAGCGTCGGTGTATCAGGGACCACATGAAGGTCACAAACATATTGCGATAGCCTTTGACCTGCGCTTACAGCTTGATCTCAGCGTCCGCATGTGCCATACTCGGGATATCGAGCGGGGTTGACGGCCCCGGCTTGACCCCCTGATTCCGGCGCGTGTGCGGCTGCCTTGATGAGCGGCGCGCAGCCCGGCCACCGTGGGCCGTCGTCTTCCTTTCCTCATCGCGGCTTGACCGGCCTGTCCGGCGCCCGCACCCTTTCCACGCACTTTCGGGGCGGCATCCCCGGCGCGCGTGCCCACACCCCTTTCACCAGCGAAGGACTGTATCGATGAGCATTGTCATGCCCGAAAGCGAGCAGAAGACCCCGGACTCGGCGCTGATCGCCGAGATCGACGCGATCGGCCACGAGGCAGCTCCGGACCAGTGCGGCGGCCCGGCGCCGCTTCAGGTCACCCCGATCCCGACGATCCCGGTGGCCGCCTTGATCCGGAACCCGGCCAACCCGCGCAGCGCGCAGCGGCGCAAGCCGGACGCGGACCTGTTGGCCAGTGTGAAGGCGGACGGCTTCAAGGAGCCGTTCCTGATCACTCGGACCGAGGACCCGGGGGTGTTCATGGTCATGGACGGGCACGAGCGGATGAACGTCGCCGAGCACCTGAAGCTTCACGAGGTGCCGTATGCGTTCGACGCCGCGCTGGCCGATGACCCGGTGGCCCATCACCTGGTGGCCGTGATCACCTCGCAGCACAAGAAGCCGCTCACGGCGCTGGAGACCGCGAGCGCGCTGTTTAACGCGGCCGAGGCGGGCGCGTCCAAGACTCGGCTGGCCAAGGCGTACGGCAAGAAGCATGGCGGCGTGGATCAGGCTCTGAAGGTCGGCAAGCTGCCGCAGGCCACCCGCAGCGCGGCGGCGGCGTGCACGTACGACTGGGATATCACCGAACTGGCTGCGCTCGATGAGTTCGCCGACGACCAGGAGGCGACCGAGCGGCTGATGCGGGCGGCCGAGGAGAACAAGTTCGCCGTCCAGGTCGAGCGCGAACGGATCGAGCGCACCGAGCGCGAGGAGCGCGCGGTCATCCGGGCCGAGCACGAGGCGGCGGGGATCACGGTCCTGGACGAGGAGCCGGACGGCGCGGTACGCGTCTCGCGACTGCGCGAGAAGGAGACCGGGGCGTACCTCACCGTCGAGCAGCACGCCGCCTGCCCCGGGCACGCAGCGGTGTTCGAGTCCTACGGGCAGGTGCGGGTGTCGTTCTACTGCCTGGAGCCTGAGGCCAACGGGCACGAGGACTCCTGGTCGTACAGCTCGCGCCAGAACGCGCCCAAAGTGCAGGACAAGGCCGCCAAGCGGGCGGTGGTGCGCGGCAACAAGGACCACACCGCCGCGCAGACGGTCCGGGAGACGTGGCTGCGCGGGCTGATCTCCGGCGCCGGGAGCCTGGGCAAGGACAAGCTCGACAAGATCTCACGCTTCACCACCCTGGCGACGCTGACTGCCCCGGACCCGGTGCGGAAGTTCGCCAGCGCGATGAAGCGGGCCGAGCTTCAGGCCGGTCTGCTCGGCATCGGCGCGAGCAAGCACGAGGACTTCGAACAGGCCGTCACCTCGGCAAGCCCCCGGCGCCTGATGATGCTTCAGTTCGCGGTGGTGGCCGCCGCGTACGAGAAGGCCGTGACCAAGGACACCTGGCGCACCGACCAGGCCCCCACCGAGTACGGCGACTCGGACCGCAGGCACGCCCGGGTGTGGCTGGAGTTCTGCCGCGAGGTCGGGCACAACCTCTCCCCGATCGAGGCGGCGATCGTGGCCGACGAGACCTACACCCCGACCGACATTCCTACCCCCAGCGGGACGCTGACCGGCGAGCAGGACGCGCAGGAAGGCCGGGAGACGCAGTCCGGGGACGAGGACGCGCAGGACGAGGAGGACCGAGACGATACCGGCCCGGCCCGCGACGACCCCCGGGACGAGGACGCTCCCGGCCAGGACGACGCGCAAGGCGAGGACGGCCCGGACGGGCCGGAGGTCGAGGCGGCGGCCGCCGCCTAGCGGCGCGCCGGCCCCGGTCGCCCGTGCGGGCGCCGCGTGCCGTCTGGTCCCTCGTTGTGCCGCGTCCGGTGCCCGCCGCCGGGCGCGGCCCCTCCCTCCCTCTCTTC
>Ga0185299_10007473_pt1 | contig 11186 bp, 8 predicted proteins | sample PaiPotPPA55metaG_FD_128002 | JGI IMG/M metagenome (GOLD analysis project Ga0185299, IMG submission 128002) | Iron sulfur acid spring bacterial and archeal communities from Banff, Canada, to study Microbial Dark Matter (Phase II) - Paint Pots PPA... ...
TACCGTCTGTCATCCCTATCCCCTGCGTCGCATGGGCGTCCTTACCTAAGGCAAGAGCCGGATGCGGTAGTGCCGCTTGTCCGGATCCGTGGAGGGGGTTGTGAGCAATCATGATCCCTACTCCGACTATTTTGAAATGACTGCTAGGAATATCTATGAGTCCGATTGCGGCGCTCGTGGCTGCAAAGTTCCACGGCGTAGCGCACGCTCTTTCATCAAAGCGAAAAACACAGGTACCAGAATCAGGACGTGAATCGTTGAGGTGATCATGCCGCCCACGATGGGAGCGGCAATTGGTTTCATCACGTCTGAGCCCACGCCGGTCTCCCACAAGATCGGAATAAGACTTGCCAAGACGACGCTGACCGTCATTAGTTTCGGGCGGAGACGATGGACAGCCCATTCGATCACTGCTGCTTCGATGTCTTCTTGCTTCAGAGGCGCGCCGCTTGCCAGACGATGATTCAGTGCCTCGTGTAGATAGACGACCATAACCACGCCCGTCTCGACCGCGATGCCAAACAAAGCGATGTATCCGACCCAGACAGCAACGCTGAAGTTGTATCCGAGCAGCCGCTGCAGAATTAGACCGCCTGTCAAAGCGTAAATCGTCGGGAAAATGAGGACAGCGGCCTCGGTGACGGAATGAAACACCATATAGAGCAGCAAGAAGATGACAAAAAAGACGATCGGCAGAATTAGCTGCAGCCGGTCTTTTGCCCTCAGCTCAAACTCGTATTCGCCGGACCATTTGTAAGTAAAGCCAGGTGGCAAGGCGAGTTTTTGCTTGAGCAAATCGCTCGCATGCGCGACGAAGCCGCCATAGTCTTTCGTATTCAGATCGATGTAAACGTATCCGGTGAGCGCGCCGTCTTCGTCGCGGATCATTGAGGGGCCACGAGAAAATGAGATTATCGCCACTTCAGAGATGGGAATCTGTGCGCCAGAGGGTGTGCCAATCAGGACGCGCCGCAATTCCTCGACGTTGTCCCGGAAGTCGCGGTTATACCTGACATTCACTGGATACCGTTCGCGGCCCTCGACGTTTTCAGCGACCATTTCGCCGCCGATTCCCGAAGTGACGGCTTGTTGCACGTCAGCAATAGTCAAGCCGTAGCGAGCCGCCTCTGCACGATTCACTTCGACGTTGAGATAAAATCCTTGCGAAACGCGTTCCGCGAAGATGGAGCGCATCTCAGGAATCGCCGAGAGGATTTGTTGTACTTGCGCACCAACTTGCTGGATTCCTTCAAGATTCGGCCCCTGAATCTTCAAGCCGAGAGGTGTCTTGATGCCCGTCAATTCCATATCGAGACGGTTTTCGACCGGCATGGTCCAGGTGTTGGATAGACCAGGAAACTGGAGTTTCGCGTCCATTTCCTGAATGAGCTTTTCGTAAGTCATCCCCGGTCGCCACTGACTACGTGGTTTGAGCATCACCGTCGTGTCATACATATTGAGGGGAGCGTTATCGGTCGCGCTGTCGGATCGCCCGATGGAACCGAAGACAGTTTCGACTTCCGGGAATGTGCGAATGATCCGATCTTGTTCTTGGAGCAACTGCGACGCCTGCCCGATGGAGATGCCGGGCAAGGCTGTCGGCATGTAGAGAGCCGAACCTTCAAAAAGCGGCGGCATGAATTGGCTGCCGATGTGAAGCGCGAGTGGTAGCGTGACGATCAGAAAGAGCAGATTTAGCAGCAAGGTGGTTTTGCGAAACCTCAAGCACAGGCGCAGAACCGGCAAATAAAGGGCCTGAGTGATCCGTGAAATTGGATTCCGCGATTCAGGTATTAGCCGTCCCCGGATGAAAAGGATCATGAGTACGGGCACAAGCGAGATGGCCAAGATGGAGGAGAAACCAACGGCCAGCGTCTTCGTCCACGCCAGCGGGCGAAACATGCGTCCTTCCTGCGCCTCCAATAGGAAGACGGGCAGAAAGGAAACCACGATGATCATCAGCGAAAAGAAAATAGCGGGACCAACTTGTTTCGCTGAATCCAACAGGATTTTCCGTCTCTGTGGTTCGGGGAGAGGCCCGCTTTCGGAGGATTGGTGCTCGGAAAGCTGCCGATAACCGTTTTCGACCATGACGATGGCGGCGTCCACGAGGACGCCAATCGCCAGTGCCAAACCGCCGAGCGACATGATGTTCGAGGTGACATGGAGGTAGTACATCGGGATGAAGGCTGCGATTACGGCAATGGGCAGAGTCAGAATCGGAATCAGCGCCGAACGGAAGTGGAAGAGGAAGATGATAATTACGATGCTGACGATGATGGCCTCTTCGAGCAAATCGCGTTGCAGCGTTTCGATGGAGGCGTGAATCAACCCTGAGCGGTCGTAACCGGCGACCACTTCCACGCCCGGTGGCAGCGAGGGTTTGATTTTCAGAAGTTTCTGCTTGATCCCATTGATGACGCTGAGGGCATTCATCCCGTCGCGCATCACGACGATCCCGCCAACGGTTTCCCCTTCGCCTTGCCACTCCGCAACTCCTTCACGAATGTCTGGCCCAAACGTAACGGTTCCCAAATCACGGATGAGGACCGGCGTGCCGTTCTTAGTTGTCACAGGAACTGTTTCCAGGTCGCTCAGCGAGCGCAAATAGCCCAGTCCGCGAATCATGTATTCCGCTCCGCCCATTTCAAGCAGGCGTCCACCAACTTCGTTCGTACTTGCTCGAACTTTTTCGATGACAGTCGAGAGAGGGATGCCATAAGCGCGAAGTTTGCCTGGGTCGAGGTTGACCTGGTACTGGCGCACGAATCCGCCGATTGTGGCTACCTCGGCCACTCCGGGAACAGTTTCGAGTTGGTAGCGCAGAGACCAATCTTGAAGGCTGCGCAAGTCGGCCAAACTGCGTTGATGGCCGTGGTCCACAAGCGCGTATTCATAAACCCATCCTGCGCCGGTCGCGTCCGGCCCGATGACAGGATGCACGCCTGCTGGCAAACGTCCCGTGATCTGTTGCATGTACTCCAAGACACGCGACCGCGCCCAGTACAAGTCTGTAGTGTCTTCAAAGACGACGAAGACATAGGAGTCGCCAAACATGGTTTGTGCCCGCACGGCCTTTACATGCGGTGCGGCAAGCAGCGTAGTGACGATGGGATAAGTAACCTGGTCTTCGATGATGCTAGGAGGTTGGCCCGCCCAAGGGGTGAGGATAATCACTTCCACATCAGAAATGTCTGGCAACGCGTCGAGCGGAATGCGACGCAAGGCCCCAATTCCTGAGACCACAAGGAGGACGGTTCCCATGAAAACGAGGAAACGATTTCTGGCACACCAATCGATCCAATGGGAGATCACGTTACATTCCTCCTGTGGCGTTCACGCTGAGTTGTTTGCTGGCGACGACTTGCCCGTTTTTCTTGGCGAGGATCGTGACCTGCCACGTTCCCCCGCTGCCCAGTTGACCAGATCCTTCATAGAGCCCATGTCCTTTTTCAGTGAGAGGAACCTGCGTGCGCATGGCGGCCATGCCCATCGCCGGCATGGCGGGCATGGAAAAGGTGACGGAGACTTCCGCACCAGGGATTGGTCCTCCGCTCGCATCCGCGAGTCTTACGCGGAAGGTGTTGGCGCCTTTATGGGGAGGATCAGGTTCGGTTGTGAGTTCCGCCTTTGCATGTGGAGCATTGATCGCTCCTGCCGCGCCCGCGCCGGGCGGTGGAGGAACGAACGAACCGAGTGCCGCCTGAAGCTGGCTCTCCGAGTCGATCAGGAAATTGGCGGACGTGACGATTTCTTCGCCGGCCTTTACTCCTTTCAGCACGATGAAATCGTCGCCTGCACGGGAGCCGAGCTGCACTTCTCGTGGTTCGATGTAGCCGTCGGCGCGGCTGACAAAAACAATCTGGCGCGTACCGGATTGCAGGACGCCTGTCGCGGGAATCACCAATTGTTTTCCCATTGAGACCTTCAGTGTGACGTTGACGAACATGCCCGGGGACAGCTTCAATCCGGAGTTGGAAAAGATCAGCCGCGCCCGCGCGGTCCGCGTCATCATGTCCACTTGGGGGTAGATGAAATTGACGCGGCCTTCGAAGACCCTGCCCGGATAGGAATCCACCGTGAGCGTCGCCCGGTCGCCAACCTTGATTCTTCCCAAATCGTTTTGAAACACCTCGGCGAGAACCCATACGGTAGAGAGATCGGCGACGGAATAAAGCCGCGTCTCCGGCTGAACGGTGAGATTTGGCAAGGCGTTGCGCTCGGTGATGTACCCCGAGACCGGTGAATCGACTTCTAGTTCCTGCTGAACTTGGCCGGTGGATTCTAGTCGGGCGATTTCTTTTTGCGGAACACCCCACTGCTTGAGGCGTTCCGCAGCCGCATCGAGCAATGATGCGGCGCTCGCGGTGACACCCTGCACCGTACTCTGCGCCACTTGCTGCTGATTCTGCTTGGCCACTAAATACTCGCGTTCTGTGGCCACTAGGTCCGGGCTGTAAACTGTGAATAGCGGCTGTCCTTTTCGGATGTATTGGTACGTGGCATCGGCAAATACTTTTTGGATATAGCCGGAAAACCGTACTTGGACATAAGCCAGTCGCCTTTCGTCCACAGCGACACTGCCGGTGGTGCGAATCTCGTCTGCGACCAATTTTCGTTCCACCTCGCCAGTCTTCACCCCGATGCTCTGCAACCGTTGCGGCGAGATTTGCACCGGAACCAAGGGCACTTCTGTCGAAACGGGCGGTGTCGCCATCGAGTTCGCTATAGAGTCCTGCGTGGCAGAATTCGACGGCTTGGTTTCTGCATCTGCCATTGGCTTCGCTCCGCGATAGTGGAGCCACAACCCAACGAGGACGACCGTGAGCAATATGTTTCCAATCAGTGCCAGCAAGAACCCTCTTCGATAGGTTTTCATCTCTTCGCCCCTTCCTCGCGCAATGACAGCCCGGTGAGTTGTTCGAGCCGCGCGATGGCAGTCTCGTATTCAGCGACGTTCTGCCAGTAGTCCTCGTCAAGATGCAGCACATCGAGAAACGCCGTTAGTACCGCCTGAAAATCCTGTTTATTCGATTGGTAGGCCGCGAGGCCAGCTTGAAATTCGGACCGCGCCTGGGGAGACAATCCTTCGCGGTGAATCTTGAGCAGCTCGGCGGTCTGCTGCGCGATCACATATTGCGTTCGCAGCTCGGAAGCGACTTGCTGCGATTGTGCCTGGAATTCGCTTCGGGCACGAAGCTGTTCGGCTTCGGCCTGGGCGAGTTCGGGACGTTGTTTGCGTCCGCGGTAGATGGGCACGCGTACACCGACGCTCAGCATGTAATAGGCGCGGAACTGGGTGGGGTCGGTGCGTTGCCACATGTACTGCACGTTGAAGTCCGGATAAAAGTCTTTGCGGGCGAGGTCCACTTGCAATGACTGCTTTTCGATCATCTTCTGCGTCCCGGCAAGCTCGGGATTTTGCGCCTGGGCGGCAATCAAAAGATCGTCGTAGGTCTGTGCGAGAGGTGTCTCGGTGAGATCGGCTGTCTCGATGTCCGGTGATCCCTGTGAGCGATTGAGAAGTTGCTTGAGCTGGGCTTCGAGCTTGCCGACCTGAAGATGATGCATCGCGATTTCGCGAAGCAGTTTCGTTTTTTGCAGTTGCGCCTGGAGGACGTCCTGCTGCGTTCCCATGCCGGAACGGTAGCGGGCATCGGCGGCCTGTTCTACTTGCTTGAGCAACTCTCCGTCCTGTTCGAGGATCGTGAGTGTTTTGGAGAGATACGCGAGCTGGAAATACGCGCCCTTGACCTCGGCGAGGACGGCGCGGCGCACGGATTCGACTTGTTGCTGCGAAACATCCGCGTCGCGCTTCGCAATCTCACCCTTCAAGCGCAACTTGCCCGGGTACGGAATATCTTGCGAGATCCCGAGACCGAGGTAAGCAAAGTCGCTGTTGGTGTAGCCAGCGAAGGGACGAGGGCTGCCGACGCTGACATGCTGCAAATTGAATTGCGGGTCGGGCAGCGTGGAAACCTGCGACGGCACCTGTTTCGCCGCCTGCCAGCCTTGCCGCGCCACCTCAATCTGGGGATTGTTCTTCTCCGCTTCCGCGAGTAAATCGGAAAGTGGAGTGACCGCTCCCGCGTGCGACGGTACGGACTCCTGCGCAAAAACATTTCCCGCCAAAACAACGGAAAGCAAAATCACACAACGACTTCGAATAAGAGCTGCGCAAGACAATCGCGCAGCGGGATTCTTTCTCGCTATCGAAAACATCTTTTTCTCCTGAACGCGCATAAAGAGGCCGCGGACTTTCGCCGAGACACTAAACAGGCGTCTCGGCCGAAACTGTTCGGCGGGTTAAACGGACAGTGGGAACGGAAAAAGAGACAAGCGGGCGCTGCCGCACCGTTGCAGAGGATCAGATCAGGAGGGAAGAATGAAGAGTGTACAGCTCTGGAGGTGAATGCTGTGGAGCCTCGAAATCCAAGCGAGAAACTTCGGGGTAAGGCGTTGCCTGAGGTGAGGCAAGAATATCGGTGACAACCATCACCGGCGCATGGAGCGTCACGTGCGCGGCCCGCAACACGCTAGGAGATGGAGAAGAAACCATGCCCTTGCAGCAATCGTGACTTTGATTGGATGGATCGCATGGCATGGAGCCGCAGCACTTCATACTTTGCTGATCTTGCGTCATCGCGGACGTGCAGTCCGCAAATTGCAGGCCCAACAAGGCGATCAAAGTCACGACGATGAGTAGTTTCTTGCTCATTGCCCTATCTCGACTCTAGATGGGTTAGACGCGCGAGTCAATGAAAGGGTGGAGCGTTCGTTCGGGAGGGCGCTAAACCGAGCCACCGCGTTTTAGGACTGTGCACGAACTGTGCACGAATCGAACGTTTTCATTCGATTCGGGTTACTTTTGAGCGAAAAGCAGATTCCCCGATTTCTTGGAAACATTAGTAGTTAGAAGTAATGGACGGAGTTGTTGGAGTCGAGTTGCGTGCGCCCAAGGCAGGCGCGCTACCAGGCTGCGCTACGCCCCGACATCGAGTGCATCCTTAATTCTACTGTACCATGCGGTTTTTATTCCACTTAGGCCAATCGCAAATATACACAGACTTTTCCCCATAGCTTCCCATCGCCGTGGACCACCTGTTACAACTGTACTCTACCCAGATTCCTTGCAGGAGGACGAAAAAGGTTTGGTTCGGCCCGGAAAGTTCTTTCAGGTGGAGTTCATGGTCCGCCATAGTTAGAAATATGCAGGGACGCTCGGTGGCTGGGAAGATGGCGAGGCGTGGATCTTCAATTTCTGCAGCAAGCCGAACCTCGTAATTTTTCTCTCGATCTTCCTTTCTAGTCCTAATGCGCTGCACCCGCTGATCTGGACCTGATCTTGCGTGTAAAGAAAACTAGGGTCGCCCCTATTAGGCAAGCGCACCCAAGCATCCAGAAGCAATCGAGAAAACTCAGAAATGATGCTTGCTGCTGAATGATGTGCGCCAATTGCGCCTTGGCATGCACAGCCGAATCCGCAGCAGAGAATCCGCCGTGGGCTAGCTGCCGCGACAACGCAGCCAGCCTCTTACGGTAGGGAGAATCATAAGGCGTAGCATAAGCGACCAAGACAGACTGGTGATACTGCGTCCGCCGCGCAAGAAGGGTTGTAAGGAACGCAATCCCGAAACTTCCACCTTGATTTCACAAAGCCCGCGTCCTGGGAGATGCCAGATTACGCTCCGAACCCGGAAAAGCGTTACGCTCAACATGAACGGCAAAATATTCTTTGTGGCGCGATCAGCACCTTGCGGCCGACAATTCGCAAGGTGATTGAGCTTGAACAATTGCAGGAGCATTCGATGAAGGAAACAGCGGCTATTATCGGCATCTCCGTTCCTGCCGCGAAGGCGCGCTTGCAGCCCCTGCTCGGTTGCAGAGACTCTAAAGCGCGTCGAATCCCTTTTGCAGGAAAAGAATCTAGCGATATTTTGTCGCGTCGATCACAGCGGCGAGGCCGAGTAGGTTGGATTGAAGATGCACACTACGCAGTTCATCCTCCTTCGGCAGTCCCAAGGGTGGTGCGCCTGTCAAGGTGGCTTCTCCCACGATCGCAATTGATCTTCCGCTGAAAGCCTTGATCTGGGAGGACGCCGGGGGCAAAGTATCGGTGTCGCACAACAGCCCGGAATATCTTCAGCAACGGCATAACGTTTCCGCCGATCTGGTAAAAAATATCAGCGCTGCTGAGACGCTTCTGCATTTGGCAGTAAAATAGAAGCGCGAAAGGATGCGGCTGTCGGTTGAGCGTTTATGTCTGAAAGAACAGCGAAGGATTCTGTGCCGTCGGCCAACGGCAATCCTAATCTTGCGCGCGATCATCTTGCCAATGAGCGCACGTTTCTGGCGTGGGTGCGGACTGGCGTCGCCGGCGTCGTATTCGGTTTTGCGATTGGCCGCTTCGCGATTGCCATTCGGCAATGGATGGCGATTCAGGGACAGGGCAATACTGCACGAACGACGGGAATTTCTGTCTGGTTCGGCACGGTGGCGATCCTTGCGGGAGTGCTGGTCTGCCTTACCGGGTTAGTTCGCTACCGGCGAACGCGCGAGCAAATCGAATCGGGAAATTTCCAGCCCGCAGGTTTCATCATCGACCTTGTGGGCATTGTGACCGCGCTCTTCGGCTTGGCTCTCGCGGCGTATCTCGTTTATATTGAACTGCATTTCTAGCTAGAGTCTGCAGATCAGCAGTTCGCGTTCGTAAACCATTTCTTTCGGCAAGTGGTCATGAAGGCCGATGAACAGTTCTTCGTGCTCGATTACTTCCTTGCGCCAGGCTTCCCGTTCGAATTTTTGCAACTCCTCAAATGTTTCCTTGGAGAGATCCATGCCATTCCATTCCATGTCTTCGTAGCGCGGCATCCAGCCGATGGGAGTCTCTCGAGCCAGAGCGCGACCTTTTGTGCGGTCCACGATCCATTTCAGAACGCGCATGTTTTCCGAGAACCCCGGCCACATGAATTTGCCTTCCGCATCTTTGCGGAACCAGTTCACGTGAAAAATTCGTGGTGTTAGCGTCAGCGACCGCTGCATTTTGATCCAATGCCGGAAGTAATCGCCCATGTGATAGCCGCAGAAGGGGAGCATGGCCATCGGGTCTCGGCGAACTTTCCCCACGGCTCCTGCTGCCGCCGCCGTAGTTTCCGATCCCATCGTCGCGCCGATGTAAACGCCGGAACTCCAGTTGAAGGCTTGGAAAACGAGTGGCATTGTGGTCGCTCTGCGGCCCCCGAAGATGATAGCGCTAATCGGAACGCCGCTGGGATCTTCCCAAGCCGGGTCGATCGTCGGGCATTGCGAGGCTGGCGCGGTGAAGCGCGCGTTTGGATGCGCCGCCTTGGCGCCTGTTTCTTTGGCAATTTCCGGAGTCCACCTTTGGCCCTTCCAATCGAGGCATTCCGCTGGCGGCGTGTCCGTCATGCCTTCCCACCAGACACCACCGTCCGGAGTAAGCGCGACGTTTGTGAAAATGGAGTTTTTTGCAAGCGTGGCCATCGCGTTGCGATTGGTCTTTACCGACGTGCCAGGCGCTACACCGAAAAATCCTGCTTCGGGGTTTATCGCACGCAGAAGGCCGCGTTCATCCGGCCGAATCCAGGCGATGTCGTCGCCGACTGTCCAAACTTTCCATCCCTCAAATCCTTTGGGGGGGATGAGCATTGCGAAATTTGTTTTCCCGCAGGCGCTCGGAAAGGCGGCGGCTACATACGTCTTTTCACCCGCCGGATTTTCTACCCCGAGGATCAGCATGTGCTCCGCCATCCAGCCTTCGTCGCGCGCAATGTTGGAGGCGATTCGCAACCCGAAACACTTTTTTCCGAGCAGCGCGTTCCCGCCGTAGCCAGAGCCGTACGACCAGATTTCACGTGTCTCCGGGAAATGCACGATGTACTTTTCCTTATTGCACGGCCAAGGCACATTTTTCTGACCGTCCGCGAGCGGAGCCCCGACCGAATGCATGCACGGTACGACGCGAGGTATTCCCGTATCGATTTGCTGAAAGACCGGCAATCCAATGCGGGCCATGATGCGCATGTTGGCGACCACGTACGGAGAATCTGTCAGTTGCACGCCGATCTGCGACATCGGCGAACTGAAGGGCCCCATGCTGTACGGCAAAACATACATCGTGCGACCGCGCATGGCGCGGTTGAAAAGACTCTTCAGCTTCTTCCGCATCTCATACGGATTTTCCCAATTATTTGTCGGACCCGCGCTGTCTTTTGAGAGTGAGCAGATGAATGTTCGATCTTCCACGCGTGCGACGTCGCCAGCATCCGATCTTGCGTAATAGCACCCAGGCCAAAGAGTTTCGTTCAGCTTGATGAGTGTTCCTGACGCAACCATCTCCCGGCGCAAAATATCGATTTCTTCCTGCGAGCCATCGACCCAATGGATCGCAGCGGGCTTTGCGAGGTCCGCCATTTTTTCCACCCAGCGCAACAGGTGCTCGTTCTTGCTGAGCGGCACTGCTGGATTGCGGCCAGGCATGCGTGTGATATTTTTTGCCACTGCTTCGTGCATGATAATAAGTAATCTCCACTATCAATTTTACTAGGACAGGCAAGGAAAGGGAAATGGCACATCGGTTTTGGACGGGTTCGTGCCTGCGAGTGTTTAGATCGCTTTGGTTGGTTCGCTCACGACGGTGGAGTTGCGTTGCAAGAAGTAGTTGATAGCCGGAGTGAACACAAGAGACAGAACCATCGAGCTTAGCAGGCCGCCGATCACCACAACCGCGAGCGGTTTCAGCATCTCCGAACCAGCACCGAGCCCGAATGCCAGGGGGAGCATGCCTGCGACCGTCGCCATTGCCGTCATCACGATGGGACGCAAACGTCGCCGGCCCGCTTGAATCATCGCCTCTTGTGGCGAGAATCCCAGAGCGCGGAAGCGATGCTCGGCATCGAGCAACAAAATACCATTTTTGGCGACGATCCCGATGACCATGATCATGCCCATGCGAGACGCGACATTGAAGGTCGTATTGGTAATGAGTAGAGCCAAAAATCCACCAAAGGTGGACAATATCGCCGAAGCGAGAATTGCCGTCGGCGCCGAAAATGTAGCGAACTCAAACAGAAGCACGGCGAACAGAAGCAGCAAGGCCAACAACAGAACCATTAACAGGTCCCGCGATGATTTCTTGTCTTCCTCATACAATCCCCCGTACTCGA
>Ga0185299_10007474_pt1 | contig 11185 bp, 14 predicted proteins | sample PaiPotPPA55metaG_FD_128002 | JGI IMG/M metagenome (GOLD analysis project Ga0185299, IMG submission 128002) | Iron sulfur acid spring bacterial and archeal communities from Banff, Canada, to study Microbial Dark Matter (Phase II) - Paint Pots PPA... ...
CATAGCGTGCGCCGCGAACAAAGCGGCTTCCTTCAAACGGCTGTATCGAAAGCGAACTCCTGAGGTCCAAGCCAACCGAACCTGTCGCGCCGGTTCGCTTCCGATACAGCTCTAACGTTTATCGTTACTTATGTCGTGAAACTTCCTACAAGCCGTCTTCTGGCCAGGAATATTGGAGTCGCCGGCCGCGGCCTGGACCTTCACGGCAGAATTCCTAATCAGGCAGTTCAGGGTTTGCTGGCTCGAGAAGCCAGAAACTCCCGATTAAATGATTGCTCAACTCTGTGCTGCTAAACTTATTAGTAACGTTTGCGCCTATTCCCAGCATGGGGACTCATTATGGCAAGTTATTTTCGGAACTTTGATGTCTTGATGGCCGCACTTGTCCTGATGTCGCACAACGCGCATGCGCAGCAAGGTGCGATTCCTGTTGCTGCCAATACGACGCATGCAACGTTTACGACTGGCGCGAGGGAAAGCATATGGACATTGCAGGATCGGCTGAATTCCGGCCTTTTTTATTATCCAGACATGCCGATCGGTGTCATCCACATGCGGGATGATCAAGGTTATCTGTTTTTTGCTCCAGGAACAGGCAAGAATGAAACAGCACAGCCGAACGGCGTTTATGTGTCATTGGGTTCGCTTGATCAATTTGCTCCGGGAAATACCGGTCCCAATGGACCGGAACCTTCCATGGAATTGGGGCGGTTGCAACCCGCTCCCGATGGCAATTACGACCGTGATTATGCAGGAGGGGGACCAACTTATGTGCTCAACGCCCCGGAACACGACCTAAGAGGGGTTGTGAGCGCGAAGTCTCCCATATTGCTTCAGCTTTACCATGGCGAATATCATCCCAATGCGCCGAGTGGTCAGCCTTTTTACGGCGTATCTGCGCTTGCCGTCTCCTATGATTATGGCGACAGCTTCACCAAAATCGGCGAAATTCTTTCTCCCCATGCGACTCTGGAAGAAGTGACCCAGCTTAATATGAGTGTCACCGCCGATGGATCGCTAGTTGAAGCCGACGAAAACGGTTACCCAGTTGAGGGAGCATACGCCGATCCAAACAACGTTTACATATACAGTGTCTTTTCGGATCGTGCCGTGCCAAATTCACCTTCCGGTTTTAGCGTTGCCCGCGACAGAAAAAGCGATTTTATCAGCGCCGTCCTGAATAAAAAAGCGCCAGTCTTCAAAAAGTACTATAGTACCAACGCCACGACACGGCCTGCTTCACCAAGTGACTTCTTCACCCAACCAGGAATTGGCGGCAATTCGACATTTATCTACAGCCTCGCCCCTAACTATATTGCCGCTCCACAGGTGCATTACAACCGGGCCCTACACAAGTTTATTCTTGTCTACGCGCAAAATCAGGACTCGGTCTGGATAAGTACCGCAGACAATTTGTTTAACTGGTCGCCGGGCCAGCTCTTGTACATGGCGGATACGGCCAATCCCCCCATCAAGGTGTTTTACGCTTCCGCGGTTGGCGCCGGGCGTGATCCGAGCTTCCTCGGCCGCCGTTTCTATGTCTACTTTGTGGCGGGCCAAGTCCCGCCAAATGGGAATGTATGGTCGGGGCCGAACGGCACGCTCATGCGCGAGGAAGTGACAATCCCACGGCAATATTTAAAAGCGTCGCCAAGCGACGATGACAGATAATGCTGGTTCAGGGGCAATTATGACTTGGGCGATGGCCGCATCCGCTCTGCCTGTTGGAATCACTGCCGCTGTTGGCGGCGATATATTTGCAACTCAGGATTAACGCTCAAGAACACTCGCGTTTCGCCTCGAACGCCGCGAACTGCGCAAACCTAGGCACCAAGGAACGGCTTCTTGGATATGCATTGAACCACTAATCCACCACTCTCATACTCTAAAGGTACTTCTTGCAACAATCAGGGTGGGAACCTCATCCGCGTCGCTGATCAAATGACCCAGCCCCCGAAGACTGGACCACCTCGAATGAGAGTTTCTCCAAAACCAGGAGAGGAGAAACGCAATGAAAGGGACACGGCATAGCGAAGAACAAATCATCTAGGGGTGAGGCCGGCGATGACGCGCGCGGACTCGATGCGCCATACGGCTTCGATAGTGCGATGTAAGACCTGATGTTGATCGGTAGCGGACACTGCTACCGATCACACCAGCTTCGATCCTTGCAGTGCAAGTTGGGTTACTTCTTTGCCTGGCCGACTAGTTGGGCGCGGAGGCGTTTTTTGTGCTGTATGACTTCGTCGGAGAGGATGGGCGCGAATTCTTCCATCTCGAAGACCTGGCGGATTTCGACTTCGTAGTCGCCGGCGTGGCAGTTGGGGCAACGCTTGACCCACTCGATGGCCTCTTCGAGGGACTTGACCTGTAAGATCCAGAAGCCGGCGATGAGCTCCTTGGCCTCAGTGAAGGGGCCGTCGACGACGGTACGAGACTTGCCGGAGAATTTGACGCGTGCGCCTTTGGAGCTGGGATGCAGGCCATCGAGGGCGAGCAGGATGCCAGCCTTGCTGAGTTCTTCGTTGTACTTGCCCATGTCGGCCATGAGCTGTGGATCGGGGAGGGCACCTTCTTTTTCTGACTCTGCGGTTGCTTTGACAATGACCATGAATCGCATTGCGAAATCTCCTTTGGGTTGAGCGATGGTTGGGTGGCTTGTTTTCGGGTTTAGCTATCGCTTGCTAACCGGCGAACTCAGATTGAGAGCGCAGTTGGATCGCTGTTGCTCGCTATCGTACTGGCTCTCTGCTGATGCATCGAACGGGGTGTGGCCAAATCGACATGAGAACGGAATTTAATTAATTATTTTTCGGGGAGACGAAGAAGCTGAAATTGAACATGATTTTCAAAACAAGGTGCAGGGAGGGTGCAAAATTCGCCGCACATGCGGCATTTTGGGCTATACTCGGCGAGATAAGTTGTTTATTTCGTTAGGTTGGAGTTTTTCACCCGCTTTCGAGGCGGATCGTTTCAACCGCGCACGCACCTCTCCGCGCCGTCAAACTGTCACTACTTGGGGTTCGTTACGCCGAAAACGCAAGCGCTCGCGATTTCGGCAACGGCTCCCGATAGCTCACGCCTCCTAAGCGCCTCAACTAGCGACGGCTCTTAAAGAACGCTTGCAGCAATTCCGCGCAGCGGCCTGCGAGCACTCCGCCGCGAACCTCCATATGATGGTTCAGTTGCGTATGATTCAGCACCTGCATCACTGAGTGCACGGCGCCCGCCTTAGGATCGTCAGCCCCATAAACCAGGCGCTTGATTCGGGCATGCACCAGGGCTCCGGCGCACATCGGGCACGGTTCAATTGTAGCAAACAGTTCGCAGTCCTCCAGACGATGGTTACCCATGGCAGCTCCGGCCGCGCGCAGCGCCACAATCTCTGCGTGCGCCGCAGGATCGGAGTCGGTAATGTTGCGATTCCATCCCCGGCCAACGATTTTTCCGTCGCATACCACGACTGCTCCTACGGGGACTTCGCCCGCTTCGAGTGCGCGCTGCGCCGAACGCAGCGCTTCCTCCATCCACAGTTCGTCGTTGCCTTTAGGTTGCTGGCGGTTGGTGGACACAGACTTACTCCACGCAGCAGGGTATCACTGGGGGGGGAACGCCAGGTGCGACGAAGCGGAGACCAACTACAAGAATGTAACGATCAGATCAGGCTCAGCACCGAGCGTACAACATCCGGCACCACAGCGCGTACCACGGCCGGTAGCGCGATCGTCACGACTGGGTAGGCAATCGCGAGGATCGGTATGGCCAACAGTATCCGCGCCCTGGGCGTCAATTTGGCGAGATAACCTTGCATCACGTCCTCTGGCTCTTTCCGCGACTACCTCTTACTACGAAAGGTCAGCCGAAAAAGTTCCCCTCCCGTGTGGGCTCAATCTCATAGCGCAAGAACGGCTCACCGCAACTGGCAACCCGTAACGGGCAAGTGATATGCTAGCCTCGTCATGGGAATGCAAAAGCTGCTCCGCAAGGTTTTTCTCATCGACCTGCTTCAGGGGTTGAAGGTTACCTTCCGCTATCAGGATCCCAAGGAAATCTATACCGAGCAATATCCCATGGAGCGGCCGCAGGTGGCCGAGCGCTACCGTGGCGCGCCGCGGCTGAATGTGAATCCCGATACCGACGAGACCATGTGCATCGCCTGCGATCTGTGCGCGCTGGCCTGTCCGGAGAATCTGATCGTGGTATCGAGCGCGCGCAACGAACAAACCCGCCGCAAAGAACTTACCAACTTTACCTATGATCTGAGCCGCTGCATGTTCTGCGGCCTCTGCGAAGACGCATGCCCCGTCGATGCCCTCGAACTCACGCAGGATTTCGAACTCGCCAGCTACACCCGCGAAGGCTGGATCTGGGACCGCGAGACCCTGGAAAAAGGTCCGCAGCCTACGCAATACAAGAAGTAGTTCGCGTGCGATCATAACCGCCTTTTCCATCCGGTTTCCCGCGATCTCTGCATTACCGGATCACTCGCTTCCACCTACGGCATCCCCCGGATATTCGTTCTTTGCTCCCTCCCTCACACTGGATCGAATGGGTTCCCTAAATCAGTTCGCTCCGCACGCCGGCCAGGGAACCGCCGGAAAACTCAACGCGGGAGGTCTCATTATGTCGCCAAGAAAACTTACGCTGTTGTCGGTGCTTTTGTTTTGCGCAACCTGGGTGGTAGCGCAACACGCGCCCGCGGGAAGTGCACCGCCGGCCGGTTCCGCAACTCCAGGCCAGACGTCACCATCGGCGCCGCCAACCGGTGCGGTGCAACCGCCAACGGGCAGCACAACACAGCCTCCAACGGGTGGCACAGCTATGCCGCCGGCGGGCAGCGCAACACCGGGATCGAATCCCACGAATCCAAGCGCACCAGGCGCCGCGAATCCGAATGATCCGAACAACAATCCGAACCAGGGCACAAACCCTAACACTCCCGGTGCAGCGACGCCCGGTTCAAACACGCCTGCATCACCCCCCAATTCCGGAACTTCACCCAATAGCGGATCGACAAACCCCGGCACTTCGAATCCAGGATCCAATCCCGGAACTTCAAATCCAGGCTCAAACCCTGGTACCTCGAATCCGGGCACCTCGAAGCCCGGCAACACCAATCCTCCGCCTCAGCCTCCGCCGACCGGACCAAGTCGGTAAGCAGTTACAAAGTTCGCAGCATCCCCTAAATTGCGGGCCCGATTCGAGGGCCTGCTTTTTAGCGTTTAAGCGGTGCTGGCCGCGCATCTATTCGCCAGCCAGTTTCTTCTCCGGCATGAAATATCTCGCGGGAATCAGGACGAAAATGAAGAATGAAGCATAGATGGAGACGTAGGCCAGGGGGACGGAAAACAGATAGAGCAATCCGGAGAAGGCATTCTTCCGCTGCATGCGCCGGTGATATTCGCTCATGGAGGCATCGTTCCGGCTCTGATGGACCAATTCATTGCGCAGAAAATAAAATCCGCTGGAGCACAGCGTGAGATCGAGACCGTAGAGCGCAACCGCCAGAGGCTCGCGATAGTTCTTGCCCAGAAAGTCGGTTACGAACGGCACCAGCGACATCCAGAACAACAAGAAGAGGTTTGCCCACAGCAGGCGCGCCGTCACCGAGCGCACCGCATGAATCAGATGATGGTGGTTCACCCACATGATCGCCGCTACAAGAAAGCTGAGTCCGTAGCTGAGGAATGCCGGCGCAACCTGGGCCAACCCCGCGAGAGTCGGCTGCGCTGGTGCGCGCAATTCGAGCACCATGATCGTAATAATGATCGCAATCACGCCGTCGCTGAAGGCTTCCAGGCGGTTTGTGGTCATTTCTGGCATATGCTCTGAGCCGTCAGCACTCAGCCCACCCGGGGCTTCCGAACAGACCTCGCAGTTGCTTTGCAGTCAAACTACAACTCTACAGCGCCAGAGATTTATGCTGACAGCCCTTATGCGGGCTGCTGTTGCGTCATGCAGTGCATGGTGCCAAGGCCCCAGACAAGGTCGCCGGAATAGATCGGTACGACTTCTCGCGTGGAAAAGACCGCCGACAGAATATTCAGCGCAATGCGATCGTTGGGGTCGTTAAACACCGGCACGAGCACGATGCCATTCGCAATATAAAAATTGGCGTAGCTGGCCGGCAGACGACGCTTCTCGAAGACGACAGGGCCGGGCATCGGGATCTCGACTACGTTTAGGGGCTTGCCCGCCTGATCGCACGCGGCGCGGAGTCGCCGAAGATTGTCCTCCAGAGGCTTGCGATTCACATCTTTGCGGTTGCATTCGACCATGGCGACGATTGTGTCAGACGCCACGAAGCGTGCCAGATCGTCAACATGCCCATGAGTATCGTCGCCGACGATGCCTTTTCCAAGCCAGATTACATGCGGAGCGCCGAGATACTCGGCAAACACCCTCTCGTAATCGGCACGCGAGATGCCTGGATTTCGTTGCTGCACTTTGCTGAGCAGGCATTCTTCGGTGGTAAGCAAAGTCCCGCATCCGTTCACATCGATGGAGCCGCCCTCGAGCACCACGCGTGTTCCGCTTTCCAACGGCCGAATTTCCTTTGCGCTCGCCACGTTGGCCATCAGACTGCCGATCTTTTCATCGTGCCGCCAGTTCGAGTATTTCGCCCACGCGTTAAACCGGAACTTTACCCCGAGAGACTCGCTTACGGTCGCATGTGGGGGCAGCCGCCCCTTCGGCAGGCTCAGGGCAGGCTCTCGACTGTCCGGCCGGGCAAAGCCCGGCTGCCGTGGCGTGCAGAAGATGCAGCCGGAATCGCGCAGCCAGACACGGTTCGTAGGCCATCGGTGGAAGCGGACATCGCCTAACTCCACGCTTGCTCGATCGAGCAGGTGCCTAACCCGCCGTTCGGCCACCGCGTCGTTCACAATCAACTCAACCCGCTCGTGGCGCGCCAAGTTGCCGATGATCTCGGCATAGACCCATGGGATCGGCTCGAACTTCCCGGGCCAGTCGCCGTGATAGTGCGGCCAGGCCAGCCATGTGGCTTCATGCGGCTCCCATTCGGCGGGCATGCGGAAGTGAAGGGAAGTCGGGCCAGCACTTAAACTATCACTTGAATGCTTGAATCGGGGCATGCAGGTAGTTTATTGCACGGGACAATGAATCGTGCATTGAATCCTGAGCATGACGTTGATTTGACGAACGGATTCTTGTTCAATGAGTTTAGGCCTATTTTGGCAGTGTTTCGCTGTCGCATGAGAATCCGCGAGCTGATCGACGGCAGGGCGCGACGGTTCTAAACCTCTAAGGTTCTCTAAAGCTGAAGAAATTCTGGTTCGATCGGTTTTCGTGGCAGTCAGGAGGAATGACGGCAATGCTGGAATACAAGATTCGTCAGAGCGGAGATGTCACGATGCTTGACCTGAGCGGGCGCATCAGCGTGGGCGAAGCACTCGCCTTCGGCCCGGGAAGTGGGGTGGTTCTCGCTGACGTTATTGGCGAGTTGGCCAAGAAGGGTCAGAGAAAGATCCTGCTCAATCTCAAGGCTGTGAAGTACATCGACAGCTCCGGTATAGGAGACTTGGTTCGGAACTACACCAGCCTACGACGGCAGGGTGGTGAACTCAAATTGTTGAGCCCGACCCCCACGGTTCTGGAGGCGCTGCAGGTCACTCACCTGGACAGGATCCTCGACATCAAGGAAGATGAGCAACTGGCAGTGCAGTCCTTTTCCAAGCCCATATCTGCGGCGGGATAGTTAACTATCGAGAACAGCGATTGCGGCTGTTGTAACCGGCGACTACACTCATCAACCCGATTTTAACCTCCATCAATCAGACGACTGGAGATGGGCGCGTACGCATCAATCCTGCGGTCGCGCAAGAACGGCCAGTTACGTCGAATATCCTCGAGCGCCTTCAAGTCCACGTCGCCCATGAGAATCTCTTCGCGGTCATGCGCGGCCTCGGCCACGACGCGGCCAAAGGGATCACAGAAGAACGATCCGCCCCAGAATTCCAGTCCCTGCCCCGGAGTGGACTTGCCGCGAACGTTGCCGGTCTCGAATCCCACGCGATTGACCACTGCCACGTAAACGCCGTTCGCGATGGCATGGGCGCGCTGAATGGTCCGCCAGGCATCGTGCTGGGCTACTCCGAACTCTGCCTTCTCCGCCGGATGCCAGCCAATCGCTGTGGGATAAAAAAGAATGCTCGCGCCCTGCAGCGCTGTCAGGCGAGCGCCTTCGGGAAACCACTGATCCCAGCAGACTAGCGTGCCCAGGCGTCCGGCGCTGGTGTCGAGCGCGCGAAATCCAAGATCGCCCGGTGTGAAATAAAATTTCTCGTAGTAAAGCGGATCGTCCGGGATGTGCATCTTGCGGTAGAGTCCGCTCAACGATCCATCTGAATCGAAGATAGCAGCGGTATTGTGATAGATTCCGGGCGCGCGCTTCTCAAACAATGACGCGATCAGCACGATCCCGTGCTGCCGGGCGGCAGCAGCCAGCTTTTCGCTGCTGGTACCCGGAATAGGCTCGGCTAAATCGAATAACGAATGATCTTCACGCTGGCAGAAGTATTGTGTCTGGAAGAGCTCGGGCAGGCAGACCACTTGCGCGCCGCGCCCCGCGGCGTCGGCCATGCGCTCGAGAGCTTTCTGAAGATTCTGCTCCGGCTCTGGGCCGCAAGACATCTGCACCAGCGCCACACGAAACTTATCAGCGGGCACGCGCTCGGTCCTCTGAAGATCAATATAGCATTGAAGGAAGAAGGACTGGACGCGGTCGCGTGGCGTCCTCTCACACTGTTCCTGTAAAGTAATTGCTCGGGATATTTGCATTCCAGCTTGGAGGCGTCACTTGAAACAGGGCAATCATAGCGGTGGGCATGCTGAAGGAAAGTCTCATGGCAGCGCGGGCCACGGCGGGGAAGGCAAAGATCGCCGTCTGCACAATCCGATTGAAGACCGGTTGATTCCCCTGGAGCCGCTCGATCTCACCAAGGTAAGGTCGATCGACGACCTCGTGCGAGCCATGTCGAAGACAGCTTTCACCGGGCGTCAGCTCGGCGAGGCCGCCGACGTGCTGGAGGCAATGGCCCGCGACGAGGAATGTTTCGTCGTCATGACGCTCTCGGGCGCGATGACCGTCGCGAAGCAGGGCCTTGTAGTCACCGAGTTGATTGATCGAGGCATAGTCAATGCCGTGGTCTCAACCGGGGCACTGATGGCTCACGGCTTGGTGGAGGCGACCGGCCGCGCACACTTCCGACACAACCCTGAAGTGACTGACGAAGAACTCTACGAGCAGGGTTACAACCGCGTTTACGACACCCTCGAACCTGAACAAAATCTGGACGATGTAGAAGAAGTAATGTCGGCCGTGCTGGAAACTTGGGATCACAACGAGACCATGTGCTCCTACAAGCTGAATCACGCCATCGGCGCATATTTGGCAAAGAACGCGAACAGTAAAGATCAGCGGGGAATTCTGAAATCCGCGCATGCGATGGGTGTCCCGGTTTTTGTGCCCGCATTCAGCGATTCCGAGATGGGCCTGGACACGGCGCTGAACAATCGCCTGCGGGAATCCACCGGGAGGCACAAGATTCGCTTCGATCCTTTCGAAGATCTGGAGCACTTCGCGGCTACGCTGCTGCGGCAGAAAAAGCTTGGAATTCTCACCATCGGCGGCGGCGTTCCGCGCAACTGGTCGCAGCAGTTCGGTCCGTTCTGCGAACTGCGGCACCGGCGTCTGGGGGAGAATGTTCCATTGAAGCGCTACCACTACGGACTCCGCATTTGTCCCGAGCCGGTTTACTGGGGCGGATTGTCCGGCAGTCCCTATAGCGAGGCGGTATCGTGGGGGAAATTCGTCCCTCCGGCGGAGGGTGGCAGGTTCGGTGAGGTGTTCGTGGACGCCACCGTTGGCTTACCGCTGATTGTCGCCGCCGTGTTCGAGCGACTGGATAAGAAGGGAAGCAAAACAAATAAGGCGAAACACGTTGCGGCGAAGAAGTGAAATCGAAGGGCCGATGACGCTTTGAAAGGGCGCGACTTTTAGTCGCGCCGTAAAGCTACACAAAGATCAACAGCGGCTTCAGCCGCTTCGCTACGCCCCCGACGCGGAGGAATCGGTAGTCGAAAATTCCTGATTCTCTGCTTCATCTTCCGACCGCGCCTCAGGCCGGGTCCTGCGGTAGAGCGGCGCCAGAATGCTGTTTCCCAACACTTCGGACTCCGCCTGCACCCAGTCCTGCAGGGCCAAGCCTTCGGTGTGCCCGCGCGTGTCGTAAATCTTTTGCGCGTGCAGCCGGATCTTTCTTTCCAGCAGCTCTGTAATGAGTGCCTGCTGCTTTTGTCTGCGAGTATCGCTGTCCAAAACTACTCCTTGGGTCTAAATAGGTGTTTCCGTAGCAGGTTCTATGATACGGGAAGGCTGTTAACGAAAGGTTACAACGGGGAGGGCTTTAGGTTACTTAAGTACTATCATACCACAACGACCACAGTTGCTTATCGAATATCGTCGGAGAGTTACATAAGTCTTGTTGTTTCAGTAGCGTACATGAATCTTCGGGTATTTGTAAATCAGATTAAGTCCTGCCAAATATGGGAAAAGGGGCAACGCGAAATGAGGAGACCGCCCGTAGGTGTGGACAGAGGCTACTTTGCCGATCTGGCTGAGATCAGCATCTCGCGCCGCAGAATCTCGTTGATCCGGGACTGGTAGCCCTTGCCTTGCGATTTGAGCCAAGCCAGCACATCGGAGTCGACGCGTGCGGTTATCTGACGCTTGCGCGGGCGATAGAAATGGCCGCGCCTGGCATTTTTCCACTGTTCCCCGGTCATTTCGGGAATATCGCTGGTATCGATCTCGCTGTCGGGACGGGTCGCCATTGCCTTCAGTCTTGCGCGCTCCGGCTTTGTTAGGGGCGGCAGATTGTCCTGCGCGTACTTAACCATTTTCGTCTTCATAGCGCCGTCTCTCCTTGCGAGTCGCTTGCCGAGCCGAGATGATGCGAATGACCTCGACCGATCTACCTTGATCGCGTTCTTTCCTGACGGTATGGGCCACCGCAACGAGGAAGAGGTCCTCGACCGCCGTACCCTCAGGAGGCTGTGGGACGGTATTCGAGCTAGCTCCCTAGCAGGTTGCGGAAAAACTCGGTTCGAAACGTTGGTGAGAACGGATTTATCCTCGGCAGCTCAGTTTCATCTATCGGAAGTT
>Ga0185299_10007476_pt1 | contig 11184 bp, 17 predicted proteins | sample PaiPotPPA55metaG_FD_128002 | JGI IMG/M metagenome (GOLD analysis project Ga0185299, IMG submission 128002) | Iron sulfur acid spring bacterial and archeal communities from Banff, Canada, to study Microbial Dark Matter (Phase II) - Paint Pots PPA... ...
GGCGCGGTTGACGGATTCCTGAAAGTGCTCAGCACACAGAGCGCTCCCAAATTACTCTTTGGAAGGCCTATCCGTTGATGCAAACTCTGAAAGTTAACTAAGCCTGACGTCAATCAGCCGCGAGAATTTCGATGGCGCTGCGAGTGACGCGCCGGAATTTTCTTAACCCCTTGGGTCAATCGCGGAGCAAGCTCGCGATCGCCGTAGACAATGCCACGGGTTGCAGCGGTGGCGTTAGCAGACATCGTTTCCTCTTGCAGTTTTTGCCTGTGCCGCCTAATGTAGTGACGTAACTACAAATGGAGTTGTGAATAATGCGGGTCGGACTCCGCGAGGCGAATCACAATTTTTCGCGGCTGATGCGAGCGGTGCGACGCGGCACCGAGGTAGTGCTTACGGAGCGCGGCCGGCCGGTCGCCCGGCTGACCCGCATCGAAGCGCTGGCGGGACCAGAGGCGGAAAGCACGACAGAATTGCTACACCGCCTGAGCGATCAGGGTCTGGTGCGCCGCGCTACGAAAGCCGGTCCGCTGCCATCATGGAAACCCCGCAAGATCTCGGGAGCGCCAATCGCGGATACGGTTCGGGTCGAGCGCGAGGATCGCTAAATGGCGGAGGCGTTAGCCTACTTTGACACCAGTGTTCTGATAAAGCGCTACGTCGAAGAACCCAGTTCCGCTCATGCTCGGCGGCTGATGCGCCGTTATCGCTTGCTGTCCTCCGTTATCACGCCAGTCGAAGCAGTATCTGCGGTTTCTCGTCGACATCGGGCCGGAGAAGTGACCCGCACCCATTTCGACGCGATCATCGCGCGCATGCGCGCAGATCTACTCTACTGGGACCTGGTCGAGTTCGGCGCGGGGGTGCTGGAAGACGCCGAACGACTAATCTTGCAGACGCCGGTCCGGACCCTCGACGCGCTGCACATCGCCTCTGCTCTCGTATTCCAGATGGAATCCGGAGCGTCGCTGCCCTTCGTTACCGCCGACGGGCGACAACGAGAGGTCGCGGATTACGCCGGCCTGAAAGTGATGTGGGTCCCCTGAGTTATCGCAGACCGTATGAGCATTGCCCGCGCTCAAGAAAGAACCACTGTGATATCCGCGATTTTAGCCGCGCGCTTGGCCTGCTTGTCGTCAAAAGTTGCAAAGCGCCCGGCGGGCCGCGCTGACGCAAGATGCAAGGCATCGGCGAAGTCCATACCTCCACGCATCCATTGAATCGCGTCCGCTACCGCACCCGCGTGCTCTCATACGAGATCGGGCAGCGCGATCAAAGCAACAAAGGCATCAGCGATGGGGTCCGAGCCGAAACGGTAGAGCCGGCGCAGAACCCACTCGGATTTGAGGATGACCGTTTTCGCAAGCAGAACGCCTTCGCGTTCGAAGATTGCACGGGCACGTGCGGTCTGCGCCCGTTCGTCGCCGGTCAGCAGCCGAATCAGGACGTTAGTATCGACCGCGACCACGGCGGGCCTTTACCTCGGCCCTGATTGCCGCTTCCATCTGGCGGAGGGTCCTGGGCCTTGCTGGCATAGCGGAGACCTCCGATGCATCTTCGAGCCGCGTTGGCGGGGAATGCTCGGCCGACCGCAGCAGGACTCAGTCGACCTCAAGGCAAGCGTGGCAATTGTCACGGGCAAGGTGAAGCGCCGCGGACCCGCGCTGCCGGGGTTGACGAAGAGAATCCTGCCGCGCTCCTCGATTGCAGGCTTGTGCGAGTGTCCGGAAACGACGGCGGTGAAGCCCGCGGCGGCCGGGTCGAGATCGAGCTCGCGAGGTTGTGAAGAACGTAGATCACGTGGCTGCCGACTCGACAATGTCGTTCGTCGGAAGGCTGCGAGCCGACGCATCCTGGTCGTTATTGCCCCCGGATCGCGCTGACCGGTGCGAGGGTTCGGAGCGCATCTAGGACGGTTGGGTCACCAATGTCGCCACAATGAATGATGAGGTCCGAGTCTCGGAGCGCATCGAGTGCCTCGGGCCGCATCAAACCATGAGTATCTGAGATAAGGCCGATACGATGAAGCGGATCCGACACGTGGCTCCTACCGATCATGGCCCTGCCGAGCGATGCACCCATGATGCCGAAAAGGACAGGCACAACTCGCCGAAGCGAGACCGTTCGGTCAAGCCGATCCCCGCGCGAGCTGAAGGAGTGCCACGAGAGCTTCGGTATCTATCTCCATAAGGGCATTAGGGCCATAGACTTTGCGGGGCAGGCTTATGTGATGCTATGATGTATCACATGAAGAAGGCAAGCGTGCGAGATCTGCGTTACCACTTTTCGGAAGTTGAGCGCCTCCTCAGGCAAGGCGAAAAGATCGAAATCACCAAGCGCAAACAGGTAATCGCACGGTTGCTGCCAGTCCGGCCCGTCCGTTCCCAATGTCCGGATTTTCTTGCACGGCTACGTCGTATTTATGGCGACAAAAGGCTTGAAGTGAGTGGAGCGCAACTCCTCGCGCAGGAGCGCGACCGCTATTGAGCGTCTACGCGGACACCAGTTTTCTTGTTTCTTTGTATATTCCGGATGCGAACTCGGCCGAGGCGGTCAGATGCATGGAGCGATTGTCGCTGCCAGTGCTGATTACACCGCTTGGTGAGCTAGAGTTGGTGAATGCCGTGCAATTACGCCTGTTCCGCAAAGAAGTGCGGCCCGCCGAAGCCCGCGCTGCTAACGCGGCGTTTCGCGAGGACCTGCATGACGGCGTCTTCGCGATGCGAGCTCCGCCGGAAGAAGTTTTCACTCGCGCCAGGCAACTCGCATCAAAGTGGACCGCCAAGCTCGGCACCCGTAGCCTTGATATCCTTCACGTCGCCGCCGCAATCGCTTTGCGTGCCGCCGCTTTTCATACTTTCGACGATAGGCAACGCAAGCTTGCGAAGGCCGCCGGACTTCTAGTCTCTTGATGCAGCTGGCGGCGCGGCGACCAGAACGTTGGTATCGAAGAAAACCAATTAGGTCTTCAGAACAGACTCAATCCGCTCCTCGCGCACATCCTGAACCACGCGATTTCAGTTCGCACCCGGTTGCACCACGCCCTGATGCACCCAGAGCTCGTCGATCTTGATCATCGACGGGTGCTGTTCGACTGCGCGCAACAGCACGCCGCCCGCCTGTTAGATAGCCTCCAGTTCGGTATTCGGCTTTAAGCCAAGACGTCGCGCAGAGGCTTTGGAACTACGATCCGCCCGGATTTATCAATCCTGACGGTGGTGCCCTTTGGTGATGCCATGGCTCAAATTCCGGTTCAGATCGAGTTCAATAGCAGCGCCAAATTAACCACGCTCGACGAGTTCGTATAGTACGAGGTCCAGCCCCGGAATGTCCTCGAAATCATGGCGCTTACGAGTCAGCGGCCCGAAGCCATGCTGAATCGCGTGGCTCGCGAGCCACAGATCTTGCATTCGATACCGATGCTGCCGACCTGCCACCTTATTGTGCTGCGAGCGAACCGAATAGCTCCCCGCTTCCGCTGTCAATCGTAAGCGCGGCTTGCGTTGAAGCCGCCGAAGTGCCGCTGGGCGCTTCTGCCGCCCACCCAAGTCCTTGGCAATCTCGGGACCAAACTGCAGCTCCGTGATCGTAACCGGAGAAAGAAAAACGGGCTCCCCGGGCGTCATGGTAGCCACGTCCGCGGGCGCCAGAGCGCCCCCGCTCGACGTCGATCCGTGCGCACGTATCAATTAGGAATCCCACGGATTCCGCACGCCCTTATCCAGCAATGCCGTCCTTGGGCTGTACCGACCACTGTCGACTTCTCAGCCAGCTGCTGCATCCTCGGGGAGCGTCCGGTAAAGATCAGGCATCGCTTCAAGCGCGCTCTGCTGGGCCGGGATCGAGGTCAGACCGCAACTTGACGCGAGTTGCGTTCGATGACAATTTCCCCGCCTTCGTTAGCCAGTTGGTCGAGGATTCGACCCAGGTGCGGGCGAGCCCAGTGATCGCGATCGTCTTCAATCAGAGTTTACATTTACCTCAAGAGCCGGCTGACGTAACGCAGGGATACCGCGCCTCCGGCTTCGCTCTTCGCCCGCTGTTCCTGCGCACGCGCCGCCGCGACGCTCCACCAGCGGGTGACATGGTCATTTTGTTTCCTTGGATTGTTGCGCTTCGATCAGCCCGCCGGCGAATTTTTCAATCGGAATGCCAGAGGCGCGCGACAATTTCAGAGCGTCGACCAATCTTTCGACCTTCAATTCCTTGATCCAAAGATAGATCGATTGTCGGCGGACCCCGCACAGTCGCGCCACCGCGGTCGGGCCGTCGGCGATCTCCACGGCGGCGGCAACCATATTGATCTTGTTCGCGTTAAGACCCTCTGGCGGACCGCCTTTGAATTTATGCCTTAACTGCCTTCGCTCAGGCGATTGAGATTATAAGGCCAGTGACCAGCGACCACGCGGTGCGCCTAGTACCGGCGATTTTTTTGGTCATTGGGCCGAGAGATCGAAAGACCGAGAAAGCGGCTCCTCGCATGACGAAGGATCACTTCAGAGATGAATTTTCCGAATTCACCCTATAATCAACATCCTGTTAGACGTCGGATTTGTGTTTAGCACTGAAGCAGCCGATTCGCTGGTACTTCATCGCTGCAATAAGGGCACGTTCTCGGCCTACCTCAGGACGCATCAGTCATTGGATAGGGATGGTCCAGCGGTACCGGCGCAGCCACGATAGGCCGAAATCGCAGCCATTAGCAAATCTGGGGCGGGACCCATCATCGATCCGGCCGGATTTAGCTGCTGAAAGGCACAACCCTTCAACCTGACGCGGGCGGTTTCCGGACACAGTTGCTGCTAGTGAACCAGTACGACGTCGCCCATCGCGCCGTCGTTCAACGCGGTGACGCTGCCCACGGAATTCGGAATCACGAGTCCTATGTCCTGCACCGTAACGGCTCCACCACTGACGTCCAGGATGTAAACCGCCATGAAACCAGTGATTGTTACATCACATACTCCGGCGCACTTGCCGCCCCCAACGGCGTCTTTGGAGAAATCGACGATCGGAATTACGACTGCCCGCGGATCACTTGCGTCGATAGTTGACGGAGCAGCCGAGAGCGTCGTCGGAGCACGGTCGGACAGTCCCTGTTGGACCGGTCCGGTCTTTTTCCCGGGGACAGTCCTTAAATAGTTTCCGATGGTTAGCTCTCCACCATAACCATCCGCCAAGGTGGCCCGAAGCACCGCTCCGCTGCTGTTGCCGCCGGCGCAAAGGTCGACGTATCCCCAATTTCCAGGCGCGTCCGGCCAGCTCTTGTTACCGTTCGCGTCCGCCTGATTGAGCACTGTTATGCTGCCACTGTGCCAGGTCGTCTGATTGTCCAGCGCGATCGGCATAACGTTGTACTGGCCGGTCGACGAGCCGCATGAGCCGGAAAACGGCAAACCGCTGCCGCTCGCCCCGCTTCCCGCGGTGACGGTGCTGCCGCCGGAAGTACACGCCCTACTGTTACACGATATTGTAGCTCCGGGACCCGCATTTACTGTGGTCGCAGCTGGTGGAATTGAAGCGACGGCCGACACTTTCACGTAGCCATTCGTCAGACCAAGAACTCGGGCGAAGCTGTAAGGGACGGTCCGCTGCAGGGTGACCTGCATTTGCGAGTTTCCATTGATCGGCGTTGCAGTAATTGTGTCGCTTGCAAGAACACCGTTATTGGTGGCATAGGTCTGCGCGGTCGCGGTGGCCGTGGTGGTATCGTTCGGAAGGTAGCTTGCTCCAGCCAGGGCCGCAGCGTCCGCCGCCTTCTGAAGTTGTACCCAGTTGTAGTAGAGGACGCCGACGTCGGCGCCGAGTGTTATCACGCCGACCAGAGTTACCAGACCCAGGGCAAAAACGACGATCATTTGGCCTCGTCGATACATCGAAGAACGTCCCCGCGGTTTCCCTGCGCGAGTGCGTTCGTTGCGTTGATTTCTGATGATCTTCATGGCCTGGTCTCCCGGCAAATTGTCCGAGAACGACGCGGATTGTATCGCGATGTAATCGTTAGCGGACACTCGGCTTCGGAGCTAACGCACCTAACGTGCCATGAAACTGCTATGCTAAAACGCTTTATTTCGGGCAGTGGCGGAATGTTGTAGTAAGATCGCGACGGTTGTTGCATGGACACAACAACCAGTCTTCACTAGGCAAATTCGAGAACCCGAAAGTGGACGATCCGGTCACTCATGCGAAATCAATGAATGGACAAAGCATAGACATCTAGCGACAAATCGTCAGGGGTACTCAGCCAGCGAAGGGATTCAGACACGGGAAGGATGCTCCCCGCTTTGATGCTTCCCCAGTTCTGCGCAACCTTCTCGTCCACCAGCAATAGACGCCCGCTGAGGGACTGCACCAATTCTTCAAACCATTTCTTTAGCGCATGCGCGCGACCCGGATTACAGTACCTTACGTTATCGATTCCCTGGCGGATCTCGCCTTTAATACGACACTCAGGCAACCGTATCACTGCGAGACCCATTGATAGCGCCCTGGCCGACGTCGGAGATGAGGTTGGTATCGATCAGGTACATTCGAAATCCACTTTTCGTGTGAGGTCGCGAGAGCGTTGAATGTCGACGCCCGCCAGGAGTGCCGCTGCGAGCAGCGCCTTGAGACTCTTACCGCCCGCGCACAAGCGCCGATACTCATCTGCTGGAACAAGAACCGCCGCAGCTTTGCCATGCCGGGTAGACAGTTTGCGGTCCTTCTTTAAGCCTCCGTTCGACCATTTCGCTGAAACGCGCCTTGGCCTATTGCACTTGCCAATTCATGCTTCAGGTCTAGTCAGACTAGACTTGAAGCCGTCGACGTACTTATATCTTTCTAAAAGGGTTCATCGAGCTGGGTGTTCTAGCGCCCCGCTGGGGGATACGAGAAGGCGCGATTGTATCAAACCGTCGCTGATGCCTTCGAGCGCGATGAAATTGATGGTCTGCTCGATGAAGAGACCGTCGCCCAACTTGCCGATCTCCAATATGAAATCGATTCGCGCGGACGACTGAAGATTGAATCAAAGGATGATGCGCGCGCGCGCCGAAGTGCCTCTCCCGATCGCGCCGAAGCGCTGATGTTAGCGATCGGGGACCGACGGAAATCAAATCGAAGTCCGTATTTTGACCAGACCTAACTCTAGCATGTGGGCCGACAAGGGTCTCTCCAGTGAAGAGATTGCCGACAAGCTCGATCTATCCCCTGACGAAGTCGACGTTTTGATCAAGGAAAGGCCGCGAGATGATCTGGCTTATCTTCGATCACACCTTGAACCCCAATGTCCCGGGTGTCATCAAACGATTTGTATCGATAGACCGAAAAGCAACTATCTGGGGAAAGCATGGCATGCGGAGTGTTGCCGCAAGGCAATGTTCGGACCTTATGCAGCATAAATTTTTTCGACTGCGTCTAACGAAAACCCGTCCTCTCAATATCTCGCTCGAGCGGCCACGACTAGATCACCAGCCCAACGCAAGTCCATCGAGCGATGTACACCCGTCGCGCAACACATCACGACTGTTCAGTTTTTAGAGCACGGGATAGATGTGCGCCGACCGGGCGGCCGCCAAGTGACTGTGAAAATCGGCAGTGTGACTTATCCATTCTTTGCGGTTCTTTGCAGTTAATTATGCTTGAGACGCCTACTAAGGGACTATGAAGTCCACTGAGAGTTAGAAATTCAACTCGGCTCCGCCAACCAGTCCCGATTTCGCGGTCTCTGCAGAAACCTCGAAAATGCTGCGCACGTTCGCGGAGTTTGTTCGACTTGAGGGCACCGGAGAAGCTTGAATTCTGCCACCAGGAGCCGATTTAGATCGGTTCCTGGCCGGGCCTGTACCTCCGAGCGTCAATGCCCTAGCGCGGCTTCATGCATAGGCGCAAGGGCCGTCATTTAAGCGATTGATGACGGCAAGTAACGGAAACCTGCGAAGACGAGGGAATCGGGCCAGCCCCATTTCGAGCAGATATCCAGTCGCGAATCAGTCTTGGGAGGGGCGCTGCGTATTGAAGCTTGTCATTGCCGGTGCGAATTTCGGGACGGTGTCGAACTTGCGCAACGGCCTCGACCGGAAAAGATTGTCGATCTACTCGGCCCTTCAGGTTGTTCGCTGGTTACAACGAATAGTCCTTGGTGCGAAAACTGATCCGACGCAATAGTAGAACACAGAAAAGGCGCGGCTATTTATTCTTCTTCGGGCGTTCGGCATTGATGATCGCGCCAGCGAATTTTTCAATCGGAATGCCCGAGGCCCGCGACAACTTCAGCGCGTCGACCAGTCTTTCGACCCTCCATTCCTTGATCCACAGGTAGATCGACTGGCGGCGGACGCCGCACAGTCGCGCCACCGCGGTCGGGCCGCCAGCGATCTCCACGGCAGCGGCGACCATGTTGATCTTGTTCGCCTTGCGACCCTGTGGCGGACCGCTGATCTTTTTTCGGCCCATTGGTCAGAGTCTAGACATCGTCGGGGTGTTGCTCAACTGGTCCGAACGTCCTTAATGTGCGTCCTTTGTAGTTGACGTAACGGTCCCATACAACCCGCCACTCCGTCAGGTGGAAGACTTACAGCCGAACCCCGTATCGCCGCTCAAATCACTTTGTGATTCGCTCCTTCTTAACGTCCTGTACAGTTGACGTGTACGGACGTTGGAGCTATGACATCGATACGACCAGACGCGCACGTAAGTGTCGTTAAACATAGGTCAATGAGGCAAAGCACAATGAGAATTGCAATTGGGTTTAGAGAGGGCTTGCTCTGCGTACTACAAGAACGGAATGGGTCGAGAGCCTGGCTCCCGGTTCGCAAGGCCGACGACGGAGAGTCGCCAACACTCGATGGGCGATCGGTCAGCCTGGTCGATTCGAAGGAAGGAATATACGTGGACGAACAGGGAACGGTCTATCAACTGATGGACAAAGGCGAGACCAAGCCTATCAAGGTCGAACATCTCGCGGGAACAGAGAAAAGCGAACTGGAAGGGTTACTTGAAGCTTCATTAAATCGGACAAAAAAGGGCGGACAAAATGACGGGCCAAAACCGCTGTTTAAAAAGAATCGGAGCGGCAACCGCAAGCAGCTAAGGTTGCAGGTAGCGCCCGCAACGACAGGACCAAAACGAGCGGAGTCATCGCCAGCCGTCGCGTCGAGTGTACCGGCATTAAACGCCGCTATCATTGAAGACTCTGCACGATTGAATCTCCGGCAGAAACTCGCCGAGGTGCGGCGCCGCATCGGCTACATCCAGAAGCGCGGCCACAACGAGCGCTTCAACTACAGCTACGTAACCGCCGCCGACATCGCCGGCGCGATTGGCGACATTCTCGCCGAGCTGGGCGTGGTCGTCATCCCGTCGCTCGAGAACATCACCTACGAGTCCGCGGCGAGTCGCGGCGAGACAACGCGCATAGCGCGGGTGGTGATGGCCTACACCTTTGCCGACGTGGACAGCGGCGAAGAGATCGTCGCGAAGGTGGCAGGTCAGGGGCTCGATGCAGGCGATAAGGCGCCCTACAAGGCGATGACCGGGGCGCTCAAGTACGCGCTGCTCCAATCGTTCCTGCTGGCCACTGGCGACGACCCGGAAGACGAACGGATGGACACTCGCCTAATCGCGCCAGGCTCCGAGCGCCCGATCAACACCGACGAGGTTCACGAACTCGAAAAACTGATCGCCGAGACCGGCACCGATCCGCAACGGGTGCTGGCGTATTACAAGGTCGCCGCGCTCGGCGAGATGACCGAAGTGACATACCGGCGGGCGTTCGAGGTGCTCAACCGCAAGCTCGCCAATCGCCGTCAGCGGGAGACCGTCCATGCCCAGGATTCAACGGCTCAAGCAGAATACGCCGGAGTGGCATCGCTGGCGGCTCCAAGGCATCGGCGCGAGCGACGCCCCGGTCGTCATGGGTGACGCCCCGTTCAGGACGCGTCGGTTTCTCTGGTCGGTGAAGACCGGGCTCGCCCGGGAGAGCGCCGCTGGTCCTGCTGCCCGGCGAGGTCGAGCGCTCGAGCACACGGCGCGAAGCGCCTACGAGCGTCACACGGGAATCCAGATGGAGCCGCTGTGCCTGGTGCATGACGGGCTGGAATGGATGCGGGCGTCGCTCGACGGGCTCAGCTTCGACGGCGCGATCGCGCTCGAAATCAAATGCCCTTGGGGAAATCGGGATCACGCCGCCTTAAGTGCAGGGCGGATTCCGACGCACTACTACGCGCAGGTCCAGCACCAGCTGGAGGTTTCCGGAGCCGAGGAGCTGCACTACTGGTCGTTCGACGGCAGAGCCGGGACCCTGGTCAAGGTGCACCACGACCGCGAATACGTCGCGAGAATGCTGGAAACTGAAACTGCTTTTTGGTTGAGGGTGCTCGAACAACGCTGGCCCGATGACGGCGACGAACTAAATCGGAGCAACGACCCGCAGTGGCGTATTGCCGCGTCCCGCTACCGCACCGCCAGGCTCAAGCTCGATCGCGCAGCGCTCGAAGAACAGTACGCACGCGAAGAACTCGAGAAACTCGCGGCGGCGCGCCGCACCTACGGCTCTGGCATTGAGGTTCTGCGCAGCCTGCGTCGCGGTGCGATCGACTATTCCCGAATACCGGAGCTGCGGGGCATCGATCTCGAGCCATATCGGAAGAATCCGGTCGAAGTCGTCAGGATCAACCTTTTGCCGGCTCCGAGTATGGCGCAGGGCCCGGCACCTCGAAACCTTCCGGAGCCGTCATATGAATGAGTACTTCGGCTTCAGAAACCTGCGCCAGTTCGAGCAGAAGCACCACGAGGTGAGACTGCCTTGCGATCTGCTGAACGACGAGCGCTTCCGCCGGCTGGCCGACGCGCAAAAGGCTCATTTGATTTGCCTGCTGCTGCTCGCCGCCCGGATGGGCAATCTGCTCCCCAACCGGCCCGCCAAGCTCGGCTCGTTGATCGGCGCTACCGAACCGATCGAGGTAGCTGATTTCTCCGACTTTATTCGATTTTCCGCGCTTGAGGGCGGGCAAGCCGAAGAAAGAGTCGAGCGCAGACCGCTGAGTGACAAGGTCCGCGCGCTCGTGCTGGTTCGTGACGGCGGGCGGTGCCGGCGCTGCGGCAGCGCCAGAAACCTTGAGGTCGATCACATCGTTCCGCTGAGTCGCGGCGGCGACTCGGAAGATTGCAATCTTCAGACTTTGTGCCGGCGTTGTAATCGCA
>Ga0185299_10007477_pt1 | contig 11178 bp, 15 predicted proteins | sample PaiPotPPA55metaG_FD_128002 | JGI IMG/M metagenome (GOLD analysis project Ga0185299, IMG submission 128002) | Iron sulfur acid spring bacterial and archeal communities from Banff, Canada, to study Microbial Dark Matter (Phase II) - Paint Pots PPA... ...
TCACGGTCGGCGTCGCGCTGCTCGTGCTCTCGTCGCTCGCCCGCACGCCGACGGCGGCGCACGCGGAATCGGCGCCGCCGGCGGCGCCCGTGGAATCGGCCCAATAGCGTCAACGCCGCTCACGTCGCATACCGTCACGGCGCAGGAAGCCGGCGCGCGGTGCGACGTTGCCGTGGCACGGCTTTCGGGCGCTTCGCGGGCGCAGGTCGCGAGCGCGATCCGCGCCGGCACCGTTCGGCTCAACGGTGCGGTTCCCAAGCAAGCGACGCCCGTCGCCGATGGTGACGTGCTCGAGTTCGTGATCGTCACGCCGCTCGCACTCGATGCGTTGCCCGAAGAAATCGCGCTCGACATCGTCTACGAAGACGACGCGCTGCTGGTCGTCGACAAGCCCGCGGGTATGGTAACCCATCCGGCGCACGGCGCGCGCGACGGCACGCTCGCGAACGCGCTGCTCGCGCACGTGCACGAACTGCCGGGCGATCCGCTGCGGCCGGGGCTCGTCCACCGGCTCGACCGCGATACCTCGGGGCTGCTCGTCGTCGCGAAGACCGACGCCGCGCTGCGCGCGCTCGGCAAGGCGATGATGCGGCGCGCAATCGAGCGGACATACCTCGGCCTCGTCGGCGGCGTGCCGGCTCACGCGAAAGGGACGATCGAAGGCGCGCTCGGCCGCGATCCGCACAACCGCATGAAGTATGCGATCCGCGCCGACGGCAAGCCCGCGGTGACGCACTACGAAGTGCGGGAACGGCTGCGCGATCACGCGGAGCTGGCGTTCGTGCTCGAGACGGGGCGCACGCACCAAATTCGCGTGCACATGGCGACGTTCGGCCATCCGATCGTCAACGATCCGGTGTACGGGAAGATCGACAGCCGCGTCGATCTTCCCGGTCAAGCCCTGCACGCGTGGCGCCTGGCCTTTCTCCATCCGACATCCGGCGAGGCGCTCGCGTTCGAAGCGCCCCCGCCGCCGGACTACGTCGCGGCGCGCGACGCGTTGCGGTGATCGCCGGAGCGCGGCATTTCACGCTGACGGCGACCGACGGTGCCGCGCGGCGCGGCCGGCTCGCGCTCGCGCACGGCGCGGTCGAAACGCCCGCGACCGTGAAGTCGCTCTCGGCTGCGGACTTGCGCGCGATCGGTACGCGTATCGTGCTCGCCAACACGTATCATCTGTGGCTGCGGCCGGGGCGCGCGACAATCGATGCGCTCGGCGGCATTCACGCGTTCATGGGCTGGGACCGCAACGTGCTCACCGACAGCGGCGGTTTCCAGGTGTTCTCACTCGAGTCGCGGCGCGAGCTTTCGGAGAGCGGCGTACGTTTTCGCTCGCATCTCGACGGCAGCGAACACGAGTTCACGCCCGAGAACGTGGTCGCGTTCCAAGAAGCGCTCGGCGTCGACGTCGCGATGGCGCTCGACGTGTGCGTGAAGCTGCCCGCAAACGCCGAGCAGGTCGAGGAGGCCGTGAGGCTTACGAGCACGTGGGCCGAGCGCTGCGCGGCCGCGCGGCAACGCCCGCAGACCGCGCTCTACGCCATCGTGCAAGGCGGCCTCGACGAGCGCGCCCGCGAGCGCAGTGCCCGCGATCTCGTCGCTCTCGATCTGCCCGGCTACGCGATCGGCGGCCTCTCGGTCGGCGAGTCGCGCGCCGACATGCTGCGCCTCGCCCGGTTCACGGCCGCGCTGCTGCCGATCGAAAAGCCGCGCTACCTCATGGGCGTCGGCACCGTGCGCGATCTCATCGCGGCAATCGACGCGGGCGTCGATCTCTTCGATTGCGTCTATCCGACGCGCTGCGGTCGCAACGGCCGTGCGCTCACGCGTTCGGGGGACATCGCGATCCGCAACGCCGCCTTTACGCGCGATCCGGCACCCCTCGACGCGACGTGCGAGTGCGAGGTGTGCGCCACGTACTCGCGGGCCTACCTGTGCCATCTCTTTCGCGCCGGCGAAATGCTCGGCCCGCGCCTGCTCTCATATCACAACCTCGCCGTTCTGAGCCGCCTCATGGCCGATGCCCGCGCCGCGATCGAGGAATGGCGCTGGAGCGCGTTCCGCGACGACACCCTCGCCGAGCTGCCGGTCGCGGAAAGCCCGTGAGCGCTCAACTTCCGTGCGCCGGGCCGACTGCCGTGCGCCGCGTACGACAAAAGCCCTGTCACCCTAAGTCGTACATGGACGAGAGGGCCACATGGAAGCGCATGAAAATTTGTCATCCTGAGCGTAGGGCCGTAGGCCCGAAGTCGAAGGACCACCGCGGCCTCGATTCTGGCGGCGCTTCGACAAGCTCAGCGTGACAAAGCTCGCATTTTCACCTCAGCGAAGCGCCGAAGGCGCGCACTCGAAGGGCGGCCGCAAAATTTTCGACTTTGCGTTCGCGGTTCCGCCGGGAGGCAAAACTCGTACACGGTTCGGTCGCATTTCGTCAACGCGACGAACACATCGCGGCGATACGCTCTGCGCACCCGTTAGATCTGGAGGCGCGATGCCGGAAAAAACCGTTGCCCTACCGCGAACGCCCGTGTGCGCGCCCACTGCGCGGACGTTGGCGCCGCGGGCCGCGGGAAAGGTTCGCGGCCGGTGATCGACGGCGCCGAGCTGCTGCGGTTCGTCGCAGCGTTCGCGGTCATTGCCCTCGCCATGTACGGGTTCGCCACGTTTTCTCGCCAGGGGGCAGGGGCCCGAGCATTCCTGCGCTGCGCTCAGGGCGCGGGCGCCCGAGCGTTCCTGCGGCGCGGCCGTTTGGTCGAGGTCATCGAGACGACGCCGCTTCCGCATTCCAGCTCCCTGCACGTCGTCAAGCTCGGCGACGCGTATTTCGTTATCGGGCGAACGGACGGCGGCATCACGATGCTCGGCGAGATTCCCAAAGACACGATCGACCGGCGCGGCGCGGCAAGCGCGAACGGCCGCCGGCTCAACCTGCTCGCTCCGCGATCGCGCTGATGCCGTTTCGCTTCGGTCTGCAGCCGTTGCTCGACGCGCGCGCGGAAGCCGAGGACGACGCGCGCGCCGGCCTGATGGCGGCCGCGCGATTGCAGGCTAGGGCGCGCGACGACGCCGCGGCGCTTCGGGTGGAATTCGGCCGCGGCAGCCGCGCGTTCGCAAAGGCCGCGCGCGAACAGTGCGCCCACGCGCTCCGCGACGTGTTGACCGAACTCGACCTGCTACGAACGGCGATCGAGCGCACCGACGCGCTCGTGCGCCGTCGTTCGGCGGACGTTGTCGAGGCGCGCACCACGTTCACCGCGGCGCAGCGCGAGCGCCGGCAGGTCGAAGTACTCCGCGATCGCGCCCGCGCCGCCTTCAGGCTGAAAGCCGAACGGCGTGAAGCTGCCGCGCTCGACGAAGCGAACGCGTCGTGCAGAGCGTTTACGTGAGGCGTTTGCGGAACTTTATCAGCCGCTCGACCTCTTCGAAACCACATGCTTGATGAGCGCGGCGTGAGCCGTCGTTTTCGATTTCGGTATCGGAGGCGAGTTCGGTGAACCCGCGGCTCCGCGACCACGTTTCCGCCGCGTCCATGAGGCCGCGACCGGCGCCGTGGCCGCGCGCCGGCGGTTCGACGTACCATCCCTCGACGTGCGGGACCGGCATCGAATCGCATCCGTCGGAGAACGCGCGCAATGCGATTTCGATGAACCCGACCGGCTGCGCTTGATCGCCCTCCGCGACGAACGCCGCTGCTACGATCGTTTGCTCGTCGCCGGAAACGAACGCGCGCGTTTCGCGCCTGAGGTCGCCGAGCGCCGCCTCGGGCCACAATCGCGCGCGCATGAGCGCCCAAGTTTCAGCATCCCGAGCTTCGACCGGACGTACCGTCACTACGTCGATTCGCCGGACGCTATGCCTTGATGATCGGAATGTCATAGTCGAGCAGCGCGGCGTCGCTCGTGACCAATGTGAGACCATCGGCCGAGGCTTGCGCGATCAGGAGCCGGTCGAACGGATCGCGATGATGCAGGGGCAAATCGGCGACCGCCGTCGCATGGCGGATGAGAATCGGCAAGACCTCGAAGCCTTGGCGTGCGATCCATTGCGGAACGAAGGTCGACGGCGTGCCGGGCAACGGCAACCGGCCGAGCGCGTACTTGATCGCGATCTCCCACGCGCTCGCAACGGAGAACAAGACACGATTCTTTCGGGATAAAATTGCGGCGCGCGACCGCTTCGAGAGCCCGCCTTCGCCCGCGGTCCAGCGCAGCCAGACGTTTGTGTCTAGCAACAGGTCCATCAGCCGAATGAATCCAGCGTCTCCGGCGGAAGCGGTTCGTCGAAGTCGGGCGGCACGTGCAGCACGCCGCGAGCGATGCCGAAGCCGCGTTCGGGCGCTACCGGTGCGGAGTAGGCCATGAGCTTGACCATCGGCTTTCCGTTCTTTGCTACGACGATCTCCTCGCCGCCGGCTGCAGCCGCGAGGAGTTCCGAAAAACGAGCTTTCGCCTCGTAGACATTCACCGTTCGCATGCTACGAGTATACCATATGACCAACTGCTTGGTCAACTTTTAACGACCGGCGTACGGGATTTCGGCATTTCATAGCGCGCCCTTCAACGTTAAATCGTAGTCCAGCGTGAGAGGCGCATGATCGGAGAACCGTTCGTCGCGGTAGATGGCGGCCGAGCGGACGAACGCGGCGAGGTTCGGGGTTACGAGGTGGTAATCGATGCGCCAACCGAGGTTGCGTTCGAAGGCGCCCGGCCAATTCGACCACCAGGTGTAACGCTTGGGCTCGCGATCGACTTCGCGAAACGCGTCGACCCAGCCGATCTGCTCGATGACGGTATCCATCCAAGCGCGTTCGTGCGGCAGAAAACCGGTGATTGACGAGTTCCGTACCGGATCGAACGTATCGATCTCGCGGTGCGCGACGTTGAAATCGCCGCATAAGATGTACCGCCGGCCGTCGTGGCACATCGCTGCGAGCGGCGCGAGGAAGCGCTCGAGAAAGCTGTCCTTGACGGCCTGCCGCACTTCGCCGCTCGTTCCCGAGGGGACGTAGATCGACGCGATGCTGAGGTCGCCCCAGTCGAACCGCACGTAACGCCCTTCGGCGTCGATATCCGCCATCCCAAGACCGCGCACGATATTGTCCGGCGGTGTCTTCGCGTAGAGCGCGACGCCGCTGTAGCCTTTCTTCTGTGCGTCGACGAACGCGTAGCGGTATTCGTCGAGGTCGAGCGCCTCGGGCGGGAGCTGATGTTCTTGCGCTTTGGTTTCCTGAAGGCAGACGACGTCGGGCGCGGTGCGCCGCAGCCAGGTGAAGAAGCCTTTGCGCGCCGCCGACCGAATGCCGTTCGCGTTGAGCGTCGTGATTCGCAAACGTTCGTGCCTCAGCCGAAGCCGTCGCCGCCGGACTCGGCGTTGACGCGCGCGGGCGCGGGGAACCGGCCTCGAAGCTTCACGGTCCCTGCGTACCCACTTGCGCCCGCGGGGACCACCGTCGGCCCGCGAGCCCCGATCTGCGCCGGGGATCTCGGGTGAAAGCGGTTCCCGCGGCCGTGCAGATCCCCGCGACGGGCGACGCAACCTTGGAGATCGGCGACCGCAGCGTGCGGCTCACGAACCTCTCGAAGGTGTTCTTCCCCGAGAGCGGGCTCACCAAGGGCGGGTTGCTGCAATACTACGCGGACGTCGCGCCGCTGCTGGTGCCGCACCTGCGCGGGCGAGCGATGGTGATGAAGCGGTATCCCAACGGCGCGAGCGGCGACTTCTTCTTCATGAAACGCACGCCGCCGGGCGCGCCCGAGTGGTTGACGAAGTGTACGATCGATCACGGCAACGGAAACATCATCGCGTTTCCGATCGTCGATGACGTGGCGGCGTTGTTGTGGGTCGTCAACCTCGGGTGCATCGATCTCAACCAGTGGTACGCGACCTGCGACGACGTCGACCGGCCGGATTACCTGCACTTCGACCTCGATCCCGTCAAGGATCCCAAAGCCGGCCCGACGCCGTTCGAAGTCGTTCGTGAAACCGCACTCGCGCTCAAGCGCGCGCTCGACGACTTGAAGTTCCCGGCGTACGCGAAGACCTCGGGCTCGAACGGGATCCACATCTACATTCCAATCGTTCGGGGCCCGGTGCAACACGACGTTTGGAGCTTCGCGAAAGCGTTCGCGTTCACGGTCGCCGCCAAACATCCCGACATCATGACGGCCGAGTACAAGATCGCCAAGCGCCCGCGCGGCCGTGTTCTCGTCGACTACAACCAAAACGCTTGGGGCCGAACGCTCGCGTCGATCTATTCGGTGCGGCCGACGCCGCGCGCGAGCGTGTCGACTCCGGTCACGTGGGACGAGATCGAAGCGGGTGTCACGATCGGTGACTTCCGCGTCGACAACGTACGCGAGCGGTTCGCGCGCACGGGCGATCTGTGGGCGCCGCTGCTCGCGAAAACGAAGCGCGTGAACCTCGAGCGCTACCTCTAGCGCTGGAGCGCGCTATTCGGCTTCGGCCAGCAGCTTGTAGATGTCGCGCCGCGCTTTGTCGAGGATGCTGATCGTGTCGCGGATGAGGCTTGGGTTTCCGAGCCGAGCCACTTGCCGTGCGGCTTCGACGAGCGCGCGCAATGACACGGCACCGCCGATGAACATCTCATGCGCCGAATCCTCGTCGGCGTCGCGGTCGAATCCGCCGCGCTCTTTGTGCTCCGCGAGCGACGCGCGGCCGGTATCGGTGATCTCGAAAACGCGCTTGCCGTCGACCTCGCGGCCGCGAACGAACTCGCCGTCTTCGAGCATCTGGAGTGCCGGGTAGATCGAGCCCGGACTCGGGCGAAATCCGCCGCGCCGCTTCTCGATTTCGAGCATGATGTCGTAGCCGTGCCGCGGACCCTCGGCGAGGATTGCGAGGATCTCGAATTTGAGGCCCCCGCGGCCCGCGCCGCGCATGCGGCCGAACTCGGCCCGGAAATGCCGGCCGAAGTGGCGGCCGAACCCATGGTGGTGTCTGAACATACGAGTACCATACTCGATATATCGACGATATGCAAGACTGAGCGCCCAGCCCACCCGGCCCAGCCCAGCCAGGGCTCCGCGCGAGCGGCGGGGCCCTCCGCCGAAAGGCGCTTAGCGCCAGCCGCCGACGATCGCCGTGACGATCAGGGTCTTCAGGAGCATTTCGCCCGAATAGATCGCGGCGAGCTGCCAGCGCGCGTTCTGCCACAGGATTGCTCCCATCCACATGAGCGCGGAATAGCCGAGCCACGCCCACAGGCCGAGTACCATCGCGGCGCCGCGGCCGGCGGTTGCGGGCAGGAACGAGACGAGCATCGCGATCGTGAATGCAATCGCAATCGAGCGCACGATTTCTGCGCCGACTTTCCACAGCGGGGGCAAATCGCCGGAGATCTTCGGGTCCAGCGCCTGCAGCGGCATGCCGAGCAGCAACGGACTATAGTACAGAAAGCTGACGAGCCATGAGACGACGCCGGCGACGATGACGGCTACGATGTTCATGCGGCAATCATTTCGGCGATTCGCAATATCGGCCCCGCGGCGGACCGTCCGGAGTTAGCGAACCAGCACGCGGCCTTGCTACGCGGTCTTCCGTGGCCGACCGCCCTTCGCGCCGTTTGCCCGCGATGCCGCGGCCCGCGAAGCTGACTTCTTCGAGGCGTTGATCCGGCCGCCGATCCTCCCGAGCGTCGCCTCACCTGCGGCCGCCACTAACAGCTGTTCGAGCAGAACGCCGTCGTCGGCGGCCTCCGACCAAAGCCCCTCGCTGCCCGGCGTTATTGCAATGTCGGCGAGCGCTTTGGCGCGTGCGAAGCCGGGGATCGCCAAGCGGTGTACGCCAAGGGTTGCCCCGGTCGAAAGGTCGACCACCACCGCATCGCGATCGGCATCATACCGGGCAGCCACTATTTTCGTCGCTGTCCTCTCCCGCTGGCGCGCCGCCGCTAGGGCGACGCGCCGTTTCGCCGGCGTTGTCAGGATTTTTTTCTTGTTCATCCAGGCTGACTCGCTTTCCAAAGCGCTAGGAGTTCGTCATACGAATCTCGCGCCGTTTCCAACACGACACGCAACTCGCGTGCCGTGACCGCGCCCCGAATCGGCGCGCCGTGCGCCTCCGAGAGGCGCACGCCATCAAGAAGGAATTCAACGACGACTTCGCCGGTGCCGATGTCGGCGTGAAGATGGGGGACTGAGGCGCCCGCGTGATCGCCCGAGATCGCGCGGAATCGGACTTGTCCAATCCGCTTGCTACCCACCTCAGGCAATACCATAAAACCTAGGCCTGGGTTTTGTCAAGCAATCGGACTAGACGCGCGCTACGCCGTTTCTCGAGATGCTAAACGGTAGGTTGGGGACATGATTCCTCGAGCAAACAGAAAAACCAACCGGTGAGGGTGGCTCGTAGCGAACGGGAACGTTCGTCGCGCGCGCTTACCTCACCGGCACGATTCGTGCGGCAAAATACCGGTATCAGAAAGCGAATGCGCGGGACGTCATCGGAGCCCAATCGTAGGATCGGAGGCGCAGCGCTCTCAACGCGTTTGGCCGCTCTCTCGGCGTTCGCATTCGCGATCACGCTCGCCGGTTGTGGCGTTCCGACTGCGCGGCTCGCTGCTCCGCCGCCCGATCTGCGGCCGCCTGCAACAGCGCCGCCCGGGCCGCCGGCCGATGATTGGACGACGTTCGCGCACGACCAATCGCGCACGGGCTATCAACCGCAACGGATCGCAATTACGACACAGAACGTTCGCCGGTTGCGCCTGCGCTGGCGCTTTCAATCCGGCGACGGATTGCAAGCGAGCCCGCTCGTGGCCGGGGGACGCGTGTACGTTGCGAGCCTGCACGGCGACGTGCGCGCGCTCGATGTCCGCACGGGAGCCGTCGTTTGGCGCGTCGCGACCGGTGAGCTCGTCGCGATGACGCCGGCGCTCGCCGACGGTTTGCTGTTCGTTGGCGATCACCGCAGTGGCGGAGACCTTATCGCGCTCGACGTGCGCGACGGTCGAATCCTTTGGCGAACCCCGTTCGCCGGCGGCGTGCGCAGCGAGCCCGCGATTGCGAAATCCGTCGTCTATATCGGCGAGACCGGCGGTGATCCGCCGCCGTGCCATCAAGGCGGCGTGCGCGCGCTGCGCGAACGGACGGGCGCCCTGTTGTGGCGCTGGAACGTGGACGACCACGAACACGAAGGCGGCAGTGTGTGGTCGCCGGTCAGCGTCGAGGGCGACCGGCTGTTCTTCGGCACGGGCAACGCGTGTGAATCCGGCATCGATGCGGCCGATGCGATCGTCAGCCTCGACGCGTCCGGCAAACGGCAGTGGGCGGTGAGCACGGCTGATTCGATCGTCGATAGCGACGTCGGCGGCGGCACGCTACTCGTTCACGATGAAGCGATCGCCGAAAGCAAGAATGGCACGCTGTACGATCTCGACCGCGACTCCGGGCGCATCATCTGGGCGACGCCGCTCGGCGGGGCACCCGGCTACGGCGGATTCGGTTCGCCCTCGACCGACGGAACGACGATCGTCGCGAGCGCCGGATTCGCGACCGACCCGACCCGCGCGCATGGACCGCCGGGCGGGAGCCTCGTTGGGCTCGATCGCCGCGGCCGCATCGTCTGGCGGGTTCATGCGAACGAGCCCGTTTCCGGCAGCGTCGCAATTGCGAGCGGCGTCGCCTATACGCCGCTCGATGCGAAGTTCGTCGCGCTCGATCTGCGCACGGGCGCGCAACTGTGGTCGTATCCGGCGGGTCAGGCATCGTACTCGTCGCCGGCCGTCGTTCCGAGCGGCGTCTACTTCGCGAACGAGGCCGGCGAGGTGTTCGCTTTCAGTCTCCCTGAGAACCGTCGATAACGATGTCACGCCCGCCTATTCGGATCGGATCGCTGCACTACGGATGGATCGTCGCTGCAACGACGTTCCTCGTACTGATCGTTGCGGCCGGCATCCGCGCGACGCCGGGCGTCCTGATGCTTCCGGTCGAACACGACATGGGGTGGAGCGCGCAAACGATTTCGGCTGCGGCCGCGATCAACATCGCGCTCTTCGGCCTGGTCGGTCCGTTCGCCGCGGCATTGATGCAGACGTTCGGCCTGCGGCGCACGATGCTGCTCGGGCTCGTGATCGTCGTTGCCGGCGTGGTGAGCGCAGGCTTCTCGCGCGAACCGTGGCAGCTGATCGCGACGTGGGGCGTCGTGGCCGGCATTGGCCTGGGAACGCTGGCGATGGTGCTGGCGGCAACGGTTGCCAATCGGTGGTTTCACGCGCGCGCGGACTCGTGACCGGTGCCCTCACGGCCGCGACGGCGACGGGGCAACTGATCTTCTTGCCGTTGCTCGCGACGATCGCCGAGAGCTTCGGTTGGCGTCATGCGACCTGGACGGTCGGCGCCGCAGCGCTCGTCGTGATCCTGCCGGTTGCGCTGTTGATTCGTGACCGCCCCGAGGACATCGGCTTGCGGGCCTACGGCTCGATGGCCGAAACCGCCGTCGTCGCGAGCACCACCGGCAATCCGCTCGGCGTTGCGTTCGGCGCGCTCGCGCGCGGCTCGCGGTCCGCTTCGTTTTGGTTGCTCGCAGCGACGTTCTTCATCTGCGGCGCGAGCACGAACGGGTTGATCGGCACGCATTTCATTCCCGCGTGCGGCGATCACGGCATCCCCGAGGTGCGCGCAGCCTCGCTGCTCGCGGCGATGGGCGTTTTCGACCTCGCCGGAACCACCGCATCGGGCTGGCTCTCCGATCGCGTCGACAACCGTGCGCTGCTGTTCGTGTACTACGGGTTGCGTGGCATTTCGCTGTTGTTCTTACCGATGGCGCTCGACGCGTCGTTCGCTGGACTCTCGTTTTTCGCGGTGTTCTACGGACTCGATTGGATCGCGACGGTTCCGCCGACCGTGAAGCTCGCCGCCGCAACGTTCGGCAGCGTCCGCGCGCCGCTGTTCTTCGGCTGGATCGCCGCGGCCCACCAGCTCGGCGCCGGCATCACCGCCTTCGTCGCCGGCCTGATCCGCACGCAAATCGGCAGCTACGACGACGCGTTCTTGATGTCAGGAATGCTGTGCCTCATCGGTGCCGGACTCGTGCTGACGATCGCGCCGGCGCTCGGCCGTCCGAAGGCGCCGGTGCCCGCGCCGGTAGGAGTCGGATGACCGTCACCCCGAGCTTGTCGAAGGGCCCTCGTCGTCATCCTGAGCGCAGTCGAAGGATGTA
>Ga0185299_10007480_pt1 | contig 11173 bp, 6 predicted proteins | sample PaiPotPPA55metaG_FD_128002 | JGI IMG/M metagenome (GOLD analysis project Ga0185299, IMG submission 128002) | Iron sulfur acid spring bacterial and archeal communities from Banff, Canada, to study Microbial Dark Matter (Phase II) - Paint Pots PPA... ...
GGCGAAGCCCGCCGCCCCAAGCACAGAAAACTTGTACATACGTTAATTGGTCGGCCGAAAGAAACAGGGCCATCAACGAAAACAAATTGTTGATGGCTCTTGTCCTGAGTTGAATTCGACTTTTAAGCGCTCACATGCGATTCCAGCGTTGCCGCTTCCTCATACGCAACTTCTGCCTCAGGACCTCGCGGCTCCGCCTTGCGGCCGAACATCGCCTCCTTCACCAGCTTGAAAATAGTATGCCGATTCTGCGCAATCACCTTCAGCCATGCCATCTTTCCCATCATCGGAAAATAAATTCCACGGAAGCACAGCCGCGCCAGAAAGATGTTGATGCGATATCCCAAGGGCTGATCATCCAGCGCGTCCACCGCCTGCGCCAACGCTTCAGGGCTATAGGCATGCGCCCATCCATATTTCACCTCGGCGTGCGCTTCGTCGATAGTCATCTTCAAAGGCGTGTGCGCCATGGCGAAGGGAATGAACTCCTGCCAATGCTTCGGCCGAGTCAGCCGCCCCGCCGCTTCCAACCGCTTGTATAGCGGCGTTGCCGGCAACGGAGTCAGCAGCCCAAAAATAGGCAGCCCCGGCGGCCAGGTGCGTACCTGCGACAAAGTTCGCTCGCCCACGCCAGTCGTGTCGTTGTCCATGCCGAAAATGAATGAGGTAATCGCGTAAACGTTTCGTTTGGCCAGCCGCTCCAGCACTTCGGCATATTCGCCGGGCTTGTTGAATCCTTTGTTGACATCTTTCAGATTCGCCGGATCGATCGACTCCATGCCGATGAATATCCACTTCCCGCCCGACGCCGCAATCAGGTCGACCAGTTCTTCATCGCGCAGCAGGTTGGCGCTGATCTGCGCTACCCAATGCACCTGCGCCCCAGCGGCAATAATGTCGCGCAGCAGCGACTTGGTGCGCTTCACGTTAATGGCAAAATTATCGTCGATGAAGAACACCGCCATCTGCCCTTTCTCTTTTCGGGCGCGCGCCTTCAGCAGCAGCAGTTCATTAACCACGCTTTCGTTGGTGCGAAAGCGAATCGAGTCCCCGAAAAATCCGGTGACGGTACAGAATTCGCAGCCGTAAGGACAACCTCGTCCCGATTCGACAGGAATGATCCGAAACGTTCCCCAGCCTTCCCCAACTTTCTGCAGCATTGCGGTTGCAGCCCTGGGCACAAGGTTGAACTGATCGAGATCGATCGACTGCCACGGAATCACCGGATACTGTTTCAGCGAAGGCTTGCGCTCTTTGCCAGTTTCGTCCACCGGCACATAGATTTCTTTCAGTTGTCCGCGAGCCGCATCGTTCACCATCTGCGGCCAGGTTTCATCGGCTTCGCCCAGAGCCACAGCGTCGGCGTGGCGCGGGCCGCCATCGCGTCCCAGCGCCTCGTCCGCCAACTCCGTGACGTGCGGCCCGCCCATTACAACCTTCACTCCCGTAGCGCGAATAGCGTCGGCAATGCGATACGCCTTCGCAATCATGCGGGTCATGGCGCCGATGCCGACCAGGTCGATTTTCTCGTCGCGGACATATTGCGCGATCTGAGCTTCATCCATGGGCTTGGCATTCCCGTCGATCAGCAATACCTCATGTCCCGGCGGAGTCAGCGACTGCAGCAGAAACATCCAGAGGTGCGGCATGAAATTGCGAGTCACACCATTGTCAGGGTTATAGAGCAGAATTCTCATGACCAGCCCCTCCTGGGAGCGAACGTGCTTCACCGCACGGAAGAGTCACGAGCGATGCCAAAAAATGGCAACTTCTACGTATGTTTCGGATGGGGTTTGATTAGGAGGTCAGACCCAATAAAATTGTACACCCCAATTTGCATTGCGCCATGATTGGGCGCTGCTTCCATAACTATCGTGACTAGCGCAATCTGTTCTGAGAGTGCACGACCGGACGGGAAATCATTACGTTTACGCCGAAATCGATGCCTTATTTTTGCTTCCTTCTCGCCGCATTCTGGCGACTACCAAGCGAATTTCGTCGTAGGTAATCTCTGGAGGCAGAGCATCCTTCAACGTCTTGAGCCGTTCCAGTCGATCGAGGCCCAGGCTGGCACAGGCGGCTTCAATCACTGCCAGTTTGTTGCGATCGATCCATTCCGAACGAAATTCCAAGTGGCCGTTCTCGACCAATCCGGCGACAGCATTTACCACCGTTCCAATTTGCCGTCCGCGAATCCGAGCAATGTCCTCGAAACTCTTCCCCTCGGCCAGAAGTTGTAAAGTCTCCCGAGCCGGAGCCGTCTTCTTTTCTGGCAGTGCAGCCGCTCGAGCCCCCTCACGATATCGCCTTAGCGCTGAAAGGATTGCTTGTCCATATAACTCCGCCTTGCGTTCCCCGATTCCTGTGATCGCGAGCAAATCCGCAATCGACCTCGGCTGCAATCGGCAAATCTCATCGAGCGAACGATCATGCAGAACCAGGTAAGCGGGCATGCCCTGTTCCTTGGCCGTGACACGCCGCCACTCGCGCAAATACTCCCGCAATTCCGAGTTCGCCTCGCCGCCCGGAGTGGGCGCTCCGCGCACACCGGAACCCGCGCTCACCAAGGCCCGGCGCACTGTGGTTGGAGTCACCGCTTCGGCCAGCCATTGGGGCGTGGCCCCACAAACGTCACAGGCCGCGCAGGATGTCCATTTCGGAATTTCTCCAAAGTGCGTGCAAATCTGGCGGTGGCGGCACTTGCCAGATTCCGCAAAGGCCCGAATCGTGTGATATCTCTGCCACGCACGGTCGCGCTCGGCCGCGTCCACAACTTGATTGGCAAAATATGCCAGCAAACTCGCATCCTGCCGTCGCCAAAGCAGAATGCAGTCGGCGGGATTTCCATCGCGCCCCGCACGCCCCGCTTCCTGGTAAAACTGCTCTACCGATTTCGGCAGAGCCAAATGGATCACGGCGCGCACGGTCGCCTTATTAATCCCTAGCCCGAATGCAATCGTGCCCACCAGCACGCACACTTCGTCCGACATCCAGCGCTCCTGATTGCGACGGCGCTCGCCGCTGTCCATCTTGGCGTGATATCCCACCGCCGCGATGCCCTGGTCTTCCAGGTAATCCACAGTCTGTTCCACCTTACTGATCGTCGGCGAGTAAACAATCACGTTGCCCTCGTCGTAATGGCGTAACGCAGTCACCAGCAGCGCGGTGTGCTCCACGCTGTCGCACTCCCGCACCAGGTAGCGCAGGTTCGGGCGATGGAAACTCGCAATGTACTTGTCGGCATTGCGCAACTCGAGTTGCGTGAGAATGTCGTGACGCACGTGGCGTGTCGCGCTCGCGGTGAACGCCGCAATGGGGCGATCGGGAAACTTTCCGCGCAGCCGGCTCAGCTGGCGATAATCCGGACGGAACTCGTGTCCCCACTCCGAAATGCAGTGAGCTTCATCGATGGCGAAGAAGGAGATGGGAACCTGCTGCAGCCATCCCAAAGTGTCGGCGCGCTGCAAACGTTCGGGTGATAAATACAGCAGGCGGAAAGCGCCCTCGCGCGCCTGCCTCATTACTTGCGCTTGTTGCTCATGGCTGACAGAGCTGTTGAGAACCGCGGCCGGAATTCCCATCTGCGCCAGTTGCGCCGCCTGATCCTGCATCAACGCGATCAGCGGAGAGATCACCACCGCGGTTCGCTCCGAGACGACAGCGGGCAACTGATAGCAGAGCGACTTGCCTCCGCCAGTCGGCATGACCACGCAGGTGTCGCGTCCGGCCAGCAGGCTGCGCACAATGCGCTCCTGCAAGGGGCGGAACGAACTGTATCCCCAGTAGCGGCGCAACGGGATCAGCAGGTCGGCTTCTGCGGTCATGAAATTAGGACTCGTGCCATAAATGGGTTTGGGAAGGGCACGCTTTCAGCCCTGCCGCCAAGGCCTCACAGATTCGCGGGCTTTTAGCCCCTGAGGGAACATCGCTTCGCCGCGCGCGTGATCTGACATTTCTAGTATAGGCGCACCGGCAACGCTGAATCTGCGTTGCAGCACTTTCGCGCGCTCGACTTCCAAACTGAAACTGCGAATCAACTTGTGACTTCAAGCGCGCTGCCAACACTCGCTCTGGGATGCATCCTTTCGAACGCGATCCAAAGCATTGCAATGACCAAAAGACATAGCACACTGCCTTCCGGCCCCACCGACCCTCCGCTGAGCCAATCTGCGCCGTGCAGCGACGAACGCAGTAGGTGGCCGGGAGCGACCATGCCGCTGTCGGGGACGGAATAAAAAAAGGTCTCGCCCCAATCCCAGGCAGCGTGGAAACCCACGGCAAACCAAAGACTGCCTGTGCGTAGCAACGTCAGACAGAAGAAGAATCCGATGAACGCCGCGGCCAGAAGGCCTCGCCACTGCTCCCCTTCATTTCGCAGGTGAATCAAGCCGAACATACATGAAAGGACCACCGCTGCAGGCCAGAAGCCGATGCCGCGCGCGAGCGTGAACAAGGTGTAGCCGCGCAGCAGAAACTCCTCGAACAATCCCACCAGAAGAAACAGTAGCGCCCAGAACGCCGCAAATCGCGCCAGGCGTGCGCCGTGCAGCAAGACATGACCGAAGGCAAAGACGTGCAGTCCGGATAGCGCCAACATCAGCAGGCTGATCCCGGCAAATCCCCACAGCGTCCCTACCCAGAAAAATCGTCCGAACGCTGGCTTGCCCGGCAGACCGTATACTTTCCACGGACGATTTTCGACTCGCGCCAGTACCAAGGCGGGAATGACCGCTGCGAGAAGATCACCCAGTTCTTCAAGCATCACCGACCATAGGCCGCTCGATCCAAGATTGCGTGACCATGCCAATCGAACCGCCAGTTTCTGCAGTGGATAAAACATCGCTACGTAGAAAGTGAATCCCCAACCTGGGCGCAGGCCGTCCGGACCAATAAACAAAGTGCGGGTGTAGGAAGGCTGAGTTGCGACGGCAAAGTCGGGAGTTGACGAGGTTGTCGCTGGACTCGAAGGTGAAGTGCGTTCCGTGTTGGTGTCGAGATCACTCATGGCCGAACTTTTCGCGCAAACTGCCTCCGACATGGTAAAACACTCGGCTCGACCTTATGCGACCATATTTCACGCGTGAACGCTACGGACGTCCGCAGTTTCTGGCAGGACTGCTGCTGCTCTGCTTTTTCGCGCAAGCCTTGTGGCTGGTGCACGGGGAGATGCGGACTGCTCGCGAACCTGACGGGGCAGAAGCGATTCGCATCGGCGAGGGATGGAAACAGTGGCACGGAAGAGGCATTGCCGCAGCGCCTTTCGGCGATCCGGCTGTCTACTCCAGCGATCCCTTTCGCGCCGACGACAGCGGATTTGATACCGAGTATTCGCCGCTGCTCTACATCGCTTCCGCAGCGCCGTTGCTGGTCTGGCCGCGGGACTTTGCTGGCGATTCCGCAGCGTACTGGCGATGGCTTCCGCGGATTCCCTTTCTCGCTTGCGGACTCTTTCTGGGAGCGTCGTTGTGGTATGTTGCGCGCCGGCTCTGCGGAAATACCGGAGGGTTCATCGCACTCACGCTGTATTGCTTCTCGCCTTCGTTGATACAGGCGAGCGCGGTGTGGCATACGGAACCGGAGATCGCCGCGGCCTGGGGAGCTTTCGGGACTATTTTCACCGCCATTGCGGTCGCGCACACGCTCTACGCTCCGCGCGAAGTGGTGCTGTGGAACTGGCGGCGCATCGTGCTGCTAGGCGTAGCCCTCGCGATCGCGGTAGGATCGCAGTTCTCGCTGATCGTGCTGCTGCCAATGGCGCTGGGCTTTCTACTCTACGTAGCGCCGGTGCGAAGGCAAGCTGGCCTTGTCATTTGGGGCGCGGCTTCCGTTGTGGGATTTGTTCTGCTCTTCGCGGTGTACTTCTTTCATTGGCACGCCTTCCAGGAAAGCCTGCGGCGCGCTGCATTCTGGGGTGCGACCTGGCGTGGGTTCACGATCTTGGGAGTTTATAAGCAAGTCGCGGTGCAGATTGGGCGCGCCTGTCCTGCGCTGGCCGTGGGGCTTCCGGTCGCGGTCGTGACTTACGCCGCGTGGCCGCGCACCCGCTACTTCGGCAACACCGCGCCGCTGCTCGTGGCTGTGCTATTCCTGCTCCTCGGAATGGCGCATCCGCATGTCGCGGGCGCGGGATTCCTGCTTGCGGCCGTTCCGTTTCTGTTCATCTTCGTCTCCGGCGTGTTGGCTGATCTTTTGGAGACCCGCTATCGCGCCCTTGGCATGGCATGTGTCGTCGGGATGCTGGCCGCTTACGTGGTTTGGAGCGTGGTGAATCTGGCGCAAGTCCCGCAAGGCTGAAAGCGGCCGCGCTCAAACCTTGGCTTGACTTCGACCTCCAGCACTACACCTCACGGTTTGATCGCGGCGGTAGCCTGCGACAGATTTTTGACGTAAGTGGTCATCCAGTTGTTCATTTCCCAGAACATGTGGAGAACGGATTCGCGGCCGGCGTAACCATGGGATTCTAGAGGGAGCAGGACGAAGCGGACCGTGCCGCCCTGGCCTTTGATGGCGCTGAAGAGGCGCTCGCTCTGCAACGGGAAAGTGCCGCTGTTGTTGTCGGCCTCGCCATGGATTAGCAAGATCGGAGCCTTGATCTTGTCGGCGTAAGAGAACGGGGACATCTTGTAATAAATTTCGGGCGCCTGCCAGTAGGTGCGCTCCTCGTTCTGGAATCCGAAAGGCGTGAGGGTGCGGTTATAGGCGCCGCTGCGCGCGATGCCAGCTTTAAAGAGGTCGCTATGGGCAAGCAGGTTTGCGGTCATAAACGCACCGTAGGAGTGGCCCATAACAGCCACACGATGGCGATCGACAACCCCAAGCCGCACGCCTTCATCAATGGCTGCCTGCGCGCTAGCCACGAGTTGATCGACGTAAGTATCGTTGGGCTCGGCCTGCCCCTCGCCAATGATGGGAATCGTGGCATTCTCAAGAACCGCATATCCTTGCGTGACGAACGGGATCGGAGAGCCCCAATAGAGGATAGGAAATTGATAAGGCGAGCCGCTGATTTGTCCGGCGGCGGATTTGGTTTTGTATTCGGTGGGATAAGCCTCCATCAGCGTGGGAAGCAGACCGTCGGTGGGCTTGTAGCCAGGCGGAAGGTAGAGATTAGCGCTCAGGTCAACGCCATCGGCGCGTTTATATTTCAGGACCTGTTTTGTGGGAAGCGGCGCGTTGCCGTAGGGACTGGGAAAGAAGGTGACCTGCTTGAATTCTTCTTTTGCCAGCGATTTGCGGTAATAGTTTGGAGGCAACCCCGGAGATTCTCGGCGGAGGAGGATCGTGGGGGTGGCGGCGTCGAGCACGAACACGGGAAACTCGAAAAAATGGTCGGCAGACTGCCAGAGGCGCTTGGTCTCTCCGTTGTTGGTGCTCATGACGGAGAGGAACGGGCGGTCCCCTTCGGGCGATGCCCCTTCAGCGCGGAGATAGACGCCGCGGGAATCTGCTGTGGTTTGTAAGACGCGCTTTCCGGCAGCATTCATGACTTCAAAGGGCTCGCCAGGATCGTGATAGCGGTCCTCAAAGGAGCCTTCAAACAATTTGACTGGCGCCGCTGGGGCATCGGGAGAGACGGCGAGAATTATTCTCTTGCGGTCTTTCCAGCGCGCCTCTCCGACTAGCGCCAGATGGCCGTTTCCCCAAACCAGACTGCTAAACCGGATGGGAAGGTCGGCGAGCTTGCGGGGCGTGCCATCGAACGGAGCGTTCAAGAGAAATAGAGTGTCGCGGACGGGAGCATCTTTGCGCGGATCGCCGCCATCGCCGGCTTCGACCCAGGAAACCGTCGCCGGAGCGTCGCTCCGCCAACCGAATTCACGAGGGCCTGCCTCGACCGCGTCGTGAATGTTAGGGATCGTATCTTCGAGCGGTTTATCAGCCAACTGCTTACTGGAGCCGGTCGCCAGATTGATGGCGAGAATGCGCTCGGGGAACATGGGGAACGGTAGCACGTAGGAATAGGGATGATGGCGCTGGTCTATGAGAATGTAGTGAGCGTCGGGGGAAGGCGAGGCACTCTGGATCACACCCGGCTCGCCAATGGCCTGCGTGGTGCCGTCGAGGTGAACGGTCTCCACTTGAGAGGTCGCGTAGTAGTCGAAAATTTGTTCGTCAGCGGGATTTTTCAGCAGATCCTCGTAGGTGGCGCCGGGGGTGACGCGTCCGAGATTTTCCTGGATCACGGGGCCATTGGGAACTTCGCTGCGCTTCGGGGCTGGACCTCGATCTTTAGGGACCATCTTGCAGACGAGGCTTGCCTTGTCGCTGGACCATTCACAGGGCTGGCCGAAGATGCCATTGAGCGCAATACCAGGCACGCGGTGAGCCTGGCCCGATGCCACATCGACGATCCACAGACTGAGACCGGCGTCGGTGGGACCCTCATGGTCACTGGCATTCACGAAGGAAACATGGCGAGCGTCGGGGGACCAGGAGACGAAACGGATCTTAGGATCGGGCGGGAGCCCGGAAACCGCCTTCGCTGCGCCGTTGGGAAGGGCCTGCAGCATCAGCGACGTGATATAGCGTCCACGGCTGGGGCCGATCGTGCTGGGGTTGAAGCGCAGGCCAGCCAAACGAAGCTCGGGTTGCGCCAGGTCGGAAACCGAGGGCAAGCCGGAGTAGGACTCGATTAACAGCCATTGGAGGCCGGAACTGTCCTTGGGGGAAACGTCGACCGCCGGGGTTGGGCGGGTGTCGACCAGATCGATGATGGCCTGAGGAGGCTTTTGATAGGGAAGACTGGTCTGCGCTTGGCTGCCATAGAAGCCGGCAAAAAGGAAAAATGAAATCAGGGCGGCGAACGCACGGCGAGAAATGGAATGCATGCAGTACCTCTTATCTGCTTTCGCAGGAAGAATCGGGGAATGTTGCACATTCTCCTGCGAAACTCGGCGTTGGGCAAGAAATTTTGGTGGGAGTCGATGGTGGGTAGCAAGGAAGGTCCCGCCGTTCTGCTCCGACTCCGGCGCCCATCCCCACGGAGACAGACTGCACAAACATGGCTGCAGGAAAGACCTGATTCGAAACTCTTAGTCTCAGTGAATACACTTATTGAGGCGTGGCCGTTGTCGAGCGATGAGTGCTTGGCAAGCGGATTTTTTCCTGTGCAATCACGACGACAAAGCCGCAGATGGCGTTGGATGGCCGGCTTCCTCCTGATTTTTGTTGCCGCTTCCGTGGTCTGCGTTCGCCTGGTGATTGCGCGAGCGCAACCCATTTTGCGTGCCCGTGTCATTGAGACGCTCTCGGCTCGGTTCAAAAGCCGGGTGGAACTTGCTGATCTGAATGTCTGGGTCGGGGATGGCGTGCACGTCGAGGGAAAGGGGCTGAGGATTTTCGGAACAATCGATCCGAATCTGTGGGAGGCCGGCGCACAACCCTTGCTCGAGATTGGACAATTCCGTTTCCAAACCTCGCTGCGCAGCCTGTTTCGCGAGCCCATGCATGTTGACATCATGTATGTGGACGGCCTCGTCGTGAATGTCCCACCCACGAACCGTCGCCAGGAGATCAAGGACCTGCGTCAACGCGGCCAGAAAATGAAGATAAGCATCGCCGTGGACCGCTTTGTGTGCGCGAACACGAAACTGATCATCAACCCGGCGAGACCGAGCAAGCCGCCGCTGGAATTCGACATCAGCGATCTGCGGTTGAAAGACATTGGACCCGGGCTGCCACTGCGTTTTGATGCGACGCTGGTGAATCCCAAGCCGGTAGGTGCAATCCATTCAACGGGCCGGTTCGGACCCCTGAACGAAAAAAGCCCCCGTGAGTCCGCAGTTGCGGGGGATTATTCCTTTACTCACGCCGATTTGGGGACGCTTCCGGGCATTGGCGGAATTTTGTCGTCCACGGGAAAGTATGGGGGCACGCTGGGACGCATCGAGGTGGACGGCCAGACCGATACGCCCGACTTTCAAATTGCCGTGAGCGGCCACCGCGTTCCGCTGCATACCGATTTTCATGCGATTGTCGACGGCACCGACGGCGATACCTATCTCGATCCGGTGAAGGCTACGGTGCTGCACTCTTCCTTTACGGCGCGGGGCAAGATCGTGCGCATCAAAAATCCGCACGGGCATGACGTGGAGCTGGAGGTTGTACTGGGGCGAGCGCGCGTCGAGGACCTGTTGAAGCTGGGGGTCAGGACAGACCCGCCGGTCATGACCGGCGTGATCGCGATGCGGACCCGGCTGAGTCTGCCGGCTGGGGGGGAGGATATTGGGAAGCGCCTGGAACTCGCAGGCAACTTCCATTTGCCTGCGGCTCAGTTCACCAATGACAAAGTTCAGGGACGGATCGATTGGCTAAGCATGCGCAGTCTCGGAACGAACGGCGTGGCCGAGGGACAGGCCGAGCAGGCTGTGACGTCCGACTTAAAGGGTACTTTTACGCTGAGTCAGGGAGTGCTCTCTTTTTCCTACCTGCATTTTCTAGTTCCGGGGACGCACGCAGATATGACTGGGAAATACACCCTGGACGGGGACACTTTCGCTTTTCACGGCTTGCTGAGACTGAACGCAAAGCTGTCACAGATGACGACCGGATGGAAGTCGATTCTGCTTAAACCAGTCGATCCGTTCTTTCACAAGAACGGAGCCGGCGCCGAAATTCCTTTCACCATCAGCGGGACGCGAGAAGCTCCCCGCTTCGGGCTCGACTTCCATTACAAGGACGAGCATTCCAAAGAAGATCATCTTTTGGAGGAGCGCGGACAGGCGGCGGCTCGATAACGCGCTGGTGAAAATCTGTTTCCTAAGTCTCGAAATTTCCCTCCCGTGACTTAACGTGCTTGCGGCAGAGCTCTTGGTCGAGGTTGGTGCGACTTTCCGCGGCGAATGAGACTAGGAAGAACCCAATCCGGCGCGGAAGTTCGACCACGAACTGAAGCCCGCTCCGATTTCGAACGCCTTACGCGGCCCTGCAAGGGCCGCTCTTCCACGGCCTGCCAGGCATTTCGCGCTTTAAACTGCCAGAAATCTATACAGCATCTGAGGTATTGATTGGACCCGATGAGGGACATAGTTTTCGAAAAGAAACCAGTGCATGACACTCCGCCCCATCGCTGGAACTCAACAGGAGGGAAAATAATGCCAAAGGAATCATTACGGGAGTTGTACGTGAATGAAATGAAGGATCTCTATAGCGCCGAAATCCAGCTGGTGAAAGC
>Ga0185299_10007482_pt1 | contig 11172 bp, 12 predicted proteins | sample PaiPotPPA55metaG_FD_128002 | JGI IMG/M metagenome (GOLD analysis project Ga0185299, IMG submission 128002) | Iron sulfur acid spring bacterial and archeal communities from Banff, Canada, to study Microbial Dark Matter (Phase II) - Paint Pots PPA... ...
CGTCCGCCACAACATCCTGATCACCCGCGACGGCGAACAGTTCTCGCCCCCCATCGCCGCCGCGGTCGCCGCCGTCCGCGCGATCAGCGCCGACCTGCCGCACGCCAACGCCGAGACTGCGCCGCGAGCGACCTGACGCTCAGGCCTGGGGCCCGCAACGGCAAGCAGCCAGAGCCAGCAGCCAGCGGAGGCGTGTCAGGTCTCTTCGGCGTGATCCAACGCGGTGTCCTAGATCCAGGAGTCGTAGATGCCGCCGGCGACCACCTCGTGGGCTACGTTGATCGGATGCGATCCGTTCCCGGTTGGGCACTGGCTTCCGCGCTCGGCGCACCGGTGCTGCTGATCGGCGGCTGGACGGTCGCCGCGGCCTTGCAGCCGGCTGGATACGATCCGGTGACCCAGAGCATCAGCTCGTTGGCCGCGCGCGGCGCGACCGACCGGTGGCTGATGACCGCCGCGCTGGCCGGTCTCGGTGGATGCCATCTGGTAACCGCGCTCGGTCTTCGCCCGGTGGCCAGGGCCGGGCGGATCCTGCTCGCGGCGGGCGGCGCGGCGACTCTGTTGGTCGCGGCCTTTCCGCAGCCGGCCGAGGGATCTTCGGCCGCGCACGTCGTGGCTGCGACCACAGCCTTTCTCGCCCTGGCCGGTTGGCCGGCGCTGGCGGCGGACCGCGGACCGGACGCCCGCTGGGAGCTGCGGCCCGGGGTCTCGGCGGTGGCCACGGCCGTACTGATCGGCGCAGTGGCCTGGTTCGGCTGGGAACTGCACACCGGAACGCGGATCGGCCTCGCCGAGCGGGTCGCCGCGGGCTCGCAGGCCTTGTGGCCGCTGGTCGTCGTGATCGCCGAGCGCCGGCGGCGATAGCCGAGCAGGCTTCGTGGCCGGTATGAAGGCGCGATGCCCCGGACAGCGTCCGGGGCATCGCAGAGTTTTGCTAGAGCGGCTGGATGTTCTCCGCCTGCGGGCCCTTCTGTCCCTGGGTGATGTCGAACTGGACCTTCTGGCCCTCGGTCAGTTCGCGGTACCCCTGGGCGGCGATGTTCGAGTAGTGGGCGAACACGTCCGGGCCGCCCCCGTCCTGCTCGATGAAGCCGAAGCCCTTTTCGGAGTTGAACCACTTCACGGTGCCTGATGCCACTGGGTGCTGCCCTTCGTAAACGAGAATCTTCTAGGTAAGTGTGACACGGGCCACCGACATCGGCGGGTAACAGGCATGGAATCGTGATCAAGACGCCCGACGGGAGCAGCGAAAGCCGCCCGCCAAGAAAGAGTCGATGATAGCGATTGCCACCTACAGCAGCGGTAAAGCGCCACGTGCGGCACCCTTCTGCAGCCCGAACTCCACGTACCCCTGCATAAAAATGACAATCTGCCCGCCGCCGACGCAGTCTTCGTGGATGGAGCCCGGTGCCGGTCAATCTCTCGGCAGTGTGCGGGGGAACCCGAAGCGGGCGAGGAGCCCGGGGTCGGCGAAGCGGGTGAGCCCGTGGACCTGGTGGCCGCGCAGGGTGATCACGATGAGTCCGCAGGCCCGCCAGATCGGCGCGCTGGGGTCCGGGTGGTAGAGGACGAGGGCGGGCTGGCCGTTGGCTCGGGTGGGCAGGAGTTTCAGCTGCAGGCCCGCGTGGGTCTGCACCAGGAATCCGGCGATCGGCCGGGGTCCGCGGTGCTCGGCGGGTTCGGGCGGCATGGTGAGCCTGGCGTCGTCGGTCAGCACGGCCACCAGTTCTTCCAGGTCGAAGCGCTCGAAGGCGCTGACGAACCGGTCGACGACGGCCGCCTCGGCCGGGGACTTGGGAATGGGCACGTCGTGCGGGTCGCGTTCGGGGCGCAGGCCGGCCCGGGCTCGGATGAGCGCGCTGTTGACGGCGGTCTGCGTGGTGCCGAGGATGTCGGCGGCCTCGGCGGCCGGAAACCCGAGTACGTCCCGAAGCACCAGGACCGCCCGCTGCTGGGGCGGCAGGTGCTGCAGTCCCGCCACGAACGAAAGGGCGATCGACTCCCGCGTGTCGTACCGGGCTTCGGGGCCGGGGATGAGCTCCTCCAGATCGAAGGGGTAGGGCTCGAGCCACCACGGATCGCCGGGCCGCGCCTTCCCCGACCATCCGACTTCCGGATCGGGCAGGTCGGCAAGTTGCGGTCGGCGGGATTCACCTCGCAGGTAGTTGAGGCAGCGGTTGGTGGCGATCCGGTAGAGCCACGCCCGCAACGCCCGGCCGTCGAACCTGCCGATCGAACGCCATGCGGCCAACAGTGCCTCCTGAAGGACATCCTCGGCGTCCTGGACCGAACCGAGAATCCGGTAGCAGTGCGCCTGCAACTCACGGCGATAGGGGGCGATGAGCTCGCTGAAAGCCTCACCGTCGCCCTCCCGGGCACGGGCAAGGGCCACCTCGACCTCGGTCATCCGCGGGACCTGTCCTTTCACGCAGCCGCCTGGATACGCCTCCTGGAAGTACAACACCGGCGGCGCCCCGGATTCATCGGCGAATCGACGGGACGGCCGGTGCTTCAACTGGTGAATCCTGACCAGTCGACAGCGGAGGCACTCGTGACCTCAGTAGTACCCAGAACAGACACCGGCGGCAGGCAGACCGAGGCGGCCGGTGAAGAGCACCGATGGCGCGCGTTCTCACTGCTCGCCGTGGCCTTGTTCATGACAGTGGTCGATATGTTGATCGTCAACGTCGCGCTGCCGACGATCGGCGGCAAGCTGCACTTCGCCGAGTCTGACCTGCAGTGGGTGGTGACCGCGTACGCGCTCACCTTCGGCGGGTTCCTGCTGCTCGGCGGACGTGCCGCGGACCTGCTCGGCCGCAGGCGCGTGTTCATGGCCGGACTGGCGCTGTTCACCGCGGCCTCGCTCGCGTGCGCGCTGGCCGGCAACGCCACGTTCCTGATCCTCATGCGCGGTGTCCAGGGCCTGGGCGCCGCCATGCTGCTGCCCGCCGCGCTCTCGATCGTGATGAACATGTTCCCCGAAGGCGCCGAGCGCAACAAGGCGCTCGGAATCTGGGGTGCCATCGGCGCGAGCGGGGCGACCGTCGGCGTGCTGGCCGGCGGCGTCCTGACCCGGTACGCGGGCTGGCCTTATATTTTCTACTTGAACGTCGCCATCGGCGGCGTCGCGTTGCTGCTGACGCGGCGGATGGTGCCGGAGAGCAGGCTGCGCGGCGTACCCCGCCGCTACGACCCGCTCGGCGCCGTCACCGTGACCGGCGCCCTGGTGGCACTGGTCTACGCGATCTCGCAGGCGCCGACCTACGGATGGACGGCCACCCGGACCGTGGCCCTGCTCGCGTCGGCGGCGGTGTTGCTCGCCGCGTTCGTGGCCATCGAGGCGAGGGCACAGGCACCGCTGCTACCGCTGCGGCTGTTCCGGCTCAAGACCCTCGCCGGGTCCAACGCGGTCGGCTTTCTGCTCGGGGCCGGCTTCTACGGGTACATCTTCACCGGCACCCTGTACATGCAGCAGGTCCTCGGATACTCCCCGATGAAGACCGGCCTCGCCTGGCTGACCGTCGGCCTGACCGGGGTGCTGTTCGCCGGGCCGGCGCAGATGCTCGTCACCCGCGCGTCGGCCAGGCTGGTGATGGCGGCCGGGATGACGATGACCGGAGCCGGCATCCTGTGGGCGACCCAGGTGCCCGCCCACGGGACCTTTCTGGCGAACCTCGCCGGCCCCTTCTTCCTGACCGGCAGCGTCACCTGGGTCTTCATCCCGGTGTCGATCGGCGCCCTGGCCGGGGTCACCGAGCGCGACGCGGGGGTCGCCTCCGGCCTCATCGACTCCTCCCAGCAACTCGGCGGCGCGATCGGGATCGCCGTCGCGTCAACCCTGGCGGCCACGCGCTCTCGTTTCCTGCTCGGCCAGGGCCACACCACCGCGGAGGCCCTCACCGGCGGATTCCACTGGGCACTCTGGGCATGCGGGCTCATCGGACTCACCGCCGTCCCCATCGCGCTCCTCTTCGTCCGCCGCAGCGACTTCGGCGTGGCCGCAGGGCACACCGCGGCCGACACGCGACCCAAAGCCCCGGCCACGGCACCGGCCGTCGACTGATCGCGGCCGACCGCAAGGTGCTCGTGGCCGCCACGCCAAAGGGCCGGGACCTGGTCGGCAAGATCCTCACCCACCGGGAGGCGTGGCTTACCCGGGCCCTGACGGACGTGATCGACGCGCGTGCGCACCGGCTGCTCGACGAAGCGGTCGAACTCCTCAACCGGTCGATGGGATACGAGTCAGACGAAAAGACAATCCGCTGAGTCCCCCGAGGGCCCAGCCACGCGGCGAGGACGAGACCGAAGCCGCGGCCGGGTGACGCGCTGCGCTCTACGGCCGGTTAGCGGCCCGCGAGCGCAGCCGGGCGCTGGTCGGCCAGGCGGTGCAGGTCGGCGATCGCGTGGTCGAGCGCGACCCGCAGATGGTAGGAGCTCCCGGTCGACTGGAGGATTCCGACACCGCCCTGGATCGCCACCAGCAGCGCCGCCGCCCGCTCGTCCACGTCGACCTCCTGCGGCAGATGGCCGGCCTGCTGCAAGGCGCGGATGCCTACCGCGAGGTGTTCCTGCCAGCGGTCCATCAGCCCCACCACTATCGCCTGCGCACCGGGCGTGCGACTGCCCAAGTGCTGCGAGAGCGAGGCAAGCGGACACCGGTCGCCCTGCTCCTCGTACCGCTTGATCACCGCGCCCCGCCACCGCTGCCAGGCCTCCCACGAGTCCAGGCAGCTCAGGTGGGGCTGCTGGTCCTCAAGGACCTGCTCGGCCTCGAACCTGGCCACCGCGAGGAGCAGGTCCTCCTTACCCCCGCTGAAGTAGTGGAACAGCTGGCTCTTGCTCGTGTGAGTGCGCGCCATCACGTCGTCGAGCGTCGTCTGTTCGATGCCGCTTTCCCGCAGCAGAAGCGCCGCACCCTCGACGATGCGCTGCCGGGTCGCCCGGCCCTTGGCCGTCAACTCCTTGCCCATGACGCCTCCCGCAAACTGGACTACAGAGTCCACTGTACTCCGGGACGGCCAAACCCACTCGCCTCGCGACGCTACCGGCCAGTAGCTTATTCTGAGCGTATTGAAAACCTCGTACACGCTGGCAACACCACGCCTCGTTGACTGGGTGCATGCCCTACAGCGACCCGGCCATCCCGACGACGGGGATCACGGTCTACGGATGTGCGCAGGACGAGGCTGTTGTGTTCCGGGAGTTGGCGCCCCGCTTCGGCGTGACGGCCACCATCACGGCGGCGCCGGCCTCTGAAGCCAATACCGAGCTGGCGTCCGGGAATCGATGCATCAGCGTGGGTCACCAGACCCGAATCGCAGAGGACACTCTTCTTGCCCTGAGCCGGGCCGGCATACGGTATATCTCCACACGAAGCGTCGGGCTCAACCACATCAATGTCGCGTACGCGCAGAGCGTCGGCATCTCTGTCGGAAATGTCTCGTACTCGCCCGACGCCGTGGCCGACTACACGTTGATGCTGATGCTGATGGCAGTGCGCAACGCACGATCCATCGTCAGTCGCGCCGAAGTGCACGACTACCGGCTGAACGACGTCCGCGGGAAAGAGTTGCGCGATCTGACCGTCGGAGTGGTGGGGACGGGGCGCATCGGAGCGGCGGTCATCGAGAGGCTTCGGGGGTTCGGCTGCCGCATCCTGGCCTACGACCCTCGCCCCAAGACCGCCGCCGACTACGTTCCCCTCGACGAGCTGCTGCACCTCAGCGACATGGTGACGCTCCATACACCGCTCACCGCGGACACGCATCACCTCCTGGATCGCCGACGTATCGAGCAGATGAAGCGCGGCGCGTTCATCGTCAACACGGGACGTGGCTCGCTCCTCGACACCGAGGCCCTTCTCCTTGCCTTGGAGAGCGGCGGGTTAGGGGGCGCGGCGTTGGATGTCCTCGAAGGCGAAGAAGGCATCTTCTACGCCGACTGCAGAGGCACACCCATGGAAAACAGTCTGCTGCCACTGCTACAGAAGCTGCCGAACGTGCTGATCAGCCCGCACACGGCCTATTACACGGAACACGCTCTGCGCGACACCGTTGAAAACTCCCTCATCAATTGCCTGAAGTTCGAGAGCGAGACGCAGCATGCATAGGTTGAAGGTCGGAATCATCTTCGGAGGCTGCTCCGAGGAGCACCCGGTCTCCGTCAAGTCCGCGCGCGAAGTCGCGGAGAGTCTCGATCGCGAGAAGTACGAGCCGTACTTCATCGGGATCACGAAGAATGGCGCCTGGAGGCTCTACGAAGGCCCTGACGGAGACTGGGAGAACGGTAGCAGCAGCCGTCCGGTAGTGCTGTCGCCGGATAGAAGCGTGCACGGACTGCTCGTGCTGGCTGACGGGAAGTACGAGGCGGTCAGCCTGGACGTGGTGTTCCCCGTACTGCACGGCCGGTTCGGCGAGGACGGCGCGATACAGGGGCTGATGGATCTCTCCGGCATCCCCTACGTCGGCTGCGACGTCCAGAGTTCTGCCCTGTGCATGGACAAGTCCCTCGCCTACATCATCGTGAGAGACGCGGGAATCGCCACACCGAACTTCCGGACCGTCGCGCAGGACGAAGACGTCGATCCTGACCAGTTCGTCTTCCCTGTCTTCGTGAAACCGGCCCGCTCCGGATCGTCCTTCGGCGTCACCAAGGTGCACTCGAAGGACGAACTTCCGAGTGCGGTGGAGGCCGCGCGGAATTATGACTCGAAGATCTTGATCGAGGAGGCTGTTGCCGGCAGCGAGATCGGGTGCGCGGTGCTGGGGAACGGCACGGACCTGTTTGTGGGCGAGGTAGATCAGATCGCGCTGTCTCACGGGTTCTTCCGCATCCATCAGGAGGCTACGCCGGAGGACGGCTCCGAGAACTCGACGATGATCGTCCCCGCTGACATTCCGGCTGAGTCACGCGCGCTCGTTCAGGAAACCGCGAAGGCCGTGTACCGCGCCTTGGGGTGCAGGGGACTTGCGCGGGTGGACCTCTTCCTGAAGAACGACGGGGAAGTCGTGCTCAACGAAGTCAATACCTTGCCCGGCCTGACCTCGTATAGCCGTTATCCAAGGATGATGGCTGCCGCCGGGCTGCCGCTCGCCGAGGTGATCGACCGCTTGGTGTCGCTGGCGCGGACAGGCGACGACGATGAACGGTGACTTCGTCTTCATCGACCAGTTCGTGCCCGGAATACGCTGGGATGCCAAGTACGCCACGTGGGACAACTTCACCGGCAAACCGGTGGACGGCTACGTGGCCAATCGAATCGTCGGCACCAGGGAATTGTGCGCGGCCCTGGAACGTGCGCGAGTCGAGGCCGCGGCGCTGGGCTTCGGCCTGCTCCTGTGGGACGGCTATCGCCCGCAACGAGCCGTGGATCGTTTCCTGAGCTGGTCGAAATTGCCGGAGGACGGCCGGACGAAGCTCAGGCACTATCCCAATATCGAGCGGGCCGAGATGTTCGAGCGGGGATACGTGGCCGCACAGTCGGGCCATAGCCGGGGCAGCACGGTCGACCTGACGCTCTTTCACCTGGCCACCGGCGAACTCGCTCCCATGGGTGGCGACCACGATCTGATGGACTCGCTCTCACACCATGGCGCGGAAGGAATCTCGGCGGTCGAAGCAGGGAACCGGCGGGACCTCTGTTCCATCATGGGAGCCAGTGGCTTCACTTCGTACGAATGCGAGTGGTGGCACTACACGCTCAAGGACGAACCCTACCCGGACACGTACTTTGATTTTCCGATCACGTAGCCTCTGCTGAATGCCAAGCCGCGGCGGGGAGCCGCACCGTTACACGTAGCCCGCCACCGGTCCGGGGCGTGAGGGTGAGGGTTCCGTCGTGTGCCGCGGTGATGCTCTCGACGATAGCGAGGCCGAGCCCGACGCCCGCGTGGTCTGTGCGTACCCGTTCGGTGCCGCGACGGAACGGCTCGGTGAGCGTGGGGACCAACTGCGAGTCCAGCTCCTCGCCGGTGTTCTCGACGGTGAGCACGACGACCCCGAGGCGGGCGCTGGTCGTGACCCACACGGTGCCCTGTTCGGGCAGGTTGTGGACGATCGCGTTGTGCACGAGGTTCGTGATCATCTGCAGCAGGAGCGCGGGTGAGCCGATGGTGAGAGTGGTTTCGCCGGAGGTCTCGATGGTCAGGCCGCGCTTCTCGGCGAGGGACAGGAGCGTTTCGGCCGCTTCTTCGGCCAGAAGCGACAGGTCGACGCGTTCTCGCGTGAAGGACTGCCGGTTGGCGCGGGAGAGCAGGAGCAGTGCCTCGGTGAGATCGATCGCTCGCGTGTTGACGGCGTGAAGACGTTCGACGAGCTCGCCGTTGACCCGGCTCGGATCCTTGCGGGCCACACCGAGCAGCGTCTGCGTGATCGTCAGCGGGGTGCGCAGCTCGTGGGAGGCGTTGGCGGCGAACCTCTGCTGCTCGGCGACGTGTGCTTCGAGCCGCGCGAGCATCGTGTCGAAGGCGTCGGCGAGCTCGCGGAACTCGTCCGTGCGACCGGGCAGGTGGATGCGGTGGGAGAGCGAGCCGGTCGCGGCCAGGCGTGTGGCATCGGCGATGCGGGTCAGGGGCGCGAGCATCCGGCCGGCCAGAAGCCACCCGCCCACGAGGCCGAACACCAGCAGGAACGCCAACGCGACGGCCGCGGCCGGGGCGAAGTCGCGCAGGAGGGCACCCCGGCCGGGCATGACCTCGATGTACGTGGCATGCACATGGACGTTCGTACCCCTCTGCACATAGCGCAGGAGGAACCACCACACTGCGGCGAGGAGCAGGGCACCCGCGACCATCAGGAAGCCGGCGTAGCTCAGGGTCAGTTTGAGGCGGACGCTCCGACCGGGGGTTCTATCCACGCTCTGCTCCCTCACGCCCGTCTTCGGGTGCTGCGATCCGGTACCCGACACCGGCCACGGTGGCGATGACCCAGGGTTCGCCGAGACGTCTGCGCAGAGCTGAGACGGTGATGCGCACGGCGTTGGTGAACGGGTCGGCGTTCTCATCCCACGCCCGCTCCAGCAGCTCCTCGGCGCTGACCACCCCGCCTTCGGCGGCGACGAGCACATCGAGCACTGCGAACTGCTTGCGGGTGAGCCCGATGTAGCGGCCGTCGCGGTAGACCTCGCGGCGGAACGGATCCACCCGCAGGCCCGCGATCTCGCGCACGGGCGGCCTGACGCGGCCGCGCCTGCGGTCCAGCGCCCTGAGCCGGAGCACGAGTTCCTGCAGCTCGAAGGGCTTGGTGAGGTAGTCGTCGGCGCCGAGCCCGAATCCGGAGGCCTTGTCGTCGAGCCGGTCGGCGGCGGTGAGCATGAGAATGGGCATGCCGCTGCCGTCCGCGACGATCCGTCTGGCGACCTCGTCGCCGGAGGGCCCGGGGATGTCGCGGTCGAGGACGGCGATGTCGTAGGCGTGCACGTCCAGCAGCGCCAGGGCGCTCTCACCGTCACCGGCGAGATCGGCCGCGATCGCTTCCAGACGCAGCCCGTCACGGATGGCCTCCGCCAGATAGAGCTCGTCCTCGACGACCAATACGCGCATGATCTCCATGGTACGAACCGGAGCATATTGTCGGCATATCGAAAACGACATACGTGCTGGTAACGCCACGCTGCCTTGACTGGCGGCATGAGTCAATCCGCGGCAGCGCGAACAAAGCAGGGCGCGCGCCGTGGCTATCGCAGCACGGCGCCGAGTACGGACTCTGCCAGATCTACCGCAACGAGCCCTGGCACTAACGAACTGCGCCCCGAGGCGATCGACCATGGCCCCCTCCCATGTACGCCGACCCCACGCACGATCCGAGGATGCGAAAGTGAGCAGGCCTGTAGGAACCGGGTGAGGTCACTGGCGGCCGGGTCGCCGGTTGACTCCTTTCCTGCAGCCGCGGTACCGTCCCCCTAATTATCGTCAAACTGACGCTAAGTCAGGGAGGGTGACGGCCGTGTCGCTCACGCATTGGCTGGACTCGCTGGTCGCGCCACTGAACGTGGTGCTGTTCAACTTCGGGCAGGACGCCGTCACCTGGGCCGAACTGCTGGGCTTCGCCACCGGTGCGGTCGGCGTCTGGCTCACCGTCAGGTTCAACATCTGGAACTTCCCGATCGGGATCGCGAACAACGTCTTCTTCCTCGTCCTGTTCTGGACCGCGCGCTTGTACGCAGACGCCTCGTTGCAGATCGTCTACCTGGTGCTCGGATTCATCGGCTGGTGGGAATGGCTGCACGGAGGGAAGCAGCGCAACAAGCGCGTCATGGGGCACGCCTCGCGCCGCCTGGTAGGCGTATTGGTGGCACTCGTCATACCGGCGACTTGGGGTCTGACCGTCCTGCTGAGCGCGGCACACGACATCGCCCCGTTCTGGGACGCGCTGACCACGGCACTCTCCCTGGCCGCACAATGGCTGCTCAACCTCAAGAAGCTGCAGAACTGGTACCTCTGGATCGCAGCCGACGTGATCTACGTACCGCTGTACTTCGTGAAGGCGCTTAACCTGACCGGCATCGTCTACGTGCTCTTCCTGTCCATGTGCCTGCTCGGGCTGCGGACCTGGCGGCGCGAGATTGCCTCCGGAGCCGAGGTTGTGGCCACAGCGAGCCTGGTAGCGACGGCGTGAGCGGCAAGAAGAGTGCGAGCAGCGGGGAGCCAGAGTTCGAGCACGGCCTGGTGATAGGCAAGTTCTACCCGCCGCACGCCGGCCACCACTTCCTCATCGACGCCGCAGCCGACGCCAGCCGCCGGGTGACCGTCGTGGTCATGGCTGCGGATGTCGAAACCATCCCCCTGGCCGCGCGAGTCGCCTGGCTGCGCGAGGCTTACCCTGACACGCAGTCAGCGGTCGAGGTCGTCGGCATCATCGACAACCTCGATGTCGACTTCGAGGACGAAGAAGCCTGGGCGGGCCACGTCGCACTGATGCGGCAGGCCGTCGAGGACTCCCGGCACGCCGCGCAGCCGATCGACGCCGTCTTCACCTCGGAACCCTACGGCGCGGAACTCGCCCGACGCTTCGATGCCGCGGACGTGCGGCTGGACCAGACACGTGCCACGGTCACGATCTCCGCGACCAAGGTGCGCGCCGACCCGGTCGCGCATTGGGCCATGATCGAGCCCCCGGTGCGGGCCTGGCTCGCCCGCCGCGTGGTCGTGCTCGGCGCCGAGTCCACCGGCACGA
>Ga0185299_10007484_pt1 | contig 11166 bp, 8 predicted proteins | sample PaiPotPPA55metaG_FD_128002 | JGI IMG/M metagenome (GOLD analysis project Ga0185299, IMG submission 128002) | Iron sulfur acid spring bacterial and archeal communities from Banff, Canada, to study Microbial Dark Matter (Phase II) - Paint Pots PPA... ...
ACCTACAGCGGGAAGGCAGTAATGCGGTATTTCGGTTTGGCTCTGGGCAGGACATCAAGGACAGCACGCGGGTTATAGCGATTGCCAGCCAGGGCGGCCTGGGAATGCCGGACCGCGATTATTATTTGCGCGCCGACGAAAAATCCAGGCAGCTGCGCGCCGACTATGAAAAACATATCGCGAAAATGCTGGAATTGTCTGGAGATCCTGCGGACAAAGCGGAGGGTGAAGCGAAGACGATCATGGGGATTGAAACGGCGCTGGCGAAGGCTTCGAAGACGCGCGTGGAATTGCGCGATCCGGAGAAAAATTACAACCTGATGGCGATTTCGGAGTTGAAGACGGTGACGCCGGACTGGTCCTGGGAAGGCTATTTGAAGGATGTGGGGGCGCCTCCGGTGCAGCAGGTGAACATGCGGCAGCCGGAGTTTTTCAAGGAGATGAATCAGGAACTCGATAGTATTTCGCTGAACGACTGGAAAACTTATTTGCGTTGGCACGTCATTCATGAGAATGCTCCGGCTCTACCGGAGAAATTTGTACAAGAAAATTTTGATTTTTATGACCGCAAGCTTTCCGGGACGAAAGAGATGTTGCCGCGGTGGAAGCGCTGTGTGCAGTCAACGGACCGGAACCTGGGGGAAGCGCTGGGGCAGGTTTACGTGGAGAAATATTTTCCGCCGGAGGCAAAAGCACGGGCGAAAGAAATGGTGAACAATCTGATTGCGGCGCTGCGTGCGGATATTCCGACGCTGTCGTGGATGGGGCCGGAGACCAAGAAAGAGGCGCTGGCCAAGCTCGAAGCCTTCAACGTGAAGATCGGCTACACCGATAAGTGGCGGGACTATTCCAAGTTGACCATTGATCGCGGCTCTTATGACGCCAACGTGCGGCGCGCCATGACCTTTGAAACGGCCCGGCAGCTCGGCAAAATCGGAAAGCCGGTGGACCGCACGGAGTGGGGCATGACCCCGCCGACCGTCAATGCGTATTACAGCGGCACGATGAATGAGATTGTGTTTCCCGCTGGAATTTTGCAGCCGCCTTTTTACGATCCGAAGGCCGATGACGCGGTGAATTATGGCGGCATTGGCGCGGTGATCGGCCATGAAATCAGCCATGGCTTTGACGACCAGGGTTCCAAATTTGATGGCAAGGGGAATCTGCACGAGTGGTGGACGCCGGATGACCGCAAGAATTTTACAGAGCGTGGCGATTGCGTGGTGAACCAGTTTAATGGCTATGAGGTAGAGCCGGGCTTGCATCAGAACGGCAAGCTGGTGCTGGGCGAAAGCATTGGGGATCTTGGCGGGCTGGCCATCGCGTATGCGGCTTACGAAAAATCGATTGAGGGGAAGCGGCCGAAGGATATTGATGGGTTCACGCCGGAGCAGCGATTTTTTCTGGGATGGGAACAGGTGTGGGGAACGAATCAGCGGGCCGAGGCAGCGCGGCTGCAGACCAACACGGATCCCCACCCGCTGGCGCATTTCCGAGGGAATGGACCTATTTCCAACATGGAAGCATTTGCCAAGGCGTTCGGGTGCAAAAAGGGAGACCCTATGGTTCGCGAGCAGGACTGCAAGATCTGGTGAGAGTGGCCCTCAGTAACTTCGTTCGGAACTGAATTTATTCAGGCGGTAGCTGGAAACTTCATGCTAGCGATTCGCATCGTGCCATAGTCTAACTATGTCAAGAGGTGACGCTTGCGTCAGTGACGCCGTCCGCCGCCGAGAGGTGTTGGCGCAGTACCGTGCCTATTCGATCCGGGAAGGGAGAGACATCGGGCGCTGCGTTCATCTTGCCGACCGTACGCGTTACGAGGTCTTGGCTTTGGTGTCGAGGCTCGATTCGCGGAGCCGACTACTGGTGCGGAGTATGTTGTGATGATTCGCTATCCCAGCGCGCCAACCGAGAACGGCGTGCCTTAAAACTTTTTTTTTGTTGGCCGCGCACCTGTCAAAGAGTTCTCCTGATCTCTTTGACTCCCAGGTTGAGCCGGCGCCGCAGAAGAGCTCGCAGAGTTGTGCCATCGGAATATCCCACCTGTGCGGCGACTTCATCGACGCTGGTGTTGCCGGTTTTCAATAGATGCACGGCGTGTTCCACTCGCAATCCCTGGAAGTATGTGAGCGGCGATTTGCCAAGCACGCTGTGCATGCGGCGTGCCAGCGTTCTCTTGCTGGAGCCAATGGCCTGGGCTGCGTCGTCGAGTGAAAATCCACGTGTCAGTTGCGATCGCGCCCAACTTTCGAAACGCTGAACGATCGGATCGGAATGGACCAGATGGTCCGTCAAGGCGTAAACAGACTGTGAGGTCCGGGAATCGACGATGAGATATTTCGCGGTGAGCGACGCGAGTTGTGGACTGACTCCTCGCACCAGCCACAGTGCGAGATCCATGTGACTCAAGGCCGCGCCGGCGGTCACGCAGCGTCCGGATTTCACGATCATGTTCGACTCGTCCAGCATCACGTTCGGATATCGCTTGCGAAATAGCGGCGCGAGCCACCAGGTGGTGGTTGCGCGATGATGGTTGAGCAGGCCGGACTCGGCCATCACGAAGGTGCCGATGCACGCAGCGGTCATCGTTGCGCCGAGGCGAGCCCATTGGCGAAGCGCGGCAGTGGCATCACGTACATCGGGCCTGACGAGAGCGGCCTCTAGCGGGCCTGGCATCTTGAACGCGATGGCCGGCACCACTACGCAGTCGGGCGCTCGCGTCCCAATAACATGGACCGGGACGCTTAGGCCCTGAGAAGTCTTGATGGCCCTTCGCATTCCCACGATTCTTACTTCAAATCGGGGTACCGCGAGTGCTGACATCGCAATGAGTTCGTTGGCCGTCTGAAAAACGTCGAGGACCGCAGACAAGCCCAAATCGAAGACATGGTCGAGAGCCAGGACATTCACACGCATGGCAAGGATGATACTAAATATGGCGTTCTTGCCTCTAGCAAAGAGAAGTGGCAAAGCCCAAGCTGCAGTTGTCGGTCATCTTCGAACCAAAGGAGATTGGAAATGCCTAAACTTGCTCTGTTTGTCCGCTTGGAAGCGAAGCCTGGTAAAGCAGAAGAGGTAGCCGCGTTCTTGAAGCAGGGCCTGCAGCTCGCGAACCAGGAGGCGACGACGCCGTTGTGGTTTGCGTTGCGCCTTGGGCCAACTACTTTCGCGATTTTCGACGCTTTTCGAGATGAAGCAGGACGGCAGAATCATTTAAATGGGCCTATTGCCAAGGCGCTCATGACACAGGCACCGAACCTTCTCGCGGCGGCTCCGGTGATCGAGAAACTGGAAGTGCTGGGCGCGAAAGTTCAGCAATAAAACTGTTGGGAAAATTCAGGGGCAGGGATTTAGAGCTCGGCGTCCTTGGGCGCGGCATCCGTCCTGGACACCATCTAAATCGATGCGACCCATTATTGTAACGGCATGTTCCGGGTATGCTAGGAAGGCCGTACGATGGATGGGTTTAACGTGATGGATGAAGGTCGAGTTTCCAGAAGAAACGCACTTACATACTTGGGGCTGTTGAGCGCCAGCGTTGCGGGGCGAGAATTCCTGGCGTCGTGGCTGCCCGTGCAATTGGTGCATGGCGATGAACCCCGCGCCTGTAACCATCTCCGGTATGCATCCGGAAATCCAGGAACCGGAGCCGGTTGCAAGGTACTCTCCGCAATTTTTTAATGCTGATGAATTCCGCACCGTTGAGATTCTCGCTGCGATGATTATTCCTACCGATGACGCACGCATGGGAGACGATCCCCAAAAATCAGTGCTGGATGGATGGAACCGCTGCCACGATATAAAAAATCTTCTGGTGGTGGACGCTGCGGCTTTCGTATCGCATCCGGAGAAATCGATTACGTTGACGATCATGGCGCTAGCCATGCGAGCTAGTGAACATCTGGCGGAAGAAATGCGGCTTAGCGCTTAGCTTTTATTGGCTTAACTTTTACTGGCTTAACTCCTGCCGGCGCTCATCCAGACATTGTATTTAAGTTTTTTCTTCGTAAATGTAGATGGCTTCATGGTATTGGTCTTACGATTTTAGCCTTCGCAAATGACTACACACATTGGACTGATAGGCGGCGGAAATATTAGCGAGACGCACGCGCGTGCTGCACTCGCGATTCCGGATGTTGAAATTGCGGCGGTCTTTGGTACCAACGCGGAAAAGGTCGGACGCTTGTGTCGCGAATATGGCGGAAAACCGTACGGCAACTTGGATGAGTTTCTTTCTCATCGGCCGATGCAACTGGCGGCCATTGGCAGCCCGTCCGGGCTTCACGCCGAGCAGGGAATCGCGGCTGCGCGACAGGGCCTGCACGTGCTTACAGAAAAGCCCATTGACATTTCCGTGGAGCGGGCTGATGCGCTTATCGGTGAGGCGCGTAAAGCTGGCGTGCAGCTGGGAGTTTTCTTTCAAGATCGGTGCAAGCCGGATATTTTGTCGGTGAAAAATTCTGTGGATGCGGGCGTGCTGGGCAAGCCGATTCTCGCGGACGCGCGAGTGAAGTGGTACCGTCCGCCAGATTATTACTCCAATTCGCGATGGCGAGGGACCTGGGACCTCGACGGTGGCGGGGCGTTGATCAATCAAGCGATTCATACGCTTGATCTCATGTTGTGGATATTCGGCGAAGTGAAAGCTGTTCAAGCTACATGCCAGACAGCACTGCATGCTATCAAAGCAGAGGATATGCTGATCGCGATGCTGGAATTTGCCAACGGGGCGCTGGGAGTATTGCAGGCGGCTACTTCGGTATTTCCGGGCTATCCGCGACGACTCGAGCTTAGCGGGTCGGAAGGCACGCTGATCATCGAGCAGGATCGATTGCTGGCGACTGATCTAAAAAAGTCGGCGCCGGATTTATTGAAAAATTCGGAAGCGGAGAAGAATTTCAGCTCGTCTTCACCAATAGTTAGCAATGCGCGAGGTCATCAGGCTGTATTGGAAGACTTCCTGCGCGCTATTCGAACGAATACGAAGCCGCGATGCGATGGACAGGAAGGGCGCCGCAGTTTGGCGCTCGTGCAAGCGATTTATGAGGCTTGCCGCACCGGGAACCGTGTGAACACGAACTTGTAAATGTAGAAGATATAGAAAATCGTTTATGCGGTTACTCGCGCGCATCCAACCGGCTTTGCGTGGCCCATAGCCCGGAAGACGGCGTGCTGATAAAAAATACCTCTTCACCATTGGGCATGATATTCCAGCCCTCTATCATTTTCTCCGGCGGATATTTGGCGAGCGCCTCGTCTAGCGGCACATAGCGATAATTGACCTGTTCGATTTCCTTCTTTGTTAAACGACCCGGAGCGTAGGAGATGGTGAATCGCCCTTCACTCGAGCCATGAATCAGGTGCGCCGCGGCATGAGCCAATTCCCGCAAATCGGAATTTTCCTTGTACTGCTTGAGGGTTTGCGATGTGCCGCGGTAACCGTATTTTCGAATCAGGTGATCTACCGATTCCTGCTCTCCGAATCGCTGCAATCCCGGCGCGATAATCAACAGATCGGCGCCATCGGCTAACGCCATGCGCGTGCGATAGACCGCTTTATTTGCTACCCAGGTGCTGTGAAATTCGTCCGCTTGCATGACTGCCACCACTTTGGAGATGGGTTTTTCCACGATGGTGACATTTTCTTTCTTACTGGCGCGTGCGGCCATCAAGTACGTTTCGAGATCGTCTCCCACGTAGACTCCGCAAGTGACCAGCCGGTTGTCGGGGCTGCGCTTCATCACCACCTGAAAATAAACATCCGGCAAGTGGGATAAAAAGTCGTTCTCCGCCCAGTTGAAACAACTGCGCAGCGGAGTGATGAGTTCCCCCAGGTTATTCTCGATTCCATAAATTGCCGCGGCCATATGTGAAGCGCGGATGGTTTCTTTGCCGCCCAGCCCGATAAAGTAATTTTTATTGTGATTGGCAAAGCCAAGGACTTCGTGAGGCACGACGTGGCCGATGTTGATAATCAGGTCCCAGGTTTCGGTCATCAGCGATGTATTCAAGTCGACGGGTATGTCCCAATCGGCGACACCGCCGGTGCTACTTGAAACCATCTTGCCCGGAATGACGCCAACTCTTTTGACTCCTCCGATCCAATCATGAACGTGAATACGCTCGTTGGGGATACCGCCGAAGACCCAGAGGTTTTGCTCAACAGTATGGGGAACATGCTGGCCCAGCGTAGGAATGACGTGCACATCACAATGCGGCGCAAGCGCGTTATAAAGAGTTTCGGTTATCTTGCCGGAGCCGCTGTGGGCTCGCGTAAGATCCGGCGGCAGCAAAAGAACTCTGCGAAGTTCTTTGCCGATGCGACGCCGCGCTTCATCGAGGAGTCGAAGCGCCAGCGCGTCTACTTCGGCCCGCGACAGTTCGTCTGCTTCGCGCCAAAACCACGGCACTGGATCACCTCTCGCAGCTAGATTTAAATCTTAGTGCATTGCTAGAAAAAAATAGCCGGGCTCTACCGATTGACTCCACTGGCCAGGAATCCGCCGTCGACCACGAGCGTTTGCCCCGTTATGAACGAGGCCGCATCGGAGGCCAGAAACACCGCGGCGCCTGCAACCTCATCGACACGACCGAAACGCGCCATGGGAGTGCGCATCAATAATTCGTGGCCGCGCTCGGTGCCGTCCAGTAATGCGGTATTCAATTCTGTACGGAATACGCCCGGCGCGATGGCATTTACCAGCACGCCATGTTTCGACCATTCGACCGCCAACGACCGCGTCAGTGAAACCACCGCCGCTTTACTGGCGGCGTAAGCAGCGACCTCCGACAAGGAAACAAAACTATTGAGCGAAGCAATATTTATAATGCGGCCGTATTTTCGCTCGAGCATGTACTTGCCAAAAATCTGGCACGAGCGCAAGGTGCCGGTCAGGTTGGTATTAAGAATATCGTCCCATTCGTCCTCTGGAAATGTTAGCGTCGGCGCCCGCCGAATCTTTGCGGCGCAGTTCACGAGGATGTCAACTCTACCAAAGCGGTGAAGCACCTGCTGAAGTAGGTCTTCCAGGGAGGCGCGACTGCCAACGTCGCAGGTCACGCGCATGGTGCTGCAATTTTTAGCTTCGAGTTCGGCGGCGAGGCTGTCGACTTTATCCTCGTTTCTCCCCGAGGCGATCACCGTAGCGCCGGCATCGGCAAGACCGAGAGATATTGCCCGTCCGATGCCGGCCGTACCGCCGACAACGACTGCTATTTTGCCTTGCAGATTGAGCGAAGCCGCGTTCATCGTTTTTCGCACCGCGCAGATAATTGAAGCGAGCCAGAAATCCTGAATATTGTCGCGGTTAACGTCAACGAAGTACAGTTCGGTTCGGACGGCGTATTGTTATATTTGCCTTACCGAAGAATTTAGCGAAAGAAAGCTTCGCGCAGCACGAGAGGCGTTAGTATCCTTCCTGCGCACTCAGGATCTCTGAATATTGCCAATAGCATGAGTACATCTCAAACAGCTGCGAGCCAGAACCGCGAACAGAACTTCGCTATAACGCCGCGCCTGGGCCGGGTTCGTTGGACGATCTGCGCCATGCTCTTCGTCGCTACCTCCATCAATTATATGGACCGGCAAGTGATCGGTCTGCTCAAGCCCACGCTGCAACAAAGCATCGGCCTCACGGAAGTGAATTACGGTTACATCATCGCCGCGTTTCAGCTGGCTTATGCGATCGGACTGATTGGCGCGGGCCGTTTGGTGGACCGCTTGGGATGCCGCATTGGATATCCGCTTTTTATGGGGGTATGGAGTTTGGCGACCATTGCTCATGCGCTGGCCGGCTCCGCTCTTGGCTTCGGCGTGGCGCGTTTTTCTCTGGGACTGGGCGAGGCAGGCAATTTTCCGGCGGCCATTAAGACGGTGGCGAACTGGTTCCCGCAGCGAGAACGCTCGCTTGCAACAGGAATATTGAACGCGGGCACAAATGTAGGCGCGATTCTCGCGCCGGCGACCGTTCCGTGGATCACCATACGCTACGGCTGGCGCACTGCGTTCGTGGCCACGGGACTTTTGGGCATTCCCTGGATAGTGTGGTGGTTCAAGAAGTATCGCAATCCTACCGAACATCCTACGTTGACTGGCGCCGAGTTGCAGCACATCTGCGGTAGTGCAGTGGAGCAGACCGGAACACAAATCCCTTGGTTTAAACTTCTCAGCTACCGACAAACCTGGGCTTTCGCCATTGCGAAATTTCTCACCGATCCGATCTGGTGGTTTTATCTTTTTTGGCTGCCTTCGTTTTTCCACTCGCGTTTTAATCTGGACTTATCGCATCTTGGCTTGCCGCTGATCATCGTCTATAACGTCTCGGTGATTGGCAGCGTTGTGGGCGGCTGGCTTCCCGCGCTTTTTCGATTCTCTGCCGACCCTGCCAGGGCGCGCCTGACCGCTATGTTTATTTGTGCGTGCCTGGTGCTTCCGATTTTTAGAGCCGGGCACCTGAAATCCGAGTGGGCCGCGGTGGCATACCTTAGCCTGGCAGTGGCGGCGCATCAAGGATGGGCGGCAAATCTTTTTACGATTCCTTCGGACATGTTTCCGCGCAGCGCCGTGGGCGCCGTCGTCGGCATCGGCGGCATGATGGGATCTGTTGGCGCGGTGCTCTTTTCGGTGACGGTCGGAAAGGTCCTGCAACTGAAGGGAAGTTATGTCACGCTTTTCGGAATGGCCGCCACTGCTTATCTGATAGCCATAGCGGTCATTCGCATCCTGGCGCCGGGACTTAAAAAGGTGGAAGTTACGCCCTAATTTTTCGAGGGAACCCAAATGAAAAAAACTTCAGTCGACCGGCGGGAATTTATCAAGACTTCTGGCAACGCCGCTGCGGGTATGATGGTGACCGCAGGACTTCCTGTTCGGGCCACAACCAGCCGAATGACATCGGACTCACGCGTGAAGCGCTCCCTGAAATTTTCGGTTATCGGCGTCAATCACGATCACATTTATGTTCAGGTGGAAGCGGTGCGCCGCGGTGGCGGGGAACTGGCGTCTTTTTACGCGAAGGAACCGGAGCTGGCGGCCTTCAGCAAACATTATCCGGACGTAAAACTGGCTCGGAGTGAAAAAGAAATACTCGAGGACCCCTCAGTTAGGCTGATCCTGAGCGCTTCAATTCCCGGTGATCGCGCTCCGCTAGGCATCGAAGTGATGCGCCACGGAAAAGACTTCATGGTCGACAAGCCGGGCATGACTTCGCTCGAACAACTCGCGGAAGTGAGAAGCACGCAAAAGTCGACGCAGCGGGTTTATTCCATTATGTACAGCGAGAGGTTCGAGAATCGCGCGACGGTACGCGCCGGGGAAATAGCGAAGGCCGGCGAAATCGGCCGCATTCTGCAAACTATCGGCACCGGGCCGCACCGGATGAATCCGTCGCAACGTCCTCCGTGGTTTTTCGAACGCGAGCGATATGGGGGCATCCTCTGCGATATTGGCTCGCACCAATTCGACCAGTTTCTTTATTTCACCAATTCCACGAAAGCTGAAATTGTAGCTTCACAGATCGGCAACCTGAACCATCCGCAGTACCCGGGCCTGGAGGATTTTGGGGATGTGATGTTGCGAGGAGATCACGGGACAGGTTACATCCGCGTCGACTGGTTTACGCCTGATGGTCTGGCTACCTGGGGAGACGGGCGACTCTTTGTGCTGGGCACTGACGGCTATTTAGAGATTCGTAAGAACGTGGACATCGCAGGAAGAAACCTCGGCAGCCATCTTTTTCAAGTGGATCAGAAGGGCACTCGATATATCGATTGCCAGGACGTGCCTCTGCCGTATGGAGAGCAACTCATCAACGATGTGCTGGATCATACCGACACGGCGATGAATCAGGAGCATTGCTTCTACGCGATGGAATTGGCGCTGAAGTCAGAAAAACAAGCGCAACGGATCGATCGAAAGGCCTAGTCGCTGGACTAATCACTGGGGTGATCTGGCAAGAGCGCTGGTCATTGGTCATTAGTTATTGAGGTGATTCGCGCTTTACTTGCTCCAGATTGTCACGCGCGTTTGCGAGCGTTGGGTTGATGGCCAGCGCTTTTTCCAAATGCACGCGCGCTTCCTTCCAGTTCCCTAATTCCGCGAGCGCCGCTCCAAGATTTGCTTCCGCATTGGCATCCTGTGGATTGATGCGCACCGCCACACGAAATTCTTCCACCGCTGCTGCGAAATTATTTTGCATGGCCAGCGCGGTTCCCAAATTGTAGTGCGCGTCAAAATAGTCGGGCCGGGAACGGAGCGCGGTCTGCAGATAAGCTACGGCCGTATCGGGGTGGCCCGCGGCCAGATTCGCGCCCGCGATAGCATTATTCACGGTGGCATCCGCGGGGCGGATGCTCAGAGCCATCGCGTACTGTTTTTCCGCGCCGGCTAAATCGCCTCGTCCTTGCAACATCGCGCCGAGATTGTAGTGGGCTTCAAAGTCACCTGGATTTTTGTCGACGTTGTGGCGCGCCAGGGCCTCTTGCAAAATTCTCCGGGGATCCACTGTGTCTCCCGGATTGCTGCGCGGCAAAACTTGCAGCCAGAGATGCGCCATTTCGTCGCTGGCACGGTTGCCTCCTACTACCCGTTTCGGCGGCACATTAGGATTACGAATATTTTCATCGGAGTTATCGTAGCGATAGCGCATGGAAATTACCGTTCCCGCCGGCAACTCCACGGGAGCCTCGTAGCGAAAGACTGCCTGCCAGTTCAGGTCCCATGCCGGAATGTGAATCAAAGATTTTTGTGTTCCGTCCGGGAACTTCGCGAAGGCCTGCAAGTCCTTTCCTACGTAATGTGCGTGCGGATAAATTGCCAACAGCTGCACGTCCTTGGGCAGTGTGAACTCATCGGTGACAAGAAAGTTTTTGTCTCCAGGGGGAATATCCAACTTCCGGTCGTTTTCGAGTTGCAGCAACATCGGAAAACGCGTGGCGGGTTGTTCGGTAAAATACAAACCAAGGCTTGGCTGAATCCACTCCGCTTTTCCCGATGGCTGCAAATGAATGTTGAGAACCAGGTCGGTGCCCGCGTCGAGGCGCAGGGCCATGCCGTCCGGCTCAGTATAAGGAGCCGTTCCCGGCTTCCAGAAAAGGAAATGGCTGTCGGGATCAAACGCCTCGGATTCGATTTTAATTTCCATGCCGCCAAAGCCGGCGCCCGGT
>Ga0185299_10007485_pt1 | contig 11164 bp, 7 predicted proteins | sample PaiPotPPA55metaG_FD_128002 | JGI IMG/M metagenome (GOLD analysis project Ga0185299, IMG submission 128002) | Iron sulfur acid spring bacterial and archeal communities from Banff, Canada, to study Microbial Dark Matter (Phase II) - Paint Pots PPA... ...
GCGCAGCGCTTCCTGCTCCATCTCGTATTCCCGCACGCGCCACTTGACGATGTCGCCGATCGAGATCAGGCCGACAACCCGTTCGCCCTCGACCACCGGCAGATGCCGGAATTTTCCGAGCGTCATTATCTCCATGATCGCGGCAACGGTGTCGGACTGCTTGCAGCTGACGACCTTGCGCGTCATCACCGCGCTCACGGGTTCGTCGAGCACCGCAGCACCGCGTTCGCCGAGCACGCGCACGATGTCGCGCTCCGACAGGATGCCTTCGATGCGGCCCGTGCTCATCACCAGTACGGCGCCGATCTTCCGCTCCCCCAGGATTTTGATGGCAGAAAAGAGTTTCGCCTCCGGCTCGACGCTCTGGATGTTGTGGCCTTTGGTATCGAGAATTGTGCGTACCGTCATTGTCGTCTCCCTGAAGCCGATCGCGCCCTTAAACGAGCGCGGTCTTTATTCACCTGAGTTTTCAATCAACAGTTCAGCGCCGGTTTCGTTGCGGGCGCATTGGGAAGGCACGGCTTCCCGGAGCACATACGCGGGGCCAAGGCCGTGCCGCATCAAGACGGGATGATGGATGAAATCGCGTTGCCCCGCAAGCCAAGGATCAGCTGCGGTCCGATCCGTCGTCGTGGGACGCATCTGCAGCATGAGGCGCCGCGCGCGGAACCGGATCGAACAGGGAAAACAGCAGCAGACCGGCAAGAAAGCCGCCGATATGCGCCTGCCAGGCGACGCTGGCGCCGTCCGCGCCGATGGCGATCGATCCGACGCCGAAGATGATGTTGACGCCGAACCAGATGCCGAGAAACCCGAGCACGCGCCTGTCGCGCAGCGCACGCATCAGCGACAGCGCCGGCACCTGTGCGGCGGCAGCCGCATCGCCGCGACTGAACGACAGGAAACTGCCTCGCACGAAGGCAAAGCGGATCGCCGCCGCCATGGTGCCGGAGACCGACGCCGAAGCGCCGATCATCGGCGCCACCGCATGCTCATGGGTGACAAGATGCGCCAGCGCGCCGGCCGCCGCCGTCACCGCCATGAACACGAAAAACCGGACCGCGCCAAAGCGGCGCGCCAGCGCGCTGCCGAACGGCAGCAGCCACAGCACGTTGAAACCGATATGGCTGAGATTGGCGTGCAGCAGCGAATAGGTCACAAAGGTCCAGACCTTGGCACCGTCGCCGCCGGGAAATTCGATCGCCAGCAGCGTCGAATCGTAGCGCTTCGGAATGAACCCGAAGACGTCGATGGTCCAGTTTTCCAGATCCGGCGGCAGCAGCACGCGCAGGTGAATGATCCCCAGCAGCAGGACATAGGCGGTCAGCGCACCGGGCAGCGTCAGGATCGGCTCGCGCGGAGGAACCGGCGGCAGTTCCGGCGGGGATTCGGAGGGAGATTGCAAGGGGTCGAAGACCTCAGCCGGCGGCTCTTGCGAGCGATTGCGCCCCATTAGAGCGTTTTGGAGCGAAGTGGAAGCCGGTTGGCGTGAAAACCCGCGATGTCGCCGCGAGATACCGCGGCGGCCAAACAAAAAGGGAGGGCTCTGAGAAAGCCCTCCCTCTGCTTTTGCTGATCTTCCTGCGCAAAGGCCCCGGGGCGACATCCCCACCCCTCCCCGCGCAACGACCAAACTGTTCGACGCCGCCTGTGTCACAACCCCGCCGAACCTGGAGAACCCGGCGAGGGATCGAATGCGCGGACACTAGCAGGCTACCGCCGATCGCCAACCGAATAGTTAACTTAACGTTAACGGCGCAAAGCCGGCGCCGAGAGCCGCTGCGGCATGGACGCTGCAAAGCCGGTCCTGCACAACCAACCGAGGCAGGCGCGTGCGTGAATGCGGGACAGATATGTCCCGCCGCGCCGGACGCAGGGGCAAGGCCAAGACATGAAACATCCGTCAAGCCGCGAGTTTTTCGCCTATTGGGATGAGAAACGTGCCGGGGCGCGCGCACCGGACCGCAGCGAGATCGAACCCGGCGCGGTGCGCGAACTGCTCGGCGATATCTTCGTGCTGTCCTACGACAGCGCCGCCGGCTACCCGTTCCGCGTCGCCGGCACAAGGATCTGCGCGCTGCTCGGCCGCGACCTCAGGGATCGAAGCTTTTCGTCGCTGTTTATCCAGGACGGCCGCCGCGAGATCGAAGACATCATCACGGTTGTGACGGAAGAAATGCTGGCCGCGGTCGCCGGCATCACCGCGACCGCGGAAGACGGCGCGACGGCGCATCTGGAATTGCTGCTGCTGCCATTCAACAGCCGTGCGCACACGCCGCTCAGCCTGACCGGATCGCTCGCCCCGTTTGAAGGCGGACACAGCGTATTGCGGGATTTCAAGCTGACCTCGTGGCGCTATCTCCGCCACCCGCCGCAGCGTCTGGTTCCCCGCGCATTGCAGAAACTCAGGATCGCGCGCGGGCTTATGGTCTATGAGGGCCTGCGTTAGGACGCGGGCCCATCGGTCATGCCTTTTCATTGGCACGGAAGTCATTGGCGACGCGGGTGATGACGTCGCGCAGCCAGGCATGGGCGGGTTGGTTGTCGAGCCGTCGCAGCCAAATCATGGTGGCTTCAATCGGTTTGGGCGGACGCGACAGCCGATGGAAAACAAGGGGGTGGGACCTTGTCATGTGCCTGGCGACATTCAGCGGAAACACCGATACCAGGTCTGACGTCGCCAGAATCTGCGCGGCCGACAAGAATGGCGCACGCATCGCCGGTCTTGGCGCAGGCTTTGCCTTGCCAGGCCCGGCGTCGGCAAAATCGGCTCCAAATTGAGCGGACGAGATTTCCAATTGCGGAAGAGTTGCCAGCCTCTCCGTCGAAAATTCTCGCGCCTTCGCGACCGGATGACCCCTGCGGTGCACAACGACGAATTGATCCTGCAGCAGGCGCCTGAGAGAAAACCGCTCGCCTTGGAGGCCAGGCGGACCAATCACCAAGTTCAATTCGTTTCGATCAAGTAATTCGGGAATGTTCAACGTGCCGGTCGGCCGAAAGTCCAGCGTCACCCCGGGAGCAATCCTCGCCACATGCTCTGCTATCGGCGCGACCAAAACAATCGCCGCATAGTTGTCGACCGCAATGCGGAAGGTCGTCATCGCCTTTGCCGGCTCGAACTCAACCGGCTCCAGCGACTGCTGCAGCCCGTCAAGTGCCATCCTGACGGGCGTGGCGAGCTGTTCGGCTCGCGGCGTCGGTATCATTCCGTTTGGGCTGCGGACGAACAATTCGTCCTTCAACATGTGGCGCAGACGGGTCAGCGCATGGCTCATGGCGGGCTGACTGAGGCCGAGCCGCTGTCCTGCCCGTGTCACGGATCTGTCCCTCATAATGGCGTCGAACACCACCAGCAGGTTCAGGTCGATCGCGCCTAATTTCGGGGCTGCCTTGTTCAAGTGACCGCAACTCCAGCCATAATTCAAATCCGGCATGTGTCAATGAAGAGAATGCACTACTCGAATGCCAATCTCAACCCTAGAATTCCGCACTGTCGTCCGAAACAAAGCGATTCCGCCGGGCGCAGGAGGCTCGTTCGAAAGGGCGAGCCTGGTTCAACTCCGGGACCCAGCGGATCCCCCGAGAACTTATTTTGCACAGGAGGAGGCCATGATCGGAATCGTCGGGCTCGCCCTGCGACGACCTTACACGTTCATCGTCATGGCCCTCGTGATTCTGATTTTCGGAACGGCGTCGGCGCTGCGGACGCCGACTGACATCTTTCCGAATATCAATATCCCGGTCATCAGCGTGGTTTTCACCTTCACCGGTTTGCCTGCCGACGACATGGCCGGCCGTGTGGTCACGTTTTATGAGCGCTCGTTGCCCAACGCCGTCAACGACATCGAACACATTGAATCGCAATCGATCGCCAATTACGGGATCATCAAGATTTTCTTTCAGCCCACCGTGAACATCAACGCCGCTTTGGCGCAGGTCAACGGGATGTCACAGACCGTGCTGAAGCAGATGCCGCCAAGCATCACGCCGCCATTGATCCTGAGCTTCAATGCCTCGAGCGTCCCCATTCTGCAGGTTGCGCTTTCGAGCAATGCGTTGTCCGAAACCGAGATCTTCGATGATGCGCTGAACTTCATCCGCCCGGCTCTGGCTCCGGTGCCGGGTGTTTCCCTGCCGCTGCCGTTCGGCGGCAAGGTGCGGCAGGTCCAGGCCGATCTCAATCAGCAGGCCCTCCACCAATATGGCGTTTCGGCCAACGATGTCATCAACGCGCTCTCGTTGCAGAACCTGATCACCCCGGTTGGAACCCAGAAGATCGGCTCTTACGAATATACCGTCAACCTGAACGACTCGCCGAAAGCGGTCAAAGCGTTCAACGATCTTCCCATCAAGACCGTCAACGGCACCGTCATTTACATGCGCGACGTCGCCTATGTGCATGACGGCAATCCGCCGCAGACCAACGCCGTTCACGTCAACGGCGCCAGCGCGGTGCTGCTGACCATCGTGAAGGCCGGCGCAACCTCGACCCTCGACATCATCAACGGCGTCAAAAGCCTTTTGCCATCGATATCGCAGACGCTTCCGGCCAGCCTGAAGCTGACGGCGGTGGGCGATCAGTCGGTCTACGTGACCGACGCGGTGTCCAGCGTCATCAGGGAAGGCGTGATCGCGGCGGCGCTGACCGGGATGATGATCCTGCTGTTCCTTGGAAGCTGGCGTTCGACCCTCATCATCACGATCTCGATCCCGCTTGCAATTCTGGCGGCGCTGACCGGGCTCTCGCTGCTCGGCGAGACCATCAATGTCATGACGCTTGGAGGCCTGGCACTGGCGGTCGGAATTCTCGTGGACGACGCCACGGTGACCATCGAGAACATCAACCGTCATCTTGAAGAAGGCAAAGAGATCAAGCCGGCCATCCTCGATGGCGCACGGGAAATCGTCGTCCCGGCGACGGTGTCGCTGTTCTGCATTTGCATTGCTTTCGTGCCGATGTTCTGGCTTGGCGGCGTCGCCGGCTATCTGTTTCGGCCGCTTGCCGAAGCGGTGATACTGGCGCTGGCCGCTTCCTACGTGCTGTCGCAGACCCTTGTGCCGACGCTGGCGAACTATCTCCTGCGCCATCAGCGGGGCCACGGTTCGAGCGAGGACGGCGATCCGGTGAAACCCAGCCGCAATCCGCTCGCGCGCTTCCAGCTTGGATTTGAGCGCCGTTTCGAAAATCTGCGCAAGGCCTATCTGGGTCTGCTGCAGCTCGCCCTGCAAAACCGCATCAGGCTGACTGCCGGATTCCTGTGCCTCAGCCTGCTGTCGCTCGGGCTTGCGCCCTTTCTCGGACAGGATTTTTTTCCGGCCGTGGATGGCGGCCAGATCAAGCTCCATGTTCGCGCCGCGACGGGAACGCGGTTCGAAGTCACGACAAGCCTGACCGACCGGATCGCAACGGCGATCCAGCACATTATTCCGCCAAGCGAACTGGACGGGATTGTGAGCAATGTCGGGCTCACCGTCAGCGGCATCAACATGGCGTACAATAATTCCGGCACCATCGGCGTCGGCGACGCTGACATCTTGATCAGCCTCAAACCCAATCATGCGCCGACCGACAACTACATCAAAACCATGCGGGAAAAGTTGCCGCAGCAGTTTCCCGGAACGACCTTCGCTTTCCTCCCCGCCGATATCGTCAGTCAGGTCCTGAATTTCGGGGCGCCCGCGCCCATCGACCTGCAGGTGGCCGGCAGGGACCTTGCGGCAAACCGGAAGTACGCCAATGCGCTTTTGGCAAAGGTCCGGAAAATTCCGGGGATTGCCGATGCGCGCATCCAGCAGGCGTTTCAGCAGCCGACCCTTGACGTCAATGTCGACCGCACGCTCACCTCGCTTGTGGGCCTCTCCGAGAAGGATGTCGCCACGGCCATGCTGACGACGCTGTCGGGAAGCTCGCAGTCGGCCCCGACATATTGGCTGGACCCCATCAACGGCGTGTCCTACGCGGTTTCGGTCCAGACTCCGCAGCGCGACATTGACACCATGGCCGGTTTGAAAAACATTCCGGTCACCTCCCTTTCCGCCAATCCCCAACTCCTGGGGGGCCTCGCGAATGTCGAGCGGACCCGTAGCAACGCCGTTGTCTCCCATTACAATGTTCAGCCGGTGATCGACATTTTTGCGACGCCGCAGGGACGCGATCTCGGCGCGCTTGCATCGGACATTCAGCAGGTAATCCACGCTGCGGCACAAGATCTGCCGCGCGGCGCGAGCGTCACCCTGCGCGGCCAGGTCAGCACGATGACCAGCGCCTACCGGCAGCTCTATGTCGGGCTCGCGGCGGCGATCGTGCTGATCTACCTCTTGATCGTCGTCAACTTCCAGTCCTGGGCCGATCCCTTCGTCATCATCATGGCGCTGCCGACCGCGTTGGCCGGCATCGTCTGGGCCCTGTTCGCGACCGGGACGACGCTTTCCGTTCCGGCGCTCACCGGCGCGATCATGTGCATGGGCGTGGCGACCGCCAACAGCATCCTGGTCATCAGCTTTGCCCGCGAACGGATGGAAGCCGGCCTGGATGCAACCGCCGCCGCATTCGAGGCGGGTCGCGCGCGGTTTCGGCCCGTGATGATGACGGCCCTTGCAATGGTCATCGGCATGGTGCCGATGGCGATCGAGCCGGGACAGAACACGCCGCTGGGCCGTGCGGTGATCGGCGGGCTGATCTTTGCCACCTGCGCCACCCTGGTTTTGGTGCCCGCCATCTTCAGCCTGGTGCACGGCGGGCGGAACGCCACCGCTGATCAGCCAGACCCTGCAGCCCCCGCATGAAGCAAGAGGAGAGCAATATGCCCCCGGAAGACATCAGGCCTCCCAGCAAGCGGAGCCTGGTCACGGCCGCCACCGGCGCGGCTCTGCTTGCGTGCGTTGTGGTCGCCTATGGTTTTTTGGAGCGCGCGCAGAGCAAGCAGGAAGTTGTGCAATGGACCGAGGCGCAGGCCGTTCCGACGGTCGCCCTTATTCAACCCGTGCCCGGCAGCTCGCACCAAACGCTGACGCTGCCCGGCAACATCCAGCCCTTCAACAAGGCGGCGATCTACGCCCGGGTCAACGGTTACGTGGAGAGTTGGGACCACGACATTGGATCACCAGTCAAGGCCGGGCAAGTGTTGGCCACCATCGATGCGCCCGACCTCGATCAGCAGCTTGGTCAGGCGAAAGCCACGCTGGCGAGCGTCGAGGCCAATGAGCAAATCGCAACGCTGACCGCGAACCGGAACAACGTCCTGCTGCAAAAGCAGATCGTGGCCCAGCAACTTGCCGACCAGACCACGGCCGACGCCAACGCAAAGAAGGCCGTCGTCGACGCCAACGCCGCAAACGTCCGTCAGCTCGAGGCCATGCAGTCGTTCAAGACGCTGGCGGCGCCGTTTGACGGCGTCGTGACCGCCCGAAACGTCGAGATCGGGATGCTGATCAATTCGGGAGGTTCAGGCCAACCGCTTTTCGAGGTGTCGGATTTGCATCGCGTTCGCATCTACGTCCAGGTGCCGCAGTCGTTCTCGGCCGGCCTCACGCCGGGACTGAAAGCCACATTCGAAATGCCGCAATATCCGGGCGTGCAATTCGACGCAACGCTCTCGCATATTTCGAAAGCCATGCACCCGATTTCACATGGCATGCAGATCGAGCTTCAGGCGGATAATACGGCCGGCAAGTTTTTCGCCGGGAGTTACTGCAATGTGCACCTCGAAATTCCAACTGACACGAATTTGGTGAAAATTCCATCCACCGCGCTTGTGTCCGGCGATCGGGGTACGCAGGTCGCAACCCTCGACAGCAATGACAAAGTCGTGCTCAAGCGTGTGCAGCTTGGCCGCGATCTTGGCGACAGCGTGGAAGTCATTGCCGGCCTGGTGCCGTCCGATCGGATCATCAATAATCCCCCGGAAACCCTGACGGCGGGAGACGCGGTTCACGTTGCCGCCGCAACGCCGCCGGCCGCCGCATCGGCGTCATCCTCGATCGCGTCCCGGCCGTGAGAGACGCGCCCTATGCAAGACGGCGTCCCGGCCGGGGCCAGTTCGTGTCTACGACGGACAGCGCGAAGGTAAGACGAATTGTCCCTCGGGTCGGACCGCTCTCGTCTGGACAAATGTGATCCCTACAGGCACTTTCCGGCGCTGGTCCCGCGCGAACGGTGAATTTTGACCGCGAGGGCCTGCTTATTGGGGAAACTCAATTTTCAAAAAACCATCGCCTGATCGTTCATCGGAGGAAACCATGGCCAGACGTCTTTTGATCATCGCATGCATTTTTTTGTCGTCAATTTCCATCTCCGCAGCCCAGACGCCCTCGCCTGACGCGATGACCGCGGCGCGCAGCCTGGTGAGCACCATGAAGCTGGCCGATCAATACCGGGCACTGCTGCCGGCCATCCTGCTCGGCCTCAAGCCGGCGCTGACACAGGACCGGCCGGAGATCGAGCGCGATTACGATGCGATGATGCCGATGATCGCCGATGCGTTTACGCCATACTATGCGGCGATGGTCGACGGCGCCGCCACCGTCTATGCCAGCAATTTTACGGCCGGCGAGCTCCGCGAGATAGAGGCGTTCTACCGCCAGCCGGTCGGACAGAAGCTTCTCGCGATGTCGCCTGCCATCGCACAGCAAAGCGCGCAGGTCGGCCAGGACATCGGCCGCAAGGCGGCCGACGATCTACGCACCCGCCTGACCGAAGCGCTGCGCCAGAAAGGGCACAAGCTCTGACGGCTCGCCGAGCATCACGCTTTCCCGGTTTCCAGCACCCCTTTGCCTTCCTCGAACTCGGCGACATCGACGAACAGGTCCGGGACCCTCGCCGCCCGATCCAGAAGCCATGCCAACCCGATCATGATGAGGATGCCGGCGCCGCTGACGACGAGCTGCTCCCATACACCCCTGGTGTACTGCATCAGAATCCAGTGTGCGGCAAAAGACAGGAATACGCCGAAGCAGAAAATCGGAAGCGAATGCTGGCCGCACAGGATCATCGGGCGCAGCCATTTGGAGGCGAGTATCTCCGATTTGCGCGGGAAATATCGCGAGACGATCAGCGCCAGTGCGAGGAAGTGCGTGAAACGCAGCATGTCAAGGTCGGTCTTGTCGATCGGATAGATCAACTTGATCATCCATTTCGGCACCATGGCGTCGAGGAACGCGACGTGCCAGGTCATCACGATCAGGAACGCGAAGCCAATCCACGCAATGGCCAATAGCAGCGCCACGCGCGACTGGACGATGGGCCAAAGCTTGGCGACGCCTCCGACACCGCACCATGCCGCGAATACAAACATCAATTGCCAGGCGAAGGGGTTGAAGTACCAGGTTGTCCCGGGCGGATAGGAGGCGAGATTCCAGTCGAACCAGCGCGCCAGCACGTACAGGATGACCGAGCCGAGCAAAGTCCAGTTCGGGCGGCGCACCAGAGCCCACAGAATGAACGGTGCGGCGGCGATCAGGGCAATATAGAGAGGCAGCACGTCGAGATTGACCGGCTTGTATCGCAGCGTCAGCGCCTGCCCGATCAGCACGTCGGGGTGGTCAAGGAATTTATGGACGTTGAATTCGTCCTCATACATCGGGTTGTCGAATTTCCTGACGGTGCGGGCGATCTGGGCCGTGAAGAGCAGGAACAGCATGATGTGGGCGACGTACATTTCCGCCGCCCGCTTCCACAGCCGCTTCAAGGCGGAGAGAAAATGGCCGGTGCGGATGATCGGACCGTAGATGAAGCCCGCCAGATAGCCGGAAATGAAGACGAAGAACTCGGCGGCGTCGCTGAAGCCGTAATTGCGCAGGGTCAGCCAGGAAACGACGTCGTGCGGAATGTGATCGAGGAAAATCATCCACAGCCCAACGCCGCGGAACAGATCGAGCCGGAGATCGCGCTCGACGGCATGCGAGAGAGGCATTTTATCCTGATTGGCCATTATGGCTTATCCATTTGTCCTGCAACGCGGCAGGGAAAATAAAGGAGGCAACTTCGGAAGACCCGCGAAAAAGCTGGCGCGCCGTCAAAATTCACTGCGTGCACGGCCCGCAGTCGATAGTCTCAAATAAACCGTCAGCCAAAAACGCGTCCCCCAGCGCATTGATACCTACCGCAATTCTGGCGTCAATGTCCTAGTCGGGATCATGGGCGCCAAAAGGCGACCTCGCGATAACGGCGGCCCCTGGCGCAAATCGGGCTCTCGGAACGCCAATGATCTCAATGGCCCGATGCCGTCACGCTGCTTACGTCGTCTTTATCTCGGCGGGAATCCCGCTGATCGCCTGCGAGGCGAGCATTGCGGATTCGACCGCGGACTCGAAGCATCCGCCGCTGTAGCGCGTGCGGGTCCAGTCACCGACGACATAAAGGTTCGAGAAGCCGGCGGTGGCGGCGGGCGACAAGCGGCTTGCGACGTTGGTCCCGCCCGGCGTCTGCACGTAGAGCTCCCAGCCGTCGAAATTCGCCACGTCGTAGCGACCGACGACCTGGCTCGGCGCAGAGGCCGGCCACAGCGTCGACAGGCTTTGCGCCATCCACTGGTCCGCGAGCTGGGTCGCGGCCTGGTGCATCGAACCCGGCGCGGGCGGGGGCTGCTGAGGAACGGGCAGGCAGCCGACGAAATAGCCGATTGCTTGCGGCGGGTTCGGACCGCTCCACGTTTCCATCGGCAGCAGGTGACACATGTCTCCCCACGAATCGTAATCCTCGGCGAAAGCGGTGAGCACGGTTGTGCCGAGCGTCCAGCCGAGTTTTTCGACCGTCGCGCTCATCCAAAGCTGTAGCGACTGGGTCGCGACGGAACGGCTGCCCTGGAGCGATTTCTGCCAGGGCGCGCTGCCTTGCGTGAAGGACGCGGGGGTCTGGAGGATCGCTGCGGGCGGGATCGCGAGAATGACGAGATCGAAATCCTGATCGACCCTCAGCGTCTGGGGGGGCCCGACCGACACCGTGCAGAAGCTCGATTCGAAATCGACCTTATCTTGCTGCAGGACCGAGCCATTCTGGAGCTGGCTCCAGTTCGGCTGGTTCGGCCAGCACATAAAATTTTCGACCGGCACGAGCGGATTGTAGGGTGCGCCGTTTGTCGTCACCGCCTGAATCGAGATGTCGATCGACTGGATACGCCCGTCCGCCCCGGCGTGCATATCGGCGAGGCGGCTGAAGAACTTG
>Ga0185299_10007489_pt1 | contig 11156 bp, 12 predicted proteins | sample PaiPotPPA55metaG_FD_128002 | JGI IMG/M metagenome (GOLD analysis project Ga0185299, IMG submission 128002) | Iron sulfur acid spring bacterial and archeal communities from Banff, Canada, to study Microbial Dark Matter (Phase II) - Paint Pots PPA... ...
ATGAACTTGAGCCGTTCATCCATCTGGTTACACTCCTTCCAGGGCACTTTTGCTCTCCTCGCAAAAGGCCCGGTGTGTAACCCATGTCTCCGGAATGAACTGTCACCCATCTCTCAGGAAGGGCAGTCACCCAATTCGTCACCCGATTGCCCTGCCCGAAGCCCCTGCCCTACCTTGACAAATGTGCGAGGGAGCGTTACTAAAATCGAGAACATGGAGTATAGCCTGAGGGGGTTTAGGGACAGTGCTTCCCAAGCTAGAGCGTCTACAGTGATTGTCGAACGGTCGGGCATTTTCATACGCCCCAATCGTCGTCGCGTATAGGTTAATGATTGGCATTATATCTGGTGACTTGTAGCATTATATCTGGTGACTTGTTTAGTTCGACAGCTTTTTTTGTGAGGAGATTGGTTCCGTGTCGGCCATAGCCTTTCCTGAGCGGCCACTGCTAGAGGCGGATCCTGCGGTGTTTGCCCGCGACTTCGATAAAAATTGCTTTACTTTCACCCATCGCCTTTCGAACAGTCCGCTTTTTAAAACTGACCAGTTGCTCACGCTGGCCCGCCGGCGGGCACGTGATCCGAATGATGTGTACTATGACGCAGGCGACATCCGGGTCGATCAGCGCTGGGATCAGACGCCGCCTTGCGACTTGCCGATCGATGAGCTTTTGCGGCGCATCGAGACGGCGGGGGCGTTCATTCTTCTGCGCCACGTGCAAGAAGATCCCGGATACGCCGGGCTGCTCGACGCCTGCATGGACGAGATCGTCGCGCTATCTGGGCGAGACCTCAGTCAAGTCATGAAGCTTCGCGACGCGATCATCTTCATCAACTCGCCCAACCGGATCAGCACCTACCATATCGACCGCGAATGTAGCTGGCTGTATCAGATCCAAGGCCGCAAAACGATCAGCATCTTCGAACCAACGGATCGCGATGTTTTGCCGGAGTGGGAGATTGAAAAGTTCTGGGAAGTGGACAACAATGCGGCGACCTACAAGCCGCAATACCAAAGCCGCGCCACCGTGATCGAACTCCTCCCCGGACAAGGCGTGCATATTCCGGTCGGCGCGCCCCACTGGGTGCGGAATGGGCCCGAGGTGTCGGTCTCGCTAAACATTAATTTCCACTATCTCGACGCGATCACAGCGGATGTCTACAGAGCCAATTATTGGCTTCGCCGCCTGGGCTTACATCCGACCCCACCGCGGGTTTCGGCGTTCAAGGACGCCATCAAGCGAAGCGTTTACGGCCCTGTCAATCGAACCGTTCTTCAACCCGCGCGCGCGGCGCGCCGGGCGATCAGGGCGATGAAACATCTCGCGCGCAAGAGCTGATAGGCCGGTTTGGCGCGGCAGCCCGGTAGATCTCACTAGAACCAACCCGAAATCAGTGATTTCCATCATAAGGTGAAAATCGCCCGTAAACATTGGTCGCCTTCACAGCGACCTTTGTATTAAGAGAGGCAGACGATGGATTTGATCTATAAAATTGCTCCTGCCTCGTTGTGGCGCAAAGCCCAAGACAAGGGCGGGTTTGACGGGGCGCCCGCCGATATCGCCGACGGTTGCATTCATTTTTCGACCGCGGAGCAGGCCGAAGCGACCGCCGCGAAATATTTCAGCGGCAAGGACGATTTGCTGCTTATCGCGGTCGACACAAAACGTCTCGGCGACGGCCTGCGCTTCGAGCCGTCGCGCGGCGGCGTGCTTTTTCCACATCTTTATTCCGCTCTGCCGCTCGATGCCGTGGTCTTCGCGAAATCTTTGCCACTTTTGCCAGATGGCAAGCATGATTTCACTAGTCTCTTAGGATGATCATCTCTTGGGTTTGATTACAACAAGCGAACCTTGGACAAATCTCTCGCTACGCTGCCGTGCGGTAGGCAGGCTCTTGCCCAATGGCTCCGTCTTATGTAGCGATATCCGATGCTTGAGGGCGTATTGATCATATCAACGCACGAGCGTCGCCAGGACTATACCAGATTCTTGGACGCAGTCGGTCGTCGACTATTGTTCAAGCTTGACCCCGAGACTGCGCATGAACTTGCCATCAAGGCGCTGAAGTGGCTACCGCTCTCGCGAGTAGACTCTGACAATCCACGACTCGCCGTCGGTACCTTTGGATTAGATTTTTCTAATCCGGTCGGACTTGGTGCAGGGTTCGACAAGAATGGCGAAATTGTCGATCCCATCTTGCGTCTGGGCTTCGGCTTTACAGAGATAGGCACGATCACGCCGCTGGCGCAAGACGGCAATCCGCCCCCGCGCCTATTTCGCCTCGATCGCGACCAGGCAGCAATCAACCGTCTCGGCTTCTGCGGCGCCGGCCATGCGGCCGTTCACGCGCGGCTCACAAAACGCGCCCAACGGCCGGGAATCGTCGGGATCAATCTCGGTGCCAACAACGACTCCGGCGATCGCCCCGCCGATTATGTGCGGGGGATCGAGATTTTCGCCGATGTCGCGGATTATTTTGCGATCAATGTTTCTTCGCCGAACACGCCGGGGTTGCGCGATTTGCAGCGCGTAAATGCGCTCGACGATCTTCTCGCCCGCGTGCTTGCCGCCCGCGACGAGCAAGCCGAGCGGTTCGGCCGCAAGCCGGTGCTTTTGAAAATCGCGCCAGATCTTACGCTCGCCGAACTCGACGAGATCGTCAAATGCGCAAGGTCGCGAAAAATCGACGGTCTGATCGTCTCGAATACCACAGTCTCGCGGCCAGCCTCATTGCGCGACCCCTTAACTAACGAACCGGGCGGCCTCTCTGGCCGGCCGCTGTTTGCGCTTTCGACACAAATGCTCGCCGCCGCCTATCTGCGAGCGGAGAATCAGTTTCCGTTGATCGGCGTTGGCGGCGTCGACAGCGCAAAAACCGCCTTCGCCAAGATCGAGGCCGGCGCAAGTCTCGTGCAGCTCTGCACATCCTTTGTGTTCAAGGGGCTTATGGTTGCAGACGAAATCAAGCGCGGACTCGTCCGTTTCGTCGCGCAAAACTCCTATCCCCGGCTTGCGGACGCCACCGGCGTCGCGGCGGCGGATTGGGCCAGTGGAAAACTCAACGCGGCCAATTTTCGATAGCGCCACGCTTGGGTGAGGCCGCGCGCGAGAAGAAAAAGCAGCAAGGAGAGCCACAGTCCGGCGTTGCCGAAAGGCCGCAGCAGATAGAAGCTTGCGATATAAAGCGCGAGCGAGACGAGCATCATATTGCGCATGTCGCGCGTCCATGTCGCGCCGACGAACACGCCGTCGAGCTCATAAGCGAGCGCGCCCGCGAGCGGGGCCAGCGCGGCGAACAAAAGATAGTCGCGGGCATACGCCCGCACATGTGGTTCAGTCGTAAGGAAATCGATGAACGGTTTGCCGGAAATAAGCGCCACGGCCGCCAAGCCGGCGGCAAAGGCGAAGGACCAAAAGGCAGTGATACGCACGGCCGCGCGAAAACCCTTGGCGTCCCGCGCGCCGATCGATTGGCCGCACATCTGCTCTGCGGCGGTTCCGAAGCCGTCAAGAAAATAAGCCGCGACGAGAATGAGGTTAATCAAAATCGCGTTGCCCGCGAGAACGATATCGCCGCCGCGCGCACCCTGCGCGGTAAAAAACGCAAAGGCAAAGAGAAGCGCCGTGTTGCGGATGAAAATATCGCGATTGATCGCAAACATCCGCGCGATTTTTACACGATCGAGAAACAACGCGGCGTCCGCCCGAGAAAGACTGCCATACATGCGCCACACAACAAAAAAACCAGCGAGCGCGCCCAAAAGCTCGGCCGCAAGCGTGCCGGCCGCCGAACCGCGCACGCCTAACGCCAGGCCGTAAACAAGAGCGATGTTGAAGGCGATGTTGACCAGATGCATCAAGACTTGGAGGACGAGCGCCACGCCGGTCCGCCCGCGTCCAACGATGGCGCCCACCACTGCGTAATTGACAAGGACAAAAGGCGCCGACCAAATCCTTATGTCGAAATAAAGCCGTGCCGCTCCGGTGACTTCGGGGCTGGCATCGAGTGCGCCAAAGCTGATCCAGGCGATCGGCGCCTGGAGCAAAATCATTGCCGCTCCGATACAACCGGCGACGATTAGGGCGCGGATGAGCGTCGCGCGCTGCTCGGCGGCGTCGCCGGCGCCAAGGGCCTGCGCGGTGAGCCCCGCCGTCCCCATCCGCAAAAAGCCGAAACTCCAGAAGATGAAGTCGAAAATGACGGCGGCGGCGGCGATAGCACCGAGAAGATGCGCCTGGCCGAGCCTGCCAATAATCGCCGCGTCGGCGATGCCGAGCAACGGCGTCGACAAATGGGCGAGCGTCATCGGCAGCGCGAGCCGCACCACGCGGGCGTGGCTCACGCGCGGAGGATTTACAACGGCGTTTGCGTTGGTGGACACCGCACGGCCGCCCGATTCAGCGGGCGTCGCGCATATTCATGAGCCGCAGCACCAGCCAGACCGGAACGACGATCGCGGCTCCCGCGACGATATAATCGGCGATCTCGCGGATCGCATCGAACCCCAGGTCCCAGATTCGATCAACGAGCTGTTGCAGCCCACGAAAGATGTCCCAGGGCCTGATGTCGAGCCACATCAAAAAGGCGCCGACGATCAGGGATACGAAAAGAAGGCGCAGGAAGACGCCGCCGGGAGAGCCGCCCAGGAAACGGTTGAGCGCCGTCTCTTGCGGACGCCGGCGGACACCGGACGTGGGCTGTTCAGGCCCCGTCCAATGGGGAGGCGCCTTCGGCGCAAAACGGTCATCTTCGCTCATGGGGTACCTCTCAAATCGAAGCTTAAGGAGGCGGGAAGACCCCGGCCCAGTCAATTTGACGGATAGTTTGCTGGTGGTGTCAACAAGACATTTCAAGCGCGATGGCGGTGGCCTCGCCGCCGCCAATGCTTGCTGAGCTCGCTCGTAACCGATCGCCGCGCTTGAGGCGGCCGGGCAATTGCTTATTCGCTTCCAGCTGAAATGCGCAGATCCGGCCACTTTGGCGGCGGCAAAACGCAATCAAGCGGCGGATCTCGCGGCTATCGCGGCGGCCAACAAAAATTGAAAAAGACGCACGACTAACTGCTTATCGCTCTCATCAGCAATGTGCCAAATGGTGTCGGATACGGATTGATCCTAGGCCCTGTCGCGTCGGAGAAAGAAATACAACCCAATTTGGCGAGGGCTTCAAATGACACGAGAACATCATTCCTTAAGTTTTGCGACGAGTCTTGCTGCAAATTTGTCACGAGTGCGTCACAACCGCTCGGCGACCAATATCCTAGGGGGTTATTGGCAATTATTTTCAAAACAGGAACGTCAAACGGGTCCATTTGCTTGACTATCTGGATGAAAGACTGGCGAACCCAATCGCGCCGCTTTGGGTCCATAGCTGCCGCTAGAAGGCTTGCCCACAAGTCCTGAAGTTCTTGATTATTCTCATCGGCTGCGGCTTCCAAAATCGGAATGGCAAGCTTCAAACTTGGAGGTTCGGGCTCGGCAATTCCCCTGTCGTGTAGATGCTTCTTGGCGTTCGCCCAAAGGATCGCAAGCTGTCGGGCACGCGCAACCTTCACGCGGTCGCCTGCAAGTAGTCCCACCAATTCCTTTGGTAGATCATCCAAGATGTCCGCAAGGGAACCGCCGACGCCTCTTACAGTCTGCAAAATTTGCTGGCCAAGCTTCGCCTGTTCATCACTAATTGGGATGAGGTTATCGTCGCTCATATAACATCCGTTCACGGTTCATTGTAAATATGCAATGAATCACAGACCGTCTTAACGTCGCGAACGTTAGACGTGTGGGTGCCTTCATGGACTACATGGACTCCATTCGACAAGCCAATCAGGGCCTTCGATGCACCCAGTATCTCGGCGGGATGGGGAAGTCTGAATATCCCGCCATCACGGGGTAACATGGAATGAGACACAAGTGGGACAGAAGCTGAGACGCCAGCTTCCTAAGCTCTCGAGATGTTTCGTCATTAACGTCTTTCGGCGAAAGGCCTGGGTTGGAGATGACGTTTGCGCGTTCGATAAGCGAGTGCGAGATCATACCGATTGTCTTTTTCAAATCGTGGACTGGCTCGACTACCAACTTGAGAGCAAGCTGACCCAAGACGTAAGTAACCGTGCCGGAGGACACGGTCAAAAACACGACTTCTAATTGGTTAGCCACGAAATCCCTCCCGGCGGCCACGAAGCCACGGCGTGACTAGGACACAAACTAGGGCACTAGCCTTAAAGAAGTGGATTTCCCTCTATGAGGCGCAAAACGGTCATCTTCGCTCATGCGGTACCTCTCAAATCGAAGCACAAGGAGGCGGGAAGGCCCCGGCCCAGTCAATTTGGCGGATAGTTTGCTGGTGGTCGTGTCAACAAGGCATTTCAACTGCGATGGCGGTGGCTTCGCCGCCGCCAATGCAAAGCGCCGCCGCGCCGCGTTTCAAGCCGTATTTTTGCAAGGCCGCTAGCAGCGTCACGACGATTCTGGCGCCCGACGCGCCGATCGGATGGCCGAGTGCGCAGGCGCCGCCATGCACATTGACTTTTTCACACGGCAAGGAAAGCTCTTGCATCGCCGCCATGGCGACCACCGCGAAGGCCTCGTTGATTTCGAAAAGATCGACATCCGCCAGGGACCAGCCGGTCCTGTCCATCAGTTTTCGCAACGCCTCGATGGGGGCAGTGGCGAATTGACTGGGCGCCTGCGCGTGGGTGGCATGAGCCAGGATCGTCGCCAAGGGCGAGATGCCTCGCTTCTCGGCCTCCGAGCGGCGCATGAGAACGAGCGCCGCGGCGCCGTCCGAAATCGAACTCGAATTCGCCGCCGTCACGCTGCCGCCTTCCCTGAACGCCGGTTTCAGATATGGAATTTTATAGAGCTTCGCCTTTAGCGGCTGCTCATCGTGCAAAACGATCTTGCCTTCGGCCTTGCCGGGCTTGACCGTGACTGGCGCGATCTCCTTTGCAAAACTGCCGTCGCTGATCGCCCTTTGCGCCCGCTCCAGGGAAGTGATGGCGAAGGCATCCTGGGCGGCGCGGGTGAATTGAAAGCTCTCGGCGCAATCCTCCGCGAAGGCGCCCATGGGCAAATGCTCGCCATAGGCATCCTCGAGCCCGTCGAGGAACATATGATCGATAAGTTTGCCATGCCCCATGCGGTAGCCGGACCTCGCGCGATCGAGCAGATAGGGGGCGTTGCTCATGCTTTCCATGCCGCCCGCAAGCCCGATCCGCGCACTCCCGGCGCATAAAATGTCATGCGCCAGCATGATCGCCTTCATGCCGGAGCCGCACATCTTGTTGACGGTCGTGCAGGGAACAGCTTGCGGCAGGCCCGCGGCAAGCGCGGCTTGACGGGCGGGAGCCTGACCCTGGCCCGCCGGCAAGACGCAGCCAAAAATCACTTCTTCGATATCCTCGGGCGCAACTCCGGAACGAACAAGCGCCGCCTTCGCCGCCGTGGCGCCGAGGCTTGGGGCGGCAAGGTCCTTGAACTCGCCTTGAAAGCCGCCAATCGGCGTGCGCGCGGCGGCGGCGATGACGATCGGATCGGCGTTCGCCATGGTTTCTCATTCCTTTTCAAAGAATAGATTGTGATCGCCGGCCGCCGACGAAAGAGGCTGCCCGCCCGAGCGTAAAGTTTTGTTTCGCGCGAGCCAGAAATTTATTGGAACGACTCCGGCCATAAGGAGTTGAATCACGTTCCAGGGTTCGCCGCTCTGCCCGCCGGCATTTTCAGGTTTCGAGCCTGCGTGCTCGCGCTGGCCGCCGTTGCGCGGGGACTGTTGACGCCGCTCGCTCCCCCGATTGCCGCCGCGCGGTCTTCGGTGCTCAACGTGAGCAGTCCGCATATCGCGGAAACTTTACTGGACATTCGCGGCTGAGGGGACAGAATTATTGCACACTCTCCCCTTTGGTCCTCGGGGGGCCTAAAAGCAAGGGGTCGCGCTTTGTCCAGGCGCGGCCCCGATTTTTGGGCTAGGCGGCGAAAAAATACTGCACGGTCAAATTTTCGCCGCGCCGCGAACGGCTAAGCCTAGCGCGTCAGATCGATCCGATTCGGACCTCGCCATGCGCTTCAGATTGACCCCGCCGGGCGCTCCTATCTTTTTTGTGTCGCTAATCCTGGCCGTTGCCGCCGTGGCGACCCTTTACGCCCATGTTCCGTTCGCGGGGCATTATATCGGCATGCATCGTTTCTGGGTGATGACGGCGGCTTATGCGGCGTTGCTCGCGGGTGTGCTTTTTGAGGGGCTGTAGCGGGGCGGGCGTAACTTCTATGCAGATCCCAAATCAAACGTGTAGGCTCGCGTAGGCCCCTGCCACGGCGACGCTATCGATTGGCCTTATGAAGGACATATTCGCCCTCAAGCTCTACACGCGTGTCGCAAGGCTCGGCAGCTTCTCGGCTGCAGCGCGTGAATGCGGTCTCTCGCAGTCCCAAGCCTCTCGCATCATTGCCGATCTCGAGACGGGTCTGGGAGCCCGGCTTCTCTCGCGAACCACGCGCGCAGTTGTGCCAACCGAGGCGGACGCCGAGTTTCTCGCTCGCATGGAGCCTATCCTCGCCGCTCTCGATGAGGCGGAGCACAGCGTTCGCGAGGGCCGGCGAGCTTCGTGGCTTGTTGCGGATGAGCATGCCGACCAGCTTCGGCATTCGCGATGTCATCCCCCGCCTGCCTGCGTTCGCGGCTCGGCACCCGAATCTTCATATCCAACTTCTCCTCGAGGACAGGCGGCAGGCTCTCGTCAGAGACGCAGTCGACGTCGCTGTTCGACTAGGTCGACTGGTCGATTCAACCGCGACGGCCAAGCTCATCGCGACAATCCCCCGCGTTGTCGTGGCCTCTCCCGATTATCTCGTACGCCATGGCGTTCCGGCGACGCCCAACGAGCTCGTTCAGCATCGAATTGTCGGCGGCACAGCCGCAGCGGTGCCGACGGCATGGATGTTTGAGCGAGACGGAAAGGAATCGGTGATTCCGCTCGAACCGCACTTCTCGACAAACGAGAACGAGGGCGCCATCGCTGCGGCGGTGGCCGGCTTCGGCATCACCTCGACGAGCGGCTGGGCGTGCCGCCGAGAGTTGGAGGATGGTTCGCTCGTCCGGTTGTTCCTCGACTGGAAAATGGTCGGCATCCCCGTGCACGCCTATTTCCCCATGGGTCGAGCGACTCGCGCGGCCGGGCGTGCGGCCGTCGACCATCTCGTTGCTGATTTTCAAAAAGACGCGAAAGCCATTCCGCTCTGATTGCGCCCTAAATTCGCGAGCTATGGCCAACCGGAAGCGGTTTCTGGTCAAGGCGCCTAGTTCGACCAATTGTAACCGTGTTTCCCCGCCGCGACAGCACCATCCGACGCCATCTAACTCGGCCACGCTAACTCGGCCACGCCTTCAGTCCCTAGCCACCGTGCGGTAGAGGTCCTTAGTCGTACGCACATCCCGACCGCGCAGAAACCAAACGCATTGGAGTCCTACGGGCTACGCGTCACGATCCTAATGGCGGTCAGCATTCTCTCCCGATAGGCGGTGAGCGTGTCAACGGAAGCCTTGATGCCCTTGGCGCTCATCAGGAGCTGTTCTGACAGTTCGGCGACCGTGACGCCGGCCTCCTCCCAGCGGTCCGCGGCGCCCGCCTCCGCGAGTAGAGCGGCTACAATCCCCATCAGGTCCCGGTCCAATTGGACAAGGAGGGCGCCCTCGGCAGACTGCGCTGACTGCAGCAGTTCGAAGGCATGCTCTGGCGACGCGCTCTGAAACGCGCTGCCGTGCACGGCCTCAAAAACTCCCAGCAGGCGATCCCTGAGACTGAGGTTCCCGTCCTCCGCCACTGAACGTGCGGTGGAGATCATGTGCGACACCAGATATTGAAGAGCCTCCCTGAACAGGAGAACCTTCGTATCGAAATAGAGACCGTGCGACGTCACAACACATGCCGCCGCGGGCGCTCCTCTGTGCCTTGCTCAGAGAAGCTTTTAGCTATTCCGAGGTCAGGTGGATGATCCGGCAACGTCCAGAAGGATCTTTCCGCCGCGTTGCGCATGCGCGACGGCTTCTTGCGCATGCGCGACGGCTTCTTTGATGGAGGAGAGGGGGTAGGTTGCCGCCACTGGTATGTGCAGCCGGCCGGACGCGATCATCTTGGCCGCCTGCGCTGCGGCTGGCGCAAGTTTGGCCGCAAACTCCGGGTGCGCCATGTAAAAGCCCCGCATGGTGACAGGCTTGAAGATAACGTCCAGCGGGCTGATTGACATCGGACTCAAGCTCATCGCCGCAAAGCTGACGAGCGTGCCGCGGGGCGAGAGCGTCGCCGCGAGCACGCCCGTCGCCGGGCCGCTGACGCCATCAAGCGCCAGGCGGAGCTCAGCCTGACCAACGGCCGCTTTGATCCTTTCCGGGACATCGGGAGTGTCGACGACGACCACGTCTCCGCCGATCGCCTCAAGCTCGGCCACGAGCTCCGGGCGCCGGACGATGTTGACAGTCTTCACGCTGCGCGTTTTCGCGAACGCGATCACCCACCGCCCGACACCGGAATTGGCGGCGTTCTGCACCACCCACTCGCCTGGCTTCAGGGTGACATATTCGCTGAGCAGCAGCGCCGCGGTCGGGGGATTGATGGCCAGCATCGCCAACTGCTGCGGGTCCGCGTCAGGGGGCAGGGCGAAAAGGCCGCCTGCCGAAATGACCATTCGCTCCCTCCAGGTAAAGCTCGAAAGCGGCGGCAGGACGCGGTCGCCAACCTTGACGTTCTCCACCCCCGGCCCCACGGCGAGAACGCGGCCAACACCCTCATTGCCGATGACGGTTGGAAGCGCAGGGCGCAATGCATAGATGCCCAGGGCGAGCAGGAGGTCGCTCGGGTCGATGGGGGCAAACTCGACGCCGATGAGGACCTGGTTGGGGCCGGGAGCGTCGGGCTCGGGAATGTCGACATACTCAAGACCGTCGACAGGGTTGCCAAAAGCTGTGAGCTGAACAGCACGCATATTGATATCTCCTTTTAAATTAAGCTCTCGAGTCGTGCTGTGTTGCACATTGTGGGGCGGTCGGCTTGTCGAGACGGCGTTAGCCCCCGGCGAAGATTGCCGTCATTTGCGCATTGAAGCCGTTGACCAGGCCGTGTTCGTTTGGGCCGACGTTGGCTCGGAGCGGCTTGGCCGCATCGAT
>Ga0185299_10007490_pt1 | contig 11155 bp, 5 predicted proteins | sample PaiPotPPA55metaG_FD_128002 | JGI IMG/M metagenome (GOLD analysis project Ga0185299, IMG submission 128002) | Iron sulfur acid spring bacterial and archeal communities from Banff, Canada, to study Microbial Dark Matter (Phase II) - Paint Pots PPA... ...
CGGTCATCGGAGCGGTTCGGCTCTGATCCGTGAAACAGCAGCACATGGTGAAGCGACGCCTGGCCCGGCTTCAACTCCACATAGACGGCCTTGGCTTCATCGACATTGACCGCGATCTCCTGGCCGGTGGCCACGATCGCGATAGGCCGCGACCTCGCCTTCGCTCAGCAATTTTGGCATGGCTTCCTCCGAAACTCTTGCTTTTTTCAAGCCCGCGAATGCTTGATCAAGGCTGACCCTGCCGCTTTGCGCTGTCAAGACGCCGCCCGCCGGGTCTGAGCCCGGGTTCTCCTTTTTGGCATTGGGATTGCCACGAAATTTCCCGATCAGGCTTTGCCTGCAGGCGTGTCGCGGTGCAGGATCGGACTTTCGCCGGATTTGCTTTGCTCGTACAATCCCGAAATGGCGAAGGACGTTGACCCTTTTAACCCAAGAGATCGCAACCCAAGAGATCGCAGCCGGATTCCGTAAATGAAGGCACGGGCCAGTAACCTGATGATCGGAACCACGACGCTCGCGGTCATCGCCGCGGCGTTCGTCGGCCTTCTCGGTTTCCGGAAAATACACAGCATCCAGCAACGAGGACCGCTGCGTATCGTCTTCGAGGGTTCGGCGAGTGGCCTGCACAACGGCGGCAGCGTGAATTTCGACGGGGTTCAGGTCGGGGAGATCCTGTCGCTGAAGCTGGACAATCCTCGCAAGGTTGTCGCTTTCACGATGGTGGATAACACCGCGCCGATCCGCAAAGATACGGTTGTGGGTCTGGAATTCCAGGGTTTGACCGGCGTGGCGGCGATATCGCTGACCGGTGGTGCGGCGACCGCGCCTTCGGTCCCGCTTGATGTCGACGGCGTTCCGATCCTGACCGCCGACCTGAGCGAGATCCAATCGATCCGCGACACCCTGCACAGTGTCGACCGTATCCTCGTCGGGAACCAGGCGACGATCAAGGATGGCCTGCTGAGTTTCGAGACCTACACGGCGTCGCTGGCGGACAAGGGTGATGCGATCGAAAAAGTCATAGGCAAGGCCAATAACGCCTTCGCGGGCTTCGACAGCGCCATGACAAAGATCGATAACATCATGCCCGGCCTTGCCGATGGAAAGGTCGACGAATTATTTGAGAAAGTGAAGTCAATACGCGAATTCGCCGAGACCTTCGACAAGAAGTCCGGCGCGTTCATCGAGGAAGGCCGCCGCTCGCTTCTCGATATCAGCCAGGCCGCCATCAAGGTGACACGTAAATTCGACCCTCAAACCGGCGCTGACGATAACCCGGCTCCGGCAAGGAAGCCGAACCCAAGGCGCCAGTGATGGTTGCCGCGGTTCGCTGCGCTGAAATTTCGGTCGCAGCGCCCGGCCAAGGTTGCAATTCGGGAACCACGGGGCAAAAGCTCGCGACGCCATCGATTCCACGACGCCAGCCGCGAACGCGTCGCAAAAACCCGCTGGACGAGCCATCGGCGGTTATTTAATTCGCCGCGGGAACAATTGTTCCACTACGGAATTAATTTTCTCCCTCCCAATCCATTGGTCTAACAAACTGTAATATCTAAGGTATTTCGCTTGATTCGGAACCGTTCGCGCGATTTTATCGGTTGAAAAACGACTCGCACTCGCTCTCTGTGGAGCGTGCCTTTGGCCCTTGAGGGGAATCCCATGAGTGATCTCGGCCCTACTACGCCATCCGCCCGTCGCCGTGCCAAAGTCAAACCGTACACCAATGGAAAGCCGGATCCCTCGCAGGAATTGCTTCAAGCGTTGCAGGCGATGCGAAGCGGTGACTTCTCGGTGCGAATGACCGGCGACCATCTCGGCATCGAAGGGAAGATCGCCGATACGTTCAATGAAATCGTGGCCGCCAATCAACGCATGGCGCAACAGCTGGAGCGGGTAGGCCAGGTTGTCGGCCGCGAAGGAAAGACGCGCCAGCGCGTCAAGTTCGGCCTTGCCAGCGGCTCATGGGCCGACATGGAAGGTTCGGTCAATACGCTGATCGATGATCTGCTCTGGCCAACGCGCGAAGTGACGCGAGCGGTCGCGGCCGTCGCGCAAGGCGATCTGCTGCAAACCGTGCAACTCGATGTCGACGGCCGCCCGTTGCGCGGCGAATTTTTGCAGTCGGCCACCATCGTCAACACGATGATCAAGCAGCTCAGCGTATTCACCTCAGAGGTGACACGCGTCGCGCGCGAAGTCGGCACCGAGGGCAAGCTCGGCGGCCAGGCGCAGGTCCCCGAAGTGACGGGGGTCTGGAAAGACCTGACCGAGAGCGTCAATTCGATGGCCAACAATCTCACCGGCCAGGTTCGCAACATCGCCGAAGTCACCATCGCGGTCGCCAACGGCGACCTCTCCAAGAAAATCACCGTGGACGTTCGCGGCGAAATCCTGCAGCTCAAGGAAGCCATCAACACCATGGTGGACCAGCTTCGCTCGTTCGCCTCCGAAGTCACCCGCGTCGCCCGTGAAGTCGGCACGGACGGCAAGCTCGGCGGTCAGGCGATCGTGCCCGGCGTCGCCGGCACCTGGAAGGACCTCACCGATTCCGTGAACGCAATGTGCGGAAACCTGACCGCACAGGTGCGCAATATCGCCAACGTCACCACCGCGGTCGCGCGCGGCGACCTTTCGCGCAAGATCACGGTCGACGTCCGAGGCGAAATTCTGGAGCTCAAGGACACCATCAACACGATGGTCGATCAGCTCAACTCGTTCGCTTCGGAAGTGACCCGCGTCGCGCGTGAAGTCGGCACCGAAGGCAAGCTCGGCGGGCAAGCCCAGGTCCCCGGCGTCGCCGGCACCTGGAAGGACCTCACCGACAACGTCAACTTCATGGCGAGCAACCTCACCGCCCAGGTCCGCAATATCGCCGATGTCGCGACCGCGATCGCGGGCGGCGATCTGTCCAAGAAGATCACGGTGAACGTGTCGGGCGAAATCCTTCAGTTGAAGGAGACCCTCAACACCATGGTCGATCAGCTCAATGCGTTTGCCGGCGAGGTCACGCGCGTCGCACGCGAGGTCGGTACCGAAGGCCGACTGGGCGGCCAGGCCAACGTGCTCGGCGTCGCCGGCACCTGGAAGGACCTGACCGAGAGCGTCAACTCGATGGCGAGCAATCTGACGGCCCAGGTTCGCAACATCGCCGAAGTGACGACGGCCGTGGCCAACGGCGACCTGTCGAAGAAGATCACGGTGGACGTGCGCGGCGAAATCCTCGAGCTGAAGAACACCATCAACACCATGGTCGACCAGCTCAACGCCTTTGCCGGCGAAGTGACGCGCGTGGCGCGCGAAGTCGGCACCGAAGGCAAGCTTGGCGGACAGGCGCTGGTGCGCGGCGTCGCCGGTACCTGGAAGGATCTGACCGACAGCGTCAATTCGATGGCCAGCAACCTGACCGGACAGGTTCGCAACATCGCCGAGGTCGCTACCGCCGTGGCCAAGGGGGATCTGTCGAAAAAAATCACCGTGAACGTGTCGGGTGAAATCCTTCAGCTGAAGGAAACGCTCAACACCATGGTCGACCAGCTCAACGCCTTTGCCAGCGAAGTGACGCGCGTGGCGCGTGAAGTCGGCACCGACGGCAAGCTCGGTGGCCAAGCGCAGGTAACCGGCGTGGCCGGCACCTGGAAGGACCTCACCGACAGCGTCAACTCGATGGCGGGCAACCTCACCGCCCAGGTCCGTAATATCGCGGAAGTGGCGACTGCCATCGCCGGCGGCGATCTCTCCCGCAAGATCACCGTGGACGTCCGCGGCGAGATCCTGCAGCTCAAGGAAACGCTCAATACGATGGTCGACCAGCTCAACCGCTTCGCCGGCGAGGTGACGCGCGTGGCGCGCGAGGTCGGCACCGAAGGCCGCCTCGGCGGCCAGGCCAACGTGCCGGGCGTCGCCGGCACCTGGAAGGACCTCACCGACAGCGTCAATTCGATGGCGGGCAACCTGACTGCGCAGGTCCGCAACATCGCCGAAGTGACCACGGCGGTGGCGCGCGGCGACCTGTCGCGCAAGATCACCGTCGACGTCAAGGGCGAGATCCTCGAACTAAAGAACACCATCAACACGATGGTGGACCAGCTCAACGCCTTCGCTTCGGAAGTCACCCGTGTCGCCCGCGAGGTCGGCACCGAGGGCAAGCTCGGCGGACAGGCCGAGGTGCCCGAGGTTGCCGGCACCTGGAAGGACCTCACCGACAACGTCAACTTCATGGCGTCGAATCTGACCGCCCAGGTCCGCAACATCGCCGAAGTCGCGACCGCGATCGCCGGTGGCGACCTGTCCAAAAAGATCACGGTTGACGTGCGCGGCGAAATCCTGCTGCTCAAGGACACCTTGAATACCATGGTCGAGCAGCTTCGCTCGTTCGCCGCCGAAGTGACACGCGTGGCGCGGGAGGTCGGCACCGAGGGCCGGTTGGGCGGCCAGGCCGTGGTGCCCGGCGTCGGCGGCACCTGGAAGGATTTGACCGACAACGTCAATCTGCTCGCCGCCAACCTCACCACCCAGGTCCGTAACATCGCCGAGGTCACCACGGCGGTGGCGCGCGGCGACCTGTCGCGCAAGATCACCGTCGACGTCAAGGGCGAGATCCTCGAGCTGAAGAACACCATCAACACGATGGTCGACCAGCTCAACGCCTTCGCGGGCGAGGTGACGCGCGTCGCGCGCGAGGTCGGCACCGAAGGCAAGCTCGGCGGACAGGCGCAGGTGCCCGGCGTCGCCGGAACCTGGAAGGACCTCACCGACACCGTGAACTTCATGGCGGCCAACCTGACCGAACAGGTGCGCGGCATCGTCAAGGTTGTGACCGCGGTCGCCAACGGCGACCTGAAGCAGAACCTGACGGTGAAATCGAAGGGCGAGGTCGCCGCGCTCGCCGACACCATCAACAACATGACCGAGACGCTGGCGACCTTCGCCGATCAGGTCACCAGTGTCGCGCGCGAGGTGGGCGTGGAGGGCCGCCTCGGCGGCCAGGCCAACGTCCCCGGCGCGGCCGGCACGTGGAAGGATTTGACCGGCAACGTCAACCTCTTGGCGGCCAACCTCACCTCCCAGGTGCGCGCCATCGCCGAGGTGGCGACCGCGGTGACAAAGGGCGACCTGACGCGTTCGATCCAGGTCGATGCCAGGGGCGAAGTCGCGGAGCTGAAGGACAATATCAATACGATGATCGGCAATTTGCGGCTCACCACCGACGTCAATACCGAACAGGACTGGCTGAAGACCAACCTCGCCAAATTCACCAACATGCTCCAGGGCCAGCGCGATCTCACCACGGTCGGCCGGCTGTTGCTCACGGAGCTGACGCCGCTCGTCAATGCGCATATGGGCGTGATCTACCAGGTCGAAAACGAAGAGAACCCGCAATTGCGGCTGCTTTCGGCTTACGCCGGTGACGGCACCAATCCCAATCCGTCCATCGTGCAGTTTGGCGAAGGCCTGATCGGTCAATGCGCGATGGACAAGCGGCAGCGGCTGGTATCGGAAATCCCCAGCGACGCTGTTCCGATCAATTCAGCGTTGTTGCGGGTAGTGCCGAAGAATCTGGTGGTGCTTCCGGTTCTGTTCGAAAATCAGGTCAAGGCAGTGATCGAGCTCGCTTCCGTCTCTTCCTTTACGACCTCACAGATGACGTTCCTCGAGCAGCTCACCGACAGCATCGGCATCGTGCTCAACAGCATCGAGGCGACGATGCAGACGGAAGGGTTGTTGAAGCAGTCCCAGCAGCTCGCCGGAGAGCTGCAGACGCAGCAGAAGGAGCTGCAACAGACCAACGAACAGCTGGAGCAGAAGGCTCAGCAGCTTGCCGAGCGCAACGTCGAAGTGGAGCGCAAGAACCAGGAAATCGAGCAGGCGCGGCGTGCGCTCGAAGAGAAGGCAACCGAACTTTCGCTGACGTCCAAGTACAAGTCGGAATTCCTCGCCAACATGTCCCACGAACTGCGAACGCCGCTCAACAGCATCCTGATCCTGGGCCAGCAGTTGACCGAAAATCCCGACGGCAATTTGACCCTCAAACAGGTCGAATTCGCGCGCACCATCCACGGCGCCGGCACGGATCTGCTGAACCTGATCAGCGACATCCTCGACCTCTCGAAGATCGAATCGGGCACCGTGACCGTGGACGCCGAGGAAATCCTGACATCCAACCTGCTGCAGACGGTCGGGCGCCCGTTCCGGCACGAAGCGGAAAACCGGCAATTGTCGTTCACCATCGATGTCGATCCCAATCTGGGTCGCAACATCCACACCGATTCAAAGCGTTTGCAGCAGGTGCTGAAGAACCTGTTGTCGAACGCCTTCAAATTCACGGCCGAGGGCGGCGTGCGCCTCAGCGTCTCGGCGGCGGTGGGCGGCTGGAGCGGCGAACATCCTGTCCTTAACCATTCACCGGCCGTGATCGCCTTCGAGGTGTCGGATACCGGCATCGGCATTCCCCAGGAGAAGCAGAAGCTGATCTTCGAGGCGTTCCAACAGGCCGACGCCGGCACCAGCCGGAAATATGGCGGCACCGGCCTCGGCCTCGCTATCAGCCGCGAACTTGCGAGTCTGCTGGGTGGCGAAATCCATCTTCGGAGCACCCCCGGCAAAGGCAGCATCTTCACGCTCTATTTGCCGTTGAAATACGCCGGGCCGACGGTGGCTCCGCGGGTCAGCGCATCGTCGCAATATAGCGTCGCGCCGGCGCTGCCGGCGGCGGCGCAGGAACGCGTTATCGAACAGCTTCCGGACGACCGGTTAAGCCTCGAACCGGGAGATACCATTCTCCTTATTGTTGAGGACGACCCGCATTATGCGCGCGTGCTGGTGGATCTCGCGCGCGACAAGGGCTTCAAGGTCCTGGTCGCGGCGCGGGGCTCGGAGGCGCTGGATCTGGCCAAGCAATACCAGCCCGCCGCAGTGTCGCTCGATGTCTTCCTGCCCGACATGCTCGGCTGGACGGTGCTAAGCCAGCTCAAGCACAATCCGCTGACGCGGCATATCCCCGTCCAGATCATCACCCTGGACGAAGATCGCCAGCATGCGCTGGCGCGGGGCGCGTTTTCCTTCGTCAACAAGCCGACCACGACCGAAGGGGTGAGCGCGGCGCTGTCCCAGATCAAGGAGTACGCCAAGCCCCGCCGCAAGCGTCTGCTGATCGTGGAGGACAATGTTGCCGAACAGATGAGCATCAGGGAACTTCTCGACCACGACGACATTGAGATCGTGACGACCGACACCGGCGCGGGTGCGCTTTCCGCGTTGCGCGAAAATCCATGCGACTGCGTCGTCCTCGATTTGCGGTTGCCTGACATGAGTGGTTTCGAGGTGCTGGACTCCATCCGCAACGACGATTCGTTATCGGACGTACCGGTCGTCGTCTTTACCGGCCGCGAGCTTTCGGTCGAGGAAGACGCGGAACTGCATACGATGGCCCGAAGCATCGTGGTGAAAGGCGTGGAATCGCCCGAGCGCCTGCTCGATGAAACATCGCTGTTCCTGCATCGCGTAATCACGGAACTGCCCATCGAGAAACAGCGAATGCTGGAGAAGCTCAACAGTTCCGACGAGGACCTTGTCGGTCAGACCGCGCTGCTGGTCGATGACGATGCCCGCAATATCTTCGCGCTCTCAAGCGTTCTGGAACGGCGCGGCATGAAGGTTCTTACCGCCACGACCGGCAGCGAGGCGATCGCGCTGGTGGAATCGAACCGCCAGATCGCCGTCGTTTTGATGGATATCATGATGCCGCAGATGGACGGCTACCAAACCATCGGGGCCATCCGGGCGAACCCGTCGTTCCGCCGGCTTCCCATCATCGCCCTCACCGCCAAGGCGATGAAGGGAGATCGGGAGAAGTGCCTGGATGCGGGCGCTTCCGATTATCTCGCCAAACCCGTCAATACAGAGCAATTGCTGCTTGCGATACGCATGTGGCTACATCGCTGATTGGTGCGCCAGATCATGGACCACGAAAAGGTAAACATCCTTCTGGTCGACGATCAGCCGGCGAAGTTGCTGGCCTATGAAGTCATTCTAAAGGAGCTCGGCGAAAATCTCGTGGTCGCGGCTTCGGGGCGTGAAGCGCTCGAATACCTGCTCAAGAACGAAGTTGCGGTCATTCTGGTCGACGTCTGCATGCCAGAGCTCGATGGCTTCGAGCTTGCCGCCATGATCCGCGAGCATCCGCGATTTCAGACGACGGCGATGATCTTCATCTCCGCCATTCAGGTCAGCGATCTGGATCGCATTCGCGGCTACGCGATGGGCGCGGTGGACTACGTGCCGGTGCCGGTGATCCCGGAGGTCCTGCGCGCAAAGATCAGGGTGTTCGCCGAGCTCTATCGCAAGACCCGGCAACTGGAGCGATTTAACGCCGAGCTTGAAGATCGGGTTCTCGCGCGCACGGGCGAGCTGGAAGAATCAAATGCGCGGCTTCTCGAAAGCGAGCAGCGCCGCAGTCTTGCGCTTGCGGCGGGAAGCATGGGTTCCTGGGACTGGGACTGGGTCAACGGGGACTGGATGTGGGACGAAGGCCAGTTCCGGATTTTCGGTGTCGATTCAGGAAGCTTTGCCGTCAACCCGGAAAATGTCCAGGCAATGCTGCACCCCGACGATTTTGACGAAGTGCACAAGGCGATGGCCCAGTTCAACAAGGGCACAAGATCCTACGAAACCGAGTTTCGAATCGTACGGCCCGACGGTGAAATTCGCTGGTGCGCCGGCACGGCGGCCGCCACCGTCGACAAGACCGGCCGCGTCGTACGGGTCAGCGGGGTCACCGTCGACATTACTGAGCGGAAGCGGGCGGAGGAACGACAAAATCTTCTGACCCGGGAGGTCGATCATCGCGCGAAGAATGCGCTGGCGCTGGCGCAATCGATTGTCAGGCTGACCCGAGGCGAAAGCGTCAAGGCCTACATACAGGCGGTGGAAGGACGGATCAGTGCGCTGGCGCGGGTGCATACCATTCTGTCCCTGTCGAGCTGGCAAGGCGCTGAAATAACCAAGCTGGTCGGCGAGGAACTCGCGCCCTATGCCACGGGCGATCAGATCGCATTCAGCGGTTCAAACATTCAGCTGCAACCCGCGACCGCGCAAACGCTGGCCATGGCCCTGCATGAGCTGGTTACGAATTCGGCAAAATATGGGGCCTTGTCGACGCTGTCCGGCCGCCTCACGATCAAATGGGAGGTGCAGGCCGACGTTCTCGAGATATTGTGGGAAGAACGGGATGGCCCCGCTGTTGAAAGGCCGATATCGCGCGGCTTCGGGACAAAAAGCGTTATCGCCAGCATCGAGTCGCAACTCGGAGGACAGGCCGAGTTCGACTGGCGTTCCGAAGGCCTGATCTGCCGGCTATCAGTCCCGCTCATGCAGGTCGGAGCAGCCCGACACACCAACCGCCAGAACTTGCCGGCTGGTGGCAACGGGCTTGCTTCGATGTCCGCGGAAGCCTGAAGCTGCTTCCCAGTCCACCGGCGCGTCGTCAAGAGGCCTAACACCGGCTGACGCTCAATGGCTTGGAGCGTGTCCAGCGAAATGGGCCCCGGCTCGCTACAGCCTCCGTTCCGATTCAACCGGAACGGAAAAGGCTCTAGAAATTGCTCGCAGACGACTCGTTCGGGATGCCGTCGATCGGGCATTCGTCGGTCCCTGCGGTCGGGCGGGTCATCGCCTCGACCATTTCGCGCGTGCCTTCCGGATCGGCGATCCACTTCTTGTAGAAATCGTAGGGGCAGGCCGCGACGCCGCGCGGGCTTTCGCCGGAGTTGATCATGCCGGTATAGCCGCGATGGACCAATTTGTAGAGGTGGTTCTGCGACTGGCCGGTGCGGCGCACATCGCGAATCAGGCTCTTCGAAAGCTGGGCATACTGGATGCCGTACTCCTCCTCCCCGGTCTCGCCCAGGGTGCGGCCATCGAAGCCGATGATCGCGGAGTGACCGAAGTAGGAATAGACGCCGTCAAAGCCGGCGGCATTGGCGACCGCGACATAGACATTGTTGGCCCATGCCATCGCCTTGGAGATGAGGATCTGCTGTTCCTTGGCCGGATACATGTAGCCCTGGCAACGCACGATCAGTTCGGCACCCTTCATGGCACAGTCACGCCAGATTTCCGGAAAATTGCCGTCGTCGCAGATGATCAGGCTGACCTTCAGGCCTTTCGGACCGTCGGAAACATAGGTGCAATTGCCGGGATACCAGCCTTCGATCGGCACCCACGGCATGATCTTGCGGTATTTCTGGACGATCTCGCCCTTGTCGTTCATCAGGATCAAGGTGTTGTATGGCGCCTTGTGGGGATGCTCCTCGTGGCGCTCGCCGGTGAGTGAGAACACTCCCCAAACCTTGGCCTTGCGGCAGGCTTCGGCGAAGATGTCGGTCTCGGGACCCGGGATCGACGACGCGGTTTCGTACATCTCCTTCGAGTCATACATGATGCCGTGGGTGGAGTATTCCGGGAAGATCACCAGATCCATGCCCGGCAGGCCGGTCTTCATGCCCACCACCATGTCGGCGATCTTGCGGGCGTTGTCGAGCACCTCGGCCCTGGTGTGCAGTCGCGGCATTTTGTAGTTGACGACGGCTACGCCGACTGTGTCGTTGCTGCTGGAAATGTCACCGTGAAGCATGGGATCGCCTCCTGTCCTGATTTGGGTTTGCCGTCGATCAAACGGCCAAGTGATGATGGACGAGTTCGCCGGCCGGCGTATCGATCGGTCCAGACGCGCCGGCGTGGCCTTTATCGACAATCACGAAAGATCACGAGACATCAGTGGCTGATCATCCAGGGACGCGCGGTCGGGAAGCTTTTCGCGCCGCTTCTGGTTTTCTTCACAAGGCGGGAAGGCTTGCCCGAGCAACACCCGCACCCGGGAGCATGCGAGGCCTTGTATTCGCCGACGGTCTTGGGCGCGTTGGACGCGCGCTCGTTGGTGGCGTGAGCCTTGCGCCTGTCCGAGCGCATGCAAAAGAAATTCGGCGCGGTCAGAATGACGCGGGGCGCCGCGCTTTCGCACCGCGGACAATCCTGCGGCGCGTCGCATTCGGCCATCGGCCGCATGTCGGTGAAGGGGCCGCAATCGTTGCAGAGATATTCGTAAACCGGCATCTGGTTTCCTCGCGCGCTACTTCATGGGCCTCGCAATGGCGGATGC
>Ga0185299_10007491_pt1 | contig 11154 bp, 12 predicted proteins | sample PaiPotPPA55metaG_FD_128002 | JGI IMG/M metagenome (GOLD analysis project Ga0185299, IMG submission 128002) | Iron sulfur acid spring bacterial and archeal communities from Banff, Canada, to study Microbial Dark Matter (Phase II) - Paint Pots PPA... ...
TTCTGGGCGAATCGAACCTCATCGACGTATATATCCGCTACTTGCGCAACAAGGTGGACGTCGGGAGCGAAGAAAAGCTGATCCAGACAGTTCGGGGAGTCGGCTATTCACTCCGCATCTAAACAACACATCCCATTTTTCGCAAGTCTCCGATCGCGCATCACCTTTGCTTACGCGGGCGTGCTGGCGTTGCTCTTGTGTGCTTTTGTGGTCGTCATCTACGCGGGAGCGCGTAGCGTCCTCTTCACGGCCGGAGCGGATCGCATCAGCACGGTCGCCGACCAAGTCGAACGCGAACTGCAAACACTCTCCGCCAATCCTTTCGGCGCGGTGTCCGCTCGCACGGCACTCGCTGACCAAACATTCATAGATGGCTTTTCCGGCAGCGGGCTCTTCATTGAAGCATTCAATCAATACGGCCGCCCCATCGGCAAGAGCACGAACCTCGGTTCGAGCGACCTTCCGACGAGTCTGGATCAGTCGTGGAAACCTCGGACGGCGTTTGAAGACGGAACCTGGGGCTTTGCCAGCACCTCCGCCGGTAGGCTGCTCGTCAATTCCTTATCCGTGCACAATGGAAAGAGCGTTGAGGCGACAGTGGAAATCGCGGAGTCGCTCAATGGCATGGACGCCATCCTCACGGGTTTTCGCAACTTCCTTCTCCTCGGTTTGATCGTCGCACTCGCCTTTATTATCGTGGCGAGCGTCTCGCTCGCGCGCGCCGCACTCGGGCCTATTGGGGAAATTACGCGTGCTGCAAATGAAATCAGCGGTGAGGATCTTGCCAAGCGTTTGAACTGGACGGGGCGGCCCGACGAGCTTGGCGCGCTCGCGCAGACATTTGACGAGATGCTTGCCCGACTCGAGGCAGCATTCGCTCGCGAACGGCGCTTCATCGCAGACGCGTCGCACGAGCTCAAGACGCCGCTCACGGTTATCAACGCAAACGCGCAAATGCTCGCGCGCTGGGCGGGCCGGGATCCAAAGGTCATGGGTGAAGCGCTCTCGACAATCGAGGCCGAAAGCGCAACAATGGCTCGTGTCATCAACGCTATGCTCACGCTTGCAAAGACGGATAATCCCGAAGCGCTGACGTTCGAAACAGTAGATCTGAACCGGCTCGTCTGCGAGGTTGGTACCGCACTGCAACTCAATGCGCGTGCAAAAGGCCTCGCGCTCGAGTTGGCCGTCGATCCTGAGCGGGAAGCAAACGTTCGCGGCGAGCCGGGTCTCTTGCGCCAGCTCGTAACCAACCTCACTGAAAACGCCATCAAGTTTACTGACGCTGGAGCGATACGTCTTGCGCTCTATCAACGCGACGGCTGCGTCGATCTGACCGTCCATGACTCAGGCCGCGGCATTCCGCGTGAAGCGCTCCCACATATCTTCGAGCGTTTTTATCGCGCCGACCCTGCCCGGTCACGTCATATTGAAGGAACCGGATTGGGTTTAGCGGTCGTCAACAATATCGTCCGCGTCCATGGTGGGTCGCTCTCGGTGGTGAGCGAACCAGGCGCTGGCACGACGTTCACCGTCGAGTTGCCGGTGGAGGGGCCCTTCTCGGCGTCCCCACCGGCGAATTGACCAAACCCTTTCTCATGCAGCCCTCATCTACGCCTTAGAGGCGGCTCATGCGCTTGCACCGATGGTTTGAGTAGGATGAGAGAAGCGCTTCGGACACCCACCTCGGCCGCCAGCTGGTCATGTTAAGAAAAGTATTCACTGCCGTACTCCTCGCCGCTTTACTCTCGATGCCATTTTCGGGTTTGCAACCCCACGCCGCTTTGGCAGAGGACGTCGATACGTCAACGCCACCCGTGCTCACCATTCACTCAACCGGGGGCACGATCAACATCACATCGGGCAACGACTTAGGAGTACACGTGGTCCCCGGACCTGCAGCTCAAACGGTGCACGTTTCACGTTTCAACCCCGCCCAAATGGGCAGCACCCGCATTATTCTTCCAGAGCGGTTTGTGCGCCAGCGCTTCGGACGCGGGTGGCGCGTGTACCGCTTGCCCGCCCGCCAGTACAGCGTGCCGGTCGCGAGGTTTGGCAGCGAAGGCGTCAACGTCGAAAATCCGGGCGGCGACATGTCGATTGCCGTGCCAAAGCGAATCGGTGCGATTTTTATCAATGCGGAATCCGGTAACGTTGTGCTGCGCAAGCTGCGCGGCCCTTACGTCGTTTCTGCCACCGGAGGCGAGGTGCGCATGCTCAACGTAAGCGGCTCAGGTCTTATTCGCACAACCGCCGGCAACGTCACGCTCGGAAACGTTGGAGGGAGCGTGCGCGTGCAGACCGTGAGTGGGGCCGTGACCGTCTTTGGCAGCGTTGCAGATAGCGTCGATGTCCAAAGCGACAACGGACCGATCTACTGGCGGTTTGCTCGTTGCGGCAACGGTCTGTATCGCTTTCGCTCGAAGGGCGGATCTATTCGTCTGGGCTTCCGTGCTGCCGCTGCGGCCCAACTGGATGCGCAAAGCGATACGGGTACCGTTGAGAACTTGCTTTCCGGGGGGGCGAGCAGCGGATCCGCGGTTGTGAGACTTTCCTCGCAGCATGCGCTCTCCATGGCGATCAACGGGGGTGGGCCAGAGATCACGGCGACGACGACAAGCGGCGACATCACAATCGAATCGATAGCGGAGCCGCCTCCAACGAATCAGCCAAATCCGGCGCCCACCCAGTAAGCAGGAGTCGCAACTCGCCATCAAGCATCGGTCATGCGCACGTGACATTCTTGTGACGTGCCAACGTAGCTATTTTGAAGGAGGTTGGCGTGGTAAGGAACTGTGTTGCATTTTCTTTTGTGGCAGTATTATTAGCGGCGGTGGTGTCGGCGTCAGCGCGCGCTGCTACGAGTCCGCCGCCAAAACTTCCACCGGGCATGACGCCCGCCATGGCAGCACAAATGATGACATTAGGCCCGAAGCATCCAGCGGGCATCCCGGCGGGGGCGGAGCCGGTGTCTGGTTGTATTCCGACCATGGGATATCACTATGCGAAGCTCAAGGACTTCCCGTTCGGGCCGATCTACGGCTGGTACAACGGAAAGTTGCTTTTTTCTGAAGTGATGATTTCTAAGGCAGCCTTCGACAAAGGCAACAGTTGGGACGAAATACTGCAACCGCTCCCTGGACACCAGATCAACCACGTCGACATCTGGTATGAGCGCAATGGTCACCCAGGCTACATGATCCCGCATTATGACATCCATGCGTGGTACGTGCCCCACAAAGAGCACATGTACATCTGCAACCCGTCCGGCAAGAAGCCGCCGTGGATTTAGATCGGGATCGACCAGAAGCGAGAGTTCTCCTTAAGGAGGGCTCTCTTTATTAGCCGAGCCACTCCGGATGAACGCTCGTGCTATCGAAATGCTGGCTCGATTTGTAGAGCTCGGATTGGCCATCCCGTGCAGCGTCGGCGGTCTTTGCGAGAAGCGAAGCGCGCTCGGCTGGGGTAAGCGGTGTGAAGTTTTCGACGACGTCGAGGGCTTGTTGCAAGATTTCCATTGAGTCAATTCCCGTGATCGTGACGCTCACGGGCAAACTCATTGCATAGCGCAGGCACTCTCGCGCGCTGACAGTTTTGCTCTCTAAAATAAATGGATCGCCCATCGGTTTCATGCCCAGGATTCCCATCTGCTTTTGCTGTGCAAGCGGGAGCACGATCTTCTCGAAACTGCGGTAGTGGGCATCCATCACATTGAGCGGCATCTGCAGCGTGTCAAAGCGAAAGTTGTGCTGGTCCGCAACGTCGAGCATGTGCTTATGGATCTCGGGACTTTTGTGCCCAGTAAAGCCGATATAGCGAAGCTTCCCTTGTTCGCGCGCCTTCAATAACGATTCCAGCGCGCCACCCTGAGCGAAGACGCGATCGACGTCGCTCATGCGAATGACTTCATGGATTTGCATGAGATCAACGTGATCGGTCTGCAGACGCTGGAGTGATTGTTCCAACTGTTGCATAGCGCTTTGCGCCGTACGACCATCGATTTTTGTCATCAGGAAAGCCTTATCGCGATAACCGTCGCGCAGGGCCATCCCCATCCGGCGCTCGCTCTCGCCTTCGGCATAATCCCAACTATTATCCAGGAAGTTGACGCCGTTCTCAAGCGCTGTACGAACGATGCGAGTGGCAAGCTGCGGATCTTGCGGCTTGCTCAAATGAAAACCACCGACTCCGACCATGGAGACTCGCTCACCAGTTGAGCCCAGGACCCTATACTTCATATCGAGATGCACACGTTTCATATCGTGTCATTGCCTACCTAGCAAGCGAGGGTGCCGACTGTTTGTCCACGTAATAGCGAGCCATGTCCAAACGGTCACCCGTTCGCAAGACCGTCAACATCGGCGGCGATGAAATCTCCTACCTTGAATCAGGCACAGGGGATCCCTTACTTTTGATCCATGGTCTTGGACATTCGTCAAGGGCGTGGCTGCGAGCAATCCCCAGACTGCAAGAGCGCTACCGCGTGTTCGCCCCAGATTTGCCGGGGCATGGCGAGAGCGCGGCACCAGATGCTCGTTATGATCCTGCTTTTTTTGGGCGCTTCGTCAACGGCTTCGTTTCGGCGCTCGGGCTCGATCGGCCAGACGCAGCCGGTAATTCGCTCGGGGGTTTGGCGCTTGTGCTGGCGGCACTCGAGCATCCACAAGCATTCCGTCGCCTCGTCCTTGCAGATCCCCTTGGCTTCACGAAATCACCGGTACCACCGCTTGATGAAGCGGTGCTCACCATCATCGGCCTGTGGTTGTCTTTCCCCCGCACACGCGCGCTTATCCGCGCCGGATATGCGGCGAGCTTTTTCGATGCCAGGCAGCTCGACGACGCGTCCGTCGACGAAATTGTCTCGCGCCTTGGCAGCGTGGCGCGCCTGAGGGCAGCACGTCGAACGCTCTCGGAGATATTCCATTATTCCAGACGCCTCGAATCCTTGCACGAGGGCTTCGCACGTCTCGCGCCACCCGCGCTAGTCATTTGGGGTAAGAACGATCCTGTGCTGCCTTCCAAGGATGCACAGATCGCCCGGCGGGTATTGCCCGCCCCGCGCATCGAAGTGCTCGCGCGTTGCGGACACTTTCCCCACATCGAACAGTCTGAGGCATTTTGCGCACTGGTACTGGAGTTCTTGAACACAGCATAAAGGGAATTGTTGCTGGAGTGTTCGTCGCAGCCGCAACGGCTGGGGGAGCGAATGCTAACTCAGAGTTTTCATACGCGACGCAACCGGTGCCAACTCAAATCTCACGCCCCGCTGCGAGCACAAGCGCGACCCTCTTACCTGCAGTCCTTCCGTCTCCCTCACCCATAGTACCGCCGCGCGACGCCCCTGCTGTTAGGCGTACGACGGCACCCTTTTCGCCGGCGCCCAACACATTGGTGCCTCCTCCACCCGACAGTATCTGGCTCGGCAATGATGAAACCGTCACCATACCGATCGTGTTGCATGAGGAGCGGCCATTTATCCAAGTCGTGATCGATGGTCACCCGGCAACCGCTGTCGTCGACACCGCGGCGGTTGAAACCCTGATCGACGCCGGTGCCGCCGACGACCGCGACACCACGGAAGCCATCTCGTTGCAAATTGGCGATCTGCGATTTCCCCGTTTGCGTGCAACGAAGGCTCGCGTGCGAGCATACACAGAGACGTATTTGGGTGCGGGCGCCGACGCAATTATCGGGCGCGACCTAATGCAGCGGTATCCCATTTCTTTAGATTTTCCCAATCGGTCGTTGACGGTGTTCCGGGAAGGCCATGGAAGTATTGCGGCACAGCCGGCCGGTGCGGTTTCGATGACGTTGCGCATGATTGATGGCCGGCCCGCGGTCGCAGGCTCAATTGACGGCCAACCGCCTATGTGGTTTGCGCTGAGCACAGGCGCGAGCTACGAAGTGCAGCTCGACAGCGTTGCGGGCCGTGCAAGCCATCCCCCCCATGGGCAGCACTCAATCCCCTTTCGGGACTCGAGGATACCGGGAGGCGACTACAGCGGAGTGCTCGTGCGAGCGCGCTCCTTGACGCTAGGATCATTGACGTTCAATCAACCGCTGCTTGCATTGCCGTCAATCCGACTAACCCAGCCTACGTCAGAGCTCGCGGGCGTGATTGGAGCGATGACGCTGACCCGGCTAAGCGTTTCGATCGACGAACTGGGGGGGAGCGTCACGATCGTCGCCTCGCAGGGCGCCACTGCAGCGCGCCTATATGACTTGAGCGGCATTACCCTCGAAATGCGAAACGGCGCGATCGTTGTGGAGAATGTCGTGCCCGGAACTCCCGCCGATGTGGCACGCATACGTGAGGGAGATGAGATCGTTACGATCAATGGCCTCGCCCCGGCGACTCTCGATTTCGCGCGCCAGCTGCTTGACGGCAGTCCGGGTACCAAAATCGGCATCGCCTATCGGAGGTGGCATCTCATCCACCACGTGACCTTGCCTTTGCACGTGATCATCTAATGATCCGTGTTCGGGATCTCTCGCGCGTGCGGATCGATCGAGTGGAATTTGATAGTGCCGGGGGCGTTGTCAGAGGCTTGCTTTACAGCGGTGGGCCCGCGGAAACGTGTGTCGTCATGGCCCACGGCTATTCATCGAGCAAGCACAATGTGGATGGACTCGCGTTTTACCTGGCGACAGAAAGCGTCAGTTCGCTGGCGCTTGATTTTCAAGGTCATAAGCTCGGCTCAAGCTCGCTGCCGCTTCGCGCGCCTGAAGACTTGTGCACAAATGTGCTCGATGCCGTTGCCCGCGCTCGCGAGGTTCCAGGCGTCCACAAGATTGTGGCCTGCGGTCACAGTATGGGAGCCGCCGCTTCGATCGGGGCAGCCGTCGAATCATCAGCAGTCGATGGCGTCATCGCCATGTGTACTGCCTTCGGGCGGAGTAAGGCGCTCGGTGGCCAGTCCATCCTCACCGGCCTTCGAAATCGCGCATGTTACGTTGATGGACCTTCGCCGGAAGAAATTACGCAAACGATGGACACGTATACTCAGCGCATAGTCGATATTACGCCGCGGCCACTGCTCGTTATTGCTGGAAGCAAAGATTCTATCGTCGCACCGTCGGCCGTTCGCACGCTGTTCGACGCGGCGGGAGAGCCAAAGACATTCGAGCTGGTTGATGCGACTCATACCGATTGTGCGGAGCGCTCGAAATTCGTCGTGCTGCGCTGGCTCCGAGCGCGAGGCTTCTCGCCGCCGCGGTCGAACGGCTGACCCGTTATGTTTTGTAGCGACGGACCTTAGGTCAGTTTTAAGGAGCACGGCGTGTTGATGATGAAGCCGATTCTTGCGTTTGTATCGATCGGAGCAATAACGCTAGTGATCGCAGGTTGGACGAGTTCAGGTGTCAACCACGGAGTGATGGCACGTGCCGCAGGCGCACAGGCGCCGACTCCCACGGTTTCCGTAACCACGCTGCCGGCTATGCCCGGCACACCAACAAGCGCGCCGCCCACGAGTCAGCCAACGATCCCGCCTCTCGTGACGCCCGCTCCGCAGGTAGTCGCACCGAACTCGCCCACGTTGCCTCCGGTCGGCGTTGCATACATCCCCGTCACGGGTCAAGTGATGACGCCAGTGAACGTGACACTAGGCCAGTTACAGCACATGAGGCCGGTGTCGCTTGCGCTGCGCTTCCACACGTACACAGGCGTGCCGCTCACAGACGTCCTTGCGCTCGCTCGGCCGACGTTTCCGGACGACCCCCAAACGCTGATGCGTAAATACGTATACATTCAGGGGTTCAACGGGCAAAGTGCAATCCTAAGTTTCCCGGAATTTTCGAAACAGTTTAACGGGCAGCTCGTGTTGCTGGCGTATCTCGTCGATCTGAGAGACGTAAAGCCGCCAGGCTTCGTGCAGCTTGTTGTGCAGGGCGACAAAACAGATGCGCGCTTTATCAAAGTCGCGCACATCGTCATCGGTGAACCACCGCCACCACAGTAACTCGCAACGCGCGCATCCGGCACTACGGGAAACCGCTACCCGGCTGCAGTAACAAGCCGTCTGACCTTTTTGGGGATGTAGCTCAGTTGGTAGAGCGCTTGCTTCGCATGTAAGGGGTCAGGGGTTCGAGTCCCCTCATCTCCACCACGTTAGAACGCCCATTCTGTAAGGGATTCGGGCGTTTTTGCTTGCGCGGCTTTCCGAAGCGACTTGCCGCATTTACGACAATCGTACGACAATTTGGTTCGAGCGCGGCGAAAATCCGATCCGCCGTTTGGGCAACTCGCTTGGCCGTGTGGTTGAACAAATGCCCGTACCGCTCGAACATCATCCGTGTGTCCGCGTGCCCCAAACTGCCCGCGATGGCAAGCGGATCTTCTCCGGCTTCGATGAGCAGCGAGTTAGCGGTGTGGCGCAGGCTGTGGAACGTAACGTTCGGCAGCTTTGCCTGCTTGAGCAGCGGTTTGAAGATCCGCCGGAGGAAGTTACTCTTGCGAATCGCTGTTCCCTCAGGCGACGTGAAGACGAACCCGCCTTGTAAATTGCGACTGCCTTTTAGTTCGATGAGCGCTCTGCTGGCGAGCTCGGGCAGGTGGACGACTCGTCGTGACTTAGGCGTTTTCGGCTCAGACCGCACAAGGCACCCTTCGCGATCTTCGGTCAGGGTTTTCTTCACAGAGACCACGCCCCTCGCGAGATCGACGTCATCCCAGCTAAGCGCAAAGATCTCGCCTTGCCGCATGCCCGTCGTGATCGCTAGAGCCAGAAGTGCGCGCTCACGCGTGTCGCGTGCGGCTCCGAGCAACTTCATTGCTTGTTTTCCGTCGAGGACGAGAACCTCTGGCCGTGGTGGCTTGGGCGCCGGCACGGTGCTGCACGGGTTGCGGCGGATCTTGTCTTCTCGAAGCGCGACGTTAAGAGCGCTCGAAAGAGTGACAAACGCCGTCCGCTGGGTGACCGCGCCGACCTCGTCGTCTTTCCAGCGGCGCAATAGATAACGCACGTCGTCCGATGTGAGGTCGCAAAGCTGCCGAGCGCCGATGTGCGGAACGATATGCTTGTTAATGAGATGGTCGCGAAGCTTGAATGTGTTCGGCCGGACGTTGAGGGCCTCGAGCCACGCCGTCAAGTAATCGGCCAGCTTTAAGATGGCGGGCGGTTCGACATGTGTACCGTGCTCACTACGGTAGTCACGCATCATGTCCGCGACGGCGCCGCGCGTCTTGCCATAAAACGATTTGCGAACGACCGAACCGTCGGGGGTTTTCAGCGTAAGCTTCCCCTCGTACGTTTCGTTTTTCCGCCGGCAGATACTGCCCTCGCCGTGAGCGCGCTTGCCCATTATGAAGCTTTCCGTTCAAGACGACCGCCGCGGAGTCTTTTCACAAACTGCTGGAGTGCTCGGTACTCGACGCGGCGGTGGCCCGTCTTCGTCTCGACGATATAAGGCAAGAGTCCGCGCTTCATCAGGACGTACACCTTTGTTTTTCGATAACCCAGCTGATCGCAAACTTGCGGAACAGTCAGCAGGAGCGGCTGCGCTATTTCGGCCTCGCCAAAGTCAATGTGAGGGCTGCGGCAAAGCACCTCGAAGGCGTCTCGTACCTTCGCGAGGCTGCTGGCAGTGTCGACGAGCGCGCGACCGATTTGTCGAAGCGGCTCATCAGCAATCTCCAGACCTTCGATTTCATGATCTGCGCTCGGGGGACTCTGAAGCTTTTTGATCGATTCCATGCCAGTGTACCCAAAAAGAAAAAGGCCCCAAGCTTTGTTGGAACCTTCAGCCTCTCGCTTTCGCCCGCATTATTATGCGGGTAAAACTAGCCTATAGTTGTTACCCCACAATTATCTCGCAGATTGTCGACCGAGTCAATCCCGCGGCGCTATGTTCTGGCAACTGTGCGCGTTTTCAATTGCTGACGCTTCTTGGACGTCGCAATGTCAACGATGTCGATTTTGACTCTGCCGCCGAGCGCGGCTGCGAGCTTACGCAGCGTTTCGAGTGAGGGAATGTGAAAACCAGACTCCAGGCGAGAAATTGCAGAGACGCTTGTTCGCATACGAGAAGCGAGATCTTCCTGAGTGAGCCGGGTCCTCGTACGGTGAAGAATGACCAGGTCCGCGATCGCGAGCGCTACTTCGTGTTTCTTTTCGAGATCAGCGTACTTCGGGTCGGTAGCGCGGCGGCGCGCTGCGGCCCGCCGGGCATCTTGACCGAGCGGGTTTACCCAATGAGATGCTTCCTTGCGTGGCATGATCCCAATCTTACCATTATTGAGAAGTTGAGTCAAGGGCGCTTTCTTGGTGGCGCCTTCTTGCCGATCGGACTCGGGCGCCTCCTCGGTTTGGCATCCATCCGGCTTCGAAAATCGTCCCACCTTTCGCGCGCCATCTGCTTATCTGCCTCAGGGACCGAACTGCCGTGCTTTCCGAAGCCATGCAGCAGGATCACAAATTGTTTACTCCTGCGATACAAGATGCGAAAATGCGCGCTGCCGTAGTGACAGCGGAGCTCGCGAAGCTCTCCCTCTATCTGTGAGCTGTGCGGAAATGAAAGGTGTGGATGTTCCTCGTCGAGGGAATTGATTCGGTCAATTTGACGGTCGATCGCGAGCTGCACCTCAGCCTTCTGCTTTTTGATAAACTCGTTGACGGGTTCCGTTCCGTCGTGTGTCCGATAGAACTTTGCCATCAGTCGACGCGCCAAGTCTTAACTCTCCTTCGTGCGTAGTCAATCTCGGATTTGCTTTTGCGGCTTATGGAACGCTTACATGCGGATTAGCCTGCATCATTGCCTTCCAACGTACACCCAGCAGAGTCGGGAAAGGACCACGTTCCTAGATCCAAGATGATCAAGCCGGGCGAGGATGCGATGCCAGCGAAGCGCATTGCACCGGAGCCCGGGCCCGCCCGAAGGGCGGAATCGCCGATCCTAACGCCTGAGCTCAGCAACGTGAGGGAGAACCCCCGCGATGAGGAAAGGTGTTGCCGCTCCCACGACATTTCGAATGGGCGCCGGCCCCCAATACCGCGAGTCCCAGCTTCTCTCGTTGTCTGCATAGAGCCAAATCGAGCCGTTCGAAATCCGATAGTGCCCGCGCAGCCATGAGGCGATGGGACGTCCGGAACTGTCGGCTGCCAGCGGTTTGCTGTTATGCAAGAGATGGCCGTTCACGCTCACGCCGTCCGCCGC
>Ga0185299_10007492_pt1 | contig 11154 bp, 8 predicted proteins | sample PaiPotPPA55metaG_FD_128002 | JGI IMG/M metagenome (GOLD analysis project Ga0185299, IMG submission 128002) | Iron sulfur acid spring bacterial and archeal communities from Banff, Canada, to study Microbial Dark Matter (Phase II) - Paint Pots PPA... ...
TGGGCCGGAGGCGCCGATTCCGTGGAACGAACTGGTCTCCAGATGGAGCCGAAGTCGAGAGCTGCTCGAAGAGAGGATTCGGAATTTTCCGATCGAGGATCTGGCGAAACAGGTTCCTGGGCGTAACTATCCTTACGAAACTTTGTTTCACGGAATCGTGGAACACACAATTTACCATTCCGGGCAGATCGCTATGGTATTGAGCATGCTACAGTCGCGATCCTTGTAGAGCCTGCCCTCGCAGGCAAGTCTGGCTCGCGGGCAATATCATTTCCTTCGATTACTGCGTTTCCCCGGCGCCGGCCATGAAGCAGACCGATCTATTCCAAGCAATTGATTGATGAATATTGAATATCGGTCCGGTCAGGCGTCTTTGATCTCGCGCAGACGTCCAGTGGTGACGTCGTAGACGAAGCCGCGGACCGCGACACTGGCGGGAATCCAAGGATGGGTGCGGAGCTTTTGCAATTGGTGGCGGACATTTTCTTCGATGTTTTGGAAGGCGTAGAAGAAGGCGGGAGCAACAGCGGCGGTCCCGGTGCGATGCTGGATTCTGGTGCGCAAGTCCTGCTCGCTAGTTAGCATCAATCCGCAATCGGTGTGATTGATGACCATGATTTCCTGAGTGCCGAGCAGATAATGCGATACGACCAACGATCGCAGGCTGTCCTCGGTAACGATGCCTCCGGCATTGCGGATGATGTGCGCGTCTCCCGTTTTCAGTCCGAGAGTGCGAATCGAAAGCCGGGTATCCATGCAGGTCAGGACCGCGAGGTTGCGCTCTGGGCGCGGGGTTAGTTTGCGCAATTCATGGGTGCGCGAGTAGATCTCGTTTGCTGCAAGTACTTCGTCGATGACGCTCATGGCCGCATAGTTTAGCGCGGGCTCATCCGAGGCGCACGATGAAGCCACACAATTGGTGCAACTTTAGATTAATCGCGCAACCTGCCATCTGGTTTTGTCGAGATTTCACTTCTCCGGTTACGGCGTTTACCGTTCGGCACGCGCTACGGCATGAAGCACGGCATCGTCAACGCACAGCATCTGCTGGGACACGCTGAAGCGCCGGAATCCCCTCAGCGCAGACAATCACGGATTCGGGTTCGCCGACGCCGCCGCGTTCTGTGGTGGAAGCGCGCAGTTCGCCACGCACTTCGACGCGAAGAACTCAACCTCTGCTTTTTTGTGCGGCACCTTCTCGATATCTTCCGGCACCACAATCAGCGATTGCGGTCCGTCCGCTGGGTTGAACGTGCACTGGAACGTTTGCGACTGCACACCGCGCTGCTGGCAGGATGCTTTTTCGAGCGCCGGTTCGAGCATATCCGGCCTGCCGTGCAGTTGATTCGCTACCGATGAAGGAACCACCGCCACGAGCATCGGCACAGGAGCCTTGATCTTGATGCTGACCACCTCACCGTCGCGGTCCGGCGCGTACCCGCCGTAAACCTTCAAAAACGTTGTCAGCTTGTATTCTTCCTTCGCTTGCTGGATCCACTGAAACTGTGGCGGGAAGCAGTTGTTGATGCAAATCCACCGATAGTATTGGATGTCTACATCGTTTGGTGCGACAAAGTGCCGCGGCGTCGCGTTGTTTTGGCGGCCTAGCATGCCGGCGATGTCTGCGCCGACCGCGTCTACGACGCCCATAGCCTTGCCCAACTCAGGCTCAGCGGTTGCCAAAGACTCGGTGCTCTTCAATACCGCTCCAAGCCGGGCAAACGCCGCGGAGCTTTGACTTTCACGATCGTCGCGAACGATCAATTGCATCGGTTCCAGCGGAAGGTCGCAGGTGTACGTCACCTTGATTACGTGTTCGCGCAGGCACACCGTCCGAATGCTGCTGAGCATCACCGGGTTCTGCATCGTGCGATTCCACTCGCCTGCACCTGTCATGAAAATCGAGACGGGCTGCTGCGCGTCGATGTCCACGTGGATCGTCCCGCCTTGCGAGCCATAGCTTTTGCCGCCATGGTAGTTGGCAGGGTCCAGCCGCACGGATTCCTCTGTGCCGCGCTGCCACTCGAATTCCTGTTGCTGCGCAAGCGCTGGGCTGGCGCACACGAATACAACCAAGGCTGGAACAATTTTTGTGATGCGCATAGTAAGGCCAGTATTTAAGTCGGAAAATAGCGAGGCAATAGAACTAGGCCTGATTTGACGCCAACAAGTATCGTGCCCGGAAGGGCACAAATCGCAGACGGCACGTGTGTTTCTGCGTCGTAGCGCCGACCTTTAGGCTTAGCTCCTGATTTGTCGCGAAACCGGAGAAGTCGATTTCCGCGAAGTTTATGGAGAGTAGTAGGCGGAATTCGTTAACTCTTTTTTCGGAAGCGGTCCAAAAAACTCGCCGCACTTTTCAACTCGTTTGGGTCGGCCAAGTTTCTGCAGGAAGTCCCGCTCAGTGGCACCAGCGGCGATTTCATCGAAACCTTTCTGTATCTGCTTGTCGCGCAGAATCGCCCACGATGGCCCCAGCCAAAACTACGCAGCCCACCATGAGGTAACCGGGATGCTTCACAGAGAGATAAACTAGTACACATGAGAGCCGAAATGAAAGCTGCTCCTAACTCCTGTGTAGTCGCGTTACCGGACAAATGATTTTGTTGGTCAAGTAGGCTCGATGAGCGTCACCGACAGACGTTGAATCACACTCGGCGTGCTCTTCTTCTCGCTTTTCTGTAAAATCTCCATTCACTCCAAGGAGACGCACTCAGATAATGTCCACGAAAATTACACGAGTACACGCGCGCCAAATTATCGATTCGCGAGGGAATCCCACCGTGGAGGCGGATGTAACGCTGACGTCCGGAGCAGTAGGCCGCGCCGCAGTTCCATCGGGCGCTTCGACTGGGGAACACGAAGCGCTGGAATTGCGTGATGGCGACAAGTCGCGCTATCTGGGCAAAGGAGTGTTGAAAGCGGTCGCGAACGCCAACGGCGAAATTGGCAAGGCGGTGACCGGCCTGGATGCCGCCGACCAGCGCGCCCTCGATCACAAAATGATCTCGCTGGATGGCACCCCCACGAAGTCGCGCTTGGGCGCCAACGCGATTCTGGCCGTGTCGATGGCCGCAGCGCGTGCCGCTTCCATCGCGCTGAAGCAGCCGCTGTACAAATATCTTTCGCGCTATTCCACGGATTCATCCGCAAATCTTTTGCCCGTGCCCATGATGAATATTCTCAATGGCGGCGCACACGCCGACAGCTCCGTAGACTTTCAGGAATTTATGGTCATGCCGGTGGGAGCGCCGAATTTTTCGGAAGCGCTGCGCTGGGGCGTGGAAATTTTCCACGCGCTAAAAGCCGCGTTGAAAAAGCGCGGCTACTCCACCGCCGTCGGCGACGAAGGCGGTTTCGCTCCGAGCTGCAAGTCCAACGAAGAAGCCATCCAGATCGTGCTCGAGGCCATCACCGCCGCGGGCTATAAACCGGGAGAGCAAGTCCGCATCGCACTCGATCCCGCCTCCAGCGAGTTTTACGACAAGGCCAGCGGCAAGTACATTTTCAAGAAGTCCGACAAATCCGCGCACACCAGCAGCGAGATGGCCGCGTACTGGACCGCCTGGGTAGAAAAATATCCCATCGTCTCCATTGAAGACGGCATGGCCGAAGACGACTGGGCCGGTTGGAAAGAACTCACAGAAAAAGTCGGCCGCAAGGGCGCCGGCAAAAAATCCATCCAATTGGTGGGCGACGATCTTTTTGTCACCAACACCGAACGCCTCGGCCGCGGCATCACCGAAGGCGTGGCCAACGCCATCCTGATCAAGCTCAATCAAATTGGAACCGTTACGGAAACCATCGACGCCATTGAACTGGCCCGCAAAGCCGGCTACAACTCCATCATTTCTCACCGCTCAGGCGAAACGGAAGATACCTTCATCGCCGACCTGGCGGTGGCCACCGCCGCGGGACAAATCAAAACTGGCTCGGCCAGCCGCACCGATCGCATTGCAAAATACAATCAGCTTTTGCGCATCGAAGAAGAACTTGGCAGCACCGCCAGATTCCCAGGCACTTCGCTTTTTAAATAAAGCGCACGCGAAAAATATTCGCTCACTAAAGACCTTAGAACAGGCGCGAAACATATTCGCGCATCTGGTTCTTCCAGTACGGCCAATCGTGTCCGCCCTGGGGTCCCCAATCGTCCAACGAGTGGCGTATGCCTTTGCGGGACAATATTTCCGACAAGCGATAGCTTGCACCACTCTTTTCCCACGGCCCCGTCCCGGTAATGATGTGAATGTCGCAGGAAGCCAGCTGCCCCAGCAGCCACGGGTCGCTCAAATTTGCTAGATAATCCACGGGATTATTAAAATAAAAATTCTCGTCGTACATCCCATCCATGAAATTGCGAACGTCATACACGCCGGACATCGCGAAGCACCGTTTGAACACGTCCGGATGCTTGAACAGAGTATTCGCCGCGTGATACGCCCCGAAAGATGCCCCCATCGTGGAAATCGCCACCGACGATTTGCAATTGTCCCAGATGAACGGCACAACTTCCTCGCGCAAATACCCGTCGAACATCGCTTGCATATAGCTGCGATGAAACGGGTGCGCGCCCCGGTTGTAAAGCCCCTGATGATTGACGGAATTCACGGAGAAAAACTTGATTCTGCCCGCTTCGATAAATTCGCCGAGCGCTCCAATCATGCCCTGATTTTCCAGTTCCCATTCATCCCCCACGCTGGTAGGAAATCCCATCAACCGCGGCCCCCAATGCCCATAAACCACCACGCCCATCTCGATGCCCAGCCGTGGTGAATGCCACCGGTGATACTCCCGTTTCATGAATGGCCTCTATGCACAACCGATGTAGGACGAAAGGAGCAGAATTATGCCAGCCGCTCCGAACCGAAGCAATGTGCCTGCCGCACCATATCTCTAAGACCCAACTACGCGAAGTGAATTGGTTCGTAATTCCTGCTACACTTCGCGGCAATCAGCGTCCCCTATCCACCACAAGGAGCAATCTTAATAATGGCTACTCCGTCTTCGACCAATCGCCCTACCCCAGAGCATATTTTTAATACCTTGAACGCGTACCAGCAGACCTACGCTTTGCGCGGAGCCATTGAGCTGGACATTTTTTCCGCAATCGCCGACGGCGCTAACGACGTTCCGTCCATCGCGAAAAAGACTGGAGCCGCTGAACGCGGTATTCAGAGTCTTTGTAATTACCTTACCGTTCTTGGATTTCTCACCAAGCACGACGGCCACTACGCGCTTACTCAGGAATCCAGCATTTTCCTCAATAAACGTTCTCCTGCATACATGGGAGCCATATCTGGCTTCTTGGCTAATGACATCCTCATGAAGAAATTTTCGTCTTTAACGGAAGCGGTCAAAAAAGGCGGAACTGCCACGGAACACGGTCACAACCTCGAACCAAATGATGAAATGTGGGTCGCCTTTGCGCGCTCTATGGCGCCGATCACCATGCCCTCAGCTGCATTTATCGCGCAGCTAACCGGGATGCCGCAGGGAAAGCCCGGCAGAATCCTCGATATCGCAGCCGGTCACGGTATGTACGGCATAACCATGGCCCGGCAGAATCCCAACGCGCAGATCACCGCAGTGGACTGGCCTAACGTGCTGCAAGTCGCAAAAGAGAATGCCAACGCCGCCGGCGTCAGCGATCGATTCAATGTGCAGCCAGGAAGCGCTTTTGACGCACACTTTGGCGAGGACTACGATTATGTGCTGCTCACCAACATTCTTCATCACTTCGACCAGCGCACCTGCGAAAAGCTGATGCGCCGAGTACATGCTGCGCTAAAACCCGGCGGTCAAGCCGTGACCTTGGAGTTCGTTCCCAATGAAGATCGCGTCAGCCCACCGACAGCAGCCATGTTTAGCCTGCTGATGTTGGGCACCACAGACTCGGGCGATGCCTATACGTTTGCGGAATACGAAAAAATGTTTCGCAACGCGGGCTTTGCAAAAACCACGCTGCACCAGATTCCAGACATGCCGTCGCAAGTGCTGGTTTCGGAAAAGTAAGTCGGCGGCAGCTCAGGATTTAGCGCGGGCCTCGCGCAGGTATTCGCCGACAACTCTAACGTAATCGGGAAAGGCGACTTCGGGCTCCAGCAAATCCGGGTGCCACACTTTTTCCCATTCGAAGCAATAAAACCCGGTGTAATTAATTTTGACCAGCGCCTCAACCTGCCGTTTTACCGGCACGTCTCCCTTTCCTGTCAGCACATAATGCCGGTCTTTTCCGCCCTGCACCGAATCTTTCAAATGTGTGTGGCGAATCCACTTCCCCAATTGCGCCACGGTAAATTCCGGCTCTTCATGCGAACTAACAAAGGTGTGGTGAGCATCCCACAGCAAGGCGACATGCTCGGAATCGGCGCGCGTCAATATTTCTTTCAACGTGGGCGAATCGGTGAAATCGCCGTGCGATTCAATGATCACCGTCACGTTTCGCGGCCGCGCATATTCGCCCAGCTCATGCAGGCCGTTCGAAACGCGCGCAATGACTTCCTCTCGCGGTCCCTCGATTTTATTTCCGAAGACCCGCACGTAAGGCGCGCCCAACGCCGACGCCAGATCGATAAAACCGCACGCATCCGAAAGTTGTTGTGCACGCTTTTGCGGATCAGCTACGTGCATCTCCGCCGAACTGCTCACACACGCGATCTTCAGTCCGTGCGCCGCTACGTCGCGCTTGGCAGTGAAGATTTTGTCCGGGGCGAATTCCGGCCGAGCCGGCAGGTTCATGTCGCCGAGCAGCCCGCGCAGCTCGACGGCCGCGAATTCATGCTGCGCCGCGAAGTCCAGAATTTGCGGCCACGTCCATGCCGGGCACCCCAGAGTGGAAAACGCCAGCGGCAACCGCGCCGTGGCTGCACGAGCATATCGCGCTCCCAGCGCGGCCAGTGCTACGGTGCTCATGAATTCGCGTCTTGTCGGCTTCATGCACGCACTCCTTGGGTCGTCGGGCGAATTCTATCACCGTGATTCCGTTTCCGGGCGCCGCATTACGATTTCTTGAAGAGTGTGTCTACGTTTGCAAGAATTCCGAATGGCAGTAGGATGTAACGTGGAAATAGAAGCGCCCTTTAGCTCGTGAAAATCGGGAGACTGAAGAATGCTCCGTGACCAAGTGTCCGTGAACAACGTCGAGTCCCTAAATATTGTCGAGCCCGGCCGCCGGGAATTTTTGAAGGGCCTGCTCAGCGCGGGCGCGCTCGTACTAAGCGTTCGCTGGGCCCCGCAAACTGTGTTGGCGTCAGGAGTCGATCCAACAACCGCCAATCCCGCGGCTCCAATGGCGAATGCGCCGCTGCATCCCAATGTTTATCTGGCCATCGACACGGATGGCACTGTTTATATCATCGCGCACCGCTCCGAGATGGGCAGCGGAAGCAAGACCGCCCTGCCGCGCATCGTGGCCGATGAATTGGATGCCGACTGGGCGCGCGTAAAAATTGTGCAAGCCACCGGCGACGAAAAATTCGGCGATCAGGATACCGACGGCTCCCATTCCGTGCGTAGTTTTTTCGATACCTTGCGGGAAGCCGGCGGAACAGCGCGCCTCATGCTCGTTCGCGCCGCCGCCGCGCAATGGAACAAACCGGTCACCGAGTGCCACACCGAATTACACGAAGTCGTCCACGCTCCGTCCGGCAAAAAACTTGGTTACGGCGAACTGGCGGCCTCCGCGGCAAAGCTGGAAGTTCCCAAAAAAGAAGATGTGAAACTAAAAGCGCGCAGCGAATGGCGCTACATCGGCAAAGGCACTCCAAATTACGACTTGAAAGATATGTGCGACGGCAAAGCCGTCTACGGCCAGGACACTCGCATGGACGGGATGTTATACGCCAGCGTTGCGCACCCGCCGGTCTTCGGCAGCACCGCGAAGACCGTGGACGATAAGGCCGCCCTCGGTGTTACGGGCGTAAAGCAGACCGCGTCCATTGAAGGATTCAAGCCGCCGGTGGGCTACCAAACCTTGGGCGGCGTGGCCGTTCTGGCCGATAGCAGCTGGGCCGCCATGCAGGGCAAGAAAAAACTCAAGATCGACTGGGAGAAAAGCCCGCACAGCGTTTATAACTCCGACGCGTACAAAAAAGAATTGCAGGAAACCGCGCGCAAGCCGGGAAAAGTAGTGCGCGAAAACGGAAACGTGGACGCCATTTTTGCCAAGGGCGGCAAAATCGTGGAAGCCGAATATTACGCGCCGCTGCTCGCGCATGCCTCCATGGAGCCGCCAGCGGCCCTGGCGGTTTTTGGCAACGGCAAAGTCGAAGTGTGGGCTCCCACGCAAAATCCCCAAGGCGCAAAAGATGCCATCGCCAGCGCCCTCGCATTGAAAAAAGAAGACGTCACCGTAAACGTTACGCTGCTGGGCGGCGCGTTCGGGCGCAAATCATTTCCGGATTTTGCCGTGGAAGCCGCGGTGCTCGCGAAAAAAACGGGTAAGCCGGTGAAAGTGGTCTGGAGCCGCGAAGACGACATTCGATTCGATACCTATCACTCCGTGGCTGCGATGTACATGAAAGCTGCGCTGGGTGCTGACGGCAAGCCTGAGGCTTGGCTGCAACGCACCGTGTTTCCACCCATCGGATCGACCTTTGATCCCAAGAACAATTATTCCGCGGCCGATGAGTTGGGCCTGGGTTTTACGGATGTGCCCTTCGCATTGCCAAATCACCGCGCGGAAAATGGTCCCGCAACCGCCCACGTGCGCATCGGTTGGCTGCGATCGGTCGCCAATATTTATCACGCCTTCGCGGTACATTCTTTCGCCGACGAATTGGCGCACGCTGCCGGACGCGATTCGCTGGACTATCTGCTACAACTTCTGGGCCCGGACCGCATTATTCCCAAGGCAGAATTGCCGAAGGATTATTCGAATTACGACGGCGCGTACGAGCAATATCCCATCGACACCGCCAGATTTCGCCGCGTCCTGTCGCTGGCCACGGAAAAAGCCGGGTGGGGAAAACAAAAATCCGGCAATGGATTTGGCATGGGTGTCGCGATGCACCGCAGTTTCTTGACCTACGTCGCGACGGTTGTGCAGGTGCAGGTGAACGACGCCGGGCAAGTTCAAATCAAGCGCGTCGATACCGCCTTGGATGCCGGAACGTTGGTAAATCCTGAAATGGCGCGGCAACAGTTTGAAGGAGCGGCCGTGATGGGCACCTCTCTCGCGTTTTACGGTGAGATCACCGCGAAGGACGGAGCCATCGAGCAATCCAACTTTAATGATTACCAGGTGGCGCGCATGAAAGATGCGCCGCGCGAAACGCACATACACATCGTGCCGAGTCAGGAGCCGCCGGCGGGAATCGGTGAGCCGGGTTTGCCGCCATTCGCGCCCGCCCTCTGCAACGCGATCTTCGCGGCGACCGGGAAGCGCATCCGCGAATTGCCCTTAAGCCGCGCGGGCTTTGCCTAAGATTCAGAGATTGAGTTAAATTAACCGGACGCGCGCAAGCCTAATTTTGAGAATAGAAAGCGCCGTCAACCCGCGCGCTATTCCACGTAAAACATCAGCATTACACCCAGAACAATCATGATCGACGGCCACAGTTTGTTGAAAACCGGCTGCCAGTTGGTCTTAATTTCCGATAATCCTTTGGTGAGACCAATACCAAATCCGGCCGCGGTGTAAGTGTGATGCTCGGTCTGAATCCGTGCCATGCGCTCCATGTGCCCCGCGCCGTGCATGCCGCCGCGATGTTCGTGAAAAAGCAAAATGATCGACCCGGCAATCGCTACAAAGGGAAAAACCCAGCCGGCCCACGCCGCTTTCAATGTCCCGCGAGCGCGAAGAAATTCAATCACGCCCACGGCCAGCAGGATGAGTGCGAAAGATTTGTGTTGGCGCACTTCCATGTGGTGCGAGAGCCCGTAGACCCACGATTGAGTCCCGAAAGGCCACAGCTCCGTATCGCTGTAAACCAGCACGAAGATCCCCGCGAGAAGAAAACATACCGGCCATGCATAGCGAACATTCGGCCAGCGCGTACTAAGCCGAGGTTCTGCAAGAATAAAAATCCCCGCGAGCACCACAAAAAATCCAGCTAAATGATGATTGAATTCGCTTTCGCGTTTGTCGGCCGCCAATTTTTCAGGCGTGCGCATGGCCGCTAAAGGATCCGGGGCCGCTGCGGTCATGTCCATCCCGGGCATGTCGCCAGTCATTTGCCCTTGGCCCGCCTGGCCCCCTTGGCCATCGTGCCCCTCGTGTGCGGAATGATCCTGCGCGCGCGCTGAGACCAAAGGCTGGCACGCGCAAACTAGCAAAGTAAGCAGCAGGCACGTGCATGGGAGTTTAAATTGCCGGAACAAATCCTTGCCTGAGTACATCGCTTCTCAAAATCCTTTCCAAGTTATTCATGAAAGCTTTGATTCGCGTAAAAAGTTTCCCTCATTCCTGCATGAAAAGCCAACCGCGCATCGCTCCGGTGCGCAATCCCGCGAAGTCATTTGGATTTCCCGGCGGCTCTAACGCAACGACGCGGGAAGAAAATTTGCGTTTCTTTGGTGCGCTGTCACGTTAGAGTGGTTGGCGCGAGAGGTCTATGAGCGTAATAACAGAATTATCACGCCGTAAATTTCTGACCACCACTGTGGCCGCCGCGGTGTCCGGGGCCGCCGCAACCACCGGGAATGCCTTTACGATCGTGCCGCGACACGTGCTGGGCCGCGGCTTCACGCCTCCCAGCGACATGCTCAACATTGCCGGCGTCGGCGTCGGCGGTATCGGCCGCACCAACCTGATCGCACTGGCCACCCAGAACATCGTCGCGTTGTGCGATGTGGATTGGGACTACGCCACCAAAGCATTTGAGCATCTTGACGCGGACATTCAATCTTTGAAAACGCGCCTTGAGCAACCGGATCCGCAACCTATCCCCGGCATGCCGCTGGTGGAATTTGATCGCGTGAAGGCCCAGAAACGTCTCGACGGCATGATTCGCGTCAAGACCGAACATTGGCCGAAAGCCAAACATTATCAGGATTACCGCGAGATGCTGGATCGCCAGAAGGACATTGACGCCGTGGTGGTGGCCACCGCCGATCACATGCACGCGCCGATCGCGCTCGCGGCCATGGACCTGAATAAACATGTTTACGTGCAGAAGCCGCTGACCTGGTCGGTCGACGAATCTCGCAGGCTGG
>Ga0185299_10007493_pt1 | contig 11152 bp, 15 predicted proteins | sample PaiPotPPA55metaG_FD_128002 | JGI IMG/M metagenome (GOLD analysis project Ga0185299, IMG submission 128002) | Iron sulfur acid spring bacterial and archeal communities from Banff, Canada, to study Microbial Dark Matter (Phase II) - Paint Pots PPA... ...
ACCTATGTTCCAGCCGGAGATATTCCGCTTGGCTCGCTTAGCCAGCCCGAGCCAAGCGCGAAAGAATTGACCCGGCGCGCCAAGATGGCTACAGATGCGATGTGAATATGCTGTCTACAAACTGTGTGCACTAACAACGCGCTCCAAGGGACGCCGCTATCGCGGCGCCCCTGAGCGCGGGCGTTATCCCGCCACGATGGAGAAGTGACATGACGAAGCCAGCAGGGGGACAGGTTCCGAGTTCGCGGTTCGCCTACAGGAGTGTGTCGCCGGGAAAGGATCTAATTTTGGGACGTGAATTGTGAAAGCGTCGCCAATCAATCATACCGCACAATCCCTGCGGCTATGGCTCGCGCGATACGCTCGCGGTAGCCGGAATCGGTTATCCGGGAAGCTTCCGCGGGATTAGTTAAGAATCCGCATTCAACCAAAACGGCCGGTAACCGGTTTCTCCGTAGAACGAAATAGCCACGATGGCGAATGCCCCGATCAATGCTGCCCAGTGCCTGGATTACCCGGGGATGAATTAAAGCTGCCAACCGATAACCACGCGAATCATTGTAGTAGGTCTCAATGCCGTAGGCGCCCTGGCGCCAACCCGCATTGAAATGGATCGAGACAAAGACAGCGCGGTGTCCAACTTCCCGGTTGGCGATAGCGGTTCTCCAGGGTAAAGGAACAAAATAATCGCCTGTCCGCGTGAGGACTACCTTAATGTCGTCGGTTCCGTCCAGAATTCGGGCTAGCCGTTTGGCAACGTCTTGTGTGTACGGTTTCTCGGGCAGCCTTTGACCCGGCATTCCACCTCGATCGATGCCGCCGTGTCCCGGATCGATAACGACCACAGCGGGATGGGCGATTAGCTTTACTGATAATAACAACAGTGACAAAAAGACCAGACAAGCTCGCACTACGGATAGATTCGAAGACGAGCGATTTTTTCCAACCAAAAAAATCGCAGTTAGACGAAACTGCCAGACGGCAGCAGCCTGCTTCACCGAGTGGCTTGAGCTCTGGCTACTCGGTATACGCTGCCACGAAATCGGCGGTCGAGACGCTGACCCTCATCTTCGCCAAGGAACTTCGGGGACGCAACATCACCGTCAATGCCGTCGCACCGGGACCGACCGCGACGGACCTCTTTCTGACCGGCAAGACCCAGGAGCAAATCGATCACCTGGCCAAAATGCCGCCGATGGAGCGGCTGGGAACACCGGAAGATATCGCCGCGACTGTGTCGTTCCTCGTCGGCCCCGACGGAGGTTGGATCGACGGCCAGACGCTACGCGCCAATGGCGGCATCGCCTGAATCAACGAAACACTTACTAATGGAAAGGAACCTACCATGTCCAAGAAAATTATCGTCATCCGGAGCATCGATCGGCTTTGGCCGCCTGACCGCCAACGCCCTCGCCAAGGCGGGCCACACCGTCTACGCCTCGATGCAGGACACCACCGGGTATATGGTGTTCGGCCCGGCGGAAGCGTTTACACCCGAGCAACTGGCCGAGCTTTACGACATCAATGTACTCAGCAGCCCGGCAGTTTTCGCCGCTTCTGGATTCGGTCTATTTTGAGGAGGCCAAGCTAAGACCGGGACTTTAGGCGCGAAGCACCGTCCCCGAGCAATCACTGCTGCAGAGAAGCCGGGATCTGGAGCTCCTTGAGTTCTTCAGGATCGAATGCGGTTCCCAGGCCCAGCACTTTCCATTTGCCCTTCTCCAGCTTCAGGAAGGCGATAGCGGGATCGGTTGCGCCCGACTTCGATTTCACTTGCACGCGCGCATACCCGTCCGCCACCTTCTGCACGGTGACGAGCGGATCCTTGACCGCTGTCTCCTTCTTCACATAGTCCTTCGTGGCCCGAATGATCGCCTCGGAGTTATCAGCAGCGTGACCGAATGCAGCCAGCACCAACGCAACGAGCAGGAGGAGGGTCGATCTATTCATTCAATTTGTGGCCACAATCTTGATAAGTCTTTGTGAGCGGCAGGGGAGCGAAGTCGGCCTCGCTGAATAGGTCGGTGCGCATGCGGGAAATGGCTAGAAATTGCATAAGAACCTTTCGTTCCGTGGGATAAATATCGATGGCGGCACTCACGGCCTTCAAGAGAATACCACAATAGTGTCTATCCTGAAGGTTGAACTCCGCAGCCTGCAACTCTGCCTGGAGGCGCGCGACTGTTGTGTTAATCCCGCCAATCATCCACTCTGCATCCAAACGAGCCCGTTCCGCCTCTGCTTCGGCTACGCCCACATTTGCTTCCGCCGACACATCCGGTGTTCTATAGCTAGAAGACAAAGCCCGGATGGCTGTGATCTCCAGGGCGCTCTCGCCAATAATCGCGTCTGCTTGCCAGGTTGGCCGCAGCGAAGGAATATGGGTGGATCAAGCGGGTGCGACAACCACCTCGACCTCTGCCTTGGATAGAGCTTCTGCCAAGTCGTGGGGTGGCGGCGAGTCGGTTACTATAATATCTATCGCACTTAGCGGAGCAAAATGGCCGAATGCGGTCCGGCCAAACTTGGAGGCGTCCGCCAAAACAATGATGCGCCCGGCCGCGGAAATCATCTCTGCGAGCATTGATGTTTCTTCCAAGACCGTCGTAGCAATGCCTTTGCGCGCCGTCATTCCGCTAATTCCAATAATCGCGGTGTCGACGCTGATATCGCCGGATCGGAATCCTACGGCTCCGATAGTAGACACCAAATTTACTTTGTACTGGCCCCCAAGGACGTAAATCTCTTGCATTGTCTCCGGCGGCAAGATGGGAGGGATGGCAAGATTGTTAGTAACAATCGTCAGGTTGCGACGCAAACCGAGACTCGTCGCGAATGCCAAAGTGGTGGATCCGCCATTGACGATCAAGGTTTCGCCGTCCGAGATTAGTTCCGCCGCAACTTTTCCAATCCGGCTTTTTGCAGCGGCATGTGCTTGACCCCGAATCGAGAACGAAGGCTGACGATGAACAAGGTAACCAGCTGAGACAGCTCCACCGTGCGTTCGCAGGATCATCTTACGCTGCTCTAAGATCTGAAGATCACGCCGAATCGTGTCATCGGAGACGCCGAAGTGTTCGGCGAGTTCGTCGACAGTAAGCTGACCCCTTGCCGCCAGGAATTGCACTAGCTCCTGATGCCGACGGGCTGGGGTCGGGCTATTTCGCTCGGATGCTGCTACGTTGTTGCTCAACGGGATGAAAAGCTGAGAGTAGCACTTTTTGCGGTAAGAATGCAAATGCTGCCTAATTAATTCGCATAAGCCGCAATTTATTGCTTGAAAAACGCACGACAGTGCGTAAAATCCGAGAACTTAGATGGATCAAGTCATTGATTCGGTCGCCCCCAGACGAACGCACTTAACTTTCTCTTTCCAAAATGCATCGATTCAATTCCTTTCTCGCCACCGGTTTGCTTGCAGGATTGTTCCTTTCAGCATCTTTGATTTACGCCAAAGATTTTACCGTTGGATTATCCTGGAACGCAAAAGAGAGCGAGCTGGTGCAAAAATGGGAAGATTACTTAATTCTCGAAGGAAAAGCTCAGGGTGAACCGGCCGGGATCAACTTTAAGTGGGTTATTAACGTGGCTAACGGTGATCCAGCCCGCCAAGCCGCGAATATCGAAGATCTAATCAACCAAGGGGTTAATCTCATCATCGCGCGGGCAGAAGATAGTGCCGCGATTGGCGCCTCCATCCGGGCGGCAAACTCAGCGGGAATCCCTTTTATCACTTTCGACCGGGCTTCTTCGTCAGATAAACCGACTGCGCACGTCGGCGGCGATAGTTATGATCAGGCAAAAACGACGGCTGAAGCGTTTGTGGCTCTCCTGAAAGCCAACAATGTGCAAGGCAAATGTATCGAGCTGCAAGGGGCGCTAACAGACATCAACGCGGTCAACCGATCCAAAGCCTGGCATGATGTCACCGACAAATCCGGGGTGGTCGTGACGGTGGTGTCGGTTCCGACCGAGTGGAACCCGGAATTGTTTCGTTCCGGAGCGACAAACGCGCTTCGTGCGCACCCGGAAGCTAATTGCATGTTTATTGCGAGCGATTTCTGTTTCTCGGCGGTGCAATCCGCTTTAGAGGGAGCTGGGCGTTGGGCTCCGCGAGGCGATCCTAAGCATGTCTGGCTCGCCACTCAGGATGTTTTTCCCGAAGCGGAGAAAGCAATGGAGAATGGCTTCGTCGACCTTGGCACATCCTACGACGCCTACTTCCATGCCCGGGAGGCGATTCGCGTTGCTGTTCTGTTAGCCAAGGGTGAAAAGCCGGATTGTGGTCCGGACGGCTGTCTGGTCAAAGGGCGATTGGTGACACAGGAAAACGTGAAAACCATGCCGAATCTTTGGTCGCGTCCGGTTAAGTAACTCTGGTTTTGAGGGCTCTAAAATCACCTTGGATGAGTGGTGAGGTGAAAGAGGAAATGCGGGGTTCTTCCGGCCGGCGCTTTTCGTTGTACTTAAAATTATCGCGCACCCCACTTTATTGGTTGAATCGCGCTTTGCCGATCTTTTGCGGCCTGGTGGTGTTGGTCTACTTGTATTTCCACGCTCCCAGCTTCTACCGGGTCAACAACCTCCTTAATATCCTGGTTCAGACCTCGTCGCTTGGTTTACTCGCGATCGGAATGACATTTGTGCTTCTGACCGGAGGGATTGACCTATCCATGCCTGCTAACATGGCTTTCGGAGCGGTACTCGGTGGATTTGTGATGCGTGCGCCTATTAACCAGGCGGTCTGGTGGGGAACCCTGGTCATGGTAGCGGCGCCAACCGCAATTGGCTTTCTGAATGGATATGCGGTTGCCTACCTACGCATGGTACCGTTCGTCGTTACTTTGGCGACCATGACAGTGATCGGCGGCGCAACGGTTTGGCTAACGAACTCCCGGAGCGTAACCGGATTTCCGAAACCCTATTTCGATCTGTTTATGGCTCGCTTCGGAGGATTACCTCTTTCGGTACTTATCTTGATTGCGGTAGCCGCGATCACTTCCCTGGTGGCTTCGGCAACGATTCTGGGTCGATGGCTTTACTGTGTTGGCATTAACGCTCGGGCTGCGCGGGCAGCTCGTGTACCGGTCGAGCAGGTGACCTTAATCAGCTATCTGCTCGCGGGAGGTCTGGCTGGAGTCACAGCTGTTGTGCTGACGGCGCGATTGGGCTCAGCATCAGCTAACATGGGTAGTGACGGCGTCGTGTTAGATATCGTGAGCTCTTGTGTGGTAGGTGGAGTGAGCATTTACGGTGGGGTAGGTAATCCGCTCAATGCCGTTTTTGGCGCTATTTTCATCACGCTGGTGAGCAACGCCCTTAACCTTTTGGGTATCTCTTATTTTACTAACCTGGTCATAAAAGGAACTTTGATCATCTGCTTCATTGCCCTGGAAAATCTGCGGCGGCATTTGGAGCAAAAGTTTTCTTCATGAACGACGCTTGTCTTCAGCTCGACAGAATATCCAAGCATTTCCCTGGAAGTTTGGCGTTGAATGAAGCCACGCTGACAGTGCACGCCGGCGAAATTCATGCCCTCATGGGTGCCAATGGTGCCGGAAAATCCACCCTGATGAATGTTCTTGGCGGACTCGTACCGAAGGACTCGGGTCAAATTTACCTCGACGGACGGATGGTAGAGATCCGCAATGTGGCTGAAGCGGCCGCTCTGAAAATCGCCTTCGTCCACCAGGAGCTCAATATGCTCCCCACCATGACAGTGGCGGAAAACATTTTCATCGGAACTTTCCCGAGCTACTCGCGGGCACCTACTTGGGCGATCGATCGAAAGGAAGCGTCGTTTCGCGCCAATCATCTTCTGCAACGCTTGGGCTGCCAGTTCACCCCGGACGAGCTGGTGGAGAACCTGAGTACCGGTGACCGACAAATGGTGGAGATTGCGCGTGCGATCAAGGAAGAGCCTCGGATCATCATCTTCGACGAGCCAACCTCCTCGTTGACGGGACTAGAAAAGCACCGGCTTTTTGGGATCATTCGCCTCCTGAAAGCTCACGGCAGTATGATTATCTACATCACGCACTTCACGGATGAAGTCTTCGAAATTTGCGACCGAATTACAGTGATGCGTAATGGCCAGACAGTGAGCACCGGATTGGTGGCTGAGTTTTCCCCCGGTGAAATTGTGCGCCAAATGATCGGTGATCCTGTGCTGGCAGAAGCAGCCTTTGCGCGCAGTCGGGAGACTGTCCAATTGGCAGCCCGGCAAAAGCAGGTCCTTGTCCAAGCGAACGGAATCAGCCGCCGCGGCGTGCTAAAGAGAATCGATCTAACACTCCATGTTGGTGAGATCGTGGGCTTGTGGGGACTGTTGGGTTCGGGGCGGACCGAGCTGGCGCGCGCCCTCTTGGGTTTGGATGCCATTGATTCTGGCGAGTTATTCCTCCGAAATGTAAGCAGTGGAGTGCTGGAATCAATCTCTCCGGCAAAACTGCGCGCCGCAACTGGCTTCGTTACCGAAGATCGCCGAGGAGAAGGCCTATTTTTACCATTAAGCGTCGCGGAAAACATTTCACTACCCAGTTTAGCTCGTCTGTTGGGCCGCGCGGGACTGATTAATCGCAAACGGGAACGGTCCTTCAGTGCCGAAAAGGTCAATGCTCTCAAAGTCAAGATTGCCTCGCTCGCGCAACCCGTTGGTACCCTCTCCGGGGGGAACCAACAGAAGGTGGTTCTAGCTCGCTGGTTGGCGACCGAGCCGCGACTTTTTTTGTTGGATGAGCCAACTCGCGGGGTAGATGTGCTTACCAAGGCAGAGATCTTGAATTTGGCCAGCGAGCTGGCGCGTGCAGGGAAATCGGTTCTGCTGATCTGCTCCGAGATTGATGAGATCATGCGAATCAGCCACCGATACCTGGTGCTTCGACGCGGTGAAATCGTCCAAGACCTGCCTCGCACCGCTACGCGCGAAGAACTGATGGTGGCTGCTACCGGGAGCACAAAGAGCACTCGATCATCAGATAGTTCTTCCGTCGATGCGGTCGCAGCGCAGCCCCGTCCAGTCTTAGCGGCGTTAATCTCGCGCCTGGGTTTTTGGATTGTCTTGGTATTCATGGGGTTGTTCTTTTCCCTCACAGCACGTCATTTCGCCACGATCGATAATATTTTCGCCATGCTGCATGCCATGGCTCCCCTCGTGGCAATTTCCTCGGGCATGGCCTTGCTTGCCCTATCTGGCAAGTTGGACATCTCGGTCGGTTCTGTGGCATTTGTGTCCACCGCATTGGGCGTGCTGGCGGTGGTGCGGATGGGCTTGCCGATCTGGTTGGGCGTAGCAATCAGTCTAGGCTCCGCGGTGATCTTTGGCATGTTAAATGGGTTGATTGTCGTCGGTTTGCAGGTGAATCCGCTTATCGCGACGCTCGGCACGATGATCGCCTTGCGGGGAATTGGTCTCGATCTGACTAATGCCAGCGTCGTGCCGCTGCCGGAAGTGATCAGGAGACTTGGTAATCTGAGGTTCGGTCCAGTTTTCGTAGATACCATCTGGATCGGCGTGGTGCTCCTCGGCATGCACTTTTTGCACACGCGCACGCGTTTCGGACGCCAAGTAACCGCGATCGGCAACGGAGAGAGAGTGGCGGAGCAACTTGGGATTCCGGTGAGGCGCGTGACTTTTCTCAGCTTCATTTTGTCGGCGCTTGTCGCAAGCCTGGGTGGTTTGGCTAGCCTTCTTCAGGTCGGTTCTCTGAGTGGCTATTTGGGCAAGGGATTGGAATTCACTGCCGTTGCGGTCGTCGTAGTCGGTGGAGTGAGTTTGTTCGGCGGACGCGGATCCTTTCTACCTGGAGTGGTGGCCGGTGCGGCCACCTTTGAGATGATCGAAAACGGCCTGAATCAAATCGGCGCTAACCCTTATGTGTACCGGCTAGTGACTGGGGCGGTCATCTTCATAGCTATGTATGCAGACGCGCTAAGTCGCGGCGCTCTTCACGGGCGGTCCTTCAGCCGAAGGAAACGGGACCCACAGAAATAGCTGGCGAGTAGGGCGGGAAGGGTAGGGAACCGCAATCTCCAGCTATTTTAGATTAGAACGCTTGGCCGATGTTGTTAGCTGTGCAGTTGACGATATTTCCAGTTAGACTAACGCATATCACTGCGGAGATCGCGTTCCATCGCGACGCAGGTAGGTTTACTATTTCAGCGGGCATTTTACCGGTCTTGTGTATGAGGAGCGAGACCTGGCGACGTTTAGGATGTTCACAAGCCAGCTTGCGATCAACGGCGACGTGACTCAAGCGCAGATCTCGCGCAGTTTTGGAGTGCCGCTTGTGACGGTCAAGCGCTAGTGAAGCTTTACCGCACTTACAATGCGATGGCGGCGTCTCCAACGTTCCGAATGCCAGTGGAGTCTTCGGCGTGAACGATCTTGGCGCGAAGGAGGTCCTCCGCTATCGAGGAAGGAAGAAAAGATTCATGCTTTTCTCACAGAATTTTGACGAGATACACTGTACAATAAGGCTTCTGACTGCCCTAGCCCCCCGGGTCACCTGGTTCGCCATGAACAAGCTCTGCTTTCATCATCTTTCTATTGCGGTTGACGACCTGGAACGTGCGCGGCAGTTCTACACTGACGTCCTGGAAATGCAGGAACTCGACCGCCCAGAGGGCTTCGGTCATCCGGGGATTTGGTACCAGATAGGCGACGGGCAGCCGCAGCTCCACATCTTGGTTCGCCCAGAGGCAACGCTTCGCCGCGACAAGTGGATCGACCTTGCCGATATTCATTTTGCCCTGCGTGTACAGAGCTATCGCGATACGGTATCGTGGCTCGACAGCAAAGGCTTCCGCGGCGATCTTCCAGAGGCCGACTTCCGAAAGATGCAGCTTCGCCCCAAATCTCCCGCGGGTTACCCTCAAATCTACATCCTCGACCCCGACCGTAACATCATCGAATTCAACTGCGCGACGCTGGATTGAGGTTATCCGATCTCTCGAATCGTTCGGAAGAGTTTGCCTTACTAACACGATTCTGACGAGACAGCCAGTACAACAAATCGTCTACCGCCAGAACATTGGCCTTTAAGTTCTTATTATGAACACACTCTACGTCCATCATGTTCTGATCGTCGTTGACGATCTGGAACGCACACGACGGTTTTACACCGACGTCCTAGAACTGCAGGAACTCCGCCGCCCGAACTTCGAGTATCCGGGGATGTGGCAAAATTGCCCGCCTGTCTTCGCTTGGCGAAAAACGCTGATCGCTTGTTGAGCAGTCAAAACCTGGGCGAAACTCGATACTCCTGGAGCACGGTATCAAGCACGGGCTCGCCGAACGAGAGAGCATGAAGTAGCTTTTCTGAATACCGCCAGCCATCATCCCGCGAGCTTCTCGGCTTCTGGCTTTGATCCCCAATCAGGGGCATCCGTCTGTGCCCTGTCGCTGTCACACTCTAAAATTGACCAGCAAGCCCGGTTTGTACCGAAAACGATTGTGTTCCGATCATTCCCCAGTCTCTTAAGGAATTTGCCGGTCACGCCACGCGGCCTTTTTGATTTGCCACCCTCGATTTTCTCCCGCTTCCGATGTTGCCTCAGTTCGGCCATTCTTCAAAACTCCTCCCAACTTTCGCGGCCCTGGCGCGCAATAATGCAATGCCCCTATGAGCAAAAACACCAAAGCTCCTCGACTCTCTCATCCTCTCCGATTCGTTCCTTGCGCAATTCGCTCGACTCCTCTCGGCCTGCGACTAGCGCTTTTCGCAGACCTTGAGGGCGGACTCCCGCACGGAATCGAGGATCTTGGCTCGCATCGTCTCGTCCTTCACGGTCCTTGCGAGTGAGGCCCCGCCGGCGAAGAGGGCAAGCAGTGTCCACGAACGTTCGGCAGCGTCTTTTCCAGACATGCCACTCGCGAGAGTTTCCGCGAGATTTTGGAGGTCGGTTTCGTAGCCGATGCGGGTTTCATCGTCCCCTCTCATGGCGTCGGCCGATTTAGCAGATGCCATTTCCAAGGGATAGAACACAAAATAAAAGCTTCGCGACCGCTGCACTTGCCGTTCTTCGCGTGATTCCAGCAGACAAAAAGACCGGCATCAACATGAAATACCCGATGATCTGCAAACCGCACGGCAAAAGAAATCAATGAAACTGAATCCATACCTCAACTTCCCCGGCAACTGCGCTACGGCCTTTCACTTCTACGAGCAGTATCTCGGCGGGAAAATCACGATGACGATCACTTTCGCCGACTCGCCGCTGGCGGACGAAGTGCCGCCGGAGTGGCGCGGGAAAATCCTGCACACACGGATGATGGTGGGCGATGTGGCGCTGATGGGCGGCGACGAATTGCCCGAGGACTACATCGCGCCGCAGGGTTTCAACGTGACGCTGAATGTCGAGCAGGCGGCTGGCGCGGAGCGCATCTTCGCAGCGTTGTCGGAAAGCGGAACTGTGACGGTGCCGCTGCAGGAGACGTTCTGGGCCGTGCGCTATGGGATGCTGACGGATCAGTTCGGCCTCCCGTGGATGATAAACTGCGAGCGCGCCGCATGAGTTCCAAGGCGAGCGCGCAACTTGTGATGGTGAAATCCCTTTCAAGGCTTGCGGAATGAAGAAGCGCGACAAAATATAGAGCCAACGCTTTCGAGGTAATCCCAGTCCGGTATCGCCAACATCAGAGGAACGACGATCCCTTGGCACGGTAAAAACATTCGTGTCACCAGGGGCAAAGTAGAACTGAGGAGCCAAAAGGGGGGGCGCGTCTATACAAAAGACAAAAGAAACCAGTATTCTGTCCAACGACTAAACGATTGGAAGCATTCGGCACGATGAGAGCCGACTTTCTCATGTGCGGGATGGGAAGTGATGCACGCGGCTTACTACACGATAAAGGAGCGGTTGTTAGCGAGGCTCAAGTTCCTTTTGGACAAGCGAGATCTTTTCAAGGAGGCTGCGATCGCTCTGGAGGCGTTGAGTGAAACGACGAATGGCGATGCCGACAGTGTTGTGATGAATCCCGCCTGCCAGAGTGTCTCGCCACCTTATTCATCGTGAATGGTTCGGCTTGGCGCGTGGTTACGCTATCGGTGCAGAAGAACGATTGCGATAGCGGCGATAATGCCTAAAGGGATAAGGATGAAAAGCGCGATGCGCATGCCAATCGCTAAGCCGTTTGCAAGCGGGGAACGAC
>Ga0185299_10007494_pt1 | contig 11152 bp, 14 predicted proteins | sample PaiPotPPA55metaG_FD_128002 | JGI IMG/M metagenome (GOLD analysis project Ga0185299, IMG submission 128002) | Iron sulfur acid spring bacterial and archeal communities from Banff, Canada, to study Microbial Dark Matter (Phase II) - Paint Pots PPA... ...
TGGTCGTTGCACCTTCCTCCCGCACAACGAGCTAATATCCAATTTGGCAAACGCTCGGAACCTTGGATCTCCTTTAAGAATTGCCTCGCCGCTTAGTCCCCACTCGTCTGCCAAACCTCCGATGAATTCACCCCGGACCTTCCCCTCCTCCAAATGATAGTCTCCGTTAGAAAGATGTTGCTCGTGATAACGGACCAACTCCGTCGCTGATGTGTGTACCACCTTACCAACCATCACTTAGTGTCTCTATCTGATACACAACTGTCTATCCCGAGTTAGTCAGTTTCGTATATTTTCGAAGTTAGCTATCTACGATTCTCCGCCCGAAGAGGTGCACCGCTTCGCGGTCATTGGTCCCCTTCGGGAGTCAAAATGAAGACTCGCTTCGCTCGATTCTTAGATGTCGCACATGCCCCTAACTCCGTTAGGCCCATTTAGCATCCTAGCGATACTGACTGATTCACTACGTCTCACATGTCTTCACACGTGTGTCGCCTTTGTGTCCACCCTTTGACGTGCTGTGAATCCAACGGGATCTTTACTTTAGCATTGCGTCAGACGACGTCACAACACGTCATTGTTACTGTCACGTCACGGCGCACGTATTCACTTTTCACTTGCTCATGTCTTAATCTATGATCAGTATCTCCCTGATACGTTATGCCCGATAAACCAAAGGCCTGGCGCAGCCCATTGCGTGAACATCTCGCGGAGATACGTCGTATGCGAAGAGCGCGGCACACCTGGCAAGAAATAACAGATCACCTAGCGAACCGATACGGCCTGCGACTAACACGAAGTGCCCTGTGCCATTTCTTCCGGCGCGCTACCCGCAGGCCACTGCCGATGGGCTTTGAGGATCCACCGGCCGAGGAGGGGGCCTGTGCTGAGATCTCGGGCCCGAACGCTAAGCGGCTTGACGCCGAAGGGACCTCAGAAAAGGAAGCGCGTAGAAACCAAGGACTTTCTCCAATGCCAGTTAATCAGCAAAAGAAGCAGCCCTGGTTCGGCTGGGAGCCGGAACAAGGCATCAATTACACACCGAAGGAGTAATGATGACACGAAGATCACACATATTATTCACTCAAGGCGGCAAGGGCGGAGTTGGAAAAACGACCCTTATTACAGCTCTGACCGCGTGGATCAGAACAAAGGGATTCGATCCCATACTTCTCGATTTCGACAGCGAGAACCGTGATAAATCTAGCTTTCAGAGCTTTTATCCCGAAGCGCAAAAGATTGACATTCATGCCCCAGATTCTCTGGATAGAGTGTTCCATTTTCTTGAGAAACCGGGCGTGATCGTGATTGCCGATCAAGGAGCAGGCTCGGGTAGAGAAACGTTTTCTTGGTTCGACCGCACCGCGGAAATCGTCCGCGAATTCGCCGATATAACTTCGATCGGTATCGTAACTAAAGACCCCGGCTCAGTTGAGTCCGTGCTTACCTGGGCATATCACCTCGGCGATCGTGTGCGCTATTTGGTCGTCCTCAATGAGCTCGTACGAGGAACGGGTTTCGATGCGTGGTGCACGACACCTCAGGTAAATGAGTTTGTCGCTGCAGCAAAACCTTCGGTCATCGCATTCCAAAACAGGAATCCAGACTTCGAAGATATGCTGCGAGCGAACCATCTCACGCTGGAAAAGGTGGTCGACCGCGGACACTCGATCAGCTGGTTCCATTCACAATCATACTGAAAGCAAGCGGACAAAGAAGTGGACATTTTACCGGACTTCTAAGCGGTCTTTCGTCTGTTTGAAATCGATAGAAGTACCTGATATACTTGCAGTAACACGAGAAATAGAGTGGACAAAAAAGCGGACTTAAAACCGGACAAAAAGGCGGACAAAGATCTCGGAGAATCTGTATCCATGATGGAGCCGATGTTGATTGAGCAAGCATCGCGCCATCGGGGACAACTCACAGACCTCGCTCTGGAGCTCGCGCAAAGATGTTCGGGATTTCGTCATTCGCTTCCCCAGTCTTTGCTCTCATCGCTCGCCGACCTAGTGCGCTCGATGAATTGCTACTACAGCAATCTGATCGAAGGACATTACACCCATCCTATCGATATTGAACGCGCTCTAAAAGGCGATTATAGCCAAGACGCCAAGAAGCGAGATCTGCAGCTTGAGGCAAAGGCTCATATCGAGGTACAGCAATGGATTGACAATGGCGGTCTACGGGGGCGTGCAGCCACCTCTTCTTCAGCGATTCTCGAAATTCATCGACGATTCTGTAGGCACCTTCCTGATGATTTGCTTTGGGTCGACGACACGACTCCCGGTAAACGCATCAGAGTGATTCCGGGTGGCTTACGACAGCATGGTGTTAGAGTCGGTAGGCACATCCCCATTAGCTCTCCAGCTGTCCCCCGCTTTTTGGAGCAATTTGAGCAGGTCTATAATCGGATCGGAAAAACTGAAACAATCATTGCAGCAGCAGCGGCACATCATCGTCTTGTCTGGATTCACCCTTTCCTTGATGGGAATGGCCGAGTAGCAAGACTAATGTCCCATGCGATGCTACTCGATGTTCTCGACACTGGAGGTATTTGGTCCATTGCTCGCGGATTAGGACGTAACGCTGACGCTTACAAGTCACACCTCGCTAACTGTGATCAAAAAAGACGCAATGATTTCGACGGCAGGGGACATTTAAGCGAAGAGGCACTCGTCGAATTCACGAGATTCTTTCTAGAAAAATGCCTCGATCAGGTCTCTTTCATGCAGAGTCTGACGCGCCCAGAGCTCTTGCGCAATCGTGTCGTTTCGTGGGCTGATGAGGAGATTCGCCTAGGCAAGCTACCCCCTAAATCAAACGCAATACTCGAAGCGGTCCTCTATCGCGGAGAGTTACCTCGTGCAGAAACCATAAACATCACTGGCACTGGCGATAGGCAAGCACGCCGAATCGTTTCCGCATTAATAAATGAGGGGGTGCTTGTTTCGGAAAGCATCCGCAGTCCTCTCCGTTTAGCGTTTCCGGCCACACTAGCCCACCGCTGGATGCCCGGTTTATTTCCTGAGAACCAAGAGATTGCTCGCACAACGTACGTCTCAGACACGAAGGAACTGAAAGACTTTTTCCGCAAGTCGAGTGATCGGTTTGGAAACCCTGAGATCATCCAAGTTGGAAGGGGCGAAACTTTTGACCTGGTGTGGAACAGTGAGCCTCCACTTAGGATGCGATGGACATGGGATGATCCAATGGGGGCACGCCTTGAACCAAACGAGCGTTTTTTTCTAGGGTGCGCCTTTGCCGGAGCACATGAATACACTTCCCACGTCGAATTGCGGGACGGTGACCGTAATCCCTGGCTCTATGTGAGCACACGGTATCAAGATTATCCCGGTAAGGTTAAAGGGAATCCGATCGTTCGATGCCTCACCAAGGAAGGCGAATGGGCCAAAGCAGCATTAGAGGCGGGAAAGGAGTTCCTCGCTAAGCTGGACTGAGATCTCAGGCAGCTTTTGCCTGCTTGAACTCGATGACATTGCGAGGCCTGACTCTCTTCGGACGAATCACCCAGAACTTCTTCGCCTCAGCCCGTGGAACCCCAGCATGATAGTGCCGTGAAAAGGTGGCAGGGTCGGTATGCCCCATCTGGCCCATTAGCCGGTCAACACCATGGTGGATTGGTAGCCAGTAACTAAGCAAAGCTGTGCCTCATTCCATCCTGAATCCATTGGACATTTACCCGCCCCGCGCTGGCTTAGCGGTCGATAGAGAGCTCAGATAGGATCACCCTCGTTCTTCAGATTTTCCTTAGGCGGCGTCGAGATTGCAGGCGGCCCCATCCACATCATCGGAATCTCCTTCTCTACTCCGCCGTCTTTTAGAGACATGTCGAAAGAGGCTGTTTTTAGCAAGGACGGGAAATGGATGGGAGTCACAACTCCAGATCGAGCCATATACGTGTTGCCGATGCTGCTGATCCTGCGCTAATTCCATCCATATCAGGCGAAGTAGATCCTAAACTAACATTTATCCGGAGGTTCGCTTTACTCCGTTGGGAGATTTCGTTGTCGCGCGTTCATGGAACGGGTCTCTTTATTCTTGGAAAGTAGGTGCCACTCCTCAGTCAAATGAGCCTGTCGGTCATAATGATTCTGAAACCGTCATTTTCATATTCGCCAAGGACAACAGACATTTATCTTCCCTTGGCGGAGACAGACTGGACTGGGGAGAATTGGGTCAATCTTTGCAGCCGATTTTGCAAGTGAACTATCCCCTTAACGACATTGCTATAGGACCGCACAGGAAAGCGCTATTCGCACTGGGAGCCAGGCATCTAATAACCGTTCGTCGGAGAGTTGCTTTATGGGGTATCCCTCTTTGGACATGCCGATGGTCCTCGCTCCAGTCAACAGAATAACGCTTCAAACGAGATCAGAGGTTTAAGGCGATCGGGCGGACGAGGTGGAACCCACAATCACCTGATCAACAAGCTAGATCTGTAGTAACCCCGTCGACTCAGTGAAGCAGCCCGGATCCTTCAAATCCAGGTGCTCGATCACGTCATCACTGGTTAGCCGATGAATGGCCGACAAGGATATTTCAGCTTTAAGGAAGCTGGGACATCGCTTAGCCTATGGGCCTCAGCTCTCTTTTGTGGGCTCGACGCTATTGCTGGTTGCTCTCCCCTATCCGCTTTTGCTACATCTACCATCAACAATTTCGCCAGACCAACCTGAGCTAGGGGAAAGGGCATAACTGGCTATCTCGCCTTTTTCAAACATATTGTCGTTAGGGCGTATCAAGGTAGGTTCTAGCATGGATCAAAGCGAGACGGATAGCCCCATCGATGCGCTTAGAGCTTGGGTTGATCTGCGCCCCGGTCGAGCCTCCGAGCTTGCTCAAATATTGGGGGTCTCAACGCAAGTTGTTGTCGGCTGGTTAGATGGTTCAGCATCTCCTGCACCTCAACAAGAGCGGGCAATCGACAAAATGCTTAGGATGGACAAGGCCTTTCGATGTTCGCTTCCAGTTTTCCAGGAAAATGAAGATGAGCATTACGCGTATAGTTTTGCAGGTTCGGGTTTTGTCGTCCGGTTTAAGAACAGACTCTTCATTCTAACCGCCAAACATGTTCGAGAACTAATACTGGATTCAACGACCGTCAGAATTTGGGTCGGTGACTTCAGTTTACCGTTTAATCGCGAAAGCGTTCCCCAATCATTAGAGCCTGAAGCCGATTTTGCGATTCTTGAAATCGACCAAGGACATCTAACAAACGACCAGAGAAAGAACCTGCATCCACTAGACCTCGATAAGCAACTCGGTTTACCGATAGACACCTTGCTTTCGGGAGCAATCCTTGCGATGAGAGGCTTCCCAGATGAGCTGTACCAAGTTCACTACGACTTGGATTATTTTGAGAAACACAAGCTTACACCATATTCCTATTCGATTGACGGCAGGTACGATGGCGCTGAGACGACCTCTCAGCTACATCGAGTTCGCTATTTCGCAGCGAACAGACCGGTAACAGACCACTCCGGAATGAGTGGTTCACCCTGGATCATAGAAAGCTGTCAAGATCCCCAATGGGATCTCGCGCTCGTCGGACTGCACGTGCGGGGAAATCAAGAACTAGCCCAATTCATCAGAGTTGATCTTCTTCTCGCGGCCCTCAACCACATCGTTGAGAGCTCGCCTCACTAACGAATTTGTCGCCCAAGGAACCGCAGATTCGAATTCATAGAATTACCTCGCCGAAGGTGGATTGGCCTACACTACCGACGCTGCCGGCTCAATCTGTTCGAGGGAATTCTAGGCACCTATAATGGCGAAGAAGTGGCCGAGCAACCTGCTTTCGAGCATTGGAATTTCGGAGTCGCGGAACGTTTTAGTTCTGGATTGGATTAAAATTGAACCGCCATTCAGGGGCTGGGGACTTGGCCGTAAGGCATTGGCCCGGATGATCAAAAAGTACGGCCCCGGTTGTACCCTGGTCATTATGAAACCGTTCCCGCTGCAGTTTGAGGGAGTTCTCGGCACGTATGATTCGGCTGAGTTCGTGGCGGCCTACCGGAAGTTGATCCGGTTTTATGCGCCTCTCGGTTTTAGCAATGTCGGCACGATCCGAGACGGGGAGCCACCGATCTACGCAAGAGAATCGAAGTGACATGAAGAAGAAGGCTTACAAAGTAATTCAGATCCAGGCTGGCGATCAACTCAAGGTGGTTGGCGACCGGCTTTGTCTGATTCTCGGCGGCGAAGAGATCTCAGCGGCAACATGGAAAGATGATCGCAAGCGGCGCCGGTACATCGGGCACATGGGGGATGCCATGATCGAAATTACGCGAGGCTGTGGCGCATTCGATGGACCCATACAAATCCCAGGTAAGGGCGAAGTTTATGTGATTAGTGTTACTCAGCCCCAGACCCAGCTCGATGAAGCTACGGCTACCCGTACCATCTTTGCCGAGGGCTGGACTACTGCGACCCCGCACAAGTTTAAAACGGTAAAAGAAGCTAAGCGCTTCAGTGAAGAAGTGGTGATCAAGGGTCTTTGTCACAGCGTCAGTCTTTCACTTTTTGTTGAAGCCGCCGCATGGCTTCAAGCTCGGCATCCTAGCCGATGGGGGATGACGTGAAATCACGCTGATTAGCGTGTTTTTCTGCATTTTTCCGGCAGTCTTCAGTTTCCCCTCGGGAAATTGCACCGTATAGGACTTGAACCTAACCCAGTGACTAAGAGTCACGTCTGGCGGATTTTCGAGGTTCTGTGATCGTTTGTCTTGCCTCGTTTCTCCTGTGGAAAACCCGGTCGCCGGTCGTCTAGCTTTGCAAGGAATCGCTCGCCAATCCTTTAAAAGCGTAGCACTGCTACGTATCACCCGCCCACTGGCATCACATGAATTTTCGGCGCTTAAACGCGTTCAAGTCTTCGCTAGTCAGGTCGAACCACTCCCCGTTTTTTCGCTTATCCTTAAATCGCTTGTGCCAATATTCCTCAATCCCAATTGGGTCGTCAGTTCGAATTTTGTGTATGAGCTTAGCCTCTTCAGGGAGTTGTATTCCTAGCTCGTACGATCTCCTGCCAAAATGATTGCTGCGGCCCAGCTTGAAGTATCGGCCGGATTTCACGAGATAGACGACTCCGTAATCAGCTTCTCCTTTCGGCTCTACACTGGCCCCAGCGGCTTCATCCGGTGAAACTATGAGCACCTGTTCGCAAATTGTAATCACTTCCGCAGGGCCTTGATTCTCTTGGCAATATCGCAGAAGGGCTTGAGCTAGTCCTCCGCGGCCGTATTTCTCGTATGTACCGTGACTAGGAAAGTTCGGCGTACTGCGGGCTTTCATTTTGATTTCTGCGCCGGTTGGGAATTTACCAATCTCTAGAACAAATCTCATTAGCGGTGCAAATAGTTCCGCGGTCGCATACGCCCGCTGCATGGTATTCGGCGAAAACCCTGCTTCGGCCACGGCGTCACTCCATTTTGTCCAAAACCTGCCAAGCCAATCGGATTCTTTAATCCCGGTTTCCTTCTCAAAGCGCATTCTGCCCAGAGCTTGACCCCCGTTTTCTTTCGCCTTTCGCCGGATCTCGGCAAGAATGTAATCCTTGGTCACAAAGCCACTTAGGCTAACGGTTCTTCTCCTCAAAGTCAGGGCAAAAATCTGCTTCCGTTTTCTGAGTGGCAAGCAACGGCGATCACCGCAATGCCTCAAGAAACCCTCTATTCGCTCGACGCTCGCCTTGCGTCCAATCGCCTCTCCGCTAAGCCAATGGCCGGAGGGCGTACGTAAGCAATCCAGTGCAGTTGCTAGCGGCAATTGTCTGAGCCCATTTCTTGTCGTCCACTGAACCTGTTAAATAGACGTAGATGCAACCCACGAAAAAAAACAACGACCATCACAAGGGCGAAGCAAAGGATGATTAAGCGTTCCTTGCGTTTGTACTTGGCCTGTTCGGAAGCCTCGTGGCGTTTGGCGGCAGCCTCTTCGGATGATTCGACATGAAGCGTCGATTCAGTAAGATCGTACTTTGGACCCTTCAAGCGATCCAGAAGGTTTACGGGGGGCTCAGCCACGGTTTCGGATCAAATACCGACGATCTCCCGAACAAGTTTGCCGTTCGCATCCAAGATCCCGATTTTCTGCCCCTCGTTTTTCGCTTCAATCGATACATCAAGCAAAGCGATTGCCTTCCTCAAAATCTCTATTCTCGAGGTGTGTGATCTTTCCGCCAGCTTGTCCAGAAGCTCCACTAACTCTGACGACACCTCCATCATAAGCCTCGGATGCACCGCCGCCGTTGTGTTTACCTGTGCACTTACCGAAGGATTAACGACTGCCATAATCAGCCGGAGAGTAATGGCAGGATGAGCGCGATGCAACTGTTCGCGCCCTGGACGATGCTAGCGAGATTACCGGTTTACCGAGGGACAACTTCGAGTTGTGGGAGATAACGAGGGAGGAGTTTCAAGCATTTCGGCCGCAGTAGTCCGGCCTATTCTTCACCACCAGAGCGCTTGTGTTTACCGGCCGTCGGCGCCTGTTCCTTTGCCTCGGTCCGCTGAATAACTTCCGAGATCACGACGTCGCTATCCTGCCAAGCATTTGTGGCCGCGTACATTGATTCAGGATGTCTGGGCGATTGGTCTCTTGCAAGAGTCACAGCGCAGCCCGGCTTCCACTCCAAAAAACCGCCGGTCCATTGTGCCTTGTAAAGGTTTCCGTCGGTACCTCGGACGAGGTACGGTGATTCATCATTGAGAAGGATTCCCGTCACACGCCATGTTGTGAACGGGGATGGCGAAGAATTACTGGAACCTTGCTTATTAGCGTCTCCGTTTCGACTGGAGATAGCGATAAGAACAACCACGCCGACAACCAGCGCGACTAAGGCTTGGCGGATGTTCATCGAAGCCGCCGTTTGTATCAGATTCTGTCACACTGGAAAAGTAAAACCCCTCTTCCCGCGTACCAGCAAACCCACGGGAATAAAGGGAAAGCGCTCGAACGGGCCGGACTTACCAACCGATAGACCGAGCAAGAACCGAAAGAAAATGGTTTGTTGTTATGTCACCGCTCGAAGCAATGTTGCAGGTCGCGGACGAGAATGTCCTGGCTATGGCCCGAGAAATGGTCGGACCCAAAGAGTTGGCTCTTCTGATCGCAAAAGCTCTCCTAGAACCGACTACCGAGTCACTCAGCCCGACCAAGGTATCAAAGGTTCTGGGGAATGTCCGTGAGCGCTGCGTCTACGAAGATTTCGAACGCTGCCGTAAGGAAGGTCTGTCTTTAGCGCTTTGACCAGGTTTCGAAGGCGGGAATATCCTGCGGGATAAAGTAAAACGGGATCCCGTCTACCATTGTTGCTTGGCCCAGAAGGTCGGTATTGATCTGGCTTCGGACGGGAAGCGCTCCGTAGCTCGGACCAGACCCGAGGTTACCATTTTGTGCCCTAATTTTCACCATCGCCTTCATGGCTGCGATACCGTCTTCAGCGTCCGCATACATGCTGAAGGTCTTTTGCTCCGCCGGAGAATAGACCTCCCCTACGTACATATGTTTAAATAACGACATTTGGATAAAGTACGGCTTGATGACTGGAAATCAAGTCCAGGTGTTCGGATGCGCACTGCATGTTCGGATGGGCACCGCACATATAGGAGTCGCCTTTCGGATTGCATACCAGCACTTGATTTCTGCTCACAGCATTTTAGGCTTTCAGGGGCGGGTGAGAAACGATTGAATGATGAGCCCAAACCGGAATATGGCGGCTAGAACTGTGTTGCAGCTTAAGACGCGGGTGACACTACCTAACGTGCCGGAAGAAGTCTTTTCGCTTTGGCTAGACGGGTTCGCTCGGCTTAAGGGTTGGAATCCACTTTCAAGGACTTGGTTCGATCTGTTTGGTAAGAGGAGCCTCTTCGAGTGGCAGAACTTCGTTTGGGACAAACAGGAATTGCGTCTGGCCGATGAAAGCTTCACGCAAAGGACTGTCGAGATAATCGAAGATCTAAAGCGCGCTACGTTCTTCGACGAAAGAAATCGGTTCTCCCGTATCCAAAACTCGAAGAGTCGTGCAATCCGGTCACTACATTATATCGAGAAAAACCTCACACTGCCCTCCGTGCTGATTTTTGTAAGCGAAACAGGTTCGCTCGATATCATCGACGGATGTCATCGGCTTGCCGCTTATAGCTTCTTCCGGTCCAAGATGCCGGACGTAGCCAGCAAGGTTGTTTGCACCGCCTGGATAGCTTCACTGAGAAGCTTTCTAGAATCCGAAGAGGCCGCGCTGACGATGCTGGAGCTGATTAAGACGAGACCAAAAAGTGAGTGATTGGTATGAGCGATTTCTCGATAGAGATGACGGCGGAACGCATCTACGACGTCCGAATACGCCGTTACTTCAAGGAAGTCTTAGGTTCGTACTCAAACGGCTACTATCGATCTGCGGTCGTGATGCTTTGGTCGGTCCTCGTCACCGATATGCTTTTTAAGCTCGACCAGCTTGCTAATGCATATGGTGATGCGACTGCCCGTTGCATCCTCGCTGAAATTCAGACCTCGAGAGACAATAACCCGAAGTCCCCGGAGTGGGAATCTGAGCTGCTTGAAAAGATTGCTGATAGAACGGACCTCTTGAATACTGCTGAGTTTTCGTTTCTCCAGTCGATCCGAGAACATCGTCACTTGTCTGCTCACCCTGTGCTTGATCAAATCGAGGCGCTTTTCTCGCCGAATAGAGATACGACTCGAGCGCACATTCGCAATGCTCTCGAATCTGTCCTGACCAAGCCACCTATAATGTCGCGCAGAGTCTTCGATGCTTTCACGGAAGATATTGAGGCGCTCGGGAAGCTAACAACCACACGTGAAGGTTTCAGTGGATACCTGACAAGCAAGTATCTGAACCACTTTACGCTAGCGACGGCTACGGCTGTTTTCCGTAGCCTATGGCGGTTAGTTTTTCGATCGAATGACGCACGATGCCAGGCAAACCGAATGGTAAATGGAGTTGCTCTATCGATCCTGATGGATCGATGGAAAAACGAACTCATAGACACTATTTCTCAAGATAGAGCTTGGTTTAGCGATGTATCCCTCGAAGACAGTCAACTGCGTGAATTGATCGGATTCTTGTCCTCTTATCCCAAGGTGTTTGGTCTGCTTACAGACACTG
>Ga0185299_10007495_pt1 | contig 11152 bp, 12 predicted proteins | sample PaiPotPPA55metaG_FD_128002 | JGI IMG/M metagenome (GOLD analysis project Ga0185299, IMG submission 128002) | Iron sulfur acid spring bacterial and archeal communities from Banff, Canada, to study Microbial Dark Matter (Phase II) - Paint Pots PPA... ...
AAGCCGAAGCCCAGCCGCTCCATCACCCCGGGACGAAAATTCTGCACCATGACATCGGCCCGCGCAATTAATGCGCGCAATTTATCCAGGTCAGAGGGATTCTTCAGGTCTGCCGCGTAGCTCTCTTTGTTGCGGTTGATGGCGTGAAAAAGCGTGTTCTCGCCGTGCACATCGGTGTCGCTCAGGTAGAGGGAACGGCCCAGATCGCCGGCTCCGGGTCGCTCGATCTTGATCACGCGGGCGCCCAGGTCCGCCAGCCGAAGAGTGGCCAATGAGCCAGAAAGAAACTGGCTGAAGTCCAGCACCAGAATGCCTTGCAGCGGCCTCACTGGCTTCTCATCAATGTGATCTGCAAAGACGCGGCTTGGGGAAGTGGTCACGGGAGGCTCCTGACGCCAATCATTGTAAATTCTACCAATAAAAGATGAGTTTCATTAGAGAAAGTGGTAGTAAACTAAGACAGGTTGATCATTAATGGCCTCCCGGCGCACGCTCTCAACTCGACCGCAGGTGACATCGCGGAGAAGTCGTTACCCTGCTCCAGCTCTCGAAAAGGGCCTGGACATCCTGGAACTTCTAGCTTCAGTCTCCGACGCAATGACCCACAGTGAGATTGCCGGCCGTCTTGGCCGCAGCCTCACTGAGGTATTCCGCATGTTGGTGTGTCTCGAAGAGCGAGGCTATATTTCCCGGACGGGCCCTGACGAGCGCTATCAACTCACGCTGAAGCTATTTGAAATTGTCCACCACCATCATCCGCTGCAGCGACTGATCGCGCAGGCACGCCCGCTGGTACAGCGGGTCGCGAGCAATACCGGCCAGTCTTGCCATCTGGCAATGCTCAACCATGCAGAGGTAGTCGTTGTAGCGCAGTTCGAGGCTCCGGGGATCATGGGTTTCTCCGTGCACCTCGGAGCAAACATTGATCTCTTGAACACAGCTTCCGGACACGTGATTCTGGCCTTTCAAAGCCAAGAAGTTCGCGCCCGCGCATTGGGGGCGTGGCGCTTCCGCTCAAGAAAGCCAGTCCCGGCTGGTCTTTTCCGCCACCTGAATCAGATTCGCCAGCGCGGCTACGAAGAACTGGCTAGCTACCAGGTGCACGGGGTGGTGAACATCAGTTACCCGGTATTGAATCAACACGGCGAAGCAATCGCGGCAATGACAGTTCCGTTTCTCGCGCGCATCGGAGACACCGTGGGCCCACCGCAGGTCAAAGAAGCGTTGAGCCTGGCTTCCCGCACGCTTTCCTCAGCCATCGGCGGAAAGAGGCCGAAACTTTCCGGAGCGGTGCAACCATGACGCGAACCGAGTACTTCGAGGATTTTGTCGTCGGCGCGCAGCGAGTCACCTCGGGACGCACGATTACCGAGACTGATGTCGTCATTCATGCTGGACACACCGGAGATTACTTTCCGCATCACGTGGATGCGGAGTTTGCCCGTCAGACTCAGTTTGGTCAGCGTATCGCACACGGCACGATGACCTTTGCCATCGGCATCGGTCTCACTGCCAGTCAAATCAACCCCGTCGCCTTCACCTACGGATATGACAAATTGCGTTTCCCCAAGCCGGTTTTCATCGGCGACACGCTGCGGACTCGCGTCACCGTCAAGGAAAAACAGGAAGACCCGAAGCGCAAGGGGTTGGGTCGCGTGGTTGAGGCCTGTGAGGTGTTGAACCAGCGCGATGAAGTGGTTCTGTATTGCGAGCACATTTTGCTGGCCGAGAAGCGTCTGGCCGCTTGATTCGGCAAAGGAAAAGACGTTTCTAAAGGCACGGAGGTTAGTGTGGGAATTACCCTCAAAGGGCTCACCTGGGATCATCCCCGTGGTTATGCCCCCTTGCTCGGAGGAATTTCCGAATACGAAGAGCAGAATCCCGGAATTAAGATCCAGTGGCACCGCCGAACTCTACGCGAGTTTGGCGAGTCTCCCATCGAGCAATATCTGGCTCTTTACGATCTTCTCATCGTGGATCATCCGTTCGTCGGCTTTGCCGCAGCTCATGATTCGTTGGTTGACCTCGGCCCCTCGATCACCGAAGCGGAAAAACGTGATTTCGCTGCAGATTCTGTAGGTCCTTCGTGGCAATCCTACTGGTACGGAAGCGGTCTTTGGGCTCTCCCCATAGATGCCGCAACGCAAGTTGCATCCTATCGGCCTGATCTGTTACGAGCACTGTCTCCCGCCGTTCCCGACACTTTCGACGATGTTTTGCAATTGGGAGAGAGAGCACGCAAAGCGGGAAAATACATCGTCGTACCTGCATGTCCGACGGATGCAATCAGTCTTTTCTTCACGTTGAGCGCTAATCTCGGATACCCCATTCCCGAGGAAGGTGAACATTTCGTGGACGACACTGTCGGTGCGGAGGTATTAGATCGAATGCACGCGCTCATCGAACTGGCCCATCCCCACTGTGTGGAGTGGAATCCGATCCAGGTTTACGATTTCATGATCAGCGAATCCGACGCAGTCTACTGTCCGTACGGTTTTGGTTACTCCAATTACTCGAGAGTCGGCAATACAGTGCGATTGAAGTTCACGAATGCTCCGGGGGCCGGCCCGCGCGGATGTGCGGGCACGATGCTGGGGGGAACGGGAGCTGCAATCAGCAAGCTCAGTCCGCATCCAACGGAAGCCATCGCCTACGCCAAATGGCTGGTGAGCCCGGAACATCAGCGTGGCACTTATTTTCGCGAAGGAGGCCAGCCCGCTAGCTTGTCCGCATGGACTGACTCGTCGGTTAACGCCATGGCCGACGGCTTTTTTGCCGGCACGCTGCAAACCTTGCAGACAGCCTATCTGCGGCCGCGCTTCGACGGATTTGTTCGTTTCTTTGAAGCCGCAGGAATCGAGATCAATCGCTGCTTGCGCGGAGAAGTGAACGACGCGGACTTGATCCGATGGCTGAACGAGCATTATGCCACGCGGCGAATTGCAGCTCGCCGAATCGCGTAACCACAAAAGAGGACCTGTGAAGAATCCGAATCCTGATCCCGCTAAGCACAAAGAAATCTCCATCTGGAATGCCGAGGATTGGTTATACGAAGACTTCGAAGTGGGCAAGCGTGCGCGTTCGATTCGCCGCACGATTTCGGAAGGGGAAAGCATGTTGTTCAATGCCATCGTCCTCGACATGCATCCCTACGTCGCCGACGATGTCTTCGCGAAAGAAGAAGGGATCTTCAAAAAGCGCCTGGTTGCGGGCGCCATGGTATTCAGCCTGGGCCTGGGCCTTATGGCGCACAATAATATTCACACTTTCAGCTATGGATACGACAAGTTGCGCTTCATTAAACCGGTCTTCGTGGGCGACACGATTTACACTGTTCGCACGCAGCTTGAAAAATGGCCCAAGTATGCCGAGATGGGGATGGTGAAGGTTTCGTACGAAGTATTTAAAATGCCGGGGGAGCTTGTGCTTTATTGTGAGCACTTGCAGACGGTCAACTATCGCGATCCGGCGAATTTCAAGCCGCAGCCGCAGCAGGAGTAGGCTTATTTGCAGAAAAGAGAGCTTGATGCAAGCCGAAGGACAGTTACGGAAGCTGTTGCGCATTCATCGCGATGACAATGTCCTCATTGTCGTTTCCCCCGTACGCGCAGGGGACCGAGACCTGATGGATGGCCGCGAAATCGTCTTCACGCAAAATATTGCGATCGGCCACAAAGTGGCGGCCCGCGACATCAAGACCGGAGAAAAAGTATACAAGTGTGGCGTACCGATAGGTTCCGCGAAAGAACCCATTCCAGCCGGAGCCCACATGCATCTGCATAACCTGAAAAGTGACTACATCGCTACTTACACCCTGGACAAAGACCATGTTTTCGTCAAATAACTCGCCCAAGCTGCAAGGCTTTCTTCGCTCTGACGGAAGAAAAGGAATCCGAAACTGTATCGTTGTTGCTTACCTCGTGGAATGCGCTCACCACGTAGCCCGCGAGATCGTGGATTCCTTCAAAGGTCAACCGGTGCATCTGATCGGGTTTGGCGGTTGCTACCCTAATGCTTACGCTGACCGGATGATGACCAAGCTATGCACCCATCCGAATGTGGGAGGCGCGTTGCTGCTCTCCCTGGGATGCGAGAGTTTCAATCGCCATCGCCTCGCGGAAGAGATTGCGAAGACCGGCCGGCCCGTGAGCACCGTGGTAATCCAGCAAACGGGGGGAACAAGGAAATCTATCGAGGGGGGTGCGGCGTGGGTTGAGCAGGCTTTGAAGCAGATTGCGGAAGTGCCGAGAGCTCCGCTAGGCGTAGATGAACTCGTGGTGGGAACCGTGTGCGGCGGCTCTGATGCGACTAGCGGAATCTCTGCCAATCCCGCGGTCGGACGCGCCTTCGATATGCTGGTCAAGCAAGGCGCGGCAACGATCTTCGAGGAAACCGGGGAAATGATCGGGTTGGAAGACGTAATGTCCGCGCGTGCAGTCACGCCTGCGCTCGGCCACGAGTTGAAAGCTTCAGTCGAGAAAGCGGCGTATTACTACAAACAGATGGGCCACGCTAGTTTTGCTCCCGGAAACGCCGAAGGCGGCCTGACCACGATCGAAGAAAAGTCGATCGGAGCGTATTGCAAGAGTGGTGACTCGCCAATCTCCGGGCTGATTAAGCCTGGTGATGTTCCGCGGAAAGGTGGTTTGTATTTGTTGGATGTTGTTCCCGATGGCGAGCCAAAATTCGGATTCCCCAATATTAATGACAATGCAGAAATTGCAGAATTGATCGCCTGTGGGTCGCATGTAATTTTGTTCACAACGGGACGCGGCTCCGTAGTCGGCTCAGCGATTTCGCCTGTAATCAAGATTTGCGCCAACCCGGAAACTTACGAGCGTATGAGCGATGACATGGACGTTAACGCAGGAAAAATCCTGCGGTTGGAAGCTAGCGTCGACGACGTCGGCGAGGAGATCTACAAAAAGGTCCTAGAGGTCGCTTCGGGGACGCAGAGCTGCTCGGAGAGTCTGGGACACCAGGAGTTCGTGCTCACTTATAAGTCTTTTGAACCCATAGGGCCAGCCTGCTTGCCGATGTAAACTGATGCAGGACGAATCGTGGCATCCAGGGACGCTTGCGAACCATCTCCTGACCGTGGGTGATCAGCAGATAATACTCCGGAGGGTGGAAACGTCTGTACGATTATTGTACGACGCCAAAAGTCTCTCCTCAAAAATTGATTATAAAGGGGTTTATGGTGCGGAAGGGGGGATTTGAACTACGCGATCACATTGACAACGCGTAACTTATTCATTTTGTATCTGGCCTAAAGGCCCAAATGTCCCACAATCCCGCATCCATTGTACGTTTCTTGTACGATGCCCATGCGCCAGAACACAAACCCGACGGGTCGGATTGAAAGGCCAAATCTGGCCGACGACAATTTGTAGCCGATCAAGTTTTTCGTGCGGGAACCGTCTCCTTTTCGCAAAGTCCGAGGTATTGTCGTTAATGTTGAGGGTCGCCATATCTGCAACCAGATCGTCTGCATGCCACAAGACAGGGACTATGCAACTCTTCCACTCTTCCAGACGGGCAATGATGATCTTCGGAAGTTGTGGTTGAAGATATCTCCACACTCGGTGGTCGTGGTGAGACCGGATGCGCTGCTGCTGTTGCTCAGTATCATCGTGCTCGTTGCTCTGGAGCGTTACTGGCGCCCGTTACACGAAGAATCGACACACTGTCCAGACTAACTAATTCCCATCCTTCATTCACGGATGTGCCATCTTGGCGGACCCCATTGTTTTCCTGCTTCGGCTCCTTTTCTTTGCGCGCTTTGCCTTGGCCGGCACGGGGACCGAACGCCCGGTTTTGGCGGCTGGGCTCGCAGCCATATCCAATCCAAAAAGTTCGGAAAGGTCTTCTCCGCCGAGGACCTTTGCCGCCGGTCCCTTCTTGGCCAGCGGAAATGCGACGTCGGCGCGGGCGATCAACTCTTTTTCGTCGACTCCATGGAGCCTGAAAAGGAGTTCAGGTTGTTGGTCTAAACGAGCGCCAATGCCATAGAGGACTGCTGCAACGTGCTTGCACATTTCGGCCCAGTCCGGGCAACTGCAGGAGAGCTTAATCTCTTTCGGCGATGGGAATAGGCCGGTATTCCGCAGGCAGATACGTTCCATGACACCCGTGGACAGGCGTCCTTGCAGAAGTTCAATCAACGAATCAATCGCGCCAGCGCAGTCCTTACAAATGGACCGCCAGCGCGCCTTCGTGACTGGGGCGACTTTCACCGCTACCTCATAAATCTCCGAACCGCTGACCAACGCCTTGATCTCACCGGACGAAATCTGAAGATCAACGACCGAACCATTGCGCACGTAAGTCCGCCCGCGCGGCAAGCGGTTGGCAAAGTCACTGTAGCGTTCGAGGTTATCGCACCACGACTTGCCCCAGAAGGTCTTGACGATCGTCCGCCCCTCAACCGTCACCGGCGAAACGTCGTGTCCTTTCTTCCTGCGCTTGTCCATTTCGCGCAAGGCTTGCAGCCGCCGCTCCGCCACCGACACATAAGGTCTCCATCCCCAAGCGTCGTACACGAATCACGCCTCCTTAAGCGCTGCATTGAGATCCAGCGCCACCAACTTTAGCAGGTCTTCGTCTTGCAATTCAGTCAGCAGCAGGTCGGCGCCGCCCTCGATCAAATCCTTCGAAAGCTGCCGCTTTGATTCGATCATCTGGTCGATCTTTTCCTCGACGGTTCCCCGGCAGACGAACTTGTGCACCAGCACGTTCTTGCTCTGTCCAATGCGGAAAGCGCGATCCGTGGCTTGGTTCTCAACCGCCGGGTTCCACCAGCGGTCGAAGTGAACGACATGGGATGCAGCAGTGAGATTCAGGCCTACGCCGCCCGCCTTGAGAGACAGCACGAAGAAAGGCACAACTTCCTCTTCTTGAAACCGGCGGACCAGATCCCTGCGCTTCTTGACTTCGGTTTCCCCGTGAAGAACCAGCCCGGCTCGCCCGAAAATCGATTCCAGAAACGCCGCGAGCGGAGCCGTCATCTCCCGAAACTGAGTGAAGACGAGAACCTTCTCTTGTTTGGCGGCGATAACTTCGCCGATGTCGCGCAAGCGTGCCCACTTCCCGCTATCCTCTTCACTCCAAGCATCGTCACCCAGCCACTGCGACGGATGGTTGCAGATCTGCTTGAACCGCATCAGGAATGACAGTACTAGACCTTTGCGACGGATGCCATCGGTTCGATCGAGCGCCTCCGCTAGTTCTTCCACTGCCTGTTTGTAGAGCGCCGCTTGCTTGCGGCTGAGTTGGCAGAACGCCTTAACCTCGGTCTTGTCAGGCAAGTCTCCGATCACCGTCTTGTCGGTTTTCAGTCGCCGCAGAATGTATGGGCGCACCAGTTCACGCAATGGAGCGTACGGATTGTGAGTTCGACCCTCCAGGCGCTTTACGAAGTTTGAGAACTCCTTCGATGTTCCGAGCAGTCCTGGATTCATGAAATCAAAAATGGACCAGAGGTCGCCAATCCGGTTCTCGACGGGCGTGCCGGTAAGCGCAAACTTCGCCTGCGCCTTCAACTTCTTGGCGATCCGGGTTTGCTTGGCGTCCGGATTCTTGATTGCTTGCGCTTCATCGATCACAACCAAGCGCCACGAGGGGTCGGCAATCCATGGAATACGCAGCAACGAGCCGTAACTCGTAATCACTAGATCCACATCCTGCAAACGCCCGGGCGCGAGGGTCATAAGATCGGCGGCGGGCAGCGCCGACGGATGTGCGACGAGAGCATTCAAACTCGGTGCAAACCGCTCCAGTTCCGACGCCCAATTGGCGAGAAGCGAAGCGGGCGCAACTAGAAGACTTGGTTGCCGTTGGGCGCGATTTTGTTTTTTCAGCACCAGCAACAGCGAGAGTATTTGAATAGTCTTACCCAACCCCATATCGTCGGCGAGGCAGGCGCCGAGCCCGAGCTTGGCGAGCAGGTAAAGCCAGCGCACGCCCACCTGCTGATAGGGACGCAGAGTGCCATTCAGAGCCGAACCGGGATCGATGCCAGCCAATCCCTCCGGACTGCGCAATCCCTTCAGGGTCTCCGCTAGCCACGGACCCGCGACCACCTTCCCCCACTCCGCTGCGCTCGCAGCAGAGTCGTCGTCCGCATCCACATCGGCCCCAGCGATCATGCGCAGCGCGTCACGAAGACTAAGACCACGTTCGGCAGCAACGCGCTCGGCCTCGCCGAAATATTCCATCATTCGGCTCAATCGCTCCCGGTCAACTTCCACCCAACGCCCTCGAACCAGCGCGAGCCCGTCCGACTTAGCCAACAACTCGCGGACCTCGGCCGGGGTCAATGTTTCGCCGTCGAGCGTGACGTCCATGCGAAAATCGAGCAGCGCATCCTGGCCCACACCCGACAGCAACTTACCCCCAACCTTAGCCGTTACCTGCGGGCGCGGAGGTCGGTTAGCCTGCCAGGTCGCTGGCATTCGCACCACTACGCCCGCACTCTCCAGTTGCGGGACATCTCGCAGAAGCTGCATGGCCTCGGACGGCCTCCACCGCAAGGGGTGAAAGATCTCGCCCGCATCGACCATGGCTTTCAGCCACGAGCAGCTTTCCGAGGCTCTCTGAACGGGGAGAAGCAGCGACAGCAGGCGATCCTTGTTGGCCGCGCCCGCATATTCGCCGAGAGCCTGCGCTAGCGGAAGATGTTGCGCCTTGGCGTGGGCCGACAGTCGAGTGGTATACGTCGCGAGAAAAGCAAATGGGGCTGCATCGTCCTTGCGGTTCTCGGCGAGGTTGAAGTGCACGCGGCCGACAAGATTCCACGCGGCGTTGCAGCGTTTCAAAAACTCCTGGACGCCGCACTTCGATTCGGATAACTCGAGCCCCAAAGCGCTATCCAGGTCTTGCCAGAGAGACTGGAGAACACTTGCCGTCAGGTACTCGGCCCCATTCATCGGAGGCGCCGCGAGAGCCAGCCAAGCCAGTTCCGCATCGGGCGGCGATGGAGTATGCATTATTGTGGAGCCGGTTTCACCGTCCGGCCGAGTGCAGAGGGCTGTCACGTAGCGCGCCCCGAATTCTCGCCAATAGGAGAGGACGGGGGGGAGTGCGACTCCGACTTCGCTTGCTCCGAGCTGGAGAAGACCTTGGCCCGATCCCCGCGCAAAAGCATTCTGCAGACGTCGCGCAAGCTCGGGCTCAAGAGCCGATGCGTCGCGATCTTCGCTCAAGATGAGGTGGCCGTGTGGGGTTAGGACGGGAACCACGAAGACCGAACTCATGCTGAGAACTTACCAGCCCAAACTGGCAAGCCGCAACAGACCGCAGGTTATCGCGGTGCAGGCACCATCCATACCCAAGGCAGGGCAATATCGTCGGCGTCAAGCGGACGTGATTTGCCGCTGTGCAACACCACTCCTCGGACGAGTGACGCTTTGCGTTTCAATGCATCTCGAAACGCGCGAATCCCAATCAGGTGATCTGTGGTCACCTGACTGCCCGCCTTAATTTCCAACGCCACCAACTTGCCGGCTCCTTCCAAAATGAAATCCACTTCGTGCCTCGCACGGTCCCGCCAAAAATGCAGCTTGCGCCGTTGTGAATCGAGGGCACGCCACGTGTCCAGAGTCTGAAACAGGGTTTGCTCCAACCAAAAACCAGCATCCAAGCGTTGCGTGGCGTCGGCGGACGACTTGATCCCGGCCAGCCAGGCCGCCAAACCACAATCTGTCCAGAGCAACTTCGGGGCCTTGACGAGTGCGGCCGAGGGATTGGTCGCCACCGGGCGGATGCGTGTAATCAGACAGCCAGTTTCCAAAAGGTTCAAATACCGGTGCGTCGTCGGGTGACTGAGCGTCGCGTCGCGGGCCAAGTCGGCGTGGTTGAGGAGTTTGCTGGTTCGTTGCGCGGCCAGCATTATCACGCGCTGAAAATCCGGCAGGCTGGAGACAGCGCTCAACTGGCGCAAATCACGCTCCAGACCTAAAGGCCCAAATGCCCCACAATCCCGCTTCCATTGCACGTTTATTGTACGGTGAACTCGCAAGAGGAGAAAGCCGCGCCACAGCGCTGTCTCTCAATGTTGCCAGCAACAGTTCGACACCCGCCCCTCCCGTCGGTCAAGGCGACCGTAGAATGCCTAGAATGGCGAGTGTTACTTCGAAGCCCGTCTCCTCATATCGCGCGGGTACGGTGGTGGATCTGATGGGGCGTTCTGGGGGCGAATCATTCGAGACGAGCGCTTATACGCCCCAGCCACCACATTTCGCATCTGTCCGATCGATTGTTGACAAATCGTATAGTGTATCTATACACTATACGAGTGATTAAGAGCTATCGGCACAAGGGGCTGAAACGCTTTGCGGAGTCCGGCTCTAAAGCCGGAATTCAGCCAAAACATGCCGACCGTCTTCGTCGACTTCTTACTGCTCTTGACGTAGCCAGCGTGCCGCAGGACATGGATGCACCCGGCAACAGGTTGCATCGGTTGGAAGGAAATCTTGCCCATCATTGGGCCGTAAGCGTCAGCGGCAATTGGCGACTCACATTCTCATTCGATGGGGAAGACGTGATCTTTGTCGATTACCAGGACTACCACTAGAGGTGAAGAACATGATTTTCAATCCTGCACATCCCGGCGAAGTTTTGAAGGACTACCTGGGCGACATCACCGTTGCCGAGGCCTCAAGGCGTTTAGGTGTGACCCGGGCGCATCTCTCGCGGATTCTGAACGGAAGGGCGGGTATTTCTGCTTCCATGTCCTTGCGTCTTTCAGCGGCGCTACGCACATCGCCCGACTTCTGGCTAAAGATGCAGGTGCAGCACGATCTCTGGCAGGAGCGGCAAAAGAAGCAGCCCAAGATACAGCCGTTTCGAAGAGCGGAGCTGTTGGCCTAACTATTTTCCCTCGCGAAAGTAAGGTGTGAGAGAGGGCCGCAAACAGCGAAGCAAGAGTGGAAGGTTGGAGCCAGAAGGTCCATTTAGCGCATTGGTATTCAATAATAGTATTGATCAAGTCGAGGACCGGGGGGGATTTCACTCGAGAATCTAGGCAGCTCAGTTAGTAGCAGAAATAACTTAAGGAGGGTTGAAACGTTGTACGATTACTGTACGAAACCAAAAATACGCTTCTAAACAGCTGATTCTAAATGAGTTTATGGTGCGGAAGGGGGGATTTGAA
>Ga0185299_10007497_pt1 | contig 11149 bp, 9 predicted proteins | sample PaiPotPPA55metaG_FD_128002 | JGI IMG/M metagenome (GOLD analysis project Ga0185299, IMG submission 128002) | Iron sulfur acid spring bacterial and archeal communities from Banff, Canada, to study Microbial Dark Matter (Phase II) - Paint Pots PPA... ...
AAATGGCATATCAAAAGGGAACTGTGTCGTGGAAGGGCCGTTCCTATGAGGCTAACCTGAATCCTGCTTCGATGGCGGGAAGCGACGTGCAAAAGATGCGATTCAAGAGCCGACAAGATTTTCATTTCCGTTGAGCAGATGTTGGAGGGCTGGCGTCCTCGCCCGTCTCCGAGTCGGCGCGCAAAAATCATGCTACTTCGAAATAAGGTCAGAGAATGGTTTATCTAACCCGTAAAGCTGAGTTTTCCGCTTCGCATTATTATGACAACCCGGAATTCACTGCGGAGGAAAATCGACGCATCTTCGGAAAGTGCAATAACCCTAACGGGCACGGGCACAACTACACACTCGAAGTCACGGTAAAAGGCGAGGTCGACCCGCGGTCTGGTTTTGTGCTCGATCTTAGGCAATTGAAAGAAACCATGAACCGCGAGGTGCTGGAGGCTCTTGACCATCGATTCTTAAATAAAGAAGTCCCCGAGTTCTTCACCAAAATTCCGACTACGGAGAATCTTGCAATCACGATCTGGCAACGCCTCGCGCCGAAATTGCAGGCTGCGCAATTGCATCGGGTGCGGGTCTACGAGACGCCCGAGTTGTTCGTTGATTTCTACGGAGAAGCATGAAGGCATACCTGAGCCGCCGGTACATGTTTTCGGCCTCGCATCGTCTGCATAACGACGCTATGTCGGAGAGCGAAAATGCTGCGACTTACGGCAAGTGCAACAATCCGTATGGCCATGGACATAACTACACGCTCGAAGTCACGGTCAGCGGTCCCGTCGATCAGAGTACGGGCATGGTTTGTAATCTGACTGACCTGGATGGTTTTGTGCACAGCGAGATACTGGAACGCTTCGATCTGCAAAATCTGAATACACTGCCAGAGTTTGCGCAGAACGTGCCTACCACGGAAAACCTGTGCATCGCGATCTACGATATTTTGCAGCGTGGCTTCAAACACGCGCATCTGCAAAGGGTACGATTCGAAGAAACCATGATGAATTCCTTCGAATATTGGGGGGAGAATCGGGCGATTGAGTAATCGGGTAATTGTGTAATTTATTTCGAAGATCGAGGACGCTTCAAATTGCACAATTACAAAATTGCACAATTACTCAATCCCTCGAAATCAGGAGACCATGACACCATCGGTTGAAACGACCACGTTGACCGGAGCCAGCTTTGAAGACCTGGTGCGCGAGATGATCGTGCGCCTTGGGGAAGATCCAACGCGAGAAGGATTGGTGCGTACGCCAGACCGGGTACATCGCGCTTATGAGCACCTGACCAAAGGCTACAAAGAAGACGCCGAAGCGATGCTCAAGAAAGCATTGTTTACCGTAACCTATGACGAGATGGTCATCGTCAAAGACGTGGAGATGTTCAGCCTGTGTGAACACCACATCCTACCTTTTTTCGGCAAGGTGCATGTGGCGTACATTCCGAACGGCAAAGTAATTGGTCTGAGCAAAATTCCTCGGTTAATCGAGATTTTCTCTCGGCGTTTGCAAATCCAGGAACGGCTTACGACTCAGATTGCTGAGACCATTCAGAAGGCGATCGAGCCGCAAGGCGTGGGTGTAGTGATTGAAGCCCGCCATCTCTGCATGATGATGCGCGGCGTAGAGAAACAGCATTCAGCGGCGGTGACGTCATCCATGCTGGGCTGCTTCCGTAATGAGCAGGAGACCAGAACAGAATTTCTATCGCTGATTCGCAACCGTGCGAATGGGATTTAGATTCTTACAACCTCAAAAGAATAATTCCGGCGACACGCGGAATCTCCGGCTGAGTTTGCGTATGTGCTCGGTCGTCAGTTTGCGTTTGCCACTCAGTACTTCCGAGATGATGCTGGGCGTGCCGAAAAGGTCGACCAGATCTTTTTGCTTCAGGTCATTCATATCCATTAATTCTTGCAACGCGTCTATGCCAGTTGCGGGCTTCAAGGAATAATGTTTTTCCTCAAAATCCTCAATCAATAAGGTGAGAAGTTCTGCCAGGCGTTGCTCTGCAGGTGTTAGCTTTCCAGCCTTGTGGTCCAGTTCCTCGAGCAACTCTGTGTAGTGCTCGTTTTCTTTCTCGCTATGGATTACAGCAGGCAAAGTCTTGGCGAGAAGCGTCGCATATTCTGGTCGACTGGTTGCTACACTCATCGTTGCCATCCTTTTCGGTCGTATTCAGCGTGAGTCAACACATGCCGGATGTAGAGGCGCTGGAATCTATAATTAATTTCGGTAATCAGGCGGTACCGGTTGCCCTTTATGTTGAATACTGTCCACCGGTTCACCGCGTCCGCATTCACGAAAGTTTTCCGAACATCGGTAAGACTCTGCCACGATGCCCTTTTAGCGATGCGAAACCAAACATCTATTGGGGCTTCGAGATCTCGGTAGCGGATTGCTGCTTCCTTTAGCTTCTTACGGCTAATGATGTGCAAGCCTTTACGCACCTTCGCATTATGCGAATTTTATTATAGTTCGCAAATTGCGAAGATGTCAAGCACCTGTGACTCGCAGAAATAGGGTCGGGTTAGTCCGGTTTCAGAACGCGTCAATGCCGGTCACACTCTGCCCGATAATCAGCGTGTGAATGTCGTGCGTTCCCTCGTATGTTTTCACCGATTCCAGATTCATCATGTGACGCATGAGCGGGTATTCGTCGGCTACGCCGTTGGCGCCGAGGATGTCGCGTGCCATTCGCGCGCTCTCCAACGCCATCCAGACGTTGTTTCGCTTGGCCATGGAAATGTGCTGGGCTCCGGCTTTGTCTTGGTCCTTTAGGCGTCCTACCTGCAACACGAGCAACTGGGCTTTGGTGATTTCGCTGATCATCCAGGTTAATTTTTCCTGCACCAGTTGATGCGACGCGATCGGCTTGTCGTGGAATTGTTTGCGCAACTGCGCGTACTGCAAAGCGCAGTCATAGCAGGCCATCGCTGCGCCAACCCCTCCCCACGCGATTCCGTAGCGGGCTTGGTTGAGGCACATCAGTGGCGACTTCAAGCCGCCGCTTTCCGGCAGGAGATTCGACTCGGGAATGTGCACGTCCTGCATGGACAAGCCTGAAGTGACTGACGCACGCAGCGACCACTTGCCGTGAATGTCTTTGGCTTGAAAACCGGGACGATCGGTCTCGACCAGAAATCCGCGGACCGTATTATCTTCGTCCTCGACCTTGGCCCAGATCACGGCGATATCGGCAATCGAGCCGGAAGTGATCCACATCTTTTCGCCGTTGAGGACGTATTCTTTGCCGGCTTTGCGGGCGCGAGTACGCATGCCGCCGGGATTCGAGCCGAAGTCAGGCTCGGTAAGTCCGAAGCAGCCGAGTTTCTCGCCTTTCTGCAGCGGGGGTAGCCAGGTTTGCTTTTGCTCCTCGCTGCCAAACGCATAAATTGGATACATGACCAGCGCGGATTGCACGCTGACAAACGAACGTATGCCTGAATCGCCGCGTTCCAGTTCCTGCATCACCAGACCGTACTCGACATTCGACATTCCGGCGCAACCGTAGCCTTTCAGGCTCGCGCCATAGAACCCGAGATCGGCCATGGGCTTAACCAGTTCACGAGGGAAGCGGCCGGCGCGATTGCATTCTTCGATGATGGGAACGAGATTGTCTTCGATAAATTGGCGGGAAGTATCGCGAACCAGCCGCTCGTCGTCGGTGAGTAGCGCGTCGAATCCGATAAAATCCACTCCGCGGAATTTCAATGCCATAAGAATTCTCTTTCTGGTGCGAGCGGTTAACAGGTGTAACCTGCAGGGACAGGGAAACCTTCCAACCTAACAAAGCGGAAAGGATGCGTCAAACAGGCGGCATTGCTGCGTCTTACAATCTTTTTGCAAATCTGACAATTACGCACTGCTGGCCGGCATCTAAATGCTGAAGAAGGCACGAAACATGGGTCTTGACGTTACAAACGGGGCATGTCGGGCAATGCTGCTTGGCACCTTGGCAATACTCTTAGTATGCCGCTCCGCCTCAGCGGTCGACAGCGTCGCCAGCGCGGTTTCCCTCGATCAGGGATTCAGCCTGCTTTATAACCTGGAATTCACCTCGGCCCATGAGCTATTCGTCTCCTGGGAGCGACAGCATCCGGATGACCCTATGGGTCCGGCGTGCGACGCGGCCGGATATCTTTTTTCGGAATTCAATCGATTGGGTGTGCTGGCAGCTCAGTTCTATGCGGATGACAAAACGTTCGCAGGCCGCAAAGAGTTGACGCCTGATCCTGCCGTGCGCGATCGGTTCTATGCAGCTCTTGATCAGGCGGACAAACTTGCGCATTCGCGTCTGGCGAAGTTCCCGAAAGATCGGGACGCCTTGTTTGCGCTTACGATTTCATCTGGCCTGAAGGCGGACTATGCGGGTCTGATTGAGAAGCGCAACCTGGCCTCGCTGCGCTACACGAAAGACGCGACTGCGTGGTCTCAACAATTGATGGCGGTAGACCCCGAATGTTATGACGCTCATCTTGCCACTGGAGTGAGCCAATACATTATTGGCAGCATGGCGGCTCCAGTGCGCTGGTTGGTCCGGTTAGGTGGCATCGCCGGAGACAAACAAAAGGGTATCGCGGACTTGCAATTGACTGCCGAGCGCGGCCACTACCTCGCGCCCTTCGCACGCATCCTGCTAGCGATTGCTTACGTCCGGGAAAAAGATAAACCGCGAGCCCGCCAGCTTCTGGTTTCGTTGCGCGATCAGTTTCCCAAAAACCCTCTCTTCGAGCAGGAAATCGCCCATCTCGACACTCGGCCTGTGTCTGGCAACTGAGCATAAGTCCAAGCTTTTCTTTGTGATTTACGGGAAATTTACAATCCTGTAACCACTCTGTAACAATAAACGCGCAGCCTAAGATGGACTAAATCTATGAGGAGGAACTATCGCGTGATTCGTCGCATCGCGCTTTTGTGTCTTGCCCTGTGTCTCCCTGCCTTTGCGCAAACTACGTTAAATGGAGCTGGCGCAACCTTTCCCTACCCTATGTATTCGAAGTGGTTCAGTAAGTACCACGATGCTCATCCCGATATTCAATTCAACTATCAGTCGATCGGAAGCGGCGGCGGCATTCGTCAAGTATTAGCCGGAACAGTCGATTTTGGCGCCAGTGATGGCCCCATGACTGACGAACAGTTAGCTCAGGCAAAGACCAAGATCCTGCATGTGCCCACAGTCTTGGGCGCAGTGGTTCCTGCATATAACGTTTCCGGCATCAGCGCGGAACTCAAGTTCACGCCAGAGGTGCTCGCGGGAATCTTTATGGGACGGATTACGAACTGGAATGACAAGGCAATCGCCGGCGCGAATCCTGGCGTGACCTTTCCGAAGGATGAGCCTATCGTCGTAATTCATCGCTCGGATGGCAGCGGCACCACTTATATTTTCACCGATTATCTTTCCAAAGTGAGTCCGGAATGGCAGGGTCAGGTGGGAAAGGGTACCTCGGTCAAGTGGCCGGTTGGCCTCGGTGGCAAAGGCAACGAGGGTGTCGCTGGCATGATTCGCCAGATGCAAGGTTCCATCGGATACATCGAACTGATTTACGCCGTTCAGAATAAGATTCCCTACGGCACAGTGAAAAATGCGGGTGGGACTTTCGTGAAGGCGAGCTTGGACAGTGTTACCGCCGCAGCGGCATCGGTCAAAAATATGCCTGCTGATTTCCGCGTCTCCATCACCAATGCTCCGGGAAAAGACGCTACGACTATTTCGAGCTTTACCTGGTTGTTGATTCCAGCCCAATCCAAAGACGCTGCGAAGGGCAAGATCATCGCGGACTTCCTGAATTGGATGGTGGATGACGGCCAGAAAATGACGGCGGAACTGACTTATGCTCCCCTTCCCGAAAGCGTAGTTGCCAAGGTTAAGGCTGAGATCAAGCAGGTCCACTAAACGCAGCGGGCTGTCAGATCCGGTCTCCGGTCGTGACAGTCCATGCTCTTTTCAACGTACCCGGCCTATTGTTTTCGTAGATGATGTAGTCAGGTGTGGGTGTTGAAAAAGTCCCTCAACAGAACGGCTTTTCATCTGCGAGCATGCCGTCGCCGGGTTTCTTCTCTCCGACAACCGAATGAAACTTCACTAAGCCGAACACCAAATCCGACCACGGCGCAAATTGAGAAGAAAGCGAGAGGGATGCGACGGTTCATCTGACCACGCATTATGCTCCACAATCTTGGCGGTTCACAATCGAAAACGGCTAAGGAAAATGAGCGCTATGGCGATTTATTGACAACTGAGGAAGGATCCAACTTGCCGGCCCGGCCAACCCTGCAAACCTAATTCGCCGTCGCGTAATAGCCTTTGCGCGCGTTCACTTTGAGCTTGTGTCCGTTCCTCTGTGCGGTGATTTCAAGCGTCCGATAATGCCCGTCACGGTGGAACAGCGCAGGCCGGTAGGAAATCAAATATCTGCTACGAATTACCTGCTGCAAATCCGCAAGGCTCCGCTTGAGATGCCCGGCTGAGCCTGGAAAGAAGGCAGCCCCGCCTGTAATTTGCGCCAACGTTTTCATCGCGTGATTGCCTGTACTCTCTGCCCACCTTTCCGGATCGTCGAAGCGCGTGCTCACGGTGTAGACCACAGTCTCGTTCCGTTGTGCATTGTCGATGGCCTGCTTCAGGGTTGCACTGCTCGTATTATCGTCTCCGTCGCTAATGACGACGATTACTCTCGCCACAGGCTGTGGTTCGGGCTTTTCGACCAGTTTCTCTGCGGCGAAAGCAACGGCATCCCAGATCGCTGTTCCGCCCACTGAAACCAGTTGGTTCATCCCATGTGACAGCTGGGCGACATCATGTGTGAAGTCCTGAACGAGCACCACAGAGTTGGAAAAGCCGGCCACAAATGCCAAATCATCTTTGCCAGTCAAGACTTCGCGCAGGAAACTGGTACCCGCTGCTTGTTCGAATGAGAGTCGGTCCGTGATTGATTCGCTCGTATCGATGATGAGCGCCAGCCGCAGAGGCAAATGCGACTCGGTGCGAAAGTCCACAATAGTTGCGGGAGGGCGTTTATCGTCGAGAATGGACATTTCAGTTGGCTTGAGATCGCTCACCGAGCGGCCGTGGTCAGTCACCGTGAAGAAGACAGCGGCTTCGTCGACCGAACTACGAAAAGTAAATGGTCGCGCAACTTCAGCGGCACCTTCTCTGGGTGCAGAGCTGGGCATCGGCTGCTCAGAAGGTGGACATGAAGAACACGCGGGATCTCCAGTCTCGGCTTCCGCGATCTGCTGCTTCTCCTTGTACTCCTGAAGAAGTCTTTGACCCAGATGTGAAGCGTCGGAGTTTTCGGCCGAAAACGTCGGGGCAGCGAAAGCTATCGTAAATTCCTGAGGCTGGGCCACAAACAGATCGATTTGGGCTATTGTTTTTCGCGCCGGGTCAGCCAATGGCGAGTTCGGATCCTCGCCGAGAAAAGTAGCGAGTTCAACGCGTGTCTCCGAAAAACGTTTTTGCGCTTGCCATGACGCGGCCGCGAAATAGTGCACGGCAGCGATGCCTGTATGAGGATGAGCGTGCGCCTTCTGCGCTGTGTTGATTGCTCCAGCATAGTCGTGGTTCAGGTATTGCGTGTAGGTCAGCGCCAAACTGATGTTGGGAGTGAGAGGAGAGATAGACAGCGCTTTTTCGAAAGCGGCTTGCGCGTTCGCGTTATGCCCTAGCGCTAGTTCGGCGCGCCCAAGATTCATGAACGAGTTTGATAGATGATCATCGAGCTGAGTCGCTCGCTGGAATTCCTGAAGGGCCAACTGATTTTGCCCGAGGCTAGAGTATGCGCACCCCAGAGCATTGTGAGCCGAGACGAATTCCGGATAAATCGAAATCGCCGTTGTGAGGCTCCCGGACGCAGCCTTGAAGTCTTTTTTTAAGAACGCCGCCAGACCCTTCGAATACTCGCGCCGAGCTCCTCCGGGCGCTTTAAGGTCCAACTTGGAAAGGTTCGCCTCAGACCGGGTTGCAGCCTGATTTCGTAAATTTCGGTCGACCTCCTCCAACGTGTGCAGGTCCATAATGCCGCCCTGTTTCAGTGTCACGTCGAAGTTATTCTCGGGGCCCGCCATGCGGCCCTGTGCGAATGCACTAAATTCGAGCGAAGCGAAAAGCGCGAGTGCGACAAATAAGCGAAGCATATGGGACACGATTGGCGAATACACTCACGGAAGGAACTACGCTAGGTAGCAAATCAAACTTGCGTGACTCGTCGCACCCGCCTGAAGGTCGGACCGAATGTCCTACCGTGAAATGTCCTGTCCTTTTTAGCACACCGCAGGGTCTTGCTCAATATGTCGCCATTTCCCGCGTCTCGCCGCACCACCACGAAGATTCAGGATGGCAGTCAACACCAGTTGTGCGACACTCCGTGCACGCTCGTCGTATCTGGCCTCCCCTTTGGGGCTTCTCTGACCCGTAGAGATGATACGGCGAGCACTTTCCTTTTGCTGTTTCCCTAGTCGGGGCCACTTCGGTCAGTATTTCCATCCGGCGTGTAACCGAGACTTCCATGTTTTTATGGTTTTTTCCAATCAGTCATGGACTTCAATTCATTCGTGATTTCCTTCAGCCGTCTCGCGCCCATGAGAGCCTCGGGGATGAGGTCCGCACTAGATACCTTTATCCCCCTTGCCCTGATTCCTGCTGGCTATAACATCGGCCGCTTTGAGGACGCTGTGGCCTTCTTGCAAAACGACACTGCCCTAAGTCAATGCCTTATACTGTTGCCTAGGATGAAATGTTATTTTCTTATTTCAGGAAGCGGTTGCAGTTCCCGCTCTGCAAGCGGCTGGAAAACTCCGTCAGTTTCTCAATATCCAGCGGAAGACTAAGACTCGGTTACGGTTGGACAGGCAATATATTTCTGGGTCTCCTGGCGGGCACAGAGTTACAATTCGTGATCGCGGAATGAATTACAGTAGTGGCTGCGCGTACGATTCCAGCTCCTCCCAGAAGTGAAACCGCAGGCGAGACTTAAGCATCCGAATTGTATCGTCATAATCTATGGTTCGCGCGTCACTTGACAATCCGGCGTACTACATCAACCGCGAAGCTTCCTGGCTGGCCTTCAATCGTCGGGTGCTGGAAGAAGCGCAGGATGAGCGAAATCCGCTGCTGGAGCGGGTAAAGTTTCTTTCCATCACTGCCAGCAACCTGGATGAATTTTTCGAAGTTCGAGTCGCCGGACTGGTGCAGCAAATTGAAGATGGATACACCGAAGCCGGGCCGGACGGGCTGACGCTTCTGCAAGAGCGCGACATAGTCTCGCGTGAAACGCATGAGTTCGTTGACGACCAATACCGCTGCTGGAATGAAAAGCTCCGTCCCAAGCTCGCGGAGAACAGCATCCGCGTGCTCGGTTTGCATGAACTCGACGCCAAGGCGAGAGCGTTCATCGATCAGTTCTGCGAGCGTGAACTCGATCTGCTGCTGACTCCGGTCACAGTGGATCCGGCGCATCCTTTTCCACGCGTGATCAACAAGGCTCTGTGCGTCGCGTTTCTACTGCGCCGTCGGCGGCGTTCATCGATGACCTATATCGGCGTGGTGACGGTGCCGCGCGCTTTGCCACGGCTGATCCGGGTTCCTTCCGAAGGAACCGCTGACTTCATTTTCCTTGCCGATCTGGTCGCCTACCATGCCGCCCAGATGTATCACGGCTACGACATCGTTTCTTCTGCCGCGTTTCGCGTTACGCGCAACAGCAATCTCTATTTGGCGGAGGAAGAGTCGCGTAATTTGCTGGAATCGGTGCGCACCGAGCTGCACAACCGCCGCAAGGGCGATGCGGTCCGCTTGGAAATTGAGTCCGAAGCTGATCCCGAAATAATCGAGCGCTTGCGCACAAACTTCGACCTGGAACCCTGGCAGGTTTTTTCTGTTAATGGTCCGGCAAATCTTTCTCGCTTATTCAATATTTACGAGCAAACCGAGCATCCCGAGCTCAAGTTCAAACCTTTTCTACCGCGTGAACTTCGGCTCACGGCGAAATCGCAGGATCTTTTCGAGGAGCTGCGCCGGCATGACGTGCTGCTTCACCATCCGTTCGATTCCTACGACGCAGTAGTTTCTTTTATCGAAGCGGCTGCCGAGGATCCGCGCGTGCTCTCCATGAAGCAAACGCTCTATCGCACAAGCGAGCATTCATTGATCGTTCCCGCGCTGATGTCGGCGGCTTCGAAGAAAGAAGTTACCGCTGTGGTGGAACTCAAAGCCCGTTTTGACGAAGCTTCAAACATCCGCTGGGCGCGTGATTTAGAGGACGCCGGGGTACAGGTTTTTCACGGTTTAGTCGGACTGAAAACCCACTGCAAGCTCTCGCTGCTGGTCCGGCAGGATCCAGACGGCGTCATGCGCCGGTATGCGCACCTGGGCACCGGCAATTACAACACCACCACGGCGCGCATTTATACCGACGTGAGTTTGCTGACAGCCGACCCAGAAATTACGGCTGCAGTCCACGATGTATTCAGTTTCCTCACCGCCTATGCAGAACATCCCACCTACGAGCCGCTAATCGTCGCTCCGCTCGATCTGGCAGAACGTTGTCTCGCGCAGATTGCCCGCGAGGCGGAGCATGCCCGTCACGGGCGCCCGGCGCATATCATTGCGAAGATGAACGCTCTCTTGGATAAGAACGTGATTATAGCGTTGTATCGAGCGTCGCAGGCGGGCGTTAAAATTGACCTGATTGTCCGCGGCATGTGCGCTCTGCGTCCGGGAGTACGCGGCGTGAGCGACAATATCCGGGTGCGAAGTGTCGTCGGCCGCTTTCTCGAGCACAGCCGCATTTTTTATTTTGCCAATGGTGGCGAAGAGGAAATTTATCTGGCAAGCGCGGATTGGATGCCACGCAACTTGTACGAGCGAGTTGAAGTGATGTTCCCGGTCAAGGATGTATTATTGCGAGAGCGCGTACGCCATGAGATTCTGGAGTCGTACTTGGCGGACAACATCAAATCGCGCATTTTGCAAAAGGATGGCAGCTACGTCCGCGCCTGGCGGGCGCAGGGCAAGCGCAAACCGCCGGCGGCAGGCTTCAGCGCTCAGGATTTCCTGATCAGCCTGGCCGAAGGCAAGCAAGTTTTGGAAGCGATTCCAGAGCCGCCGCATCCGAGAGCGAGACGAACAGTGATTAAGAAGG
>Ga0185299_10007499_pt1 | contig 11145 bp, 8 predicted proteins | sample PaiPotPPA55metaG_FD_128002 | JGI IMG/M metagenome (GOLD analysis project Ga0185299, IMG submission 128002) | Iron sulfur acid spring bacterial and archeal communities from Banff, Canada, to study Microbial Dark Matter (Phase II) - Paint Pots PPA... ...
GAGACAATCTTTGATCCCACCTGCCATGCCATCAGCATACCAATCGCGAACAGGCAGAGACCGATCAAAGGCTGGTTCCTCATTGCGGGAATGTGCAATCTTGCCAAGCCTCAATGCCCTCTAAAGTCCTGACGCAGATCTATCGTTTAGGCGCCGGCCTTTCTGGACTGGTATTCTACCCCACCTATGGCAATGGGAGTTTTTGTTGCACGTCGATCTGGGAATCCGGGCGGAGAAAGGGTTTCATGAGCGGTCCCCATTCCTGGGTTTCAGCCGAGCGGCTAGCTGCAGCGCCATTACAGCGCCTTCGACATTTTCGCGCGGCGACCAGGTTTCCATTCGGGCAACTGCGTTACGACTGAGTTCAGAGAGTTTGGCTCGATTGCCCAGCTCATTTGCCAGAATCTTTGCCAGAGCATCAACGTTGCCGCAGGGATAAATAAAACCAGTGACTCCGTCTTTCACCAGCTCGAAACGCCCGCGAACTTCGTCGCTTAAGATAACTGGGCACCCACACAACATGGCTTCGCAGACAACCACCGGACAGGCATCATATTCAGAAGGAAGAACAAAAAGATCAGACGAACGATAGATGGCTGGCAGACCGGTTTGATTTACGAAGCCGAGAAAACGTGTACGCTCCGCGATTCCAAGAAGCTTTGCGGAAGCTTCCAAGCCAGCCCGCAGTGGACCGTCCCCGGCAAAGACCAGATAGGCACCTTCGACGCCAGCCATGGCAAATGCGTGGAGCAGATCGGCGGGCCTTTTCCACGGCTGAAGCTTGGCGCAGAACAGAGCTACCGGAGCATCTTCAGGGACTCCCCAGTCCTTCCGAACCGCAGAGCGATCCACCTTGGAAGCGCGTTGCGCCCACCAAGGGTTGTCCACAACGAAGGGTGTGAGAACGATGCGTGAATTCGGAATTCCCATGCTCAGGATGAACTGGCGTGTGGCTTCGGAGGGAACGGTCACGACATCAGCAAGACGGAATATTTTGGGGAGCAATCGCCGCTTGATGGGTAACTTCCAGCGGGCCGCGTGTTGAGGACGGAACTCCGTAGCGTCGGTGCCAAAAAGAACGGGTATCCCGCGGAGCTTGGCAGCTACGATTGCGATCCAGAAAGTGGATATGGCATACCCGGTGTACAGGACCATCGCATCGAAGTTCCCGTCGCGAATCAAACGCCAAATGCCAGGATTGAACAGGCCGAAGAAAGAACCGAACCCTGGACGCCAGGAGCGGTTTGGAACGGCGGTCCACGGGTAACCCTCTAACAGAGGGACGTCCCATTTAACTTCGACACCGAACTCGCGATCGACGTGCGATTCGGTTCCTGGCAAGCTGCAATAGGCCACCAGGATCTCGAGGCTGGGCTCCTGCGCATAAAGACGGAATAGTGGCGACGCATATTGTATGGGGTGAGTGATGACCAAAAGGATTCGCAAGGGGCGTTCGGTCATGGCGCCAGAACCGCCTGGAACCGTTCGGCAATTCGGTTCCACGACAGATGATTTCTTTGTACTTCGAGGTTGCGTTCGTGGAGCTCCATCCAGCGTTGAGAATCGCTCAGAACACGGATGAGTCCACGAGCAAGGCTCTCGCGATCCTGCAAAGGGGACCATTCCACTCCCGCAGCCTCCAATACACTGCTAACTTCCGGTCCACGATATCCGACGAGTGGAACTCCGCACGCGATGGCGGCCATGGCGCTTCCTCGTCGAGTTGTAATGGGGCCGCGAACGAATAGCAGAGCATCAGCGGATTCGAACTCGCCGGCAATCCGGTCCGCGGGCAGGACGCCGTGAACCACGAGGTCTATATCACGACCTTGAAAGGCTTTCACGAACAACTCGCCCGCTTCGAGCGCGCCGCGCCCGGCCACAACCAGGCGCAACTTGCCAAGAGCGTCACAAGCCTCCAACATGACTGCCGAAATTACGTTGACCTCCGGTCCTGCGGCTTCAGGCGAGTCGGAAACCCCAAAGACAATTACAGTTTTTAGTTTCCCTGCTTGCGCAGGCGCGACGCGGCGTTGGACGCGCTCCGGAATATTTGCGCCGATGGGAATGAGCGCCGCTTTGTCGTTTCCCGCGTGTAACCACGCTACGGTTTCGAGGGGCACGGTAAAAATGTTTTTGCTTGCCCGGTCATAAAGCTTCCGGATGACCCAATCTTGAGACGCGCCACGAATCCGATCGATCAAGCGAGTGGAGAATTGGGTCTGTCGAGATGGTTCGTGGAATACCACTGCGCAACGGACTCCGCGGCGGCGAAGAATCGCAAGTGTAGCGAGCACTCCAAACGGAAATCCGCGGAGCGACCAGGACAGCGCGGTGTACTGCAGAAGTACCCATTGACCGCGCCATGCAGGGCTGCGACGCCAGAGTTGCCATAGTCCGAGGAACCAGCCATCTTCCATCCAGCGCACGCGCTGCAGGTCCATAGTAGTACCGCGATCTTGCAACGCCTTCGCGAGAAACGTGCAGTAGTCTTCTACGCCATCGGTTGGCTTGTCGGGACGGCCAAGTAACGCAATCCATTTCGCTGGATTGAGTGAACGGGCGCTGTGTGACGGTGCGGCATCCGGCATGCTTCTCTATTCTACCTGTCGCGTCCGGTTCCGACCTCTGCAGCTACCGGAACGATATTGGAATCCGGGAAAATCCGATCGCGCAGGCGAAGAACAGGATACTCAACTAGTTTCGACATCACAGTTCCGATCACTAGACTTCCAACAAAATAGACGATGAACCGGCCGCTTGTTCCAGTGGGGAAGCCCGTCGTGCGCCGCACCAAGCCCGGCAACCAAGCGCCACCAGGCCCGTGCCAGAGATAGATCGAATAGGAATACATACCCACAAAAGCGGCTGCACTGCCAGCGAGTTCCAAGAGTCGTGCCAATTTCCCCGAGAAGATGCCGTGAACGTAAAGACTCAAGAGCAAAACGCCGGTGAATCCCAGATAAACGAAAGAATATCCAAAGGTGGCAAAAAACTTGTTGTCGCGATCATAGAAATATGCGAATGAGAGCAACACTGTCGAGATTGCGGCTATGACGACACGATTACGCGTGGGACGCATCAGTTTCTCAAGGATGGCCGGACGAAAGTGATAGAGATAGCCGATTAGGACGCCGAAAAACAGCGCGTCCATTCGGTTATGGAACGCAGTATAAGTCATCTGGAAGTTTGGCTTCCCGATATATATCGAGGCGGCGCGAGAGATCACGCAGAATAACGCTATGAACAAGGCTGCCCAGGGAATAATCCGAAATGGATCCTCGCGCTTGGCCGAAAACCGCAAAATGACGAGCAGAAGGAGCGGCAGAAAAATATAAAATTGCTCCTCGACACCCAGCGTCCACGTGTGATCCCAAAATCCTTGCTTGTAATCCATGATGAAGAAAACGTCATGAAGATACTGCCTAAGCGGGTGAGTGTGAAAAACGAGCTGAGCAGTGATGCCGGTAAGGAAAAGGAAGACGTAAAAAGCCGGATAAATCTTCAGCCCGCGCCGGATGAAGAATCTTTTGAAACGAATCGCGTGGCGTTTCTTGTACTCGCTGAAGAGTAGACCGGAAATCAAAAAACCGCTGAGGACAAAGAAGAGATCCACGCCCGCCCATCCCGTACGCGTAAAGAACGGGGAAATGTGCGAGTGATGGATCATCACGGTGACGACCGCCACACAGCGGAGGACATCCAGCCTTTTGTTTCTCATCTGCTCATTTTTGCCTCAGGACCGAAAGACGCGAGCAAGACGCAATCAGGCGGTGATATTGCTCTCGGCAGCTCTCCGGAGCCAAGCATTCTTTCAGACCTGGGCGGAAGTTCGGGCGGAGCAAATTTCGTTAACGCGTTCATAGTCCGGTTACGGCTAGAAACCTGCGCCACCAGTTTTCAGGAAGCATGACCTGTTCAATCATCGGTCGAATAATCGTAAGCACCGCTTTTCGATAAAAGCCTGGATCGCGCAAAAGTTCACGCACCGCTTCCGAAAATTCAGGTATCGCGTCAGCGTGCGAGACCAAGAGGCGATTGAGCGGGGGCTCTTTCAGAAAGAGACGACTCGCTCCGTTGGGCGACGCGATCACCGGAGTGCCACAGGCGAGCGCTTCGCAGACGGCATAGGGAAAAGCGTCATAACGAGACGGAGAGAGCGCAAAGTCGGCTGCGCCGTAAAGCAGGGGAATCTTTTCATTCGGCATGTCCTGAAATAACCGCACATGAGGATTCTTTCCAATATCTTCGGGCACCGTTCCGCGCAAGGCCAGTCCCCAGCGGACATCCGGGAACGCTTCAATCAATTTGCGAACGACCGGGAACCCTTTTGTGGCGTGGATGTTGCCCACAAAAACTCCGATCGGTCCGTTGTCAGGGAGACCCAATTCCCTCCGGCACATTTGCGGATCGTGAGGGAAGAATCGCGACAAATCCATCGGCAGCCAGACGGTATTGCTCGTGAGGCCAAAAAATTGAAGAACTTCCTCGCCTACCGGATCCGAACAACTTAGCACCTGTTGATTGCGTCCGCTCAATCGCTCGAGCACCATAGAGTTCCACCATTTCAAGTAAAGGTATCCAGGAAAGCTTATGAACGGACGAATCGCTTCGGCCTGTCCCCGATAGGTGCCATGGTAGAAGTGAATCAAACGTGTTCGCTTTGAGGAGAGATGCAGCGGATAGTAGCCCACATCACTATTTGAGATCACCGCCACAACGTCGTCATCAAGCTTGGCCTGGGCTCGGCGACCAATAAAATAGCCTAAAGCACTGGCCGACAATTTTCGCATGCGTGCAAAGGGTTTCTGATTCATCCACGCTGGTAGAGAGTTTTCACGATGAAGGTATTCCACACGGTATCCGAGCGCTTCGAGTCCTTCACCGAGCTCTCGAACAAAATGTTCCATGCCGCCAAGCACTTGGGGAGAATTCGGAGACAAGATGAGAATTCTGCCGGTCCTTTGAGTCCGCTGCGGTGAAGTCACGGTACCAGAACCGCTACTTTGATCAATGCTAGTCATTAAACGGGAGGGCCTTTAAGAGCGCGTCCGCCAAATTTTCGATAGAGTGGTTCCTAGCTATTTCGATACGTCGCTGTCTCTTCGGGCTGTCGGCAGGTTCGTTAAGGGCCAATGTTACGGCTTGTTCCAATTCCTTTGCGGTATCACCAAAATAAACAAGATCTCCGAATTCCCTCAGTTCAAGTATCGGCGTGGCGACCACGGGAAGTCCCAACGCAAAATATTCAAAGAGCTTCAGCGGAAGACAGTGAAGTTTCTCCTCGTCGAAACAGTCGTAGGGCATAAATCCCAGGTCAAAGCCTCTCGCATATTTTGGCAACTCTCGACTGGATTGCCAAGGCAGGGCATGCACGTTGGGAAGCGGCAGCGTTTTGTGCGGACCCACGGACACGAAATGCCAATCAGGACGAAGTCGCAGGAGTTCGCTGATCAGCGGCTTGTTGACTTGTTGGTATGCCGGCCCCAAGTATCCGAGCCGCGGGTGAGGAATTGAGTCGAGCGCCGAGGAAGGTTCCAATGGCACTCCATCAGCGCCTTGAAAATGGCGCAGGTCGAGAACCTGCGGAATCAACTGAACTTTTTCACCGAAGCGCGCCCGTTGTTGATGATACACGCTGTGAGGAATTGCTAGCGTGATATCCGAGGCTCGAACGTGACTTTCGGCGCTGCGCTCTCCGTAGTCCATTTGGATGTGCGCTAAGAAGAATTTGTTGCGAAAATGCGACAATAGCGAAAGCCGGTCGCCCAGGCATGGATAAAAGAATATTGGGTTCCTCAATTTCAAAGATCCCACCTGTTCTAGAATCTGCTTGGCAACAACCCGCGCTTGAATGGAGTGCAGGAAGGAGAGCTTATTCAGCCGCTCCGCTGCGAAAGAAGGACGAAAAGCGAAGATTCCGGGTTCAACCTCATGAAGGCTAGAATCTTTCTTTCGAAAAATGGAGACTGGACTCCCACAGTAAAGGACGCGAGCGCCGAGATGAGTCAAGGCGAGAGCGATTCTTTCCGGTACGTTGAAGGTTTGCCAAGTCGAGCCGGAATAAACGACGGCATCCCTCATGGTTGGGCCTTTCTTTGGGAGGCCATCATATTCAGAGAAACCGGCGTCGCCACACAAAGTGCCTCGTGCGCTCGAACCTCAAAAATATGAGCTGAGTAGCCAAGTCTTGGGAATATCCTCCTCAAGAATTCCCCGAAGACGACCTGACGGCCGACAACACGTCCGTCACGTCTGAACGCTTGATAAAGCCGGCCAGCCACAAGCCCAATCCAAAGAGAATACAAGCAGTCAGGATTCTGACGATGTCATGGGTAGAAACAAACGATGCACACGCAACCGCAAAAAGAGCGAAGCCGGTGATAGGCAGCGCAAACCGCATACCCTGCCAAATGAAGGACCGCGTTTCCTTGAAGAAAAATAAAACTCCGGTCCACGCCATCGTATAACTGACTAAGGTAGCCCAGGCGGCGCCGGCAGCGCCATATTTTGGAATCAGCACCACGTTTAGCGCCACGTTGACAGCGGCGCCGACCAGCGTGGGAACCGGAAGCAGCCATTGTTGATTTTTAGCTATGAGCACGTTGTAGACGACCGCAGCAAAAAAGACAGCTATCTCCGACCAAATCAAAACTGCCAACAACGGACCCGCGGGCAAGAATTGTTTGCCGTAGAGCACTCGGACCGTCAATCCTGCACCGGCGCTCATGAACACGCAGATAGCGGAAGCCGCAATCATAAAATAGCGAAAGAGCCTGTCTGTATAGGCATGAAATCGCTCGGGCTGGTCAACGCTGACAGACAACAATGGAGCCATGCTAATGATAAAGGCATTAGGCAAGAATTCAAACAGCTCGCTCACTCTTACCGCGGCGACATATTGTCCAAGAATGAAATCGGAAGCCATCTTATGCAGCATCACCTGGTCAATACGGAAATAGATCATGGAGAGCAGGGTGGTGAAGGCAATCGGAATGGAATGCCGGAAAATTTTTCCGGAGCGCTCGCGAAGGAACTTTCTTCCCGCCGATAAAAATCGGCGGCTATAAGCCCAGGTGAGCGCAGATTCAACAGCAGTGGCCAATAGCCGGCCCAGGATCACGTAGAAGAGCGACGCGCCCAGCAGCCACAGAATTATGACGATGCCGAACCATACGCCCTGCCGCACGACGTTGATGGTGGCTGCGTACCATTGGCGCAAGTCGACTTGAAAGATTATTCCCGGCAAACGAAAGGGGATTAGGACGAACTCGAGCGCGGCCAGAATCAGCAAGGATCGGAGGTGGCCGTTGAAACCTGCCCAGGGCGCAAACAGAATCGTTGCTAACAACGCGCCGACACACAAAAATGACGCCAGAACGATAGCGGTGTGCAACAGGCTGCTTGCGCTTTCTCTTTCTTTCGAGATTTCCCTAATCAGGACGGGCTCAATCCCGAGCGTAGTTAACCAAGTGAAAAGGCCGAGGTAGGCGTAGATGGCTCCAAATTGTCCAAGTCTTTCGCTTCCTAAGTAGCGTGTAAGCAGGACAGAGGCGCCCGCGGATAAGACGATGGAGATTCCTCGGCCTCCGAGCAATGCAGCAGTGTTTTGCAGCACGCGGGTGCGCAGTCGAGGAGTTTTGGCCGCATGAATTTCCATAAATTTATCGCCGCTGTGAACGACCGGAGTTAATTAAGTCCCGGACCACGCTAAAACCTTCACTCGTTGCCTTTCCCGGGCGCCGGATTTGGAGGATTCTTGTCTTGTCTCAACTGCTGCAGGTCTTGCTGCTCGATGTGGTTCATCAAGCGTCCGCGTCCGGTCAAATATGCTTCCAGGGTTCGAGAGACTTTCTCCGGCACGACCGCTACTTGATTGTATGCCGCGGTACGCCAGGAAATTGGTCCGCGCGCCGGAATCAAATGTGTGCCCCACTGAAAGATGAGTCCCAGATTCCAAACGATCAGGAGAGAGGTGGTGGATATTGCCAAGATGTTGGCAGGACGTTCCCGCAGCGATAGCGACATCCGTTCAAAGAAGGCGGCCAGTCCGAGAATAAAAAGCGGCGTTAGGGAAACGAAGAAACGATTGCCGAAGGAGGAAACACCGGCCCAGTCCAAGTAGCAGCCGATGGTGTAAAGGTATGCCGCAAATGCGGCAATAGAATACAGGCTCAAGAATTTATCGTGGCGTCGAAGAAAGAAGAGCCCGATTACAGCGAGAGCCAGGATGGGCGTCCAGCTGAAAAGGCCGTGCTCGGACGAAAGGCAAACTTTCAGAAGCGCTGGGGACGCGAAATTCCATAGACCGCCGTAGCCAAAATTCAAAGCGCTTCCGTAGATAATGCGTTTCGCGATAAGCGTGGGAAGAAATGCGATGGCTATAACCAGAGTGAATAGAATATTTTTCAAGAATAAGCGCGTAACCGCCGCGAGTTCATTCGACTTGATACCATTCCAATAGCGAGCGAGTGACTCCAATAGCGGGATCACAAGTAAGATGGCGTTCACGTAGTAAACGTCCATCATGAGTCCGGCCATCAATCCCAGGATTACCCACTGTGTCCACGCGCGTTCCGGGCGAGTCCGATCCCAATACCATAAGAATAATGCCGCGGTGAAAGCTGACTGCGCATGCGACCAGGAAGGATTGAAATACATGTAGACAGGCAGAGAACTGGCGAACCAGATGCCGAGAGTGGAGAGAAAGGCCCATTTTTCAGGAACGTACTTTTTCGCAAGCTGGAACGAAAACCAAAGCGCGAGAAAACCATACAAGGCCGTCGCCAGGGCCATGGCCAGAGTGTAGGGAAAGGAAAAGCCGTCAGCCGCGATGTGACCACCGAAGGCGTGGTTTAGATGCACGAAGCCGTGAGCGAGCAGGAGGAACGGAAACCAGAGCATGGCCGGCCCTATCGAAAAGTGATTGTCGAGATGGCCCGTTGAGGTGTACTGCGAAGGCAGCAGCCGGCCTTCTGAATCCACACGTCCCATGCGGTAACTAGGGTTCGCGGCCAGCCAATCCTTCTGGAAGTCGAGGCGATGTTCGATGAGTATCGCGCGGGCATACGCGTAATATCCCACGCCATCGCCGCGGACCCAGGGATTGCTAAGGGGCAACGTCAGAAGAAAAATGAGGATGAGGGCCTTTTCGAATTTATCGGGTCTGAGCAAGCGTTACGATTCCCTACTGCTTGGGGCGCCGGACGGGGAGATGCCGGAAAATATTTCGCTAGACGCAGAACCAGCGTCTTTCCGAAATATGGCGATCAAAGAAAGCGGCGGAAACGGAAGCCAGGAATCCATCACTCGGAAAAGAGGCGTTAGAAAATTAAGCAACCGAACCTGTCCCAGGCCAAAGGTTGTTTTTCGCAGAACCCGGCCATTTAGCCACCAGGCCGGAACGCCAGGGCGGTTGAATTTCAAAACCTTCTCCACTGTGAAGCCCGCTTCTTGCCCGACTTTGATCAGCTGATCCTCTGTGTATCGGCGGCAGTGGCCCAGGACTTCGTCTAAAGAACCGAAAAGCTTTGGGCCGTTAGGAACCAGGATAATAGCGCGTCCGCCTTCATCAAGAACGCTGTAAATATTTCGGAGTGTACCAACATCATCTGAGAGATGCTCGACAACATTGAGGCAGATTACCGTGTCGAACGAAATGTCCCGCGGGTACGAGCTTGCCTCCATCGCGTCAATATAAGCTGTACGCAGATAGGGGCGAGCCGACTGAAGCCTGTCCAATGTTTCCAAGTAATGGGGATTGATGTCCGTAGCCCAATAAACGGAGCGCGGGACCAAGTGGATAGTCATGTTGCCGATGCCGGCGCCGATTTCCAGCACGCGTTCTCCCACGAAGGGCCGGATGACATCAGCCATCCATCGCGTAAAGCGCGGGGCGCGGGCCAGGCGCATGAGAATTTCGCCGCCGTGTCCATCCTGCGCGTAAATGTTATCGGAAGCCGCGTAATGGAAGATGGCCCACAGCGCGCGGACCCCGTCTTTCCAATTGATCTTTTTCCCTTCGGCGTAGGTGCGACCCGAATAGCTGATGGGAACTTCAAAAATGCGCCCGCCGCGTTTGGCGAGCTTGATGGTGAGTTCGGGCTCGACGTCGAAGGTGGAGCTGGTGAGAGGAATGCTTTTCAGCAATTCCGCGCGCACCATTTTGTAGCAGGTCTCCATGTCGGACAGATTCAAATCGCAGACAAGATCGCACAAGAAGGTGAGGAGTTTGTTGCCGAGCTCGTGACGGAAAAATAACGCGCGTTTATATCCACCGTTCATGAAACGAGAGCCGAAGACCGCATCGGCGGCTTCCGACAGGAAAAGTTCCACCATCTGAAGAAGATCGCGCGGATGATATTCAAGGTCGGCATCGTGGATCACGACAAGTTCGGTGTCCACGTGCGACAAAGCCGTACGGATGCCTGCGCCTTTGCCGCGGTTCTTATCATGATCGAGCCAAACCCAACTGAATTTCTTAAAATCCTGGCTGGCTTTCAAACTGGCCTGGAAACGCTGAATGGCTTCCGCGGTACGATCGGTGGAGCAATCATTGACCACGATTACCTTGATCTCGCGCAATCGAGGAGATTCGTCCAAGAACGCCAGGCCCTTGAGGCTAGCCTCGATCAGATATTGCTCGTTGTAGGCGGGGACAATTACGGAAAGCGTAGTGCTCGTGCGGTTCCGCTCCAGGCGATCCCGCGAGTATCGCGCGGCATCCGCCGCCTCTTTCCCACTGCTCGGTTCAACTCGATTTGTAGCCGAGGTTGCGCTCATGGATATTCAGCAGGAGAGTTTGAAGGCGTCGCAAAACATGAAGATTCACAACAGTACTATATCGCGGCCCGTTTGATAGCGAGATTTTCCGGGTTGAGGCGTCCGTCGCCATTCGAGCCGTCCGACGAATCCGCGTTTTTCTTTTCCTGAAAGTGCGCGATGACACGTTCGACGATTTCCACGAGTGGCGTGGTGGGACGAAATCCCGTGAGCCGCTCAAGCTTTCCAAGGGCGGGCACGCGGCGCGGCATGTCTTCGAATCCGGGTTCATAGGCCTGATCGTACGGAACAAAGGTGATCGGAGAATCGCTCTTGGTGCGTTGCTTGACCAACTCAGCAAGCTTTTCGATGGTGATTTCGCCG
>Ga0185299_10007501_pt1 | contig 11144 bp, 10 predicted proteins | sample PaiPotPPA55metaG_FD_128002 | JGI IMG/M metagenome (GOLD analysis project Ga0185299, IMG submission 128002) | Iron sulfur acid spring bacterial and archeal communities from Banff, Canada, to study Microbial Dark Matter (Phase II) - Paint Pots PPA... ...
CTCCTTCACTTTCTTTGCAAGAACTGCCTCATCGGCATCCATCGGTGGTTGGCCGTACATCGCATTGACATCTATTGCTGTCCCGGGCTGCCCGTTACCGGAGGCATGACCAGATTGCGCAGCGCCAGTGCCGCGGCCGGCCGGAAAGGAGGACGTTGAGCTGTTGCTATTGGGTGAAGCCGAACTCTGTCCTGAGTTGTTACGCGAGCACCCAAAAAGTATGACGACCGCCGTGACTGCAGCAAACAACGCGAAGCCGGGACACATCGAGACAAATGCTGCAATTGCTTGCCAGGTTCTGTTGGTCGTAAGCATCATGACGATGTCTCATCACTCCGTCGGCGGAGCGAACTTGAAGCTCGCGTCGTCCAGTGTTGGATTGGCGCGTGGCTCAAAAATCGTGATCGTCCGGTTTCTTTGTCCCGGAAGCGCCTTGGCTTCTTCGATCATCTTGCGAATCAGGAATGAATCGGTGTCGATCCACACCGTAACTTTTCTAAGATTCACTTCCTTGCCCGTGGCTGAATAGATATCGCTCATCCGTCCAGTGATGCGGTAGCAATGGTGGCCATCGATGTCTTCGCTACCATCCAGGGCCGGATCGGCGACGTTCAGCATTGCGGAGTTAAAGGCCTTACCCCATAGCAGTGTCGGCGTCTTTAGCCCAACTTGCGCGGTACTTTGGCCAGACATGCTGATCGCCGGAACGTTGTTCGGATTCGGGTAGTCCATCACTTGGCCAGTCATCTTCCACCAAGTGTGGAAAGCATCTGGATCTGCCCAGATGACATATCGGTCACCGCCTTGCTTATGGAAATCAAGGACAAGGTGGCGCGGGGAACGTTTGAATGCGGTAGAGAATGTGTGCTTGTCCTCGCTGGAAGTTCCATACTCATAGATGATCTGGCCGGTGTCGGAATAGGACTTCATTTGAGAATACGTCTCACGCGTTTTCTGTAGAATACTTTCGGCGCTTTGCGCGTGGGCTGCGCCGTTGACGAACAACATCCCGAGGAGCACGAACTCAATGCACCATCCCGACATCGATTGCATCTTCATCTCCTCATCTCCTGTGTTCTCAACCGTTCAATTGCATGGCCTGCGAATCAAGAACCGCTCGCCGCTTACGGAACGTCCACCATTTCGGGTTGTGCTTTGGTCGGCATGGTTTGTGATTCTTCCGTTTCACTCGCTATACGCTGGCTCCGATCCGCATAGGCTATGAAAACCAAGAACACAACAATGACTATCAGCGGCCCGTGAGTAGTGATGAAAATGTCAAAAAGGGAATGGAGGACGGTGGCGATGCCAATTCCAACCGCAGACAGAAGCAGCGGCCGGCGTTTCCTGATGGCGAGCGCGATGAAGTAACCGGCAATGGCCGGATAGGCGGCATGCATAAACATCGAATTCGTGATCCGTACGAACGCAACCGTCAAAATTTCGCCCTTGGTTGGGTCATCCAGGTATGTGTAACCCTCCCAGGCGGCGAAACTTAATCCAGACATCGCGCCATAAAACATGCCATCGATTGGCGTCTTGATCCGCTTCAGAACAAAGGCAAGAAGCAGAACCGGCAAGGCCTTTAACAATTCTTCATTGAATCCAAACGAGCCAAATATGCCGATCGCTTTCAGAATGTCCGTTGGCGACTCGCTCAGGTGATAGAAAGGCGCAAGAATCGTGACTTTCAGAATGTGGCCGAACCAGCGTCCGACCAAGCGAGTGAACACCGCAGTAGCTAGTCCCATCCAGATGTTCGTCCGCCGCTTGGCGATGAAGACGTAAAAGCACAATGCCCACGCGAGCGCAAAATATGCCATCAGGACGATGAATAAGTTTTCGCGACTCGGATTCGAAAGATAAAAGGGCAGCACCGCGTAGGCGAAAGCGAAAAATACCCAGGTTTCTGGTTGCCGTAGCACCTTGAGCGATTCCAGGCTCCAGTAAGGCGCGATCCAGCTAGTTCGGCCTATGCCTTCCCAAAACGCGCTTAATGTGTGACTCGCTCTCAATGGAGTGTCGGCTACTTTCGCCGCTTGGTTGGTTTCGTTCATCGCATCCTCATCAGTTCCACGCGGCGGTTGCGCGCGCGGCCTTCTTCGGTCTCATTGGTATCAACCGGACGTGATTTGCCGAAACCATCTGTCGTCAAGCGTCCTGCGCTCACGCCATATCGCGCAACCAGCGCGTTCTTCACCGACGCTGCGCGACGTTTTGAGAGATCGAGATTCGAAGCATCGCCGCCAATCGCATCCGTGTGGCCGGCAACGCTCAGCGTCCAGTCGGGATGGCGGCGCATGATGTCGCCGATTTCACGAAGCGTGGGTTCGGACTCGTCGCGAAGTTCGTCGCTATTGAAGCTGAAATAAATGCTGTAAATGTCGGCGTGGCCGGTTTCGGCCAGCATGCGCTCCAGCCAGCTCTGGCCTGCGGTTCTGGCACTGCATGTGTAGTTAATCTTGATCACTTGCAGGGTGTCGCGGTCGCCGCTGGCTTTCGCGCCAGAACCCGCGCCGATTCCCAGCCGCCACTTCAAAGCCAGCGGATTGTTCTCGTCATCGAGAAAGAAAAATTCAGCTCTGTATCCGTAATCGTCGCTGCGGCCGGTCGCGTGAATTGTGGCGACTTGCGTTTTTGCATCGTTCACGATGAGTGGGAGCATCACCGGCGTGCTCTCGACGCGGCGGAGCTTGTAGTTCTCCGCGTAGTCGAAGACGTTTGGATGTTGCTTCGAGTCGGCGCTCATCTTCGAAGCGCCCGGCAGAACGGGGATGTCGAACATGCTTAGCTCTGCTTCGCCCTTGGTCTTCAGCGCAAGAAGCAGGGAGCGGGAAACGCCGATAGCCGTTGTGCCGGGCATCTCTACCGGAATGCTAGTAGCGAAAATCTGCTCGTATTGCTTGGAATCGACGAGGTCGTTTACGCGAATAATTCTTGAAACACTCAACTTCCGGATTCGCAAGCCTCCGCCGACTTGCTCCGGCGGTTGCTCCGATGAGTATTTCAGCTGCACCTTGCCACCATCGAGCGACGTCACCGTTTTGATGGACTCGTAATCACCATCTTTCTGGCTGATTGCGGTAACGATGGTGAGGCCCGGGCAGAGGGGGATCTTCGTGATCGACGACTCCCTTGCGGTTGACGCAGCCAGTGCATTCGCGGCGAGAGCGATCGCTACACAGCGGAGCGCACCCGGTATTGGCGGCCGCATCCAGGTTGCGCGAACTTTAAACGTTGAGCTCATCGGTCGTTGTCTCTCCGGCCACTCCGGTCACTGCTCGCAGTAAGTGCCGCGCCAGCTATTCCAGACATCATCAGAAGGACAGCCATCGCGCATGCGAACCGGGCCAATCATTTTCCTCCAAGAGCCCCCAACACCCCTCCAATGCCGGTAACCGCTTTTTGTGCAGGCATCGTAGGATTGCGTGGATCGGCGCCGTTCACATTGATCTGTTGCTGGCCCGGTGGTGTCATGGGCTGAGTTGGCGCATGTGCGGGATCTTTGTAAGGATTATTGATCGTTGGGTGATCGCCGGAATTAGGGGAGTAGGGATCAACCGGATCGCGAACTGTCGGCGGCCCGTTCGGATCGATCATGGATGGTGACAGCTGATCGCCGGGAGCGGACGGACCTCCCACCCCCGATTGCGCCTGACCGTTCCCGGCAGGATTTACACCGGGTCCTGTTCCCGGTCCGTTGGGATTTGCTCCAACCCCAGGATTTTCCCCACCGGAGGATACCTGGTTTGCTGCACCGGCAGGGGACTGCGCTTGCGGACTTGGACCCCAGCCGCACCCTAACCCACTTCGTCCCGCCTGTCCTCGCGCCGCAGCCTGTGCCATCTGTGCGTTCTTGTAAGCCTGCTTCGCCTGCTGCCACTCGGCGAATCGAGCATCAGTCTGCGACTTGGCCTCGTCATAAATCTTCTGAAGGCGCTCATACTCAGCCGGGTCAAACTTGGATGGATCGCCACCAAGTCTCTCGGCAACGGAAGGCTTGTTTACGCGATAACGTATTAAGTCCCCCAGAGCGTTGGCCGATTGGGTCTGGGCGTCATCGTACGCTTTTGCTGCGGCCCATAAATTGTCCTTTGCTTCTTGCACCGTCTCGCGCGGCTGCGGGCCCTCGGATTCCTGAGGGTTTGCACTCGGATCTTGTTTAGTTCCCGGCGCCTCTTCGTCCGGGCGAGCCCCGCCCGTCTCATCACATGGATCAGGCTCCTTCGGCGGATTCGATTGAGGGTCAGGATTCGCATCCTTCGGCGTGGCCGACCCGGGCTCGTTCGGTCCGTGCGGACCCCCGCCGTGCGGCCCGGGCCCACCGCCCGGCACACATGGTAGAGTGGACATCGTTAACAACGGGTAGAAGTAAAAGGAAGCCAGCGGCAAATGCCCTACAATGGGCGCCATGACTATTGGCGGGCAAGGATCGCGCGGCGGAGTTCGTGGGCGAAGATCCTCGGCCGCCTCGAGTGCCCTGAGCGCACGCAACCGGCGGTTGTTCCGCAGCGTCAGAAGCAGCAGGGGTGCCGTGGCAAGGAAACCTGCCGCAATCGCCTGCAACAGGCACATCGTCTGGCTTTCTTTGTAAACCTGCGATGGATCCTTCGATTGCGCGCCGCCTGTCGTCCAACTAGGGTGCCAATCGCCGACGACCAATTCCTTGATGATGACGACCGAATTCAGCGCTTGCGCATATGCGTGGCACGCGACGTTTTCCCACAGAAAGGCCTGAGCAAAGCGCATGGCTGCCATGATATTGACTTCTTCTTCGGGAAGCTCCTGCCCCCACCCGTTCTCCGCAATACCGAGCGCGTCCCCGGTTTCGGGATTGATGCGCCACCAGCCGACAAAGTCTTCATTCCGCCGATGCACCGCAGATTTGGTTGCGACCAACAAATAGCCCGCGTCGATGTCTTGCGCCATGCCAAGCTTTGTGTTTTCCGCGAGTGACAGGTCTTGAATCGCTGAGCGCTGAGCGCGCGCAATGGTGAGCCAGTTGTGTGAGTCAGCGAAGGCATCGGCAGTATTGCCGGTCCCTCCGCCGCCATACAGAAGAGCTTCGTTATTGGTGTCGCGCACGCCCTGTTGCAGGCGAACACTGAAGGCATCGGGGACGCTAAGGTTTACGCCGACTTCGTTAGCTACGATATCAATGGCGTTTTGCAGTGCGATGCCCTTCGGCGTCGCAGTCAGATACTGATGCCGCGTCAGAATGTTCGGGCGATCGATTAATACGCTTTCGCTGGCGTGGTTCCATTCCAATCGCGTAAATGCCAATGCCACCAGAGGCGATACTGGCGGTTTCGCCTTAGCCAACTGCTGCTTGGTTTTTTCCGAATCAGCCGAAAAATCCGATTTCATCATTGAAGACAATAGTTCCTGGTCGGCATTGAAAGGTTCGGCTGTGAGGTGAGCGACAAATTCTGGCGAGAGCTGGCACACGATTGGCAGGATCTCGGTCTTCATCGACAGAGAGAGCGCGCGTGTGAGCTTCTTCGCATCGTCCAACTGGAAAACTGACGCTCCCGATGCGCGTGCGTCCGCTCCAAGCAAGTCGAAGACTGTTCTGCGAACGACGCGTGGGCTCTCTCCGGGAACACGGATTTCGTACTCCAGCCATACCGCACTGAGGATCTTGTTGCTGGAAAAGCTACTGCCTTGGTTCAGAGTCTGAGTTAGCGCATTGCCGAATCCGAAAGGGCCGCCTTTTTGCGGGCTGGCTTTTTCTCCAGTGTCATGAAGCGTACCGGATGCCACGTCGTCGTGCCCCACCATCAGGGTAGCGGCCCATGCCTTCTGCCGAACTGCTTCCTTCCGAATATCCATCGCAGGCTGCATGACTGTCGTCGACTGATCCAGCCAATCTATTGGTACGCACTGTAAGATAATTGGCTGGCCTACGACGTCCGCGGGCCGAAAAACGTGCTCGAGCGTCGTGGTCTCCTTTGCTGCTCCGCCCGACCACTGTTCCGCGATGACGCGTATGGCGATCTGGTGATAGAGGTTGGCGGAAAGGCCTTTAGGTGCGAACGTCTCCTTTGCGGTGCTGAGCGCAACACTGCGGCTGCCATCTCCGACCAGAAGATCCAGATCAACCCAGTGATCACTATCCTGAACCTGCACCCACCAGTGGTCGCACAAGGACGCGATCGCAGCTTTGAACCTCCTGACCCATTCTTGGTCCGAACTAGTGGGCTTCGTACTCCCCAGCAGCCTCTTCGTCTGTTCGGCGACACGAGAATCGAGTTGCGCCGAGATGCTGTCGGCTGCCTGTGCGTGAGCATTTAAGGTGTGCTCGATTCTTGTGCGATCCAAGCCATACTGCGAGGCGGCGAGGCGGACATCCAATTGTGTATGAGAGCTGTCCACGGTATTGGTGAAAAAGATCGACTGCTCGGAAACCAATTGCGGCAGCATGGCGGCAGCATCCTCACGTGAGATTTCCCCGTGTGCAAGGCGCACCGTGTACCCTGCCTTTTCCAAAAGCGTCGCCAGCAGGATTGCGCGGTCAAGGCTGTTGCCTTGCCTGTCCATCAGCACGCCAACCGACCCGCGCAGCACGCCGTGATAAGGAATCCAATAAGTGTTCTGTTGGACCCAGCGGAACAGACGCTGCGGATCGCGGCCCACCATCCTGACGACATAATCCGGGTCCCAGGTGTCGCGCGGCATTTCGCGTTCGCCGTCGGCCAGTGCGCGCAGGCTGCGGTCGAGTTCGCTAATGCGCTGCTCCGGAGTCAACAGGCGCCCGTCTTGTACCGGCAGTTCCAGGGAGGTGACCAGCAGCGCGACACACACTGTCAGTGACACTGCCTCATATTTCAACTTCGAGGTTGAGCCGGCGCGGAATCGTGGAATTCCGAGCCGGATGAAGCTGAGAACCCAGCCTCCCGCCACCGGCGAAGAGAGCGTCGAGTATTCGCATCAGCAGCATCATGGTTTCCTCACTGGCGACAGGCCGTTTGCAGGAGCGGGGAAAAAGACCCGGTGACATTCGCTGCCGAACTTCCTTTCTTCGGCCTCTGACAAGGAAGCATTGAACTTGCCCGTGCGCGCTTCGCGGTACTTCGCCCGGCTCGCCAGCGCCTGGATGGCAGCCGCGCTGAAAGCACACTCCCCCATATAGCTGTTGGGCACATCAATGCTGACTTTGCAGGTGTCGCCGCTTTTTCCGAGGATTGTGATTTCTGCAATTGAGCGCGCCAGAGGCTCGTGGTACTTGTAGGTATAGGCCGTGCATCTTCGCAGGTGATCCAGATAATGCACCGCAGCTGTGACGCTCTCGCTGCGGTTCGGAGAATTGCCTGACGCGACCGCGCCAGAGCAGGCAAACACCGCGCCCACGGCCACCGCTACCAGAACACGCAAACACATGACGGCCTCCGCTTTGTGACTGAAGTCCTGTGGCCCAAATGGATCACCGCGATAAACACCAGCTTTTGAACACGAAGCCATAACACCTCTCATACGGTCATATTCTGGTTGGTGCTTACTTCTGCGTTCTGTGCCCTAGCCCAACGTCGAGGGCCGGCACGCTCGGTTCGGTCATAGCGCGCTTCCGTGAAGTGCCGCCCGCAGTATCTGTGACTTCTGCGCTCTGAAGGTGCGCCAATATCTCCTGGCTGCGGTCGATGTACGAGATGAGAAGCAGATACGCAACCGCGGCGACGAAGATGCCAATAAAGTGGTCGCTAACAAAATCGAAACAGCCGTGAAGGATCCCTGGTATGGTGATCCCCACCAAACAGAGGGCAACGCGGCGTCCGCGGCTCAGTGCCGCGAGCGCGATGAAGTAGCCGCTCATCGCGGTATAGGTTGCGTGAATGAACGGCGCCTCGGTCGTGCGCACCAGAACCTGGCGGAGCATCTCATTGGCGCCATGCGCCAAGCCGAGAAAGTGGATGCCCTCGCGCACCGCGAAGCCGAGACCCGAGAGCGCGCCGTAGAACAGCCCATCCAACGGCTTATTGATCCGGTGCAGTAAGAAGGCCACCAGCAGAACGGGGACCGCTTTCCAGAACTCCTCATTGGCTCCGAGCCCGATCAACCAGCCCACCAGACCTGTTACGCCGCTATATGAGACCGCAAGCGAGACGAACCATTTAAGAGGTGGCAGGCGGGCAACCCATAGGTGGACCGGAAAACCAATGAAGACAGTGAAGAGCGCAACGCCGAGACCGATCTTGGGATCGCAATTTCGTTTTGCGACAACAATGTAAAAGTAGGCTGCCCACGCGACGGCGAAATACGCCATCATCCAGCCCACGATTTGGGATTCGCTTCCGGCGACGTAAGACCCCAGCAGCGGGGCGAACCCGAAGAGAAGCATTACCCACGTCGTCGGGTTTCGTACGATTCGCGACGAGAACACCGTCTCGTAGGGAACGATCCACTTGAAGTCGAAGCTCCGCACGTCGGCCCAGACACCGGCAAGGGTCTCGCCGCTGTGCTTGAGCATGTTCTGTGCGTGGCGCTGATCAGATATTTCTGTCATACCCGAGATGCCCTCAGATTTTCGGAACTTGGTGCAGTCTCAATCCCCCTCATAAACCCTCAATTCACAGACCTTTCAGTTCTCCCACTCCAGTTCCAGCGTGTCCGGGTTCCAATACCATCTGCGTCCCCAGCGCGCCCACACGATGCGCTCACGGCCTTTAGCCTCCCGGAGCACTACGCGATGGCCACGATCATCTCAAGCATCGCGTCACATGGCGTTTACCATTTCAGATCGCGAGCCAAACACCCCGAAGAAATTATCGAACCCACTACTTGTTCTCGAACTTGAACAGCATTGCCCCCAGCACGGATCTCTATTTCAACCGGCTCCGCACCAGACTTGCGAGATCACTCGCAAGTTGCTCACGTTTCTCGCCATTTGCCGTTTCGGCATTCAGCATGCAGAACTGGCCATCGCCGCAGTTGAACCATATACGCCCGTTCGTGGCGTCGTACCGCGCTTGCTCGCCAAAGGCTTTCAATGGTTCGCCTTCGGCCTCTTTCCGCGCCGCCGACGACCGCTCCTTGTCAAAGACTTTCAGCTCGATCTTGTCGAACCAGCCATTTGGGAAGCCCTGGATTTTCTGGGCCGTGGTTGCTGTCCACCGGCAACTCTGAAAGCCCCACATATTTGTCATCACGCTCTTTCCGGTTAGCTCGCTCACGTTGGGCCGTCCAGAGTCATGAGCACTAATGGCCCGCTGGATTTCATCGTCGGTGAGCAGATCGCACGCATTGGTTCCGTGCCCCTGGGCAAGAGGGTCCTGCGCGCGAATCGCCGGAGGTCCTGATTTGCTGCAGCTTGGCAGCAGGCAAATCATGGCAAGCAGGAGTACGGCGCCGAAAGTCGCCGGGCCGACATCTGTCCAACTGACATGTGCGATGCGTCTGCGCATGGTGATCACCTCGGCGAAGCTATGCCTTCCCATTTCAGTTCGAGCGTCTCCGAGTTCCAGAACCATCTACGTCCCCAGCGCGCCCACACAATGCGCTCGCGGCCACTAGGCTCGTGCACAACCAAGCGATACACAAGCTGCGAACGCGAAGTGTCCCAGATCGAGAAGGGACCTAACTGGAGATAGCGATAGTTCATCTCGACAACCTTGCCGCCGCCGCGCTCAATCTCGCCCCGAATCTCTCGTCGAGCGCGCCTGCGTTGCTCCACGGTCCATCCCATTCGCGCAATCATCAGCGCAAAACAGAAGGCGAGTGCAGCGGCGACTCCTCATTTAGTGAAGATCACTATGACTGCGACCAGACCGGCGATCTGGATAGCTGGTGTCGCGAGCAGGACCCTCACATCCACGTCCTTGCCTGCACTTAAGTGCTGCGACAGCAGAGTCATAGCTATTTGCCAACCGTTCGCGTAGCGATCGCTTCGGCCGCATGCTCTACCAGCGGAGTCAGCAGGTCTTCGCCATCGGTTTTTGCAGCCCGGCGTTCCGTCTTCGGGCCAAACTCGACCTTGCCATCGGGCGACTCCAGGCGGTATTCGAGTGAAAGCTCGTCTTTGGCCTTCGTGGATTGCGCCAGTGATGAAGTGGTCTGAAGCCCAGCCGTGGTTCCCGCCCGCGCGATGGTTGAACCAACCGAACTGCTTCCATAGGGGAGCGAGTACGAAGAGGCGCCAGCGGCCTGTCCAAGAGCCTTAAGAAAGCCGCGGTTGGATGATTTGCGTCGAACGCTGGTGACCAAAATGGCCCCGCAGCCTTTCTGTCTCGCCTCATCTGCGGCCAAGGATGGGAGCTTCGCCGACAGAGCGACTGCCTTGATCGTGGGACCTTGGAGATAACTCGCTATAAGATCTCGTACTCCGTTCGCCGCGTCGGCAGCGCTGCCAGGTACGCCCTCCAGCGACGGCGCCATGATCGCAATACAACCGGGCTGTTTCGGTTCCTCGGCACGAGCATGGAAGCACATGCCAACTAAAGCCATCGCTAGCGCAACGGCAAGGATCAAATTACGTTGAATTGGTACCTTTCGGCTCATAGTTTTCCCCTTCTCCTTTTCAGCCTTCGCTAATTCACTCCCGTGTGAGTAGGTGGTACGACTGTGATCGCCGCCTGAGCTTGGACCGCGCCGTTTTCTATTGCCAGCAGGGTGTGGGGCCCAAGCTCTCTACCGGAAATCCCTCTCATTTGCTCGCAGAAAGTTCCGTCCGAATGGACCGTCGCCGTGCCCAAGGGACGAGTTCCTGTCGCCCTGTCGGCATAGACCGAAACACTCCCTGGCGTAAAGCCTGCGCCGAAGAGCATGAAATTGGTGTCGCCCATAAGTGAACTGCTGGGGCGGTTGGGACAGCCACTCTCGCCAGCGGCGACGATCGCGATCACCATTAGGGAAGCCCGTCCGCTCGAATACGGGGCAGTGACGTTGATGGCCACCTCGGCCTCCGCATCTCCGTTGGAAGCCCAAATACTGTGGTTGCCAGGGGCTACGCTGGAGGGAACCGTCACAGTCGTCACAAACGTTCCTTGCGGTGTGAGGGTTGCAAAACCTACTGGGATTGGCGTTTGCGAAATATGTGCGGATTTCTCAGGAGGCCGGCTCCAGGGTGCATTGCTGCCACCATTTGTCGCGTTCGCTGCGACGCTGGCGGCAGAGCTATGAGCACCTCGGCATAGCGGAGTATCACAGGAGCT
>Ga0185299_10007502_pt1 | contig 11142 bp, 5 predicted proteins | sample PaiPotPPA55metaG_FD_128002 | JGI IMG/M metagenome (GOLD analysis project Ga0185299, IMG submission 128002) | Iron sulfur acid spring bacterial and archeal communities from Banff, Canada, to study Microbial Dark Matter (Phase II) - Paint Pots PPA... ...
GCTTAAATCCCTTGATCGGCTTGGATCTGAAGCCGAGAGTCTAGATCATCCCGATTCCCCTATTTCTTCTGTCCGAAGCTATTTGGCTCCAGAATCAGCCGCTTCAGCGGATTTCGGCCAGCGAGTGTTCCAGCGCTCCGCGCTTCGGCGCCGGCATGGCGCCCACTTCGCTCGCCACCCAGGCTCCCACTAGGTTCGCCACTTCGTTCATGAGCCCCAATGACGCGCCATGCAGATATTCGTGCACCAGTCCGGCGGTAAATGCGTCTCCCGATCCCACCGTATCTGCAACCTGAACTCGAAATCCCGGATGCTCACTCGAATCCCGGTCTCGCACTAGCAGGCTCCCCCGCCCGCCCCGCGTGATACAGACCAGCTTCAAGTCGTAAGTGCGGATCAACCACTGCGCCGACGATAAGTCATCTTTGTGCGGAGCCTTGTTCAAGCTCATGATCTTCGGCAGTTCCTCGTCGTTCAGCTTGACGATGTCCGCCAGCCTCATCGATTCCGCCAGCACTTCCTGCGAATAATAGGACTGTCTGAGATTGACGTCGAAGATTCTCACCGTGTGCGCGGAGGCAGCATTAAGGAAATGTCGAATCGTCGCCCGGCTTTCGTCCGACCGTTGCGCCAGCGACCCGAAACAAACCGCATCCGCCCTTTCCGCCAAATGCTGCCAATCCGCTGTCCACTGCAGAGCGTCCCAAGCCACGGGCTGCGCAATCTCATACCGCGCTGTCCCCTTGCCATCTACTTCTACTCTCACCGCTCCTGTGGGAAGCTGCCGGTCGGTCTGCACATGATCGATGTCGAGCCCGAGCTCCTCCATCCGCCGCAGCGCCTCGATCCCCAGCGAATCCTCTCCCACGCGGCTGGCGACAATTCCGTGATCACCCATGAGCGTCGTAATGTAGGCGAAATTGGCCGGGGCACCACCCAGGCAGGTTCGTTCGGGCAGATGGTCCCAGAGCACTTCGCCCAGCCCTACGACTTTTTTCTTCATCGTCGATTCACCTGGATCGGCTTTTTGAGTTCAGCGCAACTCGCAGTTCATGGTCTCAGACTTGTTCTCGAGCACACCTCGTCAGTGGCCGCAGCTTGCCGGGGGCGGTTCAAAAACTGCAGCAACTGTCTCGCCGCAGGCAGATCGGGATTAAACTCCAGCACACGAAGCGTGAAAGTGCGAGCCTCGCTGAACTTTCCCGCCGCGCAGTAAGCACGCGCGATGTTCAGGCCAATGGTGCTTTTGGCGGGCGTGCGTTGGAATGCATTCCGCCAGAGCTGCATCGCGCTCTGCAGATCGCCGGTTTGGGCTTCGATCACCCCGAGATTCGTGGCAGCATCTACCAGAGTCGGATCCTGGGCGAGTGCCCTCTGGTAAAGCTCGCGGGCATGCTCGGTCGATCCCCTCCGATGTTCGGAATAAGCCAGCGCAGAAAGAAGCGCAGGATCGTCCGGCGATTGCTTCACTGCTTTGGAAAGCAACTCTCGCGCTTGTGGCTCAGCCACTGACATTCCGTTTCCCACGACTGAGTCCCAGGCGAGGGCAAGGTCTCGCGCATCGGGCTCCGTTTGTGTATCGGGGAACGGCACCAGGTGCGGTAAAGAAAAAGAGGAAGTCGCGTCGGGATTCTGCAGCAGTTGCGGGGAGATTTGCGGCCGCCGCGGTATGCGATGGTCGGTGACTTCGGTATGCGCCACATCAGTGCTCGGCGATGCAGGCATGTGGCACGCGGTGCAGTCCGGATGATCCGGATGGTGTTTGCCTCCGAAAGCGGCGCCATGGCAAGCGAGGCACCTGCCTCGATAGAATGCGACTCGCTCGTCCGCCGAGGGCGACCGATGCGGATCGTGGCAGCTCGTACAAGACATGGCGTCGCCCGATTTCTTCTTGCACTGGCTCTGCGCTAAAGCCTCCACGTGGCTGACGGCGCCCAGTCCCGACCCCTTTGTGTCGACGAGGAGGAAGTAGCGAATGTAGTCGGAGAGCGCGTCGCCGGGCTGGAATTCGTAGGCATGACGTCCTGGACGTTCAACGGCAGCCTTGCCTTCCAAGTGGCACTGCATACAGATGTCATCGCGCCGCGTCGGCGTCAGCTTCGCGGGATTGACAATCGCACCGCCGCTGACGTGCGCACGACCGGAACCATGGCAGCGCTCGCAGGCCACGCCGTTGTGACTGAACGGAGGCTCGGGATAGCGGTTGTCGGTGCCCTCAGCGGGGACTTGCATTCCACTCACATGGCAACGCAGGCAGCTGGTGTAAGCGGGAAGGTTTAACGGGATTTCGCGCGCGGCCTGATAGGCCGGAGCCGTGTCCCAGATCTGCTTGTTCGCGTACCAGTTCACCGGAGACTCGAACAGAAACCCGTCGGTCTCAAACAGGTAGGTGAGGCCGCGGCGTCCTGAGCCGATGTAGTACAGCAACTCGCGCGTACCGTGAAGTTCCGGATCGCCCGGCCGGTCGAAGCTTAACCAGGCGCGTCCATTCTCGCTGTAGATGCGATAGTGTACTCTGGAGCTCTTGTGCGTGAACTCGGCTGGCATGAAGCCGTCAATTGCAGGGCCGCTGGCGCGCGCCATCGAGGTACGCTGGTAAGACTCGTAGATCGCGGAATGGCACCCGGCGCAGGCTTGGTTGCCCACGTAAGCGTCTCGGTCGGAGACTTTGGCAGGCGTAGCGTGCTTTGCGCTTGGATTCTGCGCCGCTGAGGCGGCGGCTGACCACACCACGAGGAAAAGCAATCCCACCGCGGGCCACTCCCGCCATCCAGAGCGAATCACGTTTTGCCCAACACAGTACAGGTCCATTCTCACCGCACTTTCGGCGAGCTGCTGCCACTCGATTGTCCACTCCAGAGAATCCCAGGCCACCGGAAGCGCAATCTCGAATCGCGCCAGCCCCTTGCGGTCGAGTTCCGCTTTCACTGTTCCCGTCGGACGATGCTGGTCCGTCTGTACGTAATCGACGTTGAACCCGAGTTCCTCGATGCGCCGCAGCGCTTCCAGCCCCGGAGAATCCTGGCTGGCGACAATTCCCTGATCGCCCATGAGCGTCGTAATGTAGGCGAAATTGGCCGGGGCACTACCGAGGCAGGTTCGTTCCGGCAGATGGTCCCAGAGCACTTCGCCCAGCCCTACGACTTTTTTCTTCATCGTTCCATGCCGGGGGTGCGCGTCCTGGAAAACCTTCTCACTTCGAAGCGGAAACGAGGGAGGCAGTATCGTGCGTGCTTATAGAAAATCTGGGGGAGCCGTTGGCTCCCCCAGGTTGGTTCGTGGTTGAGCGCCGCGGTTAGAAGGTAACCCGGAAGCCCACCTGGAACTGTCGCATCTGGCTGTTCGCCTCCAGACTGTTGATAATGCCGTTTCCGCTGCAGTCAATGCAGTTATTGGGATTGGCATAGATGGGATGGTTGAATACATTGAAGAACTCCGCCTGGAACTGAGCTTTGACCTGCTCAGTGATCGTGAAATTCTTAAAGATGGACATGTCGGATAGGAACTCGCCCGGCCCGGTGAATGAGTTCCGCTGGATGTTGCCGAAAGTCCCAATCTGGGGGCGGGTAAACGGTCCGCTGACCGCGCCGTTGGTGGCAAGCGGGGCCACCGGGGTGAAGTAGACTACCTGCCTGGTTTGATTGTTGAAGCTGGAGGACCCCTCGTGGAAGCTGCCCGTGAGGTTGGGACGGCACGGTCCCGTGTCTCTGTCCGCGTTGCATGCGCCATAGCTAGGGGAGAACGGCAGACCGCTGCCGATTACCATGGTTGCGTTCCATTGCCACCCGCCCAGCACCATGTCAACTCCGCGGTTCACGTTGCCCATGAAGTGCTTCCCTTTGCCAAACGGTAGTTCATAGAGTGAGGTCAAGATCAGAACGCTGTCACGGTTGAAGTCCCCACGCCCGTAACCCTGACGCAGATCAGGCTGATAGCTGCCGTCGTTGTCGTAAGCTCGGGAGTAAGTGTACGAGCCGTTAACCGTCAAGCCACTGGCGGTGCGATGATCCAGCTTGATCTGCAATGCCCGGTAAGAGTTGACTCCGTCGTCGCCGTTATAGCCAAAGCTGTAACCGGAGCAGCACGTCACGGTAGTCGTTACGCCATTCTGATCGGTGTAAGGAGTCGAAAAGGCGTTATTATACGGCGCTCGTTGGTTGTAGGTCAGAGTGGGGAAACCCACAACCGTCGCCTGGTTCGGGTTGTACGAGTTACCATCACCCTTGAATACATGGCTCCCGTGGTTGGCCACGTAGGCCACATCCACGCTGGTCTTGTTCGTAAGCTGCCGCTGGACAGTAACGTTCCAGGCATCCACCGTCGGCGGTACGACCTTGTCTGGCCGAATGTGCGGCCCCACGTTGAGCGCCAGGCACGTGCCAGTCGATCCAGCCGCGCAAGGCCCAAACAACGGAAGGATCCCGTTGGACGGGACTACGGGGAACTGGTTTGGCGTAGGCCCGGTGGTAATAAAGTTGAACGCGGGCGTCTTGTTGTCATTCGTAGGCCCGTTGATGTTCTGGTTGGCCAGAACCGGCAGGTTCTGCGTCACGGTGTGTCCAAACAGCGACCCAAAAACGCCGACGTCAAAACTGCGCCCGTATCCCATGCGAACCACCGTCTTGGGGTTCAGCTCATAGGCGATTCCAATCCGCGGGGCGAAGAGTTTGTAGTTGTTGCGGGTGTTGCCGTTGTCACTGATGTTTCCATAACCCGCAACCCGAATCACGCCTTCGGGTAGCACGGCGAAGCCGCCATCACCCTTGCCGCTGACGGACTCCGGAGTGTAGAACTCCCAGCGCAGACCGTAGTTCACAGTCAGTTTTTGAGTTGCGCGCCACGTGTCCTGCGCGTAAAAGAAATAGCGGTTTTGCGTCTCGATCGAACTCTGTTCCGTGGGCGAACCAACATATCGGTTGAAGGCGGTTACCTCCCCAAACAGGAAAGTAGCGATATCCAAGCCACCCGTGCTGTTGTCGGACGTGCCTTGGTGATTGAAGTTGAGGATGCCAGTACGGTTCGCGTCCGAAGGAATTCGCAAGTTCGTCGCGTGCCGCAAATCGACACCGAACTTGAACTGGTGGTTACCCTGTATCTTCGTCCAGTTGTTTGCGAACTGAATACCCTGCTCTTTCTCGGTCAGGGGGCAATTGCAGCGGCCGATGTTAAGGCCTTCTCCTATGCCATTCGAACCGGCGGTGTTGACGCCAATCGTCTGGTCAAAAACCAGGGCGGGCAGTCCGTTCGTCGAAGCGTCGGAAGTATTCAAGCCGGGCAGTCCCAAGGCCGATGCTGCTGTCGTATTGCCTTGGTCGAACTTTGTGGAATGCGGGTTGTAGCGGAAGTATCCAAAGCGGAAGTCTGTCAGCAGGCTGCTGCTCACAGTGTAGTTGAATCCCGTCGCCAAACTGTAGTTTTGGATCAACGACTGACCCGCCAGCCCCAGATAGCCAAGTCCTGGCCCGCCAATTTTATCTCCAAAGACAGGTGCGCCGGAGAGCAGGAAATGCGCGTGCGTGTAGCGGCCAAAAATCTGAAGCTTTTGGTTCGCGGAGTAATCAACGCGCCCCGTATATTGGTAGTCGTTGAAGCTGCCGCTTCCGCTGGCCGTATAGTTGTCCACCGTGCCGACACCATCGCTGGCGGCTTTATTAACACCGGTGGCATTGGGCGCCGGCAACAGACCTAGAATTTTCTCCGCCACTCCAGTGGGGTCATAAGTCTGCAGCGTACTCATGGGGATGATGTTGCCAGTATACGCAGTACGCGACCCCTGAGGTTGCCACGGGTTATATACTTGGCCGGCACCGCCTCCGAGGCCCGCCGTGAGGTATTCGCTCAGGTCGCAGACCGTGCTGCCCGCCGTGAGACAGGTGTCGCGAACCTTCTGGGTCGGGACTGTGATCTGCAGCGACACACCCGAGAGCCGCCGCGTCCCTTCGTAATTGCCAAAGAAGAACAATTTGTTCTTGATGATCGGACCACCCACCGCGCCGCCATATTGCTTCCAGTTATTCGGAGAGGCCTTGCCGGAAAAGGGATTCGTTGCCGGGTCGACCGGATCCAAATCGTAGAAATATCCACTCCCGTGGAAGCTATTGCTCCCCGACTTTGTCTGAGCCGTCATGATCCCAGCCAGAGCCTTGCCGAACTCGGCATCGTAGTTTTGGGTTGTGATTTTGGTTTCTGTCACCGAGTCCAGACTTGGGTTGACGATGATGATCCCCAAAATCGGATCTTGATTGTCAGTGCCGTCCAATTCATATCCGGTACCGCTGAAGTGCTGTCCGTTCACGTAGACCTGTTTGCTGCCTTGGGGATTTTCCGTAGCAGCGTGACCCCAGCCCTGTATCTGGGTCCCAGGCGAAAGCAATTCCAGGCTCTGGAAGTTTCGGTTGAATATTGGAAGTTCTGCCAGCTGTTTTCCGCTAAACTCGATGGAGACATCGGCGCGGTCGGTTTTGAGCTGAGGCGCTTCGCTGGTGACTTCTACCGTCTCCGAGGACCCGCCGACCTGAAACTTGCCATCGACGCGCACCCCGGTATCCGCCGACACTTGGATGTTCCTAAATTCCAGGACCTTGAAACCTTGAGCTTCAATACGCACCACATAGACGTCTGGGATCAAGTGCGTAACGTCGTAGTTGCCACTATCGTTGCTCGTGGCGTCGGTGGAAACATTCTTGGTCTGGCTCGTTACTGTGATCTTAGCTCCGTTCACCGCGGCCCCGGATGGGTCTGCCACTGAACCCAGAATGCTGCCGTAGACGGCCTGACCGAGTGCGCTCGGCACCCACAAACAGCACAGGAGACTGCACACAGCCACTAAGATCCACACTGATCTTTTCATTAACTTCCTCCTCAGACGTTGCCCCACGAATGTGCCCCGGAAATGCAGAGGGAGACCTGACAACACCATGTGCAGTCATAGTACAAAACAATTAACTGGATTATGTTTCACTAAGTTTGATACCGTTACATGGGCGTAAAGTCCCAGCGTTGCAGTGAGATACATGGTTCCGTTACTTCTCGGTAATATGGCTGTCACTCACACTTTCGCACTCGGTCGCCCAGAATGCTTCCAGCAAATAGATAAAGTTATTAAAAGTCATAGCCTGCACAGCTCCGAATCTCTCTGCAAGCTGCTGCGCTACCTCGCCGAACATTCCCTGGACCACCCCGGGATCGCCCTCAAGGAGTACCAAATCGCCACCGAAGTCCTGGGCCGTCCCGCCGGATTCGACCCCCAGAGTGATTCCACCGTCCGCGTCCAAGCGGGACGCCTGCGAGTAAAGCTCGCCGAGTACTACGCGCATGAAGGTCCGGACGATCCGATTGTGGTCGAGATTCCCAAGGGCTCGTACGCGCTGACGTTTCACTTGCGCTCGCCCAAATTAGGAGTTCAACCCGCGGCTGCTCTGCTTTTCGAACCTGCGGCGGAGAAGGAGGAGGAGGAGGCTCCTCGCTTCACCCGCGGTTGGGTGATCACGATTGCGGTCTTTTCCGTTGTGCTTGCGGTGTCGTTGTCGGCCACCGCCATCCTGCTGTCGCAACGCCTGCGCATGCAGGCTGGTAGTCAGACTGCTCCCGCCGCCTATCAAATTTTCTGGAATCGTTTCTTGACCGGCCCACAGCAGCCCTGGGTGATCTTCAGCAATGGCAGCTTTGTCGGAAGGCCTGAAACCGGCATGCGGTACTTCAACCCTTCATCCGACGCACAGAGTTTCATTCTCGACCACTACACTGGCGTGGGAGAGGTGCTGGCCATTCACGAACTTGACCACGTTTTCGCTCTTCTCAATCGCCCGATTCGCGTCAAACGCGGCGCCCTGTTTTCTCTCGACGACGCCAAGAACAACGACTTGATTTTCGTTGGCTCCCCCTCCGAAAATCTCACCCTGCTCGATATCCCTGGAACTCAGGAGTTTGTTTTTCGCCGTCTTGATTCCGGGCCTCGGAAAGGAGATCTTGCCGTCTTGAACGTTCATCCCCAGCCGGGTGAGCCGAAAGCATTCCTGGGAACGCCAGCAAATCAGCCCACCACGGAGGACTATGCGGTCGTGAGCCTTCTGCCCGGGCTGGATCCCTCACGCTCAATCCTGATCCTGGCCGGTGATACTACTTTCGGGACCCAGGCTGCGGTCGAGTATGTTTGCCGGGAAGACTCCGTCAAGGAATTGCTGGGGCGGCTGAAAGTCTCGAAACCAGGCGAACTGAAGCCCTTCGAAGCGCTTCTGCACGTGAAGATCGCGCACGGAGTTCCCGTCCTGACTGATTTGATATCGGTTCGCAATCGCAGCAACTGAAAACTTCGGCCCGGCTGCGCTATTTCTACGGCGCCGTCAAATGCGGATCCAATTCCGATGCCCGCTGAAACTCTTTCTTGGCTTCGTCGTTGTGACCCTGCTGGCTCAATGCCATCGCCAGCTGATAATGCGCCGGCGCGTAATTCGGCTCTGAACTGATGGCCGAGCGGAATTGCGCGATCGCCCCGTCCACATCCCCCGCACCCAGCAGCCTCTTTCCCGAATTCGTCGAAAACGTCGCCGCCTGCAGATTGTTGGTAAAGGCGGCGATTTTCGCTCCCGCCTTCGCTTCCTCGGCCGCGCCTTGCGCGTCGCCTAACTGACGCAGCACCCCCGCCAGCGTGGTATGCGCTCCCGCAAAGTCCGGTTGCAACCGAATCGCCTCTCTCAACGCCGCTGCGGCTTCCGGTAGTTTTCCCTGCTGCTTGAAGATCGTGCCCAGAGTGTAATGCGCTTCCGCATAGTCGGGCTTATTCTGAATCGCCCCTTGCAGCTCCGTAGTCGCCTTGTCGAACTCGCCTCGCTGCCAGAACAGAATCCCGAGCGTGTAGTGGGCATCCGCCAAGTCGGGCTGCAAGCGGATCGCGTTCTGGAATTCCGGAATCGCTTTGTCGAGCTGATCCTTCATTTTGTAGGCCAGACCCAGGTTGTAGTGCAGGGAGGCATTGTCCGGCGCCAACTTCAGCGCGGCCTCTAATTCGGTGATGGCCGAATCGAAGTCCGCGCGCTGCATGTAGGCAATGGCTAAGTTGCCACGAAACGCAGCGTCGTCCGGGCGCAGTTGGGCAGCTGTCTTGAATTTAGGAATTGCCCCTGCTGCGTCCCCCTTCTGCACCAGGGCCAAGCCCAGATCGTTGTATGCCTCGGCATCCTGGGGCCGCAACTTCACCGATTCGCCGAAGGCGGCGACGGCGCAGTCGGCATCTCCGGAGCGCTGGCAGGCGAGGCCCAGCTCAATCTGAGCTTCGGGCCAATCCGGTTTCAGCGCAACCGCCTTGCGAAATTCCTCGAGCGCATCGTCCTTTTTGTTTTGTGCGGTACGAGTCTTCGCCAGATAGTAATGAGCTGCAGAATCCTGGGGCGCCAGCGCGACCGCTTTCCGCAATTCGCCTTCGGAGTCATCCAGTTGCTGGCGCTCGAGATGAACCACGCCCAGATGAAAGTGGGACTGTTCTAGGTTCGGTTGCAATCGCAAGGCATCTTTAAAGGCGACTTCCGCGTCGGCAAATTGATTTCGCTGCGCCAGGATTGTGCCGAGGTCATCGCGCAGGTCGGCGCGCTCCGGGGCGAGTTCTACGGCACGTCGCATCTCTGAAGTAGCCTCGTCTGGGTCGCGTTGACTCAGAATCCTTGCTAATGTTCGGTGAACCTCGGCGTTTTCTGGCGCAATCTTCAATGCCGAGCGCGCTTCCTGCTCACCTTCGGCCGACTTTCCTTGTCGCCACAGGATACTGGCCAGTGTCAGCCGCGCCTCCACCAGTCCCGGCTTGGCCTTAAGAGCGGCTCGAAGGTGCGTCACCGCGGCATCCCCTTCCCCTTGCTGCACGAGCACCCAGCCCAACGCCGACTGTGCATCCGCGTCATTGGGAGCGAGCCGCACCGCCTTTTCGAATTCAGCGCGGGCGTGCGCCATGTCTCCGCCCTTGACCGCCTCTTGCCCACGCAGCAGCGCCACCCGCTCGGCGGATTTCGCGGGAGCAGCCGCCGTCTGTGCCCGCAATCCGGCGCTCGCCGCAAGGAGTGCGACGCTAAAAAAGTAAACGAAACCGGCCCGGTGTCGAAACCCGATGAAATGCACGATTGGTTGGAAAGATGCTCCGCCTTTTCCGCATTATATCCAACGCCCCGAGCGCTTTCGTATGGTATGAATAGGCGAGCCCCGCTTCTTCTCGGCGAACTTTTCGCGAACTTCGCGGCTCTTCTCTGCGCACTCTGCGATTGAAGATCTTCGCCGCCGAGCACCAGCAAGTCGCAAAGAACGCGCGAGTTTTCGCAGACTTGCCAGCAGACGTTAAATTATGATCTTTTCGCGACGAGCTTTCCTGCAACTCTCCAGCGCCGCGGCGCTCTCGCCGGCGTGGCCGCACATTTCACCGCTCTCCCCCAACTCAGACCGCTCCGTCCTGTGTCGCAAGCTGGCCTCCGATCCCCTTCGCCCCCAGTACCACTTGCTTCCCGCGCATAACTGGATGAACGATCCCAACGCTCCCATTTTCTTCCGTGGCCGCTATCACATGTTCCATCAATACAATCCTCAAGCTGCGGTCTGGGGCAACATGAATTGGGCGCACGCCACCAGCCTCGACATGATTCACTGGCAGCACCAACCCATCGCTCTCTCCCCCACTCCCGGCGGCCCTGACCGCGACGGCGTTTTCAGCGGCAGTGCCGTCCTCGACCACGGCCAGCCAACCGTGATTTACACCGGCGTCGCTCCGCCCGCGTCCGAAGCCGAAGCCACGTTGCGCGACGGCCTTCACACCTGGCGCGAAGTGCAATGTCTCGCTGTAGCGCAAGACGACGGCCTTCGAACCTGGCAGAAACTCTCCGAACCCGTGATCGCGGCTCCTCCCGCGGGACTCGCCATCACCGGCTTCCGCGATCCCAGTCTCTGGCGCGAAGGGAATGACTGGATGCTGATTCTCGGGTCCGGCATCCGCCACCAAGGCGGCGCCATCCTTCTATATAGCTCGCCCGATCTGCGCCACTGGACGTACCTGCATCCGCTGTTCGAAGCCGCGCCCACCACCGAGAAGAGCGTCAACGACAATAGCGTCAACCCCGTCGACACCGGAGAAATGTGGGAGTGCCCAGACTTTTTCCCCCTCGGCGACAA
>Ga0185299_10007504_pt1 | contig 11142 bp, 7 predicted proteins | sample PaiPotPPA55metaG_FD_128002 | JGI IMG/M metagenome (GOLD analysis project Ga0185299, IMG submission 128002) | Iron sulfur acid spring bacterial and archeal communities from Banff, Canada, to study Microbial Dark Matter (Phase II) - Paint Pots PPA... ...
TTTCTCGACGTCGGCGAGTTTCAACTCGACATAGGTCGGACGCCCGTGATTGCATTGGCCGCAGCCAGGCGTGCGCTCCATCTCGCGCAACAGCGCGTTCATTTCATCGCCGCCGAGACGGCGGCCCGAGCGCACCGAATGGTGGCAGGCCATCGTCGCGAGAACATGATCGAGCCGTTTTTCGAGCGGGGCGAAGGCGCGATCGTCCTCGCGAAGTGCTACGGCGAGATCGCGAACGAGCCGCGCCGCGTCGGCGAATTTCAACAAAGCGGGCATTTCATGCACCGCGACCGCGCCCGGCCCAAAAGGCTCGACAACGAGACCGAATTCCGCGAGCAAGGGGCCCGCGTCCTCGATCCGTTCAACATCGGTTTGTCCCAGTTCGACGATCGCCGGAATGAGCAGCGCCTGGCGCGCGACGTTGTTGCCCGCGCGGGCCTCCTTCAGGCGCTCATACACAAGCCGCTCATGGGCGGCGTGCTGATCGACGATGACGATGCCATCGCAGGTCTGGGCAACAATATAGGTATCGTGGATCTGCGCCCGCGCGGCGCCGAGCGGCGATTCGACATCTTCCGGCGCGGGTGGCTGCTCATGCGCGCGCGTATCGGCGGAAAGCGTCTCGCCAACGAGCGCAAGATCGCCGCAACCTTGCGCAGCGCCTTCGGCAAAACCGAGATAGGCCGGAGACTGGCGCCAATCCCAAGCGGCGGCGGGCCCGCGATATGCGGGTGCACCGCTCTGGAGGCTCGCGCGCCGCGCGAGGAAATCGCGCGCGCTGGCGCCATTTGCCGGAGTCGCGCGATGGAGGGCGGCTTGCAAACTCTGTTTCAAGGCGCCGATCAGAAGCCCGCGCACGAGGCCAGAATCGCGAAACCGGACTTCGGCCTTGGCCGGATGCACATTGACATCGACCTCGCGCGGATCGCACCCAACAAACAAGACGAGTGCCGGATGGCGGCCTTGCGGCACATAATCCATGTAGGCCGCGCGCACGGCGCCGGACAAAAGCTTGTCGCGGACCGGCCGCCCGTTGACAAAGAGATATTGCGCCTGCGCATTCGCCTTGTGCCAGGTCGGAAGCCCGGCGTAGCCGGTGAGCGCGATCCCTTCCCGTGCCGCGTCGACGCGGAGCGCATTGGCGCGAAACTCCTCGCCAACGACATTGGCCAGCCTCGCGAGCAAAGCGTCGTCGCCCTCGGCCCGCGCGAAATAATCGAAGCCCGCGGTCTCCGTGCCGGCAAAAGTGAAGCGAACCTCCTTGTTCGCCATCGCGAGGCGCTGCACGGCATCGGCGCAGGCGCGGGCCTCCGCGCGGTCGCTATTTAGGAATTTTAACCGCGCCGGGGTCGCGGCGAAAAGATCGCGGACCTCGACTTTTGTTCCTTGCGGCAGGCCGCAGGGAGCGAGAGCGTGTTTCTTGCCCTGATCGACGCGGATCGAGAATCCGTGCGGCGAACCTTCCGGTCGGGAAAAAATGGCGAGCGCCGCGACGGAGCCGATCGATGGCAAGGCCTCGCCGCGAAAACCGAGCGTCGCGATTTGGGAAAGGTCGCCCGTCGGCAGTTTCGACGTCGCATGGCGCTCGACCGCAAGGCCGAGATCGTCCCTTTGCATCCCGCTGCCATCGTCAATGACGCGGATGAGCCGTCGGCCGCCCGATTCGATCGCGACATCGATGCGGGCCGCGCCCGCGTCGAGCGCATTCTCGACGAGTTCCTTGACGACGGCGGACGGCCGCTCGACGACCTCGCCCGCCGCGATGCGGTCGATGAGAACAGGATCGAGACGACGGATCGGCATGGCTCATTTCACCAAGTACCGTGCGAGGATTTCACACCCGAGTTGCCTCGAACTGGACAAGGGCGCTTGCCCGGTTAAAAACCGCACGCGCGGCCAGGCAGGGCAAACGACAAAATCAACAACCCGCGTGAGGTAAAAATCAACCATCAACCCGCCATCCTTTGGCTTATCCGCAACTTTCGGGCCGGGCGCGGCCATCTGCCTCGCTTTAGCCATTGCCCAAAAAACTTTATTCGCTCCGTTTCTGTTGCTAGAAGACCCGTATGGCCACGATCCCCGATCTTATTTTGCTCCGAATTAGGGGCCCGGTTCGCGTCTGAGCGCCAAAGTCACTTTGCTTGCCGTTCGGTCCGGCCAGGAATCATTTTTCGATATGTCATCGGCGCGGATTTGCGGCGCAGGAGCAGGCCTGAAACAATCATGGACGAACAAACGACCGGCGCGGGCGGCGATAGGCTTGCGGAAAACCCTCCCGATTATTCAAAGAGCCTTTTTCTTCCGCGCACCGATTTTCCGATGCGCGGCGGACTGCCGAAGAAAGAGCCGGAGCTGCTCGCCCGCTGGCAAGACATAGGGCTTTACGGGCGTCTTACCGAGGCGGGGCGGGGCAAGCCGAAATTCGTCCTTCACGACGGCCCCCCTTACGCCAATGGCAACATCCACATCGGCCATGCGCTGAACAAGATCCTCAAAGACATCGTGACCCGCTCGCAGCGGATGCTCGGCAAGGACTCGAACTATGTGCCGGGCTGGGATTGCCACGGCCTGCCGATCGAATGGAAGATCGAGGAAAATTATCGCGCCAAGGGCAAAAACAAGGATTCCGTCCCGATCAACGAGTTCCGCCGCGAGTGCCGTGCCTTTGCCGAGCATTGGGTTGGCGTGCAAGCGCAAGAATTTCAGCGCCTCGGCGTGACCGGGGACTGGGAGCATCCCTATCTGACGATGAGTTTTGCCGCAGAGGCGCAGATCGCGCGCGAAATAATGAAATTCGCGGCGAACGGGACGCTTTATCGCGGCTCGAAGCCGGTGATGTGGAGCGTCGTTGAAAAGACCGCGCTCGCCGAGGCGGAAGTGGAATACGAGGATTTTGTTAGCGATGCGGTCTATGTGGCGTTTCCTGTAAAGAAGCTTTGGGCTGGCGCCTATAACGTCCCTGAATGGGAGAGTGACGTTGCCGCTCTTGAGCGCGCCAGTGTGCTCATCTGGACAACGACTCCTTGGACTTTACCCGCCAACCGGGCGATCGCCTACTCCCGGAAGATCAAGTATGGTCTGTATCAAGTTACGGCAGCCCCGGAAGGTAATTGGGGGGCGGTTGGATCAACGTTCGTTATCGCAGAAAAGCTTGTTGACCAAGTTTTCAACGCAGCAAGGGTAAGCAATTATCAAGTGATTCGAGAGAGTCTTGAGCCCAGTTCAATAGACGCTTGCTCTCATCCTCTTGCAGGGATCATTCCCGGGTACCGGTACGATGTCCCTCTCCTCCCAGGGGACCATGTCACCGATGACACCGGAACGGGCTTCGTCCATACCGCGCCGAGCCATGGCCGCGACGACTTCGACATCTGGATGGCGTATGGCCGCATTCTTGCCGAGCGCGGCATTAACACCCGCATCCCCTATACGATCGATGCGGATGGTTTCTTCACCAGGGAGGCGCCGGGGTTCGAAGGCCGTCGCGTCATCGACGATGAGGGCAACAAGGGTGACGCCAACGAGGCCGTCATCAAGGCCTTGATTGACGCTGGCAACCTCCTCGCGCGCGGAAAATTAAAACACCAATATCCGCATTCCTGGCGTTCCAAAAAGCCGGTCATCTTCCGCAACACGCCACAATGGTTTATCGCGCTCGACAAGCCGATCGGTGGCGACGAGACTTTGCGCGAGATCGCGCTGCGCGAGATCGCCGTCACGAAGTGGTATCCGCCAGCAGGCGAAAACCGCATCACCGGCATGATCGCAAACCGCCCGGATTGGGTGGTCTCGCGCCAGCGCGCTTGGAGCGTGCCGATCGCGATCTTCGTCAATACGGACACCAAAGAAATCCTTATCGACGAGAAGGTCAATCGACGCATAACGGACGCTTTCGAGCAGGAAGGCGCTGACGCCTGGTTCGCGGCAGGCTCCTCTGCGCGCTTCCTCGACCCCTATTACGACCCGGAAAAATACGAAAAGATCGACGACGTCCTCGACGTGTGGTTTGATTCGGGCTCGACCCATGCCTTCACGCTGGACGATCCAAAGCACTTTCCGGGCCTCGTGGGCATCCACCGCATTCGCGACGGCGGGCCCGACGAAATCCTGTATCTCGAAGGCTCGGACCAGCATCGCGGCTGGTTCCAGTCCTCGCTGCTCGAATCCTGCGGCACGCGCGGCCGCGCCCCTTACGACGCGGTTCTGACGCATGGTTTCGTTCTCGATGAGAAGGGCCAGAAAATGTCGAAATCCGCCGGCAATGTCGTGGCGCCGCAGAACATCATCAAGGATGCGGGAGCCGATATTCTGCGGCTTTGGGTGGCGGCATCCGATTATTCCGACGATATGCGCATCGGTCCGGAAATATTAAAAACCTTCGTCGAGACCTACCGGAAACTCCGCAACACGATCCGCTGGATGCTCGGCTCGCTCGCCCATTACGACCCGGCGAACACGACCGGCTTCGAGGCGATGGGCGAGCTCGAAAGACTCATGCTGCATCGCCTCGCCGAACTCGATGGCGAGATCCGCGATGCCTATGCGAACTTCGACTATAAGCGCGTTGTCGCGCGCCTAACGGCTTTCCTCAACACCGATCTTTCGGCCTTTTATTTCGACATTCGCAAGGACACGCTCTATTGCGAGCCGCCTTCGAGCGAAAAGCGGCGCGCCGCGTTGGATGCGATCGAGCGGATCTTCCGAAGTGTAACCTTATGGCTCGCGCCGGTCCTGGCCTTCACTTCGGAAGAGGCGTGGCTCGCGCGTTATCCCGAAGCGGTCTCGGTGCATCTCGAAGCGTTCCCAAAAATTCCCTCCGCGTGGAGCGACGAAGCGCTTGCCGAAAAATGGGAACAAATCCGCCGCGTCCGTTCGGTCGTCACCGGGGCACTGGAGATCGAGCGGGCGCAAAAGCGGATCGGTTCCTCGCTTGAGGCGGCGCCATGGGTCTTCGTCGAAGACGCGGGCTTGCGCGCGGTTCTCGGAACAATCGATTTCGCCGAAGTCTGTATCACCTCGAATATCGCGATCGAGGCTGGAGAGGGACCGATCGGCGCGTTCCGGCTCTCCGGCACCCCCGGTGTCGCCGTTCTGCCCGCCCCGGCCGAGGGCAGAAAATGCGCGCGATCCTGGAAAATTACCCCGTTCGTTGGCAGCGATCCTGAATTTCCCGGTGTAAGTCCTCGCGATGCGCGGGCTTTGCGGGAATTGCGGGCTTTGGGACAATGGCCGTGAGGCCGCGTCTTCTCGGCTTATGGGTGATGTGCGCCACGCTCGCCGCCGACCAGGCGAACAAGCTTTGGCTTATCTTTGTATACGGAATCGAAGCGCGGCAGCCGGTCCGTCTGACTGCTTTCTTCGATGTGATCTATGCCAAAAACCCCGGCATCTCTTATTCCCTGTTGCGCGCGCAAAACGGGATGGAGCGGCTTGGCCTGCTTATCGTTACGCTTGCGGCCACGGCGTTCCTCGGCCTCTGGCTATGGCGCGCGGGGACGAAAACCGCCGCCCTGGGTCTCGGCTTTATTGTCGGCGGCGCGCTTGGCAATGCCTATGACCGTCTGGCCTATGGCTTTGTCGCCGATTTCTATCATTTTCATGTCGGGTCGTTCTCGTGGTATGTCTTTAACTTGGCGGATGCCGCGATCGTTGCCGGCGTCGCGCTCCTGATTTGCGATTCCTTTGCCCATGTAAACCAGTCCCGTGAGAACAAGCCCGCCACCGGAGAATGACGCTTTATTGCTCGCCCGCCGCCTCCAAAAAGCCCTGAACGCGGACAAAACAATAATGGCAGTGGGCGCGAGAAGATTTTGGACATCGCGGATTTGCGGAGCGTCTCAGAATGAAGAGGCTAGACTTTATGATCTTCGACATGGTGTTACGGCATAGGCTTGGCTTGGCGACAGTCGTGGCCACTCTCCTGTCCGTTGCGGGATTGTCCAGCGCGACGCCGGCGTGGGCGGAGGAAGACACCAATACGTTCAATTCGCTGCTCGGATTCGTCGGCATGCAGTTCGACAAGGAGCAAGACTCGATCGATTACCGGGCAAGGGCGCCGATCGTCGTTCCGCCGCGCACCGATCTGCCGCCGCCGAAGGGGGCGGAACGCGGCCCAGGTTGGCCAAAAGATCCCGATATTGCCGCGGAGCGCCGCGCGGCGTTGGATTCGCGAAGGCCCGCGCCGCAGTTGACGCCAAATTCGCGGGTCGAAATGTCTCGGACGGAGTTACAGCAAGGCCGCGGCCCACTGCCCTCGGATGGCCCCCCCGACGAATGTCAGGCGGGCGCCGGGACGCCGCTCTGCCTCTATACGCCTTGGAACGTTCTGAAGTCCGTTGTGATCGGGTTTCACTCGGATACCGTCCAGCCGGGACCGGAGCCGCCGCGCAAATATCTAACCGAACCGCCTGCGGGCTACAGACAGGCGACAGGGGTTGCCAGGGCAACCATCGAAGCGCCGAAAGACCAGCCGGACGCCGCCGATCCGGGAGCCTATATCCGGTCGCAGCGTCCCAAAACCTCAGTCGACAATTGACCCGCTGCCTTGAAGGGCGGATTGCATCCAGACGCCGGGGATGCGCCAAAACGAGGGGAGGGGCCGCGCCAAAAACTTCGCCGCTTTTTGAAATTCCATCCTATATTTGGACAAACCTTCCCTTGAGAGACGGCGAAGTGCCAACCGGTATTCCCGCGGCGTTTCCGCGATTGCGATGGGCCGCCTTTGAAAGCGATGGCTGGAATGTCTTTTGGTGAAAGCACGGCGGCGCCGGAGAGGGTCTTACTAAACCCTTCGGCGCAAGCGCAAGGCAAACCGGTGGGATCGGCGATTACGCAGGCAAAGCTCGCAAATGGCCTGGATATCGTCGTCATCCCAGATCGCCGCGCGCCTGTCGTGACGCATATGGTTTGGTACCGCAACGGCTCCGCCGACGATCCGCCGGGCAAGTCCGGCATCGCGCATTTCCTCGAACATTTGATGTTCAAAGGCACCAAGGCCCATCCGCGAGGCAAATTTTCAGGGCTTGTCGCAGATCTAGGCGGCCAGGAGAATGCCTTTACCTCGAATGACTATACCGCCTATTTCCAGCGCGTCGCTAAGGAGCACTTAGGCGTCTGCATGGAATATGAGGCCGACCGGATGAAGAACCTTGTCCTTACGGACGAGGTGGTCGGGCCCGAGCGCGATGTCGTCCTCGAGGAAAGGCGGATGCGCACCGATTCCGACCCATCCAGTCAGCTCAATGAAGCCGTGCAGGCGGCGCTGTTTACGCAGCATCCCTACGGCAAGCCGATCATCGGCTGGAGCCATGAGATCGAAGGCCTCGAACGGGCCGACGCGCTCGCCTATTATGATCGTTTCTATACCCCCGAAAACGCGGTTCTCGTCGTGGCCGGCGATGTAGACGCAAAGGACGTGATCGACCTCGCGGAAAAATATTACGGTCTCGTTCCCGCCCGTGGCGAGCCGCCGAAACGGTTTCGTCCACACGAGCCGGAGCCGCGCGCGCATCGTCTCGTGACGCTCTTTGACGAAAAGGTGGAGCAGCCGTCGCATCAAAGCGTCTTTCTGGTGCCGTCCTATAAGTCGGCCGCGCCCGGCGAGGCCGAGGCGCTGGAGGTTCTCGCACATCTGCTTGGCGGCGGCCAGACGAGCCTATTGTTCAAGGCCTTGGTCATGGAACGCAAGCTCGCGGTTGCGGCCGGGGCGCATTATCAGGGCACGGCGGTCGATGCCACACGTCTCTATGTCTTCGCGGTACCGGCGAAGGGCGTCGGCCTTGCGACTATCGATGCCGCGATCGATGCGGAGATCGCCCGCGTTGCCACGCAAGGTGTCAATGAGCCGGAATTGCGGCGTGCCAAAACCCGCCTCGTCGCCGAGGCAGTCTACGCCCAGGATAATCAGGCGACGCTGGCGCACTGGTATGGCGCCTCGCTCGCGGCGGGCCTCGGCCTTGAGGATGTCGCGCAATGGCCCGAGCGGATCGAGGCGGTCACGCCTGACGACGTGAAAAAGGCTGCGCTCTGGCTCGACAAGCGGCGAAGTGTGACGGGCTTTCTCTTGCCGGCTGAATCCTACCCCGCCTCGACAGGTGCGAACACGATCGACTCCCTCGCGCTCTGAACTCGTTCTTGCGCGCACCGTTGCTTAAAATACTTGGTCTTTGGATAACTACATGACCGCGCTTGCCGCCGCCGAAAGCCCCTCACGCGCGTCGACTGTCCAGAAGGTCGTCTCCAAAGGCGGCGTCGAGGCCTGGCTCGTCGAGGACTACGCGATCCCCCTCATCGCCCTCGAATTCGCTTTCAAGGGCGGCGCCACGCAGGATCCGATCGGCAAGCCCGGCGCCGCGATGCTTCTATCGGGTCTCCTCGACGAAGGGGCTGGAGCCTATGACTCGGAGGGCTTTCATCGCGCCCTCGACGAGAATGCGATCGAAATGTCGTTTTCCGCCGACCGCGACATTCTGACGGGACGCATGCAGAGTTTGTCGCGGAATTCGGCCCACGCCTTCGCGCTCCTGCAACTCGCCGTGACCGAAGCGCGTCTCGACGCGGACTCCTTCGAGCGGGTGGTGAGCCAGATCGCCGCCGGTCTGAATCGCGAGGCGAACGATCCTGACGTCGTCGCCGGCCGAAGGCTCCGCGCATTGGCCTATCCAAACCATCCTTATGGCCTGCCCCTGCGCGGCGAGCTTTCGACTCTGCCCACCCTGACGCGCGCCAACTTAATTGAAATGCGTGCCGCGACGTTTGCGAGAGACAATTTGAAGATCGCCGCCGTCGGCGCGATTGACGCGGCAACACTCGCGGGGCATCTCGACGATGTGTTTGGCCGGCTGCCGGAAAAGGCATCTCTCAATTTAGTCGCGCCCGGCGGTTTTTCGGGCGCGGGCACGCGTCATGTCGACCCTATCGACGTCCCGCAATCGACAATTCGCTTCGGCCGCGAGGGGCTCGCCCGCAGGGACCCGGATTTCATCGCTGCGATGGTCGTCAACCATATTTTGGGCGGCGGCATTTTTTCGGCGCGCCTGTTTCGCGAGGTGCGCGAGAAACGCGGGCTGGCCTATTCGGTCTATTCGCAACTTGTGACTTACGATCACGCCGCCATGTTTTATGGTGGCACGTCGACCAAGAACGAGCGCGCCGCCGAATCGATGACTGTCATCGAGAAGGAGATCTCGAGCCTTTCGGATTTTGGGCCGACGGAGGAAGAACTAGATAAGGCAAAAAAATATCTGATCGGCTCCCATGCGCTACGTTTCGACACCTCAACCAAGATCGCTGGCCAACTTGTCAATTTGCAGTCCGAAGGTTTCGGCGTCGAATATCTCGATGAGCGCAACAAGCTGATCGCCGCCGTAACAATGGATGACGCCAAACGGGCGTCAAAACGCCTCTTCGGCGACGCCAAGCTCCTCGTCACGGTCGCTGGGAACCCGGAGCGGATATGAGGCGAAGCCGGAGCCCCCAATCGTGCCCGAGGTTCGCTCATTAACTGAATCTCGAAGAGCCGGCCAGAAGGCGAGGAAACCGTAAAGGTGCGAACAAACCCTGGGCGGTTCGAGTTTTTCAGTGTGCCGTGTGGTTGATCTGAATGATTGCCGGCGTCAAGATGACCGCGAAAAGCACGGGGAGAAAAAACAATATCATTGGTACCGTCAATTTGGGCGGCAATGCCGCGGCCTTTTTTTCGGCGAGCATCATACGATGGTCGCGGCTTTCCTGGGCAACGATCCGCAAGGCGGTGCCAAGAGAGGTGCCATAACGCTCGGCCTGAATGAGAACGGTCGTGATCTGCCTCACCGAGTCTATCCCGGTCCTGAGACCGAGGCTTTCATAGGCCGAGCGCCGGTCTGGAAGATACGACAGTTCCGCCGTCGTTAGCGTCAATTCCTCGGCAAGCGGTATCGACTGGGCGCCGATCTCCTGCGCGACCTTGCGAAAGGCATGTTCGATCGATATGCCGGACTCGACGCAGATGAGCAACAGATCCATGGCGTCGGGAAAGGCGCGGCCCATCGAATGCTGGCGTTTGCCGATCGTATTCTTGAGGTAGAGTTCGGGCATTTTCAGGCCGATATAGGTGGCCAAGACGATGATGCCTAACTTCAGGGTGACAGCCAGCGCAAAGTGGGTCACGACAAAAGTATAGAAGGTGGAAATCGTAAGGCTTAGGACCGGTGTAACCAGTCGGAAGAACAGAAACGCCACTTCCGCCTGGGGGCCGCGAAAGCCGGCCATCGCCATCTGCGTTTTTGCTCGATCAGTGCCTAGCCATTTCGAGAGACTGAAGCGCTCAACAATTTGTTTCATATAGGCTTTCGGGGCCTGACGGAGGCTAAGCTTGCTCTTATCCGCGATCAGCCGCTCGCGCGCGCGCGCGAATACGTTCCCGCTCCGTCGCAACGGATTTCATGCGCTGGCTCAGGGTATCAGACTCGATCAGCGGCATGGCGACGGTCAGAATCGTCAGCATCGTTGCGATCGCGACAAGCGTGCTCAGCAGAAATTGCGGATCGGTTAGCTTGAAGTAAATCAGGTCGAGCATTTGCGCCACGCGTGCGGGAGGGTCTCATTCTTGGCGGATCTGGGGCAGATGTGTTGAAGCAAATTGGGCAAAGGCGGGGCGCCAGCGCCGCCAATCTAAATGTCGAAATTGATCATCTTTTTCATAACGAATATTCCGATGCCCATCCACATGGCGCAGGCGCCCAGGACGAGTTCGCCGGTCTGCGTTGTCCACAACAGTTCTATATATTTCGGGCTCGTGATATAGGTCATGACGGCCACGAGGGGAGGCAGGCAGCCGATAATGGAGGCGGAGGCTTTCGCTTCACCCGACATCGCTTTGATTTTTCCTTTCATTTTTTTTCGCTCCCGCAGCACTGCCGATAGATTGGCCAGGGCTTCGGCAAGATTGCCGCCAGCTTTTTGCTGAATATTTATAACGATCGCGAAGAAGCTCGCCTCCGCGATCGGGACGCGCTCGACGATTCGCTCGACTGCCTCGGCGGTTGAAAAGCCCATGGCCTGTGCCTCTACGATCTGGCGGAATTCGCTCCGGACCGGCTCGGCCGATTCCGTCGCGATAACCCGCAGACAATCGCCGAGCGGCAGTCCAGCCTTGACGCCCCG